>JAEEGF011151989.1_pt1 | contig 16644 bp, 14 predicted proteins | sample 9134171 | NCBI WGS metagenome assembly JAEEGF01 (sample SAMN16246542, study PRJNA631951) | gut metagenome | biome: gut microbiome; feature: rumen; material: AP-attached | host: Bos | place: Iran: Karaj | collected 2018-10
AGATTCCTGCTTTTGTCACCTAATAACTTACTTAAGCCTTCAGATGGAGGCCCTGTAGCGGTTCCTTCACAGGATATGGTCCTTGGTATTTATTACCTTACAATGGGCCGTATGGTTGACCATTTATTAACCGACCCTACACTTAACAAGAAGGATTATCCGAAGTTTACTTCTGAGGATGAAGTTAGAAAAGCTCTTAAGAGTGAGAAGAAGGATCGCCTCGAGGCTACAGATTTGATCGTATATTCTCCGGATGGAGTAGAAGCACACGAAGTTATCTGTACACCAAGAGAACTTCTCGGTATCTATTACGGAAGCACCAATCTTGCACTTCTTGCATATGAGAACGGTGAGATTACATATCACCAGAGAATCCATGTAAGAAGAAAGGTTACAGGTGAGGATGGCAAGGTATACGAGGGAATCCTTGAGACTACACTCGGAAGACTTATCTTCAACGAGATTATTCCTCAGGACCTTGGATTTGTAGACAGATCCGAAGAGACACTTATGGCTGATGCTAAGAAGCATAAGTGGAGCAAGGAAAAGATTGAAGAGGAGCGTATCCAGAGACATATCGCACTCGAGATCAGTATGCAGGTAGGCAAGAAGGAATTAAAGAAGATCCTTGAGAAGGTTATCAATATCCATGGCGCAACCAAGACCGCTGAGGTTCTTGATGATGTTAAGGCTATGGGTTACGGATACTCAACCAAGGCAGCTCTTACCGTTTCTATTTCAGATATGACGGTTCCTAAGGAGAAGCCTGAATTACTTGCAAAAGCTCAGCAGACGGTTGACCAGATCACACGTAACTATCGTCGTGGTATGATTACCGAAGAAGAGCGTTACAGAGAAGTTATCGAGACCTGGCAGAATACAGATAAGGAACTTACCGATACACTTCTTGCAGGATTTGATAAGTATAATAACATCAACATGATGGCTAAGTCAGGTGCCCGTGGTTCCGATAAGCAGATTAAGCAGCTTGCCGGTATGCGTGGACTTATGGCAGATACAACAGGTAAGACTATCGAGCTTCCTATTAAGAGTAACTTCCGTGAAGGTCTTGATGTACTCGAGTACTTCATCTCCGCACACGGTGCTCGTAAGGGTCTTTCCGATACAGCGCTTCGTACAGCTGACTCGGGATACCTTACAAGACGTCTTGTAGATGTATCTCAGGAACTTATTATTCGTGAGCAGGACTGCGTTAAGGAAGGCCACGAGATTCCCGGTATGTACGTTGAAGCCTTCGTAGAAGGTAAGGAGACCATCGAGGGACTTAAGGACAGAATTTCCGGTCGTGTTGTATGCGAAGATATTAAGGACAAGAACGGTAACGTACTTGTAGCAGCTAACCATATGATCACACCAAGACGTGCCGACGAGGTGCTTTTAAAGGGTGTTGATGAGAACGGTAACAGCTTCGTAGATGAAGATGGTAGTCCTGTTAAGGGCGCAAAGATTAAGATTCGTACGATTCTTACCTGCCGTTGCAAGAACGGTGTATGCGCTAAATGTTACGGAAGCAACATGGCAACCGGTCAGACCGTTCAGGTTGGTGAAGCAATCGGTATTATTGCAGCTCAGTCAATCGGTGAGCCTGGTACACAGCTTACCATGAGAACATTCCACGTCGGTGGTGTTGCCGGTGGCGATATTACACAGGGTCTTCCTAGAGTCGAGGAATTGTTCGAGGCAAGAAAGCCGAAGGGACTTGCAATTATCACTGAAATCGGTGGTACTGTAGAACTTGTTGATAATAAGAAGAAGAGAGAAGCAGTAGTTACCAACAGCGAGACAGGCGAGTCAAGATCTTATCTTATCCCTTACGGATCAAGACCTAAGTTTGTTGACGGCCAGGTTCTTGAACCGGGTGACGAGCTTACTGAAGGTTCCGTATATCCAAACGATATTATCAATATCAAGGGTACACGTGCCGTTCAGGATTATCTCTTAAGAGAAGTACAGAAGGTATACAGACTCCAGGGTGTTGAGATCAACGATAAGCATATTGAGGTTATTGTACGTCAGATGCTTAAGAAGATCAGAATCGACTCCGCAGGAGATTCAGATTTCTTACCTGGTACACTTGTTGATTTCCTTGACTTTGAGGATGTTAACGAAGAGCTTGTAGCACAGGGTAAGCAGCCGGCAGAAGGAACAAGAGCAATTCTTGGTATTACCAAGGCAGCACTTGCAACTAATTCTTTCTTATCAGCAGCTTCCTTCCAGGAGACTACAAGAGTTCTTACCGAAGCAGCTATTCACGGCAAGGTTGATCCATTGCTCGGCCTTAAGGAGAACGTAATCATCGGTAAGCTTATACCTGCAGGTACAGGTATGAAGAGATACAGAAATCTCACGCTTGATACTGATGAAGAGATCCGTATGGCTAAGGAAATGGCTCGCAAGGCACGTGAAAGTGCAAGAGAGAACGAAGAAGCCGAAGAGACTGCAGCTTCAATCGTAGAGGCAGTTGAAGCCGGTGAGAATGTCCTCATTCCACCGACAAAGGACGAAGAATAAATAAATACACAAGCATTAAGGCTGCAGGATACCCTGCAGCCTTTTTGAATTTAAGAATTGAATTATCATTTTTAACGCAAAATGGTATGTTCAAAGAAAGCTCCCAATGATATTATGAAAATGTATTGGTTTGTAGAGTAAGATGTTTTATGGGAGAGGTTTATGGAATTTGATACAAGGAAGTCTAAAATAATTATAGCAAGTGTAGCGGGAGCCTTATTATTTGCCGGATTAATCTTTATTCTGAGTATTTATATAAGCGGAAATAAGAGAATACGGTATTATTTTGATATTGCATTTAATCTGACGAAAGAACATGAGGCTTACGTACATGGTACAAAGTATACATTGCCATTACCGAGAGGGATTGCGAAGATGTATAGAGACTCGGAATTTTCGGTTATATATCTTACAAGATTAACATTTGAAGACATAATTTCGTGGTATGAAGAAAATGGATATAGAGTAGAGGGTAATTGTGTGTATACTAACGATTTGTATTATACTATCGAGGATTTGGGTAAGGACGAAGATCATCCAAAAAGAAATATAATTAGGATCACGAGGCATGTGCAATAATATCTAATGAGGAATAGTTATATGTGTAAAAAGAGCTGCAGGGAGACCTGCAGCCTTTTTGAATTTGAGAATTAAATCATTATTTTTAACGCAAAAAAGTATGTACAAAAGAAGCGGATATTGATACATTGATGTTGAGGTATTATAGGAGGGATGTATATGACACGTCGTCGAGTAGCGATTCTAATTGCACTTGGAAGTATGATATGTATCGTAATATTGGTTGTAGAGAGTTATTGGTGGGGTTGGTATCGGCCGATACGTTATTATTTAGATTTGACCCTTAATCTGACAAAAGAACATATATCTTATGAAACCGGAACGAAGTATGCCTTACCATTGCCTAAAAGAGTTGTGTGGAGTTATAGAATATCTGATAACTCCTGTGTATATTTGACAAGGCTGACATATGAAGACTTTGTTTCGTGGTATGAAAAAAATGGGTATATAGTAGAGGAAAACCGTATATATGAGAATGATAAGAATGATTGGATGTGGTATACTGTTGAATATCGAGATAACGAAAACTCGAGGATAAATAGCATTGTTATTACGAGTGGAATATAGTCAAGCAAATGGACACGTTTTTTAAATATATTTCTATGGAAAGACAGAATTATGCCTGCCTTTCCATATAGAGTTCCTCTATTTCATCCGGGGTGAAGTCACCAAGTGAAGAATGAGGACGTTTAGAGTTATATCGATTTATATATTCAAAGCAGCATAAGCGAAGTTCTTCCTGATTTCGAAACTTTTTCCTGTTGAGGCATTCACGTTTCATATGTCGGAAGAAACTTTCGCAACATGCGTTATCGTAAGGATATCCTTTCTTTGAGAAGGATTGAACTGCATTACATTTCTCTAAGGTTTGGCGAAATGTAAAGGCTGTGTATTCGGACCCTTGATCTGAATGAAACAGCACATAATTAGGCTCACCTCTATCGGAGTAAGCCTTTGTAAAAGCTTTTAAGGTTAAGTCAACATCATGACGACTGGAAACATTCCAGCCTATGACTTTCCTTGAAAATAGATCAATAACAACACAAAGGTAATGGAAACAACCATTTACCTTGATGTATGTGAAATCGCTTGCCCAAACTGAGTTTGGAGTATGCGGATTGAACTGCTGATTAAGGTGATTAACACAGGGACCGTTATCTTTCCAGGCGCCTTTCCACTTTGGCTTTTCAGTGGAGCGTTTAGGAAGATTCATAGAGTTCATCAGTCGGTACACTCTGCCGAGGCTGATGTTAATGCCATAATCACGTTCTAATACACGACGAATCTTATAAGCACCAAGTGAATTGTCATAATCATTATAGATTTGCAATATGTGCTTGCGAATAACTTGATTTTCGCAGTTACGAGGCGCCGGTTCTGAATAAAAGTGTTTATAATAAGTGCTGCGATGTACTTTAAGAACTCTGCAAAGGGTTTTGATATCGTACTGATTACGCAGCTTATGTACAGCTTCTAGTCGTTGCTTGAGTGTGGCGTGAAGATGGCAATCGCTTTTTTTAATATTTGATTTTCTTCTTCAAGTTGAGCCATACGTTTTTGAAGCTCTTTAACCTGCTTTGCTGTAAGAATCTCACCGTTATCGGTTTCAACAGTAGAGTATTGCTTAATCCATTTGGTGAGAGCGGTTTGAGAGATGCCATACTCCTTGATTAGTGAAGCTTGAGTTTTACCGTTATGGTAAAGATCCACAAGAGTTCTTTTGAACTCTTCATCGTAACGTTTACCTGTGGACATAAAAGATACCTCCTTTTGGTGTCTATAATAATAGTATATCTATTTATAAAACATGTCCACTTTTATAAGTATAATGCATTGGCAGTAAAAGATGGATGGGTAACTGTAACTCGCTATATTCATTACGAGGAATTGTCAGCGGTTAAAGGACTTACAACAATAGATGTATAGGGGACGGATATGAATCGATTTAGAGCAGGAGTTTTAATTGCATTTGGAAGTTTTATGCTTGTGACTTTTTTTCTTATTGTGGGTTTCTTTATATGTGTGAAGCGACCGTATTATTTGGATATAGTATTTAATATGACAAAAGAGCATGTGTCTTATGAAACCGGCACAAGGTATAGATTACCATTACCCAGAAGGGTTACATGGGGCTATAGAACATCAGATAATTCGTGTGTTTATAGGACAGAAATGACATTGGATGAATTAATCTCATGGTATGAAGACAATGGGTATATAGTAGAGGAAAACCGTATATATGAGAATGATAAGAATGATTGGATGTGGTATACTGTTGAATATCGAGATAACGAAAACTCGAGGATAAATAGCATTGTTATTACGAGACACGTGAAATACTATAATTATTATATTGAAGGTTACCGAGGATTTTCGGTAACCTTTTTAAAATCTCTCTTGACGAATGCGTTTTGAGATATTATAATATTCTAGCGTGCGAATTTATACGGGTGAACTATGCCCGTTTGAATTTATGTATCCAGAGATAAGTTCAATAGCACGAGGCATTTAAATTAGATTATAGGAGGTGAAACGAATGCCAACATTTAACCAGTTAGTTAAGAACGGTAGACATGCAGCAAAGAAGAAATCTACTGCTCCGGCACTTCAGAAGGGTTTTAACTCTCTTCAGAAGAAGGCAACTAACGCATCTGCTCCGCAGAAGCGTGGTGTATGTACAGTAGTTAAGACAACTACACCTAAGAAGCCGAATTCAGCACTTAGAAAGATCGCCAGAGTACGTCTCTCTAACGGTATCGAAGTTACAAGCTACATTCCGGGTGAAGGACATAACCTTCAGGAGCATAGCGTTGTTATGATCCGTGGAGGAAGAGTTAGAGATCTTCCTGGTACAAGATATCACATTATCCGTGGTACACTTGATACAGCAGGTGTTGCTAACAGACGTCAGGCCAGATCAAAGTATGGCGCAAAGAGACCGAAGGCAGGAAAGTAATTTAATTCATGCCTATTATTAATCAGGTTTACTTAAAGTTTTGAAAAGTTTAAGTGTTGGAATATCGTTTTACTTTAGAAGATATACAGCACGTACACAAGGAAAGACATGTGAGTACCTATGATTTAACAATATTTAGTTAAGGAGGGAAGTATCGTGCCACGTAAAGGACATACTCAGAAAAGAGAAGTATTAGCAGATCCGATGTATGACAACAAGGTTGTTACAAAGCTTATCAACAACATTATGCTTGATGGTAAGAAGGGTGTTGCACAGAAGATCGTATACGGAGCATTTGAGCAGGTTGCAGAGAAGTCAGGCAAGCCGGCTGTTGAAGTATTCGAGGAGGCTATGAACAACATCATGCCTGTACTTGAAGTTAAGGCTCGCCGTGTCGGCGGTGCAACTTATCAGGTTCCGATCGAAGTTCGTGCTGACAGACGTCAGGCACTTGCACTTCGTTGGTTAACAATGTTCTCCCGTAAGAGAGGCGAGAAGACCATGGAAGAGCGTCTTGCGAACGAGATCTTGGATGCAGCAAACAATACAGGTTCTGCAGTTAAGAGAAAAGAAGATATGCACAAGATGGCAGAAGCAAACAAGGCATTCTCACACTACAGATTCTAATCTGTATATTGAATATCCTGAAGCTTATGCGTCTTGAAAAGGACCTTAAGTTTACTGTTACTTAGTAGTTTAATGTTTAGTAAATTTAGGAGGTAAATCCTTTGGCTGGAAGAGAATATCCATTGGAGAGAACCCGTAATATCGGTATTATGGCTCATATCGATGCAGGTAAGACCACATTGACAGAGCGTATCCTTTATTATACAGGTGTTAATTACAAGATTGGTGATACTCACGAAGGTACTGCAACCATGGACTGGATGGAGCAGGAGCAGGAGAGAGGTATCACAATCACTTCAGCCGCTACAACTTGCCACTGGACCGAGCAGGAACAGTGCAAGCCGAAGAAGGGTGCACTCGAGCATCGTATCAACATTATCGATACTCCTGGACACGTTGACTTCACTGTAGAGGTTGAGCGTTCACTCCGTGTACTCGACGGAGCTGTCGGCGTTTTCTGCGCTAAGGGCGGTGTTGAACCACAGTCTGAGAACGTATGGAGACAGGCAGATACATATAATGTACCACGTATGGCATTCATCAATAAGATGGATATCTTAGGTGCAAACTTTTACGGAGCTGTTGAGCAGATCCGTACCCGTTTAGGTAAAAACGCAATCGTTTTACAGTTACCAATCGGTAAGGAAGATTCCTTCAAGGGTATTATAGATTTATTCGAAATGAAGGCATATATCTATAATGACGATAAGGGTGATGACGTAAGTATCGTTGATATCCCTGATGATATGAAGGAAGAAGCAGAGCTTTATCATACAGAGTTAATCGAGAAGGTCTGCGAATTAGATGACGATTTAATGATGGCTTACCTTGATGGTGAAGAGCCGTCAGTTGACGATTTAAAGAAGGCATTAAGAAAGGGAACATGTGAATGTACAGCAGTTCCTGTATGCTGCGGTTCAGCATACAGAAACAAGGGTGTTCAGAAGTTACTTGACGCAATCCTTTGCTACATGCCGGCTCCTACAGACATCCCTGCTATCAAGGGTGTTGACTTAGAAGGAAATGAAGTTGAGAGACATTCATCCGATGACGAGCCGTTCGCAGCACTTGCATTCAAGATCATGACAGACCCATTCGTAGGAAAGCTTGCATTCTTCCGTGTATATTCCGGAACAATGAACTCAGGTTCTTACGTACTTAATGCAACCAAAGACAAGAAGGAACGTGTAGGCCGTATCTTACAGATGCACGCTAATCACAGACAGGAACTTGATAAGGTTTACTCCGGTGATATCGCTGCAGCAGTTGGATTCAAGGTTACTACAACAGGTGATACAATCTGCGATGAGCAGCATCCTGTAATCCTTGAGTCTATGGAATTCCCGGAGCCTGTTATCGAGCTTGCAATCGAGCCTAAGACAAAGGCAGGCCAGGGTAAGATGGGTGAAGCTTTAGCAAAGCTTGCTGAAGAAGACCCGACATTCCGTGCACATACTAACCAGGAGACAGGTCAGACAATTATTGCCGGAATGGGAGAATTACACTTAGAGATTATCGTTGATAGACTTCTTCGTGAATTTAAGGTTGAAGCAAATGTAGGTGCTCCTCAGGTTGCTTACAAGGAGACATTCACTAAGGCTGTTGACGTTGACAGCAAGTACGCTAAGCAGTCCGGTGGTCGTGGTCAGTACGGTCATTGTAAGGTTCGTTTCGAGCCTATGGACGCTAACGGTGAAGAGCTTTTCAAGTTCGATTCCGAGGTTGTCGGTGGTGCTATTCCGAAGGAATACATCCCTGCAGTCGGCGAAGGTATCGAGGAAGCTACTAAGGCCGGTACACTTGCAGGCTTCCCTGTAGTTGGTGTACATGCTACTGTATACGATGGTTCATACCATGAAGTCGATTCATCAGAAATGGCATTCCATATCGCTGGTTCCATGGCATTCAAGGATGCTATGAGCAAGGCTGATCCGGTACTTCTTGAGCCTATTATGAAGGTTGAAGTTACTATGCCGGAAGAGTACATGGGTGATGTTATCGGTGATATCAACTCACGTCGTGGACGTATCGAAGGTATGGATGATCTCGGCGGCGGAAAGATCGTAAGAGGTTACGTACCGCTTTCCGAAATGTTCGGATACGCTACAGATCTTCGTTCAAGAACACAGGGTCGTGGTAACTACTCAATGTTCTTCGAGAAGTATGAGCCGGTTCCTAAGAACATTCAGGAAAAGGTTATTTCTAACGTAGGTAAGTAATACATCTCTTGAACGAAGTTCAAGAGAGCCTATAGGCTTTGAGGCATAGAAGGAATCCGTAGGATTCCTACCAAATAACTCTTGAAAAGATGAGAGTTATTAAGTATAATCAACATTAGTGACACTATTTTTTAGATTATAACAAAACAATAATTTGTCCCGGATAGGGAACAATTCTAAGGAGGAAATTTCAAGATGGCAAAGGCTAAATTTGAAAGAACAAAACCACATTGTAACATCGGTACCATTGGACACGTTGACCATGGTAAAACAACTTTAACAGCAGCTATTACTAAGGTTCTTGCTGAGAGAGTAGCAGGAAACGAGAAGGTAGATTTCGAGAACATCGATAAGGCTCCGGAAGAGCGTGAAAGAGGTATTACTATTTCTACAGCTCACGTTGAGTATCAGACAGAGAAGAGACACTATGCACACGTTGACTGCCCAGGCCACGCTGACTATGTAAAGAACATGATCACCGGTGCTGCACAGATGGACGGCGCTATCTTAGTTGTTGCTGCAACTGATGGTGTTATGGCTCAGACAAAGGAGCACATCCTTCTTTCCCGTCAGGTAGGTGTACCTTACATCGTAGTATTCTTAAACAAGTGCGATATGGTAGACGATCCTGAACTTATCGAGTTAGTAGAGATGGAAGTTACTGAGCAGCTTGAAGAGTATGGCTTCAAGGATTGCCCAATCGTTAAGGGTTCAGCTCTTAAGGCTCTTGAAGATCCTAACGGCGAGTGGGGCGACAAGATCATGGAACTTATGTCAACAGTTGACGAGTACATTCCGGATCCTCAGCGTGAGACAGATAAGCCATTCCTTATGCCTGTAGAGGACGTATTCACAATCACAGGTCGTGGTACTGTTGCAACAGGTAGAGTAGAGCGTGGTACACTTCATCTTTCTGATGAACTTGAAATCCTTGGTGTTAAGGATGATGTTCAGAAGACAGTTGTTACAGGTATCGAAATGTTCCGTAAGCAGTTAGACGAGGCTATGGCCGGCGATAACATCGGTGCATTACTCCGTGGTATCAACAGAGACCAGATCGTTCGTGGACAGGTTCTTGCTAAACCGGGTTCAGTTACTTGCCACAAGAAGTTTACAGCTCAGGTTTACGTATTAACAAAGGATGAAGGTGGTCGTCATACTCCATTCTTCAACAACTATCGTCCACAGTTCTACTTCAGAACAACAGACGTTACAGGTGTATGTAACCTTCCTGCAGGTACAGAGATGTGCATGCCTGGTGATAACATCGAAATGACTATCGAGTTAATTCACACAGTAGCTATGGAGCAGGGTCTTACATTCGCTATCCGTGAGGGTGGTAGAACAGTAGGTTCCGGAAGAGTTGCTACAATCATCGAGTAATTTATTACTGAATAATTTAAGGCTCTCGACTTACTCGAGAGCCTTTTTTATGGGAAAAGCGAAATGAAAAAATTTTTAAGAAACTTGAAAGAGGATGGAATATCTTTACGCATAACATACGTGGTTATAACCGTATTTATTTTTATTCTTTCGATTGCAATTCTATACAAGGTTGATATGGCCTCTAAGATGTATAAGGAATTATCACTTGCAACCGATGGATATATTACGCTTACCAATGCTGCGGAGGATCTTATGGCTGCGTCCGATTATCTTACGCAGGAAGTGCAGTTATTTACGGTAACGAAGGATATAAATCATCTTAATAATTATTTTAAAGAAGCCAACGAGGTTAAGCGTCGAGAGAATGCAATTAAGACGATGGGCCTTATGGCAGGTGATTCAAATGCCTTTCAGCAGCTCCAACTTGCATATAATGCATCAATCAAGCTTATGGAGCGTGAATATTACGCTATGAAGCTTGTACTTGTTGCTTGTAATATAAATGATTATCCGGAAGATCTTAAAGATGTCGAGCTTTCTAATGAGGATCTTAATAAATCGGGCGAAAGGAAGCTCATACGTGCACAGGATATGGTGCATGACACCTATTATTATAAAGAAAAGAATATAATAAGAATCCGTATGGAAGAATGTGCGATAGATCTTGAAGAAGAGACACACAGAATTCAGCTTGATTCTGAAGACGGTATGCGACAGTCGTTTTCTACATTGAAATGGGAAATAGTTCTTTTCTTACTTGCTGTATTAATTACTATTTCGCTTACAATCATACTTGTTATAAGTCCGTTACATAAGGCGGTTAAGAAGATTGCAGAAGATAAGCCGCTTAAGGTCGGAGGCGGTCGGGAATTAAGATCGCTTGCAAGAACTTATAACAGTATGTATGAGACCCAGAAGGAGAACCTTAAGAATCTTAACTTTGAAGCCACCCATGATGCACTAACGGGTCTTTATAACAGAGCCGGATATGATTATATAAAAAGTGCCATTAATCATAAGTCTACAGCGATGATTCTTATTGATTGCGATTTGTTTAAGAAAATTAATGACACTATGGGTCATGAAGCAGGTGATAAGATCTTAATTAAGCTTTCCGATGCACTTATGGGAGAATTTCGCGAGGAAGATTATATCTGCAGAATCGGTGGCGACGAGTTCGTTGTATTTATGACTAATACCGATAAGAAGAGCAGAGGCTTAATAAGAGAGAAGATTAAGAATGTCAACAAGGTACTTCATGATACAAGCGATGGATTACCTGATGCATCAATCAGTGCAGGAGTGGTATTCGGAACGCGCGAGAAGAATCTCGATGCGATGTTTAAGCACGCGGACCTTACACTCTACAGAATGAAAGAACAGCGTAACGGATGCGCTTTTTATACAGAATAATAAAACACCAAGGGAAGATATCCCTTGGTGTTATTTTTTTATAAAAGCTCTCGATTATAATAAATCGTGGAATCCCGGTTTGTAGAGGTGCCTCGGAAGACCGTCTACAATAATCGGTGCAACTTCGCCCTGAATAAGCGGCTTTGCGTACTGGATGAATTCGTTGGTTACATAAGTACCGTCCTTGGTGATCCACTCGCGCGGAACGAGTCTCTCGTCGTTAGCGATGCGGTGAACATCTTTAACTTCTGTTGTTGACTGGTAAGGGTCGTTGGATGTACGAACGATAACAACCATCTTACCTGTATCGCCTTCATCGGCAGCCATCATTGCAGCACCGCCTACGTTATAAGCTTCCATAATATCGATACGGCTTGCCAGGTGGCTTGCAGCACGCTGCAGAGTTGAAAACTCTATTGAACGTGTCTTGCAGCCGCACTTTTCTGCGACAAGGTGGCAGAGGTAACTTGCTGTACCGGTTAACTGCTTATGTCCGAAAGCATCTACATATCCTACTTCGTTTGAAAGCTCGTTGACATATCTTCCATCCTTTAGGGTAAGACCTTCCGATACTGCAATGGTAACGAAAGCCTTCTCCTTAAGGAGCTTTTTAACATTCTTAATAAATGCGTCGCAGTCAAAAGCTATCTCCGGAAGGTATATTGCATCGGGACCGTCGCAATCCTCACATTTGGATAAAGCTGCAGCAGCGGTAAGCCAGCCTGCGTTTCTTCCCATGATTTCAATAATGATAACCTGACCGTGGTCGGTTTCGAGTGAATAGCCGTCACGGATAACTTCCTTTATCGATGCTGCGATATATTTGGCAGCAGAGCCGTAACCCGGAGTATGGTCTGTTAATGCAAGGTCATTATCGATTGTCTTCGGGCATCCGACGAAGCGGATGTCGTAACCGTTAACGATTGCATAATCGGATAACTTCTTGATGGTGTCCATCGAATCGTTGCCGCCAATGTATATGAAGCAGTCGATCTCGAGCTTGGTAAGTGTGTCGAAGATTTTCTCGTATAATTCTTTGTTCTCACATATCTCGGGTAATTTATATCTGCAAGATCCAAGGTAAGCAGCAGGAGTTCTCTTTAGAAGCTCGATATCGAGGCCGTCCTGAATATGCTCGGACAGGTCTGTGTATCTGCCCTCGATTAACCCTTGTATACCGTGAATCATTCCGTATACTTTGTTATATCCTCTGTCTTTTGCTGTTCTGTACACGCCGGCAAGTGAAGAATTGATCGCAGCCGTAGGGCCTCCCGACTGACCGACAATGACATTTCTTTTCTTGTGAGTAGCCATATAAGTTCCTCCTTGTTAGATGTCATATACTTATATTAAGTAGTTGTTATTATTATAATTTCCGTGCGTTAATAATGCAACAAAAAGCGGGCTCAAATGTGTCGAATGTGTGAATCTTAAAAACTGATTACTTCTAAATTGTGAAATAAATTTCACATTGGCGTTAAAATGTGATATGATTATTAAGTGGCACTGCCACGCGACAAGAAAGATTAATTTTTTAAGGAGAAAAAACATGGGACTTATTAAAGCAGGACTTGGTGCACTCGGTGGCACACTTGCAGATCAGTGGAAAGAGTTCTTTATCTGTGAATCTATCGATAAGGAGATTCTCATGGTTAAGGGACAGAAGATGGTTGGCAAAAGATCTTCCAATACCAAGGGAAGCGATAATATCATTTCCAACGGCTCAGGTATCGTTGTAGCTGACGGACAGTGTATGCTTATCGTTGAACAGGGTAAGGTTGTTGAAGTCTGCGCTGAGCCGGGCGAGTTCACATACGACACATCGTCCGAACCTAGTATTTTCTGCGGATCTCTCGGCGAGTCAATTAAGGAAACTTTTAAGACAATTGGTAAGAGATTCACATACGGTGGAGATACCGGTAAGGACCAGAGAGTTTATTATATCAATACCAAGGAACTTATTGATAATAAGTTCGGTACAGCTAATCCTATTCCATTTAGAGTTGTTGACTCTAAGGTAGGAATGGACCTCGATGTATCGGTCAGATGCTCAGGTGTATATTCTTACAAGATTGTAGATCCTATTAAGTTCTATACCAATATCGCAGGTAACGTATCTGACGAGTATAGACGTGAAGAGCTTGATAATCAGCTTAAGCAGGAATTCGTAGCAGGATTACAGCCTGCATTTGCTAAGTTATCAGAGCTTGAGTTAAGACCTAACCAGATCGTTGCTCATAACGACGAGATTCAGGATGCTTTGAACGAGTCCCTTTCACAGAAGTGGGGCGAGCTTAGAGGTCTTAAGGTTGTTAACATCGCAATGGGTTCCGTTACATTACCGGACGAAGATGCAGCACTTCTTAAGAATGCTCAGGCAGACGCTGCTTACGGCAATGCAAGAATGGGCGCAGGCGCTATGGCTCGTGCTACAGCAGGTGCTATGGGCGACGCAGCCTCTAATGCTAACGGCGCTATGGCAGGATTCATGGGCATGGGAATGGCTATGAACGCATCAGGCATGACCCCCGGTAACCTCTATCAGCAGGCGGCCAACGAGCAGCAGGCGCAGAACCAGGCAGTTATGGGCGCAGGTATGGTACAGCAGGGTGGCTGGACATGCTCATGCGGAACAGTTAACACAGGTAACTTCTGCACCAACTGTGGAAAGCAAAAAGGCCCGGCAGGCTGGACATGTTCATGCGGAACAGTTAATACAGGTAACTTCTGTACCAACTGCGGAGCTAAGAATCCGGCACTTGGCAACTAATTATATAGTAGTTTAAGACATAAGGCGCACTCTTCAAAAAGTGGGGAGTGCGCTTTAATAAATACATAAAGTAACGTTAGGAGAGAGTTATGCCTGATTTAAAAGCATATAAATGTCCTTGCTGCGGCGGTAACATCGAATTCGACACCTCGATTCAGAAGTGTAAGTGTCCTTTCTGCGACACTGAATTTGAGATGGAAGCACTGCTTGCATATGATGAGGACTTAAATAATGACGGACAGGACGAGACCAATTGGAACATGGGCGATAAGCAGGAATGGACCCTTGACGAAGAGAGCGGTCTTAGAAGCTATGTATGTAAGTCCTGCGGCGGCGAGATTATCGCAGAAGAGACAACCGGAGCAACAGCCTGCCCATATTGCGGCAACCCTGTTGTAATGATGGAACAGTTTAAGGGACTTCTTAAGCCTGATTATGTTATCCCGTTTAAGCTTGATAAAAACGCTGCCAAGGCAAAATTACTCGAGCACTACAAGGGTAAGAAGCTTTTGCCGAAGGCTTTTAGAAGCGAGAATCATCTTGATGAGATTAAGGGAGTATATGTTCCGTTCTGGCTCTTTAATGCAGATGCCAGCGGAACAGTAAGATATAAGGGAACCAAGGTTAGATGCTGGTCAAGCGGTAAGTATGATTACACCGAGACAAGCTACTATTCAATTGTCCGTGGCGGTAATGTTAAGTTTGAGCATATTCCGATCGATGGTTCGGAGAAGATGCCGGATGACCTTATGGAATCAATCGAGCCTTTTGACTTTAATGAGGCAGTTGACTTCCAGACAGCATATTTGTCAGGTTTCTTGGCTGATAAGTACGATGTATCCGATGAAGAGACAGTAAAGCGTGCCAACGAGCGTGCTAAGAAGTCACTTGAAGAGATATTCAGAAACAGTGCTACAGGATATACAACGATTATGTCTGAGTCATCATCCATTAAGGTTGACGGCGGCGAAGCAATCTATGCGCTTTTCCCGGTATGGGTTCTTAATACCACATATAACGGACAGAAGTACACCTTCGCTATGAACGGACAGACAGGCAAGTTCGTCGGAGACCTTCCGATGGATAAGGGCCTTAGAAACAAGTATTTTGCAATTTCATTTGCCATCGCAGGAGCTGTTGCGGCAGCACTTACCTACGTATGGTGGTTATTATAAGGAGGTACGGATATGAGAAAAGCACTTTTATCTATTCTTACCGTGGCACTTCTTATTGTGACCATGGCATTTACGGCAGTACCTTCTCATGCTGAAGGAACTGATAGAATTACTTACCGTATGCAGGATCATGCACATCTTATGACAGAGTCTGAGGTTACTGCTTTACAGGACAAGATTAATGCGCTTGTAGATAAGTACGGACTTGATCTTGTAATTATTACAGTTGAGAATATGGCGGATTACGGATACTCTGATATTGTTGCATTTGCAGATGATTCATATGATGAGTACGGATACGGTGAAGGCGATGACTTCGCGGGTATGCTTTTTGTTATCGCAATGGAAGAGCGCGAATGGGCAATAAGTACATGCGGCCGAGGAATCGACTGCTACACGGACGCAGGGCAGGCTTATATTATGGCTTATGTTAAGCCGCAGCTTAGTTCGGGTAATTACTATGAAGCATTTAATACGCTTGTGGATAAGTCGGCAGAGGCAATGGAAGCATATAAGACAGGAGGAGAATTCCCACCGGAGTATACGTCTGAGATATCGTCCGGATCGAAGGAGCCTTATAATCCTGCAACAGGCGTTGCGGCATTCATTATAATCGGATTAATCGTAGCTTTCATATATACGGGAATCCTTAAGGGACAGTTAAAGAGCGTAAGATATGCAGCTAACGCGAATAATTACATTGATGAGAATTCTGTAGATATCAACGTAAGCAAAGATACATTCCTCTATGCTTCCGTAACGAAGACGGTTCGCGAGACCAAGTCGTCGGGCGGCGGTTCATCCACACATACCTCTTCATCCGGAAGAAGCCACGGCGGAAGTCATGGTTCATTCTAACAAGTCATAATATGGTCATAACTAATTGATACACTTAAGGGTAATTAGTATATATCACATGACTGGAGATGATTATATGAACGAGCAGGAATTTGTAATTGATAGAGAATCCGGAATTAACTTCTGCGG
>JAEEGF011359474.1_pt1 | contig 16644 bp, 14 predicted proteins | sample 9134171 | NCBI WGS metagenome assembly JAEEGF01 (sample SAMN16246542, study PRJNA631951) | gut metagenome | biome: gut microbiome; feature: rumen; material: AP-attached | host: Bos | place: Iran: Karaj | collected 2018-10
CATGCGTGTGCCGTCGTCGAGCATGTTGTGAATGTCGGAGATGCTTTCCTCGGCGGCTGCCTTAGCCTTCTCAGGACGGTTGCCGGCTCCCAGGCCCTCGCTGCCCAGTTGCAGCTTCACGGGCACGGGACTGTCGTTGAGCGCCTGGTTGTCGGTGTTGCACACCACGAAGGTGACGTCGTGGATGCCCTCCTTGTACATGTGGTTCACAGCGTTGCCGCCACCGCCTCCCACGCCGATGACCTTGATGATGCTGTGCTTCTCTTCGGGTTCGCCGAAGTCTACGAGAATATCGTTGTCGTTCATATTTCTTTTTTTTTGTAGGTTTGGTAGGTTTTGTAGGTTGGGTAGGTTGGGTAGGGTTATTCGTCTTCGGTGATTTTTGTTGTGAAATCCTTCAGACCTCGCTTGGCGCGGTTCCACCAGCTGTTCTCCTTCTTGCGGCGCTTCTCCTCCTCGCGCTTTTGTCGCTCCTCTTCCTTGCGCCTTTGTTCTTCTTCCTCCTTCTTGCGGCGGGCCTCCTCGGCAGCCTGGTCTTCCTCCTGCTGCGTGCGTATGGTGCCAGTCTCCTTCTCGTAGGCCTGTCGCGGCTTGCGGTCGGGGATGACGGGGGCGCTGTCTTGTCGCCCGTCGTCGCCGAAGAGGTTGCCCTGCTGGTCGATGCTTCCTCCGGCGCAGTTGATGTCGCCCTTGGCCAGCAGTCCCAGCAGCGTGTTGTACATGCCGTTGCGGGCTTTGAGCACTTCCAGGCTGGTGTTGATGGTGGTGGTGACAAACTTGGCCACGCGCACCTTCTCTATGCGTGTGCTCAGGGTGATGGCGCGCTCGATGTTCTTCATGTTGGCACCGCCACCGGTGACGATGATGCCGCCCAGCAGCTTGTCGTAGTATTCGTCGGGAATCTGGTAGCGCACGTTCTCGATGATTTCCATCATGCGGCCCTCTACAATCTCGATGAACTTTTGGCTTTCCACCTGCCGCTCGGGGTCGATGCTGTATTTCAGCGTGGTGTCGATGTCGGCGTTGTCGGTATAGGCCGATGCATATTTCAGCTTCATCTGCTCGGCGTCGCTCTCCTCCATCTGCAGCGATGCGATGTCCTTGGTGACGTTGTTCGAGCCCAGTGGTATGACGGCCAGATGGCGGAGCACGTTCTTCCAGAACACACTCACGGTGGTGGTGTCTGCACCGATGTCGACGAGGGCGCATCCCGAGCGTTTCTCGGCCTCGGTGAGCACGGCGTTGGCCAGTGCCAGCGGTGCCAGGTACATCTCGGCCACCTTGATGCCAGCCTGCTCAAAGCAGCTGTTCAGATTCTGGAAGAAGGTCTTTCGCACCAGGATGTTGAGGAAGTTGCCCTCTAAGCGTGTGGCGCGGATGCCCACGGGGTCCATCTGCAGGTGGCTGTCTACGCGGTATTCCTGCTCGGCCACGTCGAGAATCTTCTGCTCAGGATAGTCCAGGTTCCAGTTGGCGTCCATCAGCTCCACCACCATCTCCTGTGTGATGATGCTGTCGGCAGGCAGGTCGCGGCTGATGGTGTTGCGCACGGAGCGCAGCGACTGTCCGCCCACGCCTACGAACACCTGCACGATGCGCGCCTTGAGCTGGGCCTCGAGCTTCTTCACAATGTTTTGCAGGCACAGGGCCGTCTTGTCGATGTTGAATACCACGCCTTTGTGGATGAAGGAGGAGGAGTTCTCCTTGATCATGGCGAGCACCGAGATGCTGCCATCAGGTTTCTTTTGGCCGGCAATGGCAGTCACCTTCGATGACCCCAGTTCGATAGCCACGATGAATTCTTTCTGTTCTGACACCATATTGTTTCGATTTTATTGAGTTACGATGTTACGATGTTTCGTTATCACGTTATCGCGTTATGACGTTATAACGAGATAACGGCATAACGACATCACGATTTATCTCTTCTTGCATACTATCTGATTGTCGAATTCCACGCTGATGCGCTTGTATTTGTTCCATCCTGCCTGGCTGAGTCCGTATTGGTAGAACTTGCGCAGCCGCTCCAGCTTCTTCGTCACGCCCACGGGCTTCCCCAGATACAGAATATGTTCGCCCACGCGCGGCACCATCTCGATGGTACTGTCGGGGAGCACGTTGATTTGCTCTATCTGGTTGCGCCAGAAGTCGTCGGCAATGACGATGCTCCCCAGCGGGGCCAGCACGCGGCGGGCATAGGCGCGGTCGATGCTGCCCGTGGCCACCATCAGGTTGCAGGCATAGCCGGTGTTCTGCATGGCTTTCCCGTCTTTGTCTACATAGTAGTCGTCGCCGCTGCGAGCCATCACGCGCACCACGGGCACCCGCTCAGTGATGCGGATGTTGACGTTGCCGCCCTGTGTGCGATAGCACTCGGCGTTGTCTATCAGTTCGTGCTTCTCCAGCAGCTCCTCCATGGTGCGCAGGTTCACGTCGGCCATGGTGCGGCCAATGGGGTTCTGCCCCCCCTCTATCAGCATGCGGCGCACCTCGTCGGTGGTGAGGAATCCGTCGATGATGCCCTTGTCGATGCTGATGCGCACGTCGCGGCACACGGTCTCCTTCTCCACCGGCTTGTTGAAGGCCGTCACGGCCAGCAGCAGATAGGCTCCGATGATGATGTTGAAGATGATGATGAGCGTCTTTTTCCAGTTCACGGTTGTTGGGTGGTTGGTCGTTTGGTCGTTTGGGGCGAAGAGGAGTTAAGGACTCACTCTTCATTCTTTCATTTTTCTTTTCAGGATGTTGGCCATCTGTGGCACCTGTGCGTCGAGGTCGCCGGCACCGAGCACGATGAGCACGTCGAATGTGCGTCGCTTGATGAGCGGTATCACCTCTTCTTTCTTGATGAGCTGCTTCTGCACGCCCGGCGCCAGGCGGTCGTAGATGAGCTGCGAGGTGACACCCTCGATGGGTTCTTCGCGTGCAGGGTAGATTTCGGTGAGGATGACCTCGTCGAGCTGGCTCAGCGCCTCGGCAAACTGCGGATAGAAGTCGCGGGTGCGGGTGTAGAGGTGGGGTTGGAAGATGACGGTGATGTGGCGGTCGTGGTAGAGCTGGCGGATGGAGCGCGCGCTCTGGAAGATCTCCTGCGGGTGGTGGGCATAGTCGCTGAGGAACACCAGCTGCGGGGTCTTAATCTTGAAGTCGAAGCGACGGTCAACTCCGCTGAACGACAGCATGCCCACACGCAGCTCTTCGGCCGTGCAACCTGCCAGCTGGGCCATGGCCATGGCGGCGATGCCGTTCTCGATGTTGATAGGCACGGGCTGCCCCAGCTCGATGTTCTTCACGTTCTCGATGGGCGAGACGAAGTCGAAGGTGATTTCGCCGTTGGCGATGCGGATATTCTCGGCGTGGAAGTCGCCCTCGTCGCGACTGTAGTCGTAGCGTCGCACGCCGGGCTGCAGCCGCTCCTTCATCTCCAGCCCTCGGTGGATGATGAGTGCTCCCTCGGGCTGTATGAGCGAGCTGTAGTGGGCGAAGCTCTCCAAGTAGGCCTCCTTGGTGCCGTAGATGTCGAGGTGGTCGGCATCGGTGCTGGTGATGACGCTCATCCATGGCCGCAGCCAGTGGAACGAGCGGTCGTACTCGTCGGCCTCGATGACCACAAAGTCGGAGTCGCTCAGGATGTAGTTCGAACCGTAGTTCTTTGCAATGCCTCCCAGGAAGGCGTTGCAGTCCAGGTGGCTCTGGTGCATGATGTGTGCGCACATCGAGCTGGTGGTGGTCTTGCCGTGGGTGCCGGCCACGCAGAGGCCGCGCATCTGGCGGGTGAGGGTGCCCAGCACTTGTGCGCGCTTCTGCACCTCGAACCCGTTCTGGCGGAAGTACTGCAGCTCGCGGTGCGTCTCGGGCACGGCGGGGGTGTAAATCACCATGGTGTGGGCGGGGTTCTTACACACGTGCGGAATCTCGTCAACGTTCTCTTCGTAGTGCAGCAGCGCTCCTTCTTTCTCCAGTCGAGCGGTCAGCTCGGTGGGTGTCTTGTCGTAGCCGGCCACCACCAGTCCGCGCCTGATGAAGTAGCGGGCCAGGGCACTCATGCCGATGCCTCCTGCACCAACGAAATAGACGGCTTTCAAATCCTTGTTGTTCATTATTGTAGTGTTGTCTTGTGGGCTTTATGGGGTCTGATGGGGTTAATGGGCCAGCTTGATGACCTCCTGGGCGATGATTTCGGCGCTGTTGGGCAGGGCCATCTTCAGCACGTTGGTGCTGAGGGTGGTCAGCAGGGTGTCGTCGGCAGCTGTGGCGATGGCCAGTTGGATGAGCTGCGACGGGGCGTCGGCATCTTTCACGCAGAGCGCCGCTTGGCGGTTCACCAGTGCCATGGCGTTCTTCGTCTGATGGTCTTCGGCCACGTTGGGGCTGGGCACCAGGATGACGGGTTTGCCGATGAGGCAGAACTCGCTGATGCTGCTGGCACCGGCACGACTGATGACGAGGTCGGCGGCACGATAGGCGGCGGCCATGTCGGTGATGAAGTCGCACACCACCAGGTTCGAGGGCTTCCCCTTCTCCTTCAGCGCCTCGGCAATCTGCTGGCTGTAGTATTTACCCGTCTGCCAGATGAACTGCATGCCCGAGTCGGCCATCTCCTGCAGGTGTTGCAGCACACTCTCGTTGATGGTGCGTGCCCCCAGGCTGCCGCCCACCAGCAGGATGGTCTTCTTGTTGGTGTCCAATTGGAAGCTGCGGCGGGCCTCGTCGCGTGTGATGGTGCTGTCGAGCAGGGCCTGTCGCACGGGGTTGCCCGTGAGCAGAATCTTCTCCTTGGGGAAGAACCGCTCCATGCCCTCGTAGGCCACGCATATCTTCTGCGCCTTGGCGGCCAGTTGCTTGTTGGCCAGTCCGGCATAGCTGTTCTGCTCTTGTATCAGAGTGGGGATGCCTAAGCTGTTGGCGGCGCCGAGGGCGGCACTGCTGGCATAGCCGCCTACGCCCACGGCCACCTGCGGGCTGAACTCTTGCAAAATCTGCTTGGCCATGCGCTTGCTGCGCAGATAGTCGATGGCCACGCCGATGTTGCCGGGCTTCCACAGTGGGCGCAGGAATCCGCGTATGGGCAGACCCTTGATTTTGTAGCCTGCCTGTGGCACGCGTTGCATCTCCATGCGCCCCTCGGCCCCCACGAAGAGTATCTCGGCATTGGGGCGCAGCTGGCGCAGGGCATTGGCGATGCTGATGGCCGGGAAGATGTGTCCCCCCGTGCCGCCGCCGCTGACGACGACGCGCAACGGCTCATTCGTTGTGCTGGTAACTGTGTCGTTGAGTTCTGCTTTCATGTCGTTTTGTCTTTTCTTGTTCACGTCTTCAGCTTCTTTTTGCTGTCTCTGTTGCCAGTGTTTGCCTCTGCTTTGCCGAGCGGCTCACGCTGAGGATGGCTCCAATGTAGGCGCAGTTGACGAGCGTGGAGGTTCCGCCTTTCGACACCAATGGCAGCGGCTGGCCGGTGACAATGCCAAAGTCTACGGCCACCATCATGTTGATGGCAGCCTGTGCCACCAGCAGCAATGCCAAGCCCATCACCAGGAAGGCCGGGAAATTGTTCTCGCACCGCCCGGCGATGCGTGCCGCCCTGAAGAGCAGGATGACGTAGAGGAACACCACGGTGATGGCTCCCAATAGTCCCAACTCCTCGATGATGATGCTGAAGATGAAGTCGCTGAAGGCTTGGGGCAGGTAGTCGCGCTCGGTGCTGTTGCCGGGTCCCTTGCCGATGATGCCCGATGAGGCGATGGCAAAGTTGGCGTGGGCCACCTGGAAGTTGTCGCGCACATTGTATTCCTTGGGGTTCTCAGGGCGCGGCTCCCTGTCGACCAGTCGGCTGCGCCATGTGCCAAAGCGGTGGAAGAGCTTCGACACGGCGCTCTCGCTCTTCTTCTCGCTTGGGGCGTTGTTGGCCACAGCTGTGGTTGTTTCAGTGGCGCTTTGGCTCGCCTCGTCGTTGCTGTTGTCCATGCCGCCCACGGTGAGCACCAGGGTGATGAAGATGCCGGCGAAGAGAGCGAGCACGCCAGTGAGCTTGCCCATCTGTGCCAATGGCACGCGCCCCAGGAACATCATGATGAAGACAATGCCGAAGAGCAGCACTGCCGTCGACAGGTTCTCGAGTCCTATCAGCACCACGGCGGGCACCACGAGGTAGAGGATGAATTTCATCGACTTCGGGTCGGCGCCTTGCCCGTTTTCGCGCTGCATGGCGCTCAGTATCTGCGCCGTGGCCAGCACCATGGTGCCCTTGGCCAGCTCCGAGGGCTGGAAGGTGAATCCGGGCAGCTGTATGACGCGGTTGGCGCCGTTGATGCTCTCGCCGAAGGCCAGCACCCACAGCAGGGTGGCGTAGGAGATGATGATGAAGATGGGCGTGATAATCTTGAAGTAGCGGCAAGGGATGTTGAGCGTGACGATGGTGATGAGCACACCCGCCACGATGGTTCCGGCATGGTAGATGATGGGCCCCATGAAGTTGTGGCTTTTGTAGGAGAGGGTGCTCGATGCCGAGAACACCTCGATGAGGCTGATGAGCGTAAGGAAGAAGAACACCGTCCAGATGCCCTTGTCGCCCTTGAAGAGATTGCCTATTTTCTTGTTCATGCCTTGTTCTGGCCTTTTGTCTGTTCGTTCTATAAATTCCGTGCCATCTGCTTGAACTGCTCGCCGCGATCCTCCATGTTCTTGAAGAGGTCGAAGCTGGCGCAGCAGGGGCTGAGGAGCACCGTTTCGCCGGGCTGTGCCAGCTCGTAGCAGGCATCCATGCACTCACGCATAGAGTGGGTGTCGCGCACGGGGATGCCCAGGCTGTCGAAGTTCTGGTGCAGCTTCGTGTTGTCGGCTCCCAGATACACCAGGGCCGAGCATTTCTCTTTCACCAGCGGCTTGATGGGGTCGTAGTCGTTGCCCTTGTCGCGCCCGCCCAAGATGAGGACGACCTTTGTCTTCATCGAGTCGAGGGCATACCAGCAGGCATCGACGTTGGTGGCTTTCGAGTCGTTGATGTATTCCACGCCACGCACCTGGCAGACGTGCTCCAGACGATGCTCCACGCCGGGGAAGTCGCTCAGCGAGCGGCGTATCACCTCCTTCTTGATGCCCGCGATGTTGCCCGCGATGCCGGCGGCCAGCGAGTTGTAGATGTTGTGGCGCCCACGTAGGCTCAGCGCTTCTTGCTCCATGTTGAAAGGCATAGGCTTCTCGATGGTGTATTGCCCGGCCTCGATGTAGCCGATGCTGCCCTTTTCCTTCAGCTCGGAGAAGGGGTACTGCACAGCCTTGATGTCGTATCTTTCCAGCTCGCGGCGGATGATGGGGTCGTCGTTCCAATAGATGAAGGCATCCTGCGGTGTCTGGTTCTGCACGATGCGCATCTTTGCGTCGACGTAGTTCTGCATCACGCCCCCGTAGCGGTCCAGGTGGTCGGGCGTGATGTTGAGCAGCACGGCGATGTTGGCGCGGAAGTCGTACATGTTGTCGAGCTGAAACGAGCTGAGTTCTATGATGTAGTACTCGTGCGGGTCTTCAGCCACCTGGTAGGCCAGCGAGTGGCCAATGTTGCCAGCCAGTCCGGCATCGTAGCCCGCCGAGCGGAAGATGTGGTGGATGAGGCTGGTGGTGGTGGTCTTGCCGTTGCTGCCCGTGATGCAAATCATCTTCGACGTGGTGTAGCGGCCAGCGAACTCAATCTCGCTGATGATGGGGATGCCGGCGGCCTTGGCTTTGACCACCATGGGAGCGGTGTCGGGGATGCCGGGGCTTTTAATGATTTCGTTGGCGTTGAGGATGAGGCTCTCGGTGTGGCCCCCTTCTTCCCAGCTGATGCCCCGCTCATCAAGCATCTGCTTGTAGCGTGGGGCGATGGTCGACATGTCGCTCACCAGCACGTCGAAGCCTTGCTTCTTGGCCAGCACGGCGGCTCCAGCGCCGCTCTCTCCGGCTCCTAATATGACGATTCTTTTCATTTTCTTTTGTAGGTGGGGTAGGTATGGTAGGTTTGGTAGGTGGGGTAGGGGTTATCTTATCTTTAATGTGATGATGGTCATGGCGGCCAGGATGATGGTGACAATCCAGAAGCGGATGGTGATTTTCGACTCGTGGAACGGACGGCGCGGCCAGCCCTTCAGGATGTAGCGCGAGGTGGCGTCGAGCTGCGAGTCGAGCTTGCGGAAGTTGTCGTGGATGGGCGTGGAGCGGAAAACGCGCACGCGCTGTCCCTTGCGCTTCTTCCACTTGAACCACTGCGTCTGGATGATGACGCTCAGGCTCTCCACGAAGAAGATGCCACACAGGATGGGCAGCAACAGCTCCTTGTGGATGATGACGGCGCACACGCCGATGATGCCGCCGATGGTGAGCGAACCGGTGTCGCCCATGAATATCTGTGCCGGGTAGGCGTTGTACCACAAGAATCCTATCATGGCTCCCACGAAGGCGCAGAGGAAGATGACCAGCTCCTCGGAGTGTGGGATGTACATGATGTCGAAGTAGCTGGCGTAGCCGATGTGGCTGCTCACGTATGCCAGGATGCCCAGCGCCACGCCTATGACGGCCGAGTTGCCGGCGCACATGCCGTCCATGCCGTCGTTCAGGTTGGCGCCGTTGCTCACCGCCGTCACCACGAAGATGGTCATCAGCACGAAGAGAATCCAGCCAGCGGCCACCTTGTGCTTGCCTACAAACGACATGATTTCGCTGTAGCTCAGGTTGTGGTGCTTGGTGAAGGGGATGGTGGTTTGCAGCGACTTGTGGGCCTCCTGCTCGTGCTTCACCACCTCCGTCTTCGTGTGTTGCGGGTCGCTGATGTTCTCGCGCATCACCACGTCGGGGCTGAGGTAGAGCGTCAGGCCCACGATGAAGCCTATCGACACCTGTCCGATGATTTTGTATTTGCCCTTCAGCCCGGCTTTGTTGCCACGGAATATCTTGATGTAGTCGTCCATGAAGCCCAGGAATCCGAGCCACACGGTGGTGATAATCATCAGGATGAGGTAGATGTTGCGCATGCGGCCCAGCAGCAGCACGGGCACCAGTATCGACACGATGATGATGATGCCACCCATGGTGGGCACGCCCTTCTTCTCGCAGCCGAAGGGGTCGATGGATGCGTCGCGCTCGGTCTCGAAAATCTTGCGGCGCCTCATCCACTTGATGAACTTTTCGCCAAACCATGCCGAGATGATGAGCGAGAGTATCAGCGCCAGCAAGGCGCGGAACGAGATGTAGCTCCACAGGTGCGAGCCCGGGATATTGTAGTTTTCTAAGAATCGAAACAGATAGTATAGCATCTGATGTCTTTTGTGGTTTTAACGATTTTTCGTTATCTCGTTATAACGCTACAGCGAAAATGGTCAGTCGGCCATCACTTTCCTCACCTCCTCGCGGTCGTCGAAGTGGTGCTTCACGCCCTTCACCTCCTGGTAGTCCTCGTGGCCTTTTCCGGCGATGAGGATGACGTCGCCCTTCTGCGCCATCATGCAGGCGGTGCGGATGGCTTCGCGACGGTCGACGATGGCGAGCACTTTCTTCATCTGCTGCGGCGTCAGCCCGGCCAGCATGTCGTTGATGATGTCCTGCGGCTCCTCGAAGCGGGGGTTGTCGCTGGTGATGATGACGCGGTCGCTCTGCTTCACGGCCTCCTGCGCCATCAGCGGCCGCTTGCCCTTGTCGCGGTTGCCGCCGGCGCCGCACACGGTGATGACTCGTCCATCCTTGCCCTGCAGCACCTCGTGGATGGCGCGCAGCACGTTCTCCAGCGCATCGGGGGTGTGGGCATAGTCTACGATGGCGGTGAATCCCTCTGGCGAGCGGATAGGCTCCAGACGGCCGGCCACGCTCTTCAGCGTGCTCATCACCACCAGCACCTGCTCGGGTTGCTGACCCAGCATCAGGGCGGTGGCGTAGACGGCGAGCAGGTTGCTCACGTTGAACTTGCCGATGAACTGCACGCCCACCTCGTGGCCGTCGATGTCGAGATACATGCCCTCGAAGTGGCACTCTATCAGTCGGGCGCGGTAGTCGGCCATCTGACAGGTGCTGTAGGTCTTCACCGTGGCCTTGCTGTTCTGCACCATGAAAGCCCCGTTCTTGTCGTCGGCGTTGATGATGGCAAAGCTGCCCTTGGGCAACATGTCGAAGAAGGCCTTCTTGGCGTTGCGATAGTTCTCCACCGTCTTGTGGTAGTCCAGATGGTCGCGCGTCAGGTTGGTGAAGATGCCTCCGGCGAACTTCAGCCCTCCGATGCGCTTCTGTGCGATGGCGTGGCTGCTGCACTCCATGAAGGCATACTGGCAGCCGGCGTCCACCATGCGGCGCAGCAGCCTGTTCAGCTCCACGGGGTCGGGGGTGGTGTGGCTGGCGGCGATGGGTTCGCCCTCAATATAGTTGCACACGGTGCTGAGCAGTCCGCACTTGTAGCCCAGTTGGCGGAACATATTATATAATAATGTGGCGATGGTGGTCTTGCCGTTGGTGCCGGTGACGCCCACCAGCTTCAGCTGCTCCGATGGGAATCCTTGGAAGGCGGTGGCCACGGGGCCTACGGCATCTTCGGTGGAGTCGACGACGACAAACGTGGTGCTGCCCACGGGGATGGCAGCAGGGATGTGTTCGCAGAGCACGGCCACGGCCCCCTGCTCGATGGCCTTGCCGATGTATTGGTGTCCGTCGGTCAGCGTGCCGCGCATGGCCACGAAGAGGTGGCCGGGAGCCACGCGCCGCGAGTCGATGTCCACGTCGGCGATGTCCACGTCGGCGTTGCCTTCGATGGCTTTCACCTTGATTCTTGCAATGATGTCGGTCAGTTTCATAGTGTGTTCATTTTGTTGTTGTTCATCCTAATGTCAGCGTGCAGCTCATGCCGCTGTGCAGCTTGGCACCTGCTGGAATGCTCTGGCTCTTCACGCCGCCCAGACCGTGGAGCATCACTTTCACTCCTCTCTTCTCGAGCAGGAAGACGGCGTCGCGAGCGCCCATGCCGGTGACGTTGGGCATGACGTCTGCCTCGGTGGTCATCTTGTCGAGCTTCACGCTCTGCTCCATCTGCTGTGCCTGTCCCCATACGGGTCCGTTGCCCGTGTTGCCGGTTATCCAGTTGCCCGTGGCGTTGATGTCGAGCTGGTCCAGCACATAGTCGGCGGCCTGCATGTCGCCGTTCTTCACGTCGGGGATGAAGACGGAATGCTCGTCGCGTGCGTTCTGCGCCACCATGCGCACGTTCTTGGCCATCACTCCCTCGGCGATGTTGTGGAACACCGTTCCCGACACCAGTCCTCCCGATGCCGGTCCTTTGGTGGTTTTCACGCATACAATGCACGAGTAGCGTGGCTTGTCGGCGGGGAAATATCCGCAGAAGCTGAGCCAGTGGCAGCGCAGCCCCGAGTGGTAGTTGTAGACGTCGTCCGACACCTGTGCCGTGCCCGTCTTTCCCGCCACCTGGAAGGCTGTAGAGCCTGCGCGCTTGCCCAGTCCCTGGCTCACCACGTGGCGCAGGATGGTCTGCATGGTCTTGATGGCCTCGGGGCGCGCTATCTGCTCCTTCAGCACCACGGGCTGCAGCTCCTCCACCACCTTGCCGTCCTTCACCACCTGCTTCACGAATCGTGGCTGCACCAGTCGGCCGTCGTTGGCGATGGCGTTGTAGAATGCCAGCGTGTTGATGGGCGCAATCTGCGTCTCGTAGCCTATCGACATCCAGGGCAGTGTGGTCTTGCTCCAGTAGAGTCCTCGGTTGGTGGTCTTGGTGTCGGGGTAGCGTATCTTGGGTGGCCGATATTCGTTGAGGGGTATCTTCAGGTCCTCGCCGATGCCCACGCGGTGCAGGCCTTCCACATACTTGGTGGGGTTGGAGCCGTAGAAGTGGTCGATGATGTAGCTCACGCCGATGTTCGAGCTCACCTCCATGGCCCTGGCGGCGTTGATGCTGCCATAGCCGCCACGGTGCCAGTTGTGGTCCTTCATGTTGGCGCCGTGCATGCGCATGATGCCGCCGCCAGTGTTGACGACATAGCTGGTGTCGATGACGGCGTCGTCGAGCGCCACAAGCATCGAGGCGGTCTTAAATACCGAACCCGGCTCGCAGCGATAGCCCAGTGCGTTGTTCAGGCGCTCGCGATACATTCCGTCGGCACTCTTCTCCATGTTCACGATGGCCTTCACGTCGCCCGTCTGCACCTCCATCAGTATGGCCACGCCCATCAGCGCGTCGCGCAGCTGCAGCTCGTCGAGCAGTGCTTTCTCGGCCAGGTCCTGCATGCCCACGTCGAGCGTAGTCACCACGTCGGCACCGTCGATGGGCGGCGTGGTGGTGATCGACACCACCTTGTTGCGTATCTTCTGCTTGTGGGCAATGCCATACTGTCCGCGCAGCAGCGAGTCGTAGGCCAGCTCCACGCCATAGCGTGCGGTGTCGCGCGAGCCGATGGTGCGCTCGGCCAGCGAGCCGAAGGGATGGCGGCGTGCGGGGAACTCGTCGCCGCAGAGGCCTCCCTTGTGGCGTGGCAGGTTGAAGAAGGGCAGCTTCTTCACCTGGCTGTAGGTGGCATAGTCAATCTTTCCGCGCCACACGCGCCAGTAGCGCGCGCGTTTGTCGTGGCCCTTGGTGAGGTCGTCCTTGAACTCCTCGGCGCTCTTCGATGGGAAGATGGCGTGCAAGCCGTCGCAGAGGCTGTCGAGCTTCTCGTGCCACAGCGTGTCGCGCTTGTGCACCCAGGCAGTGTCTTCGTAGAAGGAGCCGTTCTCCAGCTTCTGCAGTCCGGCGCGGAAGTCGATGAATATCTCGTATTCGGGAATGCTGCCCGCAAGAAGCTGTCCGTCGCAACTGAGCACGTTGCCACGGTTAGGCTTCTTGATGCTGTCGGCCAGGTTCACCTGGTTCTTCTGCACCTCCAGCCAATAGTTCTTGTCGGCCGTCATCGTGTAGGCAGCCTTGATGATTACCGCCACTCCGATGAGCGACAGCAGAAATGCCATGGCCATATAGCGTGGCATCACCTTCTCCCTATTGAACTTACTCACCTCGTTATATTTCTATTTTTTCAGATTCTTGATTTCTCACCTCTCACCTCTCACCTCTCACCTCTCACCTCTCACCACTCACCACTCACCTCTCACCTCTCGCCACTCACCTCTATGATGAAAGGCGGCTGCTGGCTGATGTGCAGCAGCGAGTCGTTGTTTTGCTTCAGCATGTTTAGCACGTTGCTCTGCCGGCACATGCGTGTGAGGTTGCTCGAACTGCTCAGGGCCTGGAACTTGGCATCGATGAGGTCGCTTTCGAGTTTGCTGATGTCGAGAGCGTCCTGCTGACATTGGTAGCGCACGGCGACGTAGGCAGTGGTGAGCAGCACGATGAGCATGATGAGCCAGATGTGGTGCCGCACCATGGCCCACAGGTAGTCGCCGCCCAGGATGTCGCGAAAGCGCGTGGAAGCCGTTGCCGAAGCGTCGTCTTCGCTGGCCTGCAGTTTTATTTTCTCCAGTGTGGTCAGCTCTTTGTCGGCTTCGTCTTTCGGCTCCTTCTGCTTGGTCTTCGCCTTCGCGCTGTCGTTGGTAGGCTGCGCTTGCGGCTCCTCGGGTGCCACCTCAATCGTCATTTCTATGTCGTCGGCCATATTTGTTAATTACGAATTACGAATTTCAGTATCTCACTTCTCACTTCTTCACCCCAATTCTCAGCTTGGCGCTTCGGCTTCGTGGGTTCTGTTCCTGCTCTTCGGCCGATGGCATAATGGGCTTTCCCGTCAGTGGCTGCATCGGAGCGTTGACATGTCCGAAGAAGTCCTGCTCGGCGCGCCCTTCCACGTTGCCGGTGCGCATCACGTTCTTCACCATGCGGTCCTCGAGCGAGTGGTAGGTGATGATGCTCAGCCTTCCACCCGGTCGCAGCAGCTGGCAGGCGCTGCTGAGCATCTGCTGCAGGGCTTCCATCTCGTGGTTCACCTCTATGCGCAGCGCCTGAAACATCTTTGCCGCCTCTTTCTTCTCGCGCTCGCGGGCAAATAGCCGCTCGGTGGCCTGCAGCAGTTGGCCGGTGGTGCCGATGGGCCGCTGTTGTCGCTGGCTCACCAGTGCTGCCGCCACCTGGCGTGCATTCCTTAGCTCGCCATAGAGGTGCATGATGGTGGCTATCTGCTCCTCGCTGTAGTTGTTCACCACGTCGGCGGCCGTCAGCGTGGCGCGCTGGTTCATGCGCATGTCGAGCGGTGCGTCGTTGCGCAGCGAGAATCCTCGGCTGGCCTCGTCGAAGTGGTGCGACGACACGCCCAGGTCGGCCAGCAGGCCGTCGATGTGCTCTTCGCCGTGATAGCGCATCCACTGCTTCACGTAGCGGAAGTTGCTGCGCACAAACACCAGCCGCTTGTCGTCGTGGTCGATGTTCTGCTCGGCATCCTCGTCCTGGTCGAAGGCGTAGAGTCGTCCCTCAGGCCCCAGACGGCGCAGGATCTCGTGCGAGTGGCCGCCACCGCCGTAGGTGACATCTATATAGACACCATCGGGCTGGATGTCCAGCCCGTCGACGCTCTCCTTCATCAGGACAGGTACGTGATATGTGGCGTTGGCGGCTATCATTTTTCCTGCGGTGGATTATTGTTGCGGGGCGGTCATCAGAGCCTTTAGCTTGGCTGAGAATTCCGCCTGCGACAGGAAGGGTTTCTCGGCTTTCTCGGCCGCCCAGATTTCGATGGTGTTGTTGATGCCGATGAGGCGCACGGTCTGGTCTACCTGCACCATGTCGAGATAGCGGCGCGGGATGAGGATGCGGCCATTGCCGTCGATGGCCAGCTCTTCGGCCTCCTTCATATACTGGCGCACCACCATCATCGCCTCGTCGTCCCACTCGTTCACGCGCTCCATCAGGGCATCCACGCGGGCATCCCACACGCTCTTGGGGAAGAGCACCAGGCAGTCCTGGTGGATGTCCTTGCGCATCACCAGCATCTCCTCGCCCGATGCTTGGAGCACCTTGCGGAAGGTGGAGGGAAGGAACACACGGCCCTTCGAGTCGGTCTTGGCTTCAATGTTGCCCAGAAATCTCATGCGCACGCTTTTATTATTGTGGGTAAATCAACTTCGCTGCAAAGTTATATATTTTCTCCCACAATCCCCCACAATTCCCCAATTTTTTTTCAAATTATTTGTTTTTTTTATTTCGCAGCCTTTTCAGCCGTCTGATTTGGCACAAAAGGCAAAATGTGTGCACAGGTGGTGACGGGGTGTAGCAACCGTTTGGCAAAAGTTTGCACAGGTGGAGGTTGGCTGTAGTGACGGTTTGGAAAAGGATGCCGAGGCATCAGATAGGTGTCCTTTCTCCGCTGCGCTCTGAATTTTTAACTTGCCAAGTCGTTTCCGTTAAAATGTGTTAAGACGCAAGGTGCCTCAAAAGCGCCGAAGGCCCTCAAAACTCGCTCGTTTTCCACAAAAAAATATTTGGCCGAAAATAAGCGAGTTTTGAGGGATTTCTACAAACCACTGACTTTCAGATGTATAGACTCGATTTGGCGATAAAAACCCATGGATGGCTCAAAAAAGTCAACGCCCAAAAAAAATTTGGCGTTGACTTTTTCTTTTTTGGCGTTCTCGCAGAAACGGAAAATGGCCTAAAAATCGGCTAAAATCTTGCACAGAACTGCCGTGGATGTGCAAAAATCGTGTCAAAAATGGATTTTCCCTTATCGGTCGTCTTGCTCAAACAGCCCAAAATATGCGTTGTTTCGTTCTAGAATGAAAAATTTTTTTGTAAGAATTCGGGAATTTCCATTTCACATCCTTTTGCACTTTTTGTCTATTGGTAACTGCTCAGCTCGCCACGTGAACCCTCATGCACCCCAGCAAAACGTTATATCGGGGTTTGCCACGGGAGTCCTCGATGGTATCAGGGATGCACCAGCGTGCCGATTTCCTCGCCCTGCATCACGCGCATCAGGTTGCCCACCACGTCCATGTTGAACACATAGATGGGCAGGTTGTTGTCCTGGCACATGCAGATGGCCGAGAGGTCCATCACCTTCAGGTTGCGGCTGAGCACCTCGGCGTAGGTGATGTCGTGGAACTTCGTGGCCGTGGGGTCCTTCTCCGGGTCGGCGGTGTAGACGCCGTCCACGCGTGTGCCCTTCAGCATCACGTCGGCCTCGATCTCCACGCCGCGCAGGCTGCTGCCCGTGTCGGTGGTGAAATAGGGCTGTCCGGTGCCGGCGCTGAAGATGCACACCTTGCCCTGCTCCATGGCCTCGATGGCGCGCCACTTGGTGTAGAACTCGCCGATGGGCTCCATGCGGATGGCGGTGAGCACCTGGTTGGGCACACCCACGGCATCGAGGGCCGAGCTGAGTGCCAGCGAGTTGATGACGGTGGCACACATGCCCATCTGGTCGCCCTTCACGCGGTCGAAGCCCTTCTTCGAGCCGCTCAGGCCTCGGAAGATGTTGCCGCCGCCAATGACGATGCCAATCTGCACGCCCAGGTCGTGCACTTCTTTGATTTGGCGGGCATAGTCGCCCAGCCGCTCAGGGTCGATGCCGTGACCCTGCTTGCCCTGCAGGCTCTCGCCCGACAGCTTCAGTAGAATTCGTTTGAATCTTGCCATGTTTTTGTTGAGTTTATGTTAAGTGACCAAGCAAAAATATCTTATATCATTTTTGTTGTTTTTTT
>JAEEGF010957890.1_pt1 | contig 16641 bp, 13 predicted proteins | sample 9134171 | NCBI WGS metagenome assembly JAEEGF01 (sample SAMN16246542, study PRJNA631951) | gut metagenome | biome: gut microbiome; feature: rumen; material: AP-attached | host: Bos | place: Iran: Karaj | collected 2018-10
ACTTCTTTTGTTGTGCAAGTTTTATCACTTCTTCTGCAATGATGCGTGCCGAATCGCGCAAAGCCATTGCGCTAGCATTCTTCCCAAGTTCTTGAAGTTTATCAGTATCTACGACTGTTTCCAAAGCTAGTGGAATAAGTTTCTCTGGAGCCTCTGCATCGCGAACAAGCAAGGCAGCGTGCTTATTGACGAGCGCCATCGCATTATGTGTCTGATGATCTTCTGCCACGTTGGGACTTGGCACAAGGATGCTTGGCTTTCCTAACAGGCAAAGTTCGCTGATACTGCCTGCACCAGCACGACTGATGACAAGGTCAGCTAAACAATAAGCCTGATCCATACGACTGATAAAATCAGTAACGACAAGATTACCAGGTTTGCCTTTTACATCAAGCATCTGCTCTATTTCTTTCTTATAATAACTTCCTGTCTGCCAGATAAACTGAACTGATGAAGCGGCAATGCGGGAGAGGTTCTTCAAGACACTTTCGTTCAAAGTGCGAGCACCCAAACTGCCTCCAATGAGAAGAATGGTAGGTTTTGCTGCGCTAAGGCCAAAGGCTGCGGCACAATCCTCGCGTTTCAAAGAGTCATTGAACAGGCTTTGCCGTACAGGATTGCCTGTAAGCAAGATTCTGTCTTTGGGGAAGAAGCGTTCCATTCCCTCGTATGCCACACATATCTTTTTCGCTTTCTTTGCGAGCGTTTTGTTTGTAAGTCCTGCAAAACTGTTCTGCTCTTGAATGAGACAAGGTATGCCCAGTTCGTATGCTGCATTGAGAGTTGCCGAACTGGCATAACCTCCTACTCCTACTGCCACTTGTGGTTTGAACTCGCGCAATGTCTGCTTTACCATACGCTTGCTCTTAAAGAAGTCCATTAAGACGCTAATGTTGCCTGGCTTCCATAAGGGGCGAAGCAGACCGCGTACAGGCAGTCCGATTATCTTGTATCCGGCAGCAGGTACACGCTGCATCTCCATCCTGCCCTCTGCACCCACAAAGAGAATCTCCACATCAGGGTTGATCTCACGAAGTGCATTAGCTATGCTTACAGCGGGGAAAATGTGTCCTCCTGTACCACCACCACTTATTATAACTCTAAGTTCACTCATATACATTATATATATATTATGCTTCTGCAGCTTGCAGCTGCTTGTTTTCATATTCTGGTTTGCGCTTTGCCGTATGGCTGACACTCAATATCATACCGATGTAAGTACAGGTAATGAAGAGACTTGTGCCGCCTCGACTGACAAGGGGCAAGGGCTGTCCTGTAACAGGGAAAGCCCCAACTGCTACGGCCATGTTCATCATTGCCTGAACGACTATCATTAGAGCTAATCCCATTACCAGATAGGATGGGAAGAGTGCCTTACATTTCTGGGCAATGCGCATAGATCGATACATCAGTATTAAATAGAGACTTAACACGATAAAAGCGCCAGGGAATCCAAGTTCCTCAATGATAATAGCATAGATGAAGTCGGAAAATGCTTGTGGAATGAAGTCACGCTGACGACTGTTGCCAGGACCACGACCTATAACATTACTTGTAGCAATGGCAACTTTTGCATATGCTTTTTGCGGATTCTCCTGAGGCTTGTACTTGCTTGGGTCGGCAGGACGCTCCTGTTTGTCAGTTATGCGATGTATCCAAGTTGGCACACGATGCAAAGGTCCCTTTGACATTTGCCATTCGGTAAGCGTCTTCTCTGGTATGGAATAAGCAATAGCAAAGACACTGCCCACGCCAAGCATTCCAAGCAGAAGCGCTCCGATAAGTATTTTCTTGCGTATCTGTGCATAGAAGCAAATGCCATACATGACAATGGCAATGATGAAAGCAGTGGAAGCGTTCTCCGTAAAGATGAGAAGAATCGTGATAAAGGCGGTCAAAGCCACTATCTTGAAGCCCATCTGACTGGCACCTTTCTCGTCTCGAAGCGATGAAAGGATGAAGCAACTGAAGCCCACCAAACTCAACTTGGCGAGTTCGCTTGGCTGGAAACGGATGAAACCTATTGATATCCATCTGCCTGCATCGTTTGTCTTCTGACCGATGGCAAGTACGGCAATCAGCAAGAAGAGCGACAGGAACATGCCTATCGTACAGAGCAACTTGAAGTAATTGCAAGGAATGAAATGCACAAGCCAAGCAATGAAGATGCCCATCAACATGAAAGATCCATGTTGCATAATGGGGTCCCAATACGCTCCAGAGGCAAAGGTCATACGTGAACTGGCACTATACACCTCTATCAGCGAGATGGCACAAAGGATGAGGAAAACTGCCCAAATGCCCAAGTCGCCATGTATCAAGGTCTTTTCTTTCAGTTTATTCAGTTTCATCTTCACTTCTGTTCTTATAGATTTCTCACTTGTTCGCAGAATTGTTCGCCTCTGTCTTCCATATTTTTGAAGAGGTCGAAGCTGGCACAGCAGGGACTAAGCAATACTGTATAGCCTGGTTTAGCCATTCGACTGCAAGCCTCAACACAGTCTTTCATATTGTTTGTGTCAGCTACAGGAATGCCCATTCCATCGAAGAAATTGTGCAACTTCGTGTTGTCTGCACCAAGATAGACAAGGCCTGCACACTTCTTCTGCACCAGTTCCTTGATAGCATTATAGTCGTTGCCCTTATCTTTACCTCCGATGATGAGGATTGTGGGCGTAGTCATGCTTTCGAGAGCATACCAGCAAGCATCGACATTGGTGGCTTTGGAGTCGTTTATATACTGGACTCCGCCAACTCGAGCCACTTTCTGCAGACGATGTTCCACACCTTCGAAGTCGCTCAGACTCTGCCGTAGTGTCTCATCGTCTATGCCGCTAATATGGGCTGCAATACCTGCTGCCAGGCTGTTATACATGTTGTGTTTGCCTCGCAGACTCAGGCTTTCCTGCTCCATATTGAAGGGAGTAGGATACTCTATAACGTATTGGTCGTCTGCGATGTAGCCTATCATGCCCTCTTTCTTGAGGATACTGAAGGGGCACATCTTGGCTTTGATGCCATATTTCTTGAGTTCGGCAGAGATGATGGGGTCGTCGTTCCAATAGATGAACGCGTCTTCCTCTGTCTGATTCTGTATGATCCTCATCTTTGAATCAGTATATTTCTGCATCGAATTCTCGTAGCGATCCAGATGATCGGGTGTGATGTTGAGCAAGATGGCGATGTTTGCTCGGAAATCATACATATTGTCGAGTTGGAAACTGCTAAGCTCGATGATGTAGTAGTCGTAGGTCTTTCCCTCAGCTATCTGCAGAGCCAAGCTGCGACCTATGTTTCCTGCAAGACCTGCATTGTAGCCTGCCTTCTTGAAGATATGGTAAATCAGGCTTGTGGTGGTGGTCTTACCGTTCGAGCCAGTTATGCAAATCATCTTGGCATTCGTGTAACGACCTGCAAATTCTATCTCGCTGATGATGGGAATGCCTGCCTTTCTGACTTTGCACACCATTGGTGCATCCTCAGGAATGCCTGGACTCTTCACCACTTCACTTGCATTCAGGATGAGTTCTTCCGTGTGCTTTTCCTCTTCGAAAGGCACTTCATATTGTTGAAGAACCTGTTTGTAGTTCTCCTTTATCTTGCTCATGTCGCTGACGAAGACGTCGAAGCCCTTCACCTTAGCCAAGGCTGCGGCTCCAACACCACTTTCGGCAGCTCCAAGTATCACTATTCTTTTCATCTTTATCTAATCTTCAATGTTACGATGGCGAGAGCCGCCATGATGATTGTCACAATCCAGAATCGGACAGTTATCTTTGATTCCAACCAACATCCTTTAGGCCAATTGATGAGCACCTTGAAGTCTGCAGGCAATTGTCCTGGCTTAACTCTGAATGTATCATGCAGAGGAGCACGTTTGAAAACACGCCATTTCTGTCCTCGACGGTTGCCCATCTTGGCATAGTTGGTCTGCAAAAGCACACTTATGCTTTCCATCAGGAAGACGAAGCAAAGCAGGGGCAGAAGCAGTTCCTTGTGTATGATGATGGCCGTAACACCTATGATGCCACCTATTGCCAAGCTTCCCGTATCGCCCATAAACACTTGGGCGGGATAGGCATTATACCAGAGGAAACCAATCAAAGCACCTACGAAAGCACAGATGAATATGACGAGCTCTTCCGAACCTGGGATATACATTATATTAAGGTAAGCAGCCATGTGGATGTGACTGCTCACATAAGCCAGGATGCCTAGAGCTATACACATGATTGCCGCGTTTCCGGCACACAAACCGTCCATTCCATCATTCAAGTTGGAACCGTTGCTGACCGCCATCACAATGAAAGTGGTGACAAGAACGAAGAAGATCCAACCTGCTGCGGACTTGTATTTGCCCAAGAATGAGAAGATATCCGCATAGTTGAGGTTGTTGTTCTTGACGAAAGGAATGGTCGTGATGGTGCTCTTCACCTCTTCGCTCCTATGTGTCACGACTTGCTCTGTGCCTTGTCTCTCGTCCTGAATGTTCTCGCAGATAACGGCATCGGGGCTCATCCAAAGTGTCAGGCCAATCACCAAGCCGAGTACTGCTTGGCCGAGGAGCTTCCAGATGGGGCGAAGTCCGTCCTTCGTGACTTTCATCTTGATGTAGTCATCGGCAAAGCCAAGTGCTCCAAGCCAAATTGTGGTGAAGAGCATGATGAGCATATAGATATTGCGAAGTCGGCCCAAAAGCAGGCAAGGAACGAGTGTGGCGACTATGATGATGATGCCTCCCATAGTGGGAACGCCCTTCTTCTCCACACCATAGGGGTCGATGCTGGCATCTCTTTGTTCCTCGCTGACATTGTGCTTCCTCATCCATCTGACGAAATATTCGCCAAACCACATGGAAATAATAAGGCTCAAGACCAAGGTGAGGACTGCTCGGAAGGAGATATAGTGCCAAACATGGGCTCCTGAAACTCCGAATTCGCCTAAGTATCTGAACAGGTAATAAAGCATATCTTTATGTTGTCCGTTTGTTGTGTTATATTGTTTTCTGTTGTGTCTTTATGATGACCTAGTGTTGCGTTTGAAATCGTATAGTGTGACGTTGGCAATTTACTAGTGTGATGTTTGCGATTTACTAGTGTGACGTTTGCAATTTACTAGTGTGACGTTTTCATATCAGGTTAAAGGCTTCGCGAATCACCTCGTGGTCGTCGAAGTGATGCTTCACTCCTTTTACGATTTGATAGTCTTCGTGACCTTTGCCTGCAACGAGGATCACATCCCCAGGTTGGGCCATAGTGCAAGCCGTTCTGATGGCTTCCCGACGGTCAACTATGCTGATGACATTCCTTCGCTGGCTTGTATCGAGACCAGCCAACATGTCGTTGATGATTTCCTGAGGGTCTTCGTTTCTGGGATTGTCGCTCGTTATGATCACTCTGTCGCTATTCTTCACAGCCTCTTGAGCCATGATGGGACGCTTGCCTTTATCGCGGTTCCCACCAGCTCCACAAACGGTCCAACACTGTCCCTTCCCCTGCAAAACCTCGTTGATAGTAGTGAGAACATTGACGAGAGCATCAGGTGTGTGGGCATAGTCGACGATAGCCGTAACCCCTTCTCGCGAGCGAATCGCCTCGAAGCGACCGTTCACGGGCTTCTGAGCACTTAGCAGAACGAGGGCTTCTTGCGGCTCGACTCCCAGCATGACTGTAGCTCCATAGACGGCCAACAAGTTGCTCACATTGAATCGTCCCACGAACTGGACACTCACATCTCTGCCGTCAATCTCCAGGTCCATACCCTCGAAACTCTCCTCCATAATGCGAGCCTTGAAGTCGGCAGCAGAGTGGAGCGAATATGTCTTGACCTTCGCCTTGCAGTTCTGCACCATAACCATTCCATTACGGTCATCCGCATTGATGATGGCGAAAGCATCTGCAGGCAACGCATCGAAGAAACCTTTCTTGGCATCACGATAGTTCTCGAACGTTCCATGATAGTCGAGATGGTCGCGAGTCAGGTTGGTGAAGATGCCTCCACTGAAGTTGAGACCTCCTATACGCTTCTGGCTGACACTATGACTGCTGACTTCCATAAAGGCATAGGCACAGCCCTCATCCGCCATTCTGCCGAGTAATCGGTTCAAAGTGATGGGGTCTGGAGTCGTCACTTCTGTAGGAACTGCCTCTCCATCAATGTAATTGCATACAGTACTGCAAAGTCCGCACTTGTATCCACGCTGGCGGAAAATGTTGTAAAGCACGGTTGCGATGGTGGTTTTGCCATTCGTACCAGTCACTCCAATGAGGTGCATCCTCTGAGTTGGGTCACCAAAATAGTGAGTAGCCAACGTTCCGACCACATCCTCAGTATTGGGATAGACGAGATAAGTCACTTCGTCTTGAACGGTTTCAGGCAACTTCTCGCAAACCACAACACTCGCTCCCAGTTCGATTGCCTTGCCGATGAAGGTATGGCCGTCAACCTGAGTGCCTCGCATAGCTACGAAAACTGCACCTTTCTGGATGCGACGGCTATCAATCTCGATGCCTGTCACTTCCTTTTCGACACTTCCCACAACCTTTTGTGGCGCGCAATCTTGTATGAGTTGTATAAGTTTCATTTCCTACATTATTTAATTTGTTGAAGCAGTTAGCGTAATCTGTTTTCCCTTGACTGCAACAGAACCTGCCGGAATATCCTGCTTCGTAATCTGACCACATCCGTTAATGCGAACCCTCAAACCTCGTTTCTGCAAGGCAAAGACAGCATCTTTGGCTCCCATTCCCGTCACATCAGGAACTTTGTTCAAGGCCATAGTATCTTCTTCGACCAGATTCAAATGCTTCTTCGAAAGGCCCATTCCTTCCACGATGGCTTCTGCTCGACGCTTGTTTCCCTTCGTCACTTCAGGAATGAAGACAGAGTTCGTATCGGCAGCTGCAATCGCGCTTCTCATCGAATCCCTCGACATGATAAACTGCGAGATCTCGCTAAAGACAGGACCACATTGACCACCACCAGAAGCAGGCAAGCCTTTCTTCCTGATACAAACGATGCAACTGTATTTTGGATCATCACTCGGGAAGTAACCACAGAAGCTAACCATGTACTTTCGACCTGCATAAGAACCATTCTCGCTGAATTGTGCCGTTCCCGTCTTGCCGCTTACTTTGAAGAGTTTACCTCCATTGCCGGCCTTCTTGCCAAGTCCTCCACTCACAACATGCTCCAGACAATACTGGATATCGCGAAGTGTGGAAGGTTTGCAAATACGCTCCTTGATGACTTCTGTCGGGAATTCGCGTATCACCATACCATCCTTCAGTTCCGCTTTCACAAAGCGCGGCTTCACCATCTTGCCGCCATTAGCAATCGCATTATAGAATGTAAGGGTGCTGATGGGAGGAAGCATTGTGACATAACCTATGCTCATCCAAGGCAGGTCTGGTTTGCTCCAATAACGGTTCTTGTCTTTTGGATGCGGAACATAAGGCTCGCCTTTTCCAACGAAAGGAAGGTTGAGAGGAATCCCGACACCTTCTCTATGCAAACCATCAACATAAGCAGAAGGATTGTCGCAATATGCTTCATCGATGATGGTGCTTACACCTATATTACTACTCTGGCCAAGGATGTCCTCAACCTTGAGCACACCATAACCACCTCTGTTCCAGTTGTGGTCCTTCATCTTGCGACCATGCATATTGACGATGCCTGGAGCACAATCTACAGTCTTGTTCAACGTTATCTTTCCGTCTTCGAGGGCAACCATGATGCTCGCCGTCTTGAACGTTGAACCTGGTTCCCAAAGGTCGCTCACGGCATTGTTCTTCATCTCATAGTACTCGCCGTCCTCGCCTCTAGTCAAGTTCACGATGGCTTTCACGTCGCCAGTCTTGACTTCCATCACAACGGCAACACCCACTTCGCCATTCACCAATTCCTCCTTCAACTTGCTGCGAAGCGTTCTGTCGGCAAAGTCCTGAATGTTGATATCAATTGTAGTGAGCAGATCATGCCCGTTCTCTGCTTGAGTATCGATGATGGGAACCTGACGATTACGAACCACTATGTAGTGCTTTGAACCGGGTTTGCCGCGAAGTATACTGTCGAAACTCAACTCCAAACCACATTTCGGCTGACTGCTTGTATCGTTATAAAGCTCACCAATAGTTCTGCTTGCCAATCCTCCATAAGGTTTCAGGCGAAGCAACATCTCGTCAGCATGGAAACCACTGCGATACATGCTTTCCTTCAAGAAAGGCAACTCCTTGCAAGCACGATACTGAACATAGCTTGCAAGCTTCGGATAGATGCGCCATGAGTACTTGCCACGAGCCTTGCCTTTAAGCAAACGTTGGCGGAACCAGTCTGCATCGCGATCTGGGAAGATGCGAGCCAAACCCTCAACTATGCTGTCAAGTTTCTGAACAAACGTTGTGTCGCGATACTCACGCGTCTTCCTTTCTATCGACGAATCTGGGTCATGAACGGCGAAGTCCATATAAAGCGCGTACTTTGGGACAGTGCCCGAAAGGACTTGACGGTCGCAAGAAAGGATATTGCCGCGGTTGGCAGGAATCTTGGCGGTCTTGCTGTTGCGTCCCGCTTCCTTCCAATAATCCCTTTCTGGCGGCAGCATCGTATAGAGAGCCTTTGCCAAAATATACATTCCGGCCAGGCACATCAACACGAAGATGAAGATGTAACGTCTTGGAGCTTTATCTTTGCCTTTTTGCATAATCTTTTATCCCTATTCCTTCACGTTGATAATGAATGGCGCAACCTTGCTTGGCGTGAGTGTGCTGTCGCCTTGTTCGCGAAGCTTTTGCTCGAGTTGGCTCTGCCGACAGAGTTGTGTGAGTTCGCTCACTCTGGTAATGCTTCTATAACGCCAGTCCTTGAGTTCCGCCTCGAGTTCGTTTTCCTTCATCATCTCGACTTGAGCCTGATAGCCATTCGTGATGTAAAGGAAGATTCCAGCCAAGACAAGGAGCAACATCTTCCATTGACTGAGGAACCATCTAGGAGCTGCATCCAGCATCTGACGGATGTTGGCAGCAGTCAACTCGTCCACTTCATCGTCGTCGCTAACCAACGAACGCATCAACTTTTCCTTGTTGCTGACTTGCTCTTGAGGCACTTCCGCTTCCTGAACTTCCTGTTCCTGAACCTCTTCAACCTCTTGGGTCTGCTGCTCTTGTACCTCTTGGACTTCTTCTTGGAGTTCGTCGAAGTTATCTATTTCTATCTCTGCCATAGGACTGTCCCTATTCCTTAATCTTTAATCTTTAATCCCTCTTCCTTGCTACCCGAAGCTTTGCCGAACGGCTTCGAGGATTGCTTTCCTGCTCTTCAATGCTTGGAGTGATGACACTCCTGTTGACCGCTTCGAGCGGAGCGTCGCTGCGACCGAAGACGTCAGTTTCTACCTTTCCTTCTGCATTGCCTGCTCTGATGATGTTCTTCACCATACGGTCTTCGAGAGAATGATAGGTGAGAACACTCAATCTGCCACCCGGCTTGAGGATTTCTGTGGCAGCGCTAAGCATTTGCCTCAAAGCAACCATCTCTCCGTTCACCTCTATGCGAAGTGCCTGAAAGACGCGTGCCAAATCTTTCTTCTCGCGGTCGTATCCCATCAAAGGTTTCAGCACCTCCACCAGTTCTGTCGTTGTGGTGATGGGCTTCTGCTGACGAGCCTTGACGATGGCGGCAGCAATGCGACGGCTATTCTTCAACTCTCCGTAGAGGTAGAAGATGTCGGCCAACTGTTCTTCGCTATACTCTGCTACGATACGCCCAGCATTGAGGCTGGCCTTACGGTTCATTCGCATATCCAGCGGAGCATCGAAACGGAAGCTGAAGCCCCGTTCTTCCTCGTCGAGATGATGACTGCTCACGCCCAAGTCGGCAAGAATGCCATCCACCTGCTCATGCCCATAGTAGAGCATCCAGTTCTTCAGGAAACGGAAATTGCTGCGAACGAAAGTGAAGTTCCCTTTGCTTTCCAGCTCGCTTGCATTCTTCATCGCATCCTCGTCTTGGTCGAAACTGTAGAGGTGTCCCGTGCCATTCAGGCGCCGCAGAATCTCCCTGCTATGACCTCCTCCGCCAAATGTGAGGTCCGCATATATGCCTCCGGACTTGACATCGAGTCCGTCAACTGTCTCTTGCAAGAGAACCGGCACATGATATTCCTCACATTTCACGCTCATTACATATGTAATTATGTGTCGTCCTTCATCATCTCTTCCAGGATGTTCGCCACTTCCTCAGGATTGCTGAGCAGTCCTTCGGCAGCCTGACGACTCCAGATTTCGATAGTGTCGTCAACTCCTATGAATCGCACATCACTCTTTATGCCGGCATGTTCCATGTATCGGCGAGGGATGAGCATACGTCCGCCACTGTCGAGGGTGATGTTTTCTGCATCGGCAGTGAAGAGACGCAAACCTTGCCGCTGATGGCGGTCGAAAGGATTGGTGCGGGCTCTGACGGAGTTGACCTGAGCATCCCACACACTTTTGGGGTAGAGCACAAGACAGTTCTCGAAGATGTCGCGACGCAACACCAGTCCTTCCTCCTCTTCTTTCTGAAGGATTTTGCGGAAGACGCTGGGCACGAAGACACGTCCCTTCTCGTCTGTTTTGGCATCTATGCTTCCTGTAAATCTCATCGATTTGGGGCTTTCATTGCATTTTCTGCTGCAAAGATATAAAATTCCCCACAATTCCCCACAAATTATTTAAACTTTTTTTTCTTAGCAAGTTAGCCTATATTGTTGATAACTTGCCGATGTGCATGCCTTTCACCTTCGCGAAAGCCCATAAGCAAAGGGGTTTCAGCACATTACGTAGCCCAACGAAATGTTGTTGAAAACTTTTTTCATGACATTACAAAATGGTGGGGGAAAAACGAGGAAAGATGACGAATTAGCAGAAAAAGGCCGATGCTTTGGCAAAAGAGTTTTGACTTTTTAGAGAAAAAGAGCCGCCTCGCCCTTGGGGACGAAGCGGCTTTTGCTTGTATCAGTTTCCCTTGCCTTTGGAAAAGGCTGGGGAGTGCGTCTGTTACTGACCTGCCATGATGTTCAGGACTGCTACGAAGTCGGCAATAGAAACTTCCTTATCACCGTTCACATCAGGATTGCCGGCAACTTCCTGACCTGCCATTGCGTTCAAGACTGCCACAGCATCCGCGATGGTTACGGTACCGTCGACGTTCACGTCGCCCTTTTGGCTGATAACTGCGTGACCATAGTACAGGCTGCCGTTAACGACGATGCCCTTCTTGCTGGAATCGAACGTGCCGCCTTGAGGTTTGGCAATAATCATGCCTGAGCCAAGAGTCAAATTCTTGATTTTGAGAATATTTGCAGAACTTGAATTGGGATTGAAGACCAGACAACCCTTTTCGATAATTAAATTAGTATTACTATAATCGTTATCGCCAACTCCTCTCCTACCTGTGAATTCGAATTTCGGGCCGTTGAGGTTGCCAATGACGTTAGCAGCAGCCAAGAAAATGCCATAACCGGAGCTTGACGTCAGTTCGCTCTTGACGGTGCCTGAGCCGCTGAAAGTAGTAGATCTTGCAAGTTTGAAGATGTCTTCGTAGACATTAATCTGGTTGTCACCATTGATGGCAATATTCAGTCCTTCGATACCTTTATTATAAATACCCTCTACGACGCTGGCGTCGTCGATGTCGGCATCGGTAATAGTCAGACGCTTCATGTTGGGATCGTACTTGAACGAGCCACCATCGCGGAGAATGTCGTCCTTGTTGTAGCTATTTACATCAATGTCGCAGACAGCCAAGTCGTACTTCTCAACCTTCTGGATGACAACATCCTGAGCAAGAGAGCCGTTGGCCTCAACCTGATGAGTCGAAGAGTTGAAAGCAGCCTTGAAAGGTTCTACGATAGTCTGACCGTCCTCAAGAGTAAGGGTAGCAATTCTGGAAATCCGATTAGCCTTAACTTGAGCGTTGCCAGAGATGATGACCGTTTCACCATTTGTGCCGCTTCCATTGCTTCCGATACCACCAAAACTTGTTCCACTATTAGAAACGCCGCCGACTGCATCTATCTTTACATTATCCGTGATTATCATAGTGCCTCTGAAAGGCATTAAAGCACAGTTAGCACCACCCTTAGCATAGAGTGAGCCATCACCTTGGAAGGTAGCCTTTACATTATCGTTCATGGTAGCGATGCAACTATAGTAGCCTTCAGCAGCGGTAGTTATGCTGTTTGTACCAACGAGTTTTATATAACCATCAAAACCGGATTCTAACGCAATGCCTTTTTGTATACTATTTTCTATCTTGGCATTGTTGAGCGTCAGGGTCTTGGTGGAGGGAACATAGCCAACACTCTGTGTGCCGCTGCTGATATACTTGCTACCGACATAGATTGGATTGTCTGCACCATTTACTCGATTGAGTTGTTTGCCGCAAACAGAAATAGGCAATGTTTCCTTAATAGAGCCGAATACAACTTGACCCTTGGCGACGGCACCGCCGTTGACTTCCACGCGCTTGTCTGCTTCGTCGAAGTAGCAGCCATACGTTGAGTACCAGAAGTCCATGTTGTCCAGCTTCAGGGATCCCAAGTTTCTGATAGCACCCTCGGCACCTGTGAAATTATAGCCCATCTCGTCGCTGGACGCCTTCTTCAGCGTCAGCACCGCATTAGGATAAGTACTACCGTCACCATAGAAGCCATATTCGGCTCCTTTGGCTTGGAAGAAGCCCACCATATCAACGGTGGCGTTGGCTGAACCATACATCGAGACGCCCATACTGTTGTTCGAGATAAAACGCAAATATGCAATGGAAGAGGATGTAAAGGTCGTGTTGGAGTAGAGCTTTGCAGCATCGTCTACTGATGTCAGGGTGTTGTCGCCAACCGCCTGGATGGTAATGTCACCTGCTCCGGAAGTCGTCTTAATGGTACTAACATCGTCGGCTGTCACATTCATTGTCACGCCATCCAGTGTCAGCGTCTTCGTACTGGTGTTATAGCTCACAGTACCAGAGGTGATATACTGATTGCGAATATCCGCATTATTTCTATGATTTACCTGTGTGCCGGCAACATAGAGAGGATAATATGTGAATTGGTTCTTGCTTTTAAACCATGTACCATCGGAGGGGCCATTGCTTGACGATGCAATTGCATCGTTGTAATATACTTTGCCTTCTTTAATCCATGTGTGAGACGACCAGATGTCCATATCATCGAGAACAATTTGGGGCACAGAGACATTTGACCTTCCGCCGAGGAACTTATAGACAGAATTATCGTTGTACTTCTTCAATATCAATTTGCAATTGCTGCTGCCGTAAACACCATCTTTGTCAGTCGTACATGTTGCTTGGAATTCGGGCATGCAAATTTCAAGATTAGTATTATCGTAGTTGAGATAAACAGACGTGTGACCAGTAGATTTGATGATTACCTTTCCATCACTGTTCAATGTCGTATTACCGTACAAGTCCATTGTATAGCCAGAAGACGAGATTGTACCGCCACCGACGAAATTGATAGTCATGTCTCCATGAGTGTCAAGATCTGCGCCATCAACATTGACATTGGTAAGTGTCAGCGTTTTTGTCGAGCTGTTGTATTGGGCAGTACCCGATGCTGAAGAGGCGCCCGTATCACTTGTGCTCAACGTTCCAGCATAGGTGATTGGCACATTGAAGCTACCAATGGTGGCAGAACAATAAATTGAAGCAGTTTGCACTGCAGAACCATTCTGCATCACAGTACCTGACGAAATTGATTGGTTTGCATCAAGTGCTGACCCATAAAGACTGATGCCTCCGCTGAAGCCTTGAATGCCAGCCTTGCCCGAGCCACCTTTTGCCGTAATTTGACTGAAATAAATATTGAAAGTAGCACTTGAAGCTGTACCGAATACGGCAATTTCATTAGCAGCTGTAGCAGTGATACGATTACCATAAACAGAGAGCCTGCTGTTAGTGATGATGGCTCGCCCACCATTTGTAGCTGAAATTTTTACAACGGGAGCCTTCTCATTTTTATAAGATGATAACGATGTCGCCCCTTTCAAGTATAAACCTGAATAAGCAGCGGTACCAGTGGTTGTGGTAATGGTCGCAGAGCCTGAGAAAAGTATCGACAGGCCATCAATGCTGCTGTTTATACAATCACCTGAATAATTGATGACAGTTCCATCACCAATTATCAGATTTTTGCTCGAAGGAACGTATCTCACTTTACCACCTGTGATGGCTGCACTGGTGATGTTCGACGCATTAGCATCTGTGACCTGCACGCCTCCCACCCAAAGGTCGTAAGCTTCCGCCCAAGCTTGTGTGCTGCTGAGCAGCGCTGCAAGCATCAACAATGGAGTAAATAATTTTTTCATAATCATATAATTTTAAGGGTTAAACATTATTATACATTATATATAATTAAACTTCGCTCCGTAAAATTACACATTCTTTCACAAAATGTGCCCTTTTCCTTGTTAAATTATGTTAACAAGGATGAAAAAGGGTATAAAAGTACAAAAAGGAAAAGGCTCAGACGTATTCGAGTGTCAGAAACTTGTCGGGAGAGAAGACAAATTGTGCCGTCTGGAGCAGATTTTCCGGCGTTATGGCATCGAGGCGCTCGAAAAGCTGTTCTTTGGAGAGCGTTTTGCCATAATGGAGGTAACGTTTCGCCATACCGATGGCTACGTTTTCGAAGTTGTCGTAGGAGATGCCTATCTGCCCTTTGAACTGCCGACGGGCAGCTTCGAGGGCATGGCTGGAGAGGGGGTGTTGTGTCAACTTGTCCAGTTCGTGAAGGACAAGTCGGCGGCAACGGTTGCGGTCTTTTGCATCGCAACCGTAGTAGATGGCCCAAATGCCTGTGTCGGTATAGGCCACGCAATTGCTTTCGACGGTATAGACAAGACCGTTCCGCTCGCGAAGGGCAAGGTTCAAACGGCTGCTCATGGCAGGTCCGCCCAGCAGGTTGCTGAGGAAATAGAGATGAAGTTGGCGGGGGTCTGTCGCGGCGAAGGCTTGGGCTCCAATCAGGACGTGAGCCTGATGTGTTTCCCGATGGCGGGTGATGTGCGAAACGTCACGTGTGACGTTGGCAATCGTATAGTGTGACGATTGCGATTTACTAGTGTGACGATTGCAATCGTAACGTGCCATGTTTTTCTCCACACTACGGAGCACTTTCTCGGGCTCCACATTCCCCAGAACATAGAGCACCATCCTTTCGGGATGATAGAGGCGGCGGGCAAACCGCTGCATGTCAGCTGAACGGAAGGTTCGGAGCGTTTCGGCATCACCAAGGATGTTGCGTCCGAGGGGATGACCTGGGAAAAGAAGGCTCTCGAACTCGTCGAAGATGAGCTCCGAGGGCTGGTCCTGATAGCTCTCTATCTCGTCGATGACGACCTCTACCTCGCGGTTCATTTCTTCCTGCGGATAGGTGCTGCCGAGGGCTATGTCGAGAAGGAGGTCGATGGCGCGGGATGCATGCTCGCGAAGGGAGGTGCAATAATAGACCGTCTCCTCTTTGCCCGTGAAGGCATTCAGTTCGCCGCCCACACTCTCCATGGCCGAGATGACCTGACGGGCCGAGCGCCGAGAGGTCCCCTTGAACGACATGTGCTCGGTGAAATGCGCCATTCCGCTCTCGGACGGCAGTTCGTGGCGGGTCCCGGCATCAACGGCGATACCCAGATACACCACATCCGTCTGTCCCGGAGCGCAGACAACGCGAAGGCCTTGGGGAAGCGTGTAGGTTGTGAACATTGAGGATTGAAGATTGAACATTGAATATTAAAAAAGGCGGGCTGCTTTTATTGCTTCCCGCCTTCCATCATATCTTTGCTAAATGCTTAGTTCTTGAAGAAATCCTTAACGGCCTCGTTGGGAACCATCTGCTCGTCGAAAGAGTAGGAGCCCGTCTGAGGGTTCTTCACCATCTTGATAACCTTGGTGTAGGAACGACCTTCGGTTCTACCTGTCTGCAGGGTAGCGACTGCTTTCTTTGCCATAGTTTTTAATTTTTTTGACTATAGACAACAGACCACAGACTACAGAATGTCGGTTGTCGGTTGTCGCTTGTCCGTTGTCCGATTACTTGATTTCCTTGTGAACAGTCATCTTCTTCAAGATGGGGTTGTACTTCTTAAGCTCGAGGCGTTCGGGAGTATTCTTCCTGTTCTTCGTTGTGATGTAGCGAGATGTACCGGGCAGACCGCTCTGCTTCATCTCTGTGCATTCCAGAATCACCTGGACTCTGTTACCTTTAACTTTCTTTGCCATAGTTTCTGAATGTTTAGCGGTTAACCGATTACACGAATATCCTTCCAATCACAATAACCCTGAGCCACGGCATTCTTGAGAGCGGCGTCGAGTCCTACCTTATTAATATAGCGCAAACCGGAAGCGCTGATGCTCAGACTGATCCAGCAGTCCTCTTCCACATAGTAGAACTTCTTGGTGAACAGGTTCACGTCGAAAGTCCTTTTCGTGCGACGCTTAGAGTGTGACACGTTGTTGCCAATCATGGCCTTCTTACCGGTAATTTGACAAATCTTAGACATTTCTAATCTTCTCTTTTTAGTCTATTCCAATAGACGACTTTTTCCAAACCGGCTGCAAAGGTACGACATTTTTTCATTCCACCAA
>JAEEGF011340227.1_pt1 | contig 16641 bp, 18 predicted proteins | sample 9134171 | NCBI WGS metagenome assembly JAEEGF01 (sample SAMN16246542, study PRJNA631951) | gut metagenome | biome: gut microbiome; feature: rumen; material: AP-attached | host: Bos | place: Iran: Karaj | collected 2018-10
GCCGTCGAGGAGTGGATGAACGCGTGGGAGGTGGGCGCCAGATACACTATCGCCGAGACCTGCGTGGATTCCGTCAGCATGAACGAGCTGTTCCGCCTGACGGGGGAGAGCCGGGAAGATTTCCTTGACAGGCTGTGCGAACGCCGCCTGAGCTACGGCGATATCGAGGGACTTCCCGCGTTCCGTGAGGGCGTCTGCGGGCTCTACCGAACTCTGAGCAACGAGAACATAGTGCCTACTCACGGCGCTTCCGGCGCGAACCATCACGTCTTCTATTCGCTGATCTCTCCGGGAGACCGGGTCGTGAGCGTCATGCCCACCTACCAGCAGCTCTATTCCATCCCGGAGTCCTTTGGAGCCGATGTGCGCATACTGAAGCTGAAGCGGGAGAACGCCTATCTGCCTGATCTGGATGAGCTGAGGCGCCTGGTAACTCCCGGCACGAAGATGATATGCCTCAACAATCCAAACAATCCCACTGGAGCGCTGATGCCTGAAGATATGCTCGAGGAGATCGTCGGGATAGCCCGCGCGGCGGACGCGTGGATACTGTGCGACGAGGTCTACCGCCATCTGTCTCAGGAGGACGGCTGGTGTCCTTCGATAGCTGATATGTACGAGAAGGGGATCTCCGTGAGCAGCATGTCCAAGGTCTTTTCCATGGCAGGGCTTCGCCTGGGCTGGATCGCCACCCGCGACATGAGCGTCGTGAAGAGCTGCCTCACGCACAGGGACTACAACCTCGTCAGCTGCGGCGTTTTCGATGAGATGCTGGCGGCGCTGGCTCTGAAGCACAGCGGCAGGCTGCTCGAGCGCAGCAGGAATATAGTCCGGGAGAACCTGCGCATCCTGGATGACTGGGTGAACAGCGAGGAACACGTCAGCTACGTGAAGCCGAAGGCGGGGACCACGGCCCTGGTCTGTTATGACCTCGACATCCCTTCGTACGACTTCTGCGTGGAGATGTATCAGAAGACCGGGGCGTTCGTTACCCCCGGAGACTGCTTTGAGGAGCCGCACAGCATGCGCATAGGCTACGCTTACGGAAAGCAGGACCTGATCGACGGACTCAACGCCATAAGCGAGTTCATCGCCATGAAGACCAGGTAAAAGACTAAAACAGATGATGACCTATCGTCAGGAAAGGATTTTCGATATGAAAAAAGCGTTATCCCTTTTGCTGGTACTGCTCCTTACCCTGTCCCTTCTCGCGGGCTGCGGCGGGGGACAGAGCGCCGGAAGCGGCCAGAGCTCCGGGGCTCCCGTTGATGCCAAGGCCCCGGAAGAGCCCCCGAAGGAAGAGCCTGCCGGGCCCGTGGAGCTCAACAAGATCGTCTTTGAAGAGAGCGGCCTCAGGATCACAGCCCTGAGCTATGAAGACAGGCTCCCGGAAGCGGGATCCATGAACGACACTGATCCCGTTTTCGACCTCAGGCTGAACATAGAGTTCACCGATCCCGCACTGAGTTCGGCGTCCGTCGTGAGCGCAAGCGTCAACGGCTTCAGGTACCTCAACCACATGTCCTTCCTCGGCGGCTCGAGCCCTGAAAGGATGAACTGGCTGCTGACGGACGGCTACGGCCCGAGCTTCAGTGAGGGAAGGGAATACACCGTATCGCTCACGAAGGGCTTCGCGGACTACCTTGAGCTCAGTTCCATAGGAGAGATAGGGATTCTCTTCAACCTCACCGGTGAGGATTCTCCCTCGTTCTATAAAAATGTCACGATCGATCTGGGCAGAGAAGCACAGCCCAGATGCGGCGTCAGCCTCAAAAACGGCGGAAGCAGCATGGAGATCGTGTCGGCGGAGCTCACAAATCCCGAGAGTTCACCCGTGCTGGCGGAATGCGTCGTGAACGCCTGGGACAAGGAGGGACAGCCTCTCTTCAATCAGAGCTTCAATTTCCGCACCGGGCAGGAGCTCATGCAGGGCGGGGCGGTCGGCAGATGCTACATCAAGAGCGGAGCCAAGGATGAGCCCTGCGCCCTATCCGCCGCCACGAGCATGATGCTCTACGAGAACGGAGAAGACGTGGGCTGGAGAGACATCGCGAAGGTGGAGGCTGAGCTGATCTCCGCGGTCCCTGTCAGGGAAGATGATCTCAGCGGCTCGATGAGCTGTGTTCAGGAGGGCCGTTGGGAGAGGAGCAAGAACTTCATGCTCTACCGCTGCCAGTGGCCCGATGAATACTTAAAGATCAAGGTGTACGGAACCTGCCTCGTTTACGGCGAGGATAACGAGCTCATCCGTGTGATCCCGATCGAGACCGTTCTGGCCAAAGACAAGGATTACCGGGACGTCAACCAGGCGGCAAATAAAGAGACCGGTTATGACGACGCGATCGCCGTCGACTGCAAAAAAGAAGGCAGCGGTCCCGACTTCCGCTTTGAGCTCTACCTGAATTACGTTACAGAGGTGGAAGAATAGGTCCGAACCGATGTGAGGCGATCATGCAGCCCTCTAACGGGCTGCATTTTTAAATGGAAAAAGCTGGCGAGTATTGTTAAATATATCCAGTTATGGTAATATAGATGCGATAGAAAGGGAGGGCTTGATACGACCATGCGCAGCTGACAGTAAAAAAGGGGGAACAGCATGATATCGGCGATCAACGGAACGGCGCGCGACCCGGCGGGACGCGCGGGGAGCTCAGCGGACAGACCGGTGAGGAGCAGCGGCATACTCATACAGCTCGTGGGGACGCGCGGAAAGGAGGATCTGCTCAGGGAGACCCCGCACGTGGAGTTCGAGGACATGGCGGCGGTATTCCGGCTCATCATCAGGGAGACCGGCGGCGAAGACGGAGGCCTGACCAGCGTCCTGGTGACCGGAGACGTCGCCCTGAGGCTTGGAAAGAGCGCGGATGAGCTCTATGAGGAGGCGGTCTCCTCGCTCACCGGGAGCGCTCCCGTCCAGATCATGGACCTGAGGGCGGTGCTCGAAGGAGAGGGAGGCTTCGTGCTCCCCGATGAGGCGGGTGAGCCTCCCATGTTCGTCCTTACCACGGAGAAGCGCGTCTACGGAGCCTCCTCTCTGCTGTATCCGGGGGCGCTGGAGGCGCTGTCTGAGATGGCCGGCGGAAGCGTCTTTCTCCTTCCCTCATCGGTGCACGAGTTCATCGCCCTGCGGGATGACGGGAGCTCTGACGCGGCTGAGCTTGGCAGGATGGTCTGCGATATAAACCGCAGCGTGGTATCTCCCGAGGAGAGGCTGACCGACAGCGTATACCGCTACGACGCGCGGACCGGGCGCTTTTCGAGGGTCTGGCCTCTTTCGGACTGCTCTCTATCGCCGGCATAACGAATACATATCTGTAATCATCGCTCTCTTTGTGATAAAGTATATTAAACGGACTGTGTGCGCCGCGTATTTTTTGGCGCGCCGCATAAGGCCCCCGCAAAAGCCACCTGATTTTGAAAGGAGCGATATATCTCATGAAAGTTGAAGAGAGATTCCTGAACTACGTATCCTTCGGGACCAATTCCGACGAGTACAGCGACAGCTGCCCCTCGACCATGTGCCAGAAGGATCTCACCGCTTATCTCGAAGAGGAGATGAAGAAGGTCGGACTCACCGGAGTCAAGAACGACGGCACCGGCTACGTCTACGGCATCCTGCCCGCCAGCGAGGGCTGCGAAGACCTCACCCCGATCGGCTTCGTCGCGCACATAGATACCAGCCAGGCGGTGCCCGGAGACGGCATCAAGCCGCGCGTCATCGAGTATCAGGGCGGAGACATCGAGCTCGGAAACGGCGTAGTCACCACCAGAAAGGTATTCCCGCAGCTCGACTTCTACAAGGGCCAGCACCTCATCATCACCGACGGCACCACTCTTCTCGGCGCTGACGACAAGGCCGGCATCGCGGAGATCATGACCGCGGTCGAGTACCTCATCGCCCATCCCGAGGTCAAGCACGGCACCATCTACGTCTGCTTCAACCCCGACGAGGAGATTGGCAGGGGCATGGAGAGGGTAGACCTCAGCTACTTCAAGCCGGAGTATGCCTACACCGTAGACGGCGGCAGGCTCGGCGAGCTCGAGTACGAGTGCTTCAACGCCGCGGCGGTCAGAGTATTCTTCAAGGGCGTCAGCATCCATCCGGGTTCCTCCAAGAACAAGATGAAGAACGCCATACTCGTCGCCAACGAGTACATCAACATGCTGCCCCCGGCTGAGACTCCGTCCCACACCGAGATGTACGAGGGCTTCTATCACGTGAACAACCTGCAGATCACCACCGCGGGAGGCAGGCTCGTCATGATCGTCCGCGACCACGACAGGGCCAAGTTCGAGGCCAGGAAGCAGTACGTCATGTGCATCGAGGAGTTCCTCAACAAGAAGTACGGCGAGGGCACCGTCACCACTGAGATGAGCGACACCTACTACAACATGCGCGAGAAGCTCGAGGACAAGATGTACATCGTCGAGAAGGCCGAGAACGCCATGAGAGAGCTCGGGATCGAGCCGATCTCCGTGCCCATCAGAGGCGGCACAGACGGCGCCGCGCTCTCCTTCATGGGACTTCCGACTCCGAACCTCTCCACCGGCTGTGAGAACTGCCACGGAGTGCACGAGTTCGTCGCCATCGAGTCCATGGAGAAGATGGTAGAGGTCATCGTAAAGATCGCCGCTGCCAAGTAGACTGACAGAAAAACAGGCGCGGAGGCGTGCCCAAGGATGAACAAGACCAGAGATACCTACGTAATAGGACATATCAACCCGGACACGGACTCGATCTGCGCGGCCATAGGCTATGCCGCGCTCAAGAACGCGCTCGCGGACGGGGAGAGGTACATACCCCTGCGCGCCGGGGAGCTCAGCAGCGAGACCCGCTGGGTCCTTGAGCACTTCGGCGCGGAGGAGCCGCTCTTTATGGAGAGCATCTCTCCGCAGCTCTACGACGTCGAGCTGCAGAAGATCGAGGGAGTGGCGCCAGACGCGACCATCAAGTCGGCCTGGGAGCTGATGAGGAAGCAGGACGTCACGACTCTTCCCGTGCTGGGAGAGGGCAATAAGCTCCTCGGGATCATCAGCCTCAAGGACATAGCCGTCAACTACATCGACAGCTTCGACACCCACGCGCTCGCCGAGTCGAGGACCCCCTTCGTGAACATCGCGAAGACCCTGAAGGGCGAGATCATAAGCGGCGGGAGAGGCTGCGTGAGCGAGGGCGGACGCATCATAGTAGCCGCCGGCGACGAGGAGGCGGTGATGCGCATGGTCCGCAAGGGCGACGTCGTCATAGTCTCCAACAGGCCCGAGGCGCTCGAGGCCGCGATCAAGGCCGGAGCGGGCTGCTGCATAGTAGGCCTTCAGACGAAGATATCGGAAGGCCTGAGGACGCTGGCCCACGCCATGAACTGCGCTCTGATCTCGACCTACTTCGACAGCTACAAGGCGGCGTACTTCATCAACCAGTCCGTCCCCGTGAGCCACTACATGGTCTCGGAAAAGCTCAAGCTCTTCCACATGTCCAACTACACAGAGGACGTTCAGGCGGAGATGTCCAAGACGAGGCACATCTTCTTCCCCGTGCTCGACGATGACGGAAGCTACGTCGGCTTCGTGAGCCGCCACAACAACATGGTCCACACCAGGAGGCGCCTCATACTCGTCGACCACAACGAGCGCTCGCAGTGCATAGCGGGCTGGGAGAACGCCGAGATACTCGAGATCATCGATCATCACAGGGTCGGCGGGATCCAGACCATGGCGCCCGTCTTCTTCAGGAACGAGCCCCTCGGCAGCACCTCGACTATCGTGAGCAAGATGTTCGACGAGGCGGGGATAGTTCCCGACAGGCAGACCGCGGGCCTGCTCTGCTGCGCCATAATCTCAGATACGCTGCTCTTCAGGAGCCCGACCTGCTCTGACACCGACCGCGAGGAGGCGGCCAAGCTCGCGAAGATCGCGGGCGAGGACATGTTCTCCATGGCTGAGGCGATGTTCGAGGCAGGCGAGGATCTGACCGGAAAGAGCGGGGAAGACCTGCTCGGACAGGACTTCAAGATCTACTCCGCCTACGGCACGAGCTTCGGAGCTGCCCAGACCATGTGCGTCTCCAAGATGACGCTGCAGCGCGCCGAGGCGCTCACCGCGCCCGTGATGGATATGTTCAGGCTCAGGCACGAGCTGCGCTACATGTTCTATCTGATCACCGATATCCGCGAGCAGTCCAGCTACGTCTTCTGCTCCGGCGACGGCGCCGAGGAGCTGCTCTCCTACGGCTTCAACATCACAGACCCCGAGAACATACGGCTCGAGGGCGTCGTCTCCCGCAAGAAGCAGTTCATCCCTGCCGTGCTCGAGGCGCTGCTCGCGCAGTCGAATGAGAGGTAGATCTGGCATTTTTGAGAGGGAACGCAATGCAGGAGATCAGGTGCCCGAACTGCGGGACAGTCTTTCAGGTGGACGAGAGCGGTTACGCTCAGATAGTCCAGCAGGTTAGGGATCAGGAATTTGAAAAGGAGCTGAAGCGCCGTGAAAACGAGATAGCGCAGAAGCAGAAGAGCGACCTCGACCTGGCTAAAATGAAGCAGGAGAAGGAATTCAGCGCGGAGATCTCCAAAAAGGAGAGCGAACTGGCAGACAGGGACCGCGAGATTGAACGGCTCAAGGCTCAGCTCGAGATGGCGGACACCGAAAAGAAGCTCGCCGTCTCCGAGGCTGTGCAGGAAAAGGATCACGAACTCTCAGAGAGAGCGGGGGAGATCAGCAAGCTCCAGAGCGAGATCGAGCTTCAGAAAAAGGAAGGGGAGCTCAAGGAACGCAATATCCTCGAGAAGCATCAGGGAGAGCTCAAGCTCCGCGAGGAGGAGATTGAGAGGCTCAAGGATTTCAAGGCCCGCCAGTCCACGAAGATGGTCGGCGAGAGCCTCGAGCAGCATTGCCTCAACCAGTTCAACCAGATCCGCATGACCGCCTTCCCGGAGGCGTACTTCGAGAAGGATAACGACGCGAGGACAGGGAGCAAGGGCGATTTCATCTTCAGAGAGTCGAAGGACGGGATAGAGTTCATCTCCATTATGTTCGAGATGAAGAACGAGATGGACACCACCGCCACCAAGCACAGGAATGAGGATTTCTTCAAGGAGTTGGATAAGGACCGCAATGAGAAGAAGTGCGAATACGCGGTCCTCGTATCGCTCCTGGAGGCCGACAACGATTATTACAACAACGGGATAGTAGACGTTTCATACCGATATCCGAAGATGTACGTTATACGCCCGCAGTTCTTCATCCCGCTGATATCACTTCTCAGGAACGCGGCGCTCAATTCTCTGCAGTATCAGCGCGAACTGCAGATCGTGAGAAACCAGCAGATCGATCTGAGGAACTTCGAGAGCGAGATGCAGGCGTTCAAGGAGGGATTTGCGCGCAATTACGACATCGCGAGCCGCAAGTTCAAGACCGCGATCGATGAGATCGACAAGACGATCGAACACCTTCAGAAGACCAAGGACGCTCTTCTCTCCTCTGAGAACCAGCTCAGGCTCGCCAACAACAAGGCTGAGGATCTGAGTATCAAAAGGCTAACGAAAAACGCCCCGAGCGTGAGGGCGATGTTCGAGCAGAACAGGGATGAACAGCCCTGAGAGGTGCCCGCATGAAGAAAGATACCATCACCATCGACATCGACAGGCTCAGAAAGGACCTCGCCGCGGACAGCTACGCGGGCGGGGTATCGGGCATGCCCGCGATGCTCGTAGAGGCCTGGGACATCGAGAGGGCTTCGAACGAGAAGCTGGTCGAGCTCGCCAGGAAGAAGGGCATAGATCTCGAGGATTACGAGGTCTGAGGCAGGGCAGCGCCGCGCGTCGCGGTGTCTGAGTCCGGCCTGCGCCTCACATATCTCAGCAAAAGACCGCGCCATAAGGCGCGGTCTTTCAATATGCAGATGTATCCCCGTTCCCACCCTCGTCCCCTGAGGCCTGCGTCCGGTAGTAAGCGTGAAGCGTAAGATTGCGTGTATGCGCTGTCGGGGCATGCTTTGTAGTAAGAGATTCGAACTCCGGGGCGCGCCCGAACGCCCACCATCTGCAGCGGCCAGAAGGCCATGCGGAATATGCGCCTTCCGCGGGCGTGACGCACGCTCCTTAAGGGGACTACTCAACTGTATTCGATTTTAAAAGCCGCCGGGCGCAGAGAACTGCGCGCGAAGGCGGCCGCGATGTGCGGCTGCAGGCGGTCGCCCGGCGCTGTTACTCGATCAGATCCACGGTCCAGTTGGTCTGCTGGATGAGGTTGTCGGTGAGGCGGATCTCCCTGGCGAGCTCGTCGGCCTTCTTCTGCAGTTCGGCGGCCTTGAGCACGGGAACGATCTTGATCTCGGTTCCGCGGGCTCGGGTCACGCTGCGGCCTGCGACGTAGACGATGTCGCGGTAGGCCGAGAGCTTGAGCTTGAGCACGTCGCGCCTTGCAATGAGCTCGGTGAGGGTGGTTCCGCCGGCTTTGGTGACGCTGTTGGTCAGGTTGATCGCGGCGATGAGCTTTTCGAGCCTGTCGAGGCATTCATCGAGCTCCTTCACGAGGGCTTTGGGGTCCTCGGCGGGCTTTTCTCCCTCCTGAACGAGCGCGTTGTTCTGCGCGCGGTCCCTGAGCTGTTCTATTCTGGTGTTGAGGTCGGCTCTCTCCTGGAGAGCTTCTGCGAGCTTCATTTCATACCTCCTGAATGATAAAAGGCGCGGCAGTGCCGCGCCTGAACGTTTTACTTGACCTGCTTGTATCCAGCCTTCTGGAAGAGCGAACCGACGAGCCATCCCGCGAAGCTTCCGCATACAGCCGCGGCGGCGAGGGCGATGACGACCTTGCCCGGCGCGTTGAAGGCGAAGGGCGCGAGCATTCCGGGTATGGGCGAGGCGGTTCCCGGCGCGTCGCAGATTATCCCGAGTATCGCGGCTCCGAGGCCGGAGAGCCCGCCCCCGAGGAAATTGCTCACGTAGATGGGCAGGGGATTCTTCGTGACGATCTCGGCCTGGGTGAGGGGCTCGAGCATGACGGCTATGAGGTTGCCCTTGTCTCCGAAGCGCAGCTTGTGGAATATCATCCCGTTGGTGAAGCTTCCGCCGAAGCAGGCTATGCAGGCGATCCCCATGGGAAGGCCCTTGAGCTGGAGCATCGCGGTGAGCGCCATGGAGCTGAGCGGCGAGGTGCAGACGACCTTGATGATGCCGCCGAGCAGGAAGCCCATGACCACGGGCGACTGCATCGTGGCAGCGGTGATGGCGCTTCCGACGAGGGCTATGACGTCGGTGATGTAGGGCGCTATGGTGCGCGCGATGAGGTAATAGCCAGCGCCTGAGATCAGCGAGCCGAAGATCTTGTCGGTGCCGTTCGGGAAGTACCTGGTGATCTGCAGGACGAAAAACATGACGTAGGCTGCTATGAAGCCCGGAAGTATACCGAATGAGGCGCAGACCATGCCTCCCACCACTGCGAATATCGGGTCCATCCCGAGCGCGAGCCCGACCAGGATCGCCGAGGCGCTGCCGCTGTAGGATCCCGCGAGGTTTCCTATCTCATAAAAAAAGCCTATCCCGGCGAAATCGCCAAGAATATGCTTGAGTATGGCTTCTACGAGGAACGAGGCGACCGCGGCGTTCGCGAGACCGCCCATTGCCTTGTCTCCCTTGGGGAAAACGAGTGAAAAGAGTGTGAATACCGCCAGCGTCACCACCAGCGCGCCGATGCCTTTTGCGAATAACATGCCTTCTCCCCGGCGCCCTTAAAAGCGCCCGTATGACAGCCCTGATGCCGTTATCACGGCACATATATTATATCGCCGCAGGCTCCTTGAAAACAATGTTTGTTTTCGTTTCAAGGACGAAAAAAGCCCATGATCCGCGGTTCGCGGTCACATCGCTCCGGTTCGCGCACGGCAGCGGGAGGGGCGGGTCACCGCACCGGGCGCAGCGGGACCGGATCCCGCCGTCCGGGCTTCCGGCAAATCATCCTCGCCCGCGCACCACAAATGCGGTATAATGTAGACGGCACGAGTCTGAGGTTGAAAGTCCAGGCCAGCTATGGGCAAAGGGACCCACGTAAGCGTCCGCAGGAAGCGGCCGTGATCATGGCATAGCTTAGAAGTAAGTCCTCGGAAAATCCGGTAAAGGCGAGTGTGGGGTCAAAGACCTGGTCAGTCGTGCCGCATTTTCTCGCGCGGATAATTCCGGAAGGCGCCTGCGGGCACCCTTGAGGCAGCCGCGGCGGGAACATCAAAGCGGTTCAGAAAAGAGGCGTATCTTGAACATTTTCGATCTCATAGGGCCGATAATGGTCGGCCCATCGAGCTCTCACACCGCGGGAGCCTGCAGGATAGGGCTCGTCGCGCGCAAGATGCTCGGAGAAAAGCCCGCGGAGGCTCAGATCCTCCTGCACGGTTCGTTCGCAGCGACGGGAAAGGGCCACGGCACTGACAGGGCGCTGGTCGCGGGGCTGCTCGGCATGGAGCCCGACGATCTCCGCATCCCGGAAAGCTTCAGCGAGGCGGAGAAGGAGGGGCTCAGCTTCAGCTTCGGCACTGTCAAGCTCGACGGCGCTCATCCCAACAGCGTGCTCCTCAGGCTCACCGGCGAGAACGGCGGAAAACTCGAGATGATAGGCGCGTCCGTCGGCGGCGGCAAGATCGAGGTCCGCGAGATCAACGGCCTGAAGCTCAGGTTCACAGCCGAGTATCCGACCATAATCATCCAGAACCACGACAATCCGGGAAGCATAGCCTGGGTGTCGAATCTGCTCGCCGACGCCGGCGTTAACATCGCGACCTTCCAGGTCACGAGGAACTCGCGCGGCCGCGAGGCGATCATGGTCATAGAGTGCGACTCCCCGGTCACAGAGGAGATGATCTCGGCCATCAGGGAGAACCCCGACATAATCAGCGCAGGAAAGGTCAACCTTTAGGCCGCGGGAAGCCGTCAGAACGGCGCATGCGAAGCACGCTGCGCTGAGTCCGCGGGAGCGCGGATCCGGGCGCGAACGTTTGAAACATAAAAGGAGGTATCATGGCTGTCTTCGATTCTGTCGAGAGCCTTTTGAAGGAAGCCGCGGCGAGCGGTGAGGAGATGTGGGAGTACGTCCTCAGGGCGTCCTCCGAGGAAGCAAACATCAGCATTGATGAGTCGTGGGCGAAGATGTCCGCGACCCTGGATGCCATGCTCGAGAGCTACAGGTCTTACGATCCGGAGCAGAGGTCCGCGAGCGGCCTAGTGGGCGGGGACGCCCAGCTCATGAAGGAGGCGAGGGACCGCGGGACCACGATCTGCGGACCGTTCATCTCCAGCGTCATCGCCACCGCGCTCTCCGTGAGCGAGTGCAACGCCTGCATGCACAGGATAGTCGCGGCGCCCACGGCGGGCTCCTGCGGGGTGCTCCCCGCGGTGCTGCTTCCCTACGCCCACGGAAGGAAGCTCGGCGACGACGACCTGATCAAGGCGCTCTACGTGGCATCGGGCTTCGGAGCCGTCATAGCGACGAGGGCGTCGATATCGGGCGCCGAGGCCGGCTGCCAGGCCGAGGTAGGCTCGGCTGCGGCAATGGCTGCGGCCGCCCTGGTCTACCTGCACGGCGGGACGCCCGAGCAGATGGCTAACGCTGTCGCGATGGCCCTCAAGAACATGATGGGACTGGTCTGCGACCCGGTCGCGGGCCTCGTCGAGGTCCCCTGCGTCAAGCGCAACGTCGCGGGCGCCATGAACGCGCTCTCAGCGGCGGATATGGCTCTCGCCGGGATCACGTCGAGGATCCCGCCCGACGAGGTCATAGACGCGATGAAGGAGGTCGGAGCACAGCTTCCTCCCGGACTCAGGGAGACGGGGCAGGGAGGCATCGCGGTCTCCCCGACCGCTCTCAGGCTCTTCCCGGAGGAGGGGCGATGATGAAGGTCATATTCGTCAGGCACGGCCAGAGCGAGGCCAACCGCATAGGCATCATACAGGGCAGCTCCATCGACACCCCGCTGAGCAGCCGCGGCCTTGACCAGGCCGAGGCCGCCGCGAAGACCGCTCCGAAGGACGTCGACATCTGCTTCTGCTCTCATCTGATGAGGGCGAGGCAGACCGCGAAGATAATGTTTCCTTACCTCGATCCCGTCATCGACGACAGGCTCATCGAGAGGGGCCTCGGCGTCTGGGAGGGCAAGCTCTACGACGACAGCCGCAGGCTCCTGGAGTATCAGAGCACCCCTGAAGGCGGAGAGGAATTCCACGAAGTAGAGGACAGGATAAGGAGCTTCCTCGAGATGCTCAAGCGCGACCATCCCGGGAAAAAGGTGGCCTGCGTGAGCCACGCGGGGACGATCTACAGCGCCCTAGAGATGAGCGGGGCTCCGGGCGTCGAGCTCGGAAACGCCGAGTGGGTGGAGCTGGAGCTGTAGTCTGTGCGCGGGCATTCGCCTGAGGCGCCGGCGGGTCAGCCCGCCCCCCTATGCCGTAAAGCGCTCGAAGAACTGATATTATAATATTTTACAATACTGGAAAAACATGCTTGAAACCTGCTTTCGGGCATGTTATTTTATTTCCACAAAATGGAAAGGAGGTGCGCTATGAAACAGCTTATAGTGCTCATCAGCACGGTCATACTCGGTATCTTCATCGCGAGCATGATACTGGGCTTCAGAAACGACGCTACTACCATGAAGGGCACGGTGGACGAGAAGCTCCGCGAGCTCAACGGTATCTACTCGTCGCAGGCGCTGGAGGAGGGAAGGGCGGCATGAAGCATCTCATAATCATGATCGCCTCCATACTGCTCGGGATATTCCTCTTCGACATCATCGCGGGACCCGGAGAGGGGAGCGTCTACAGCGGCCTGAGGGGCTTCTGGGAGAACGAGATAAGGTACAGGACGGTCCAGGACTACTGAGGGCGGGGAGATGAAGCAGTTCATAGTATTGATGGCGGTGCTGCCGATAATGCTGGTGTTCTTCGCGCAGTTCACGCTGGATCAGATCAACTCGTCGAGGATAGGCATACTAACCGACTGCGTCTATCTCTCCAAGGAGGAGGCGAGGCAGGACGGCTGCTTCACCGAGGCCAACCTGGCCAGGCTGAAGGAGAGGATAAGCTCCTCCCTTGGCGTAGAGCCCTCGCAGATAGAGATCGAGGCTACCGACCGCGTCCGCTACAGGACAGGGACGGCGTCCGACCCCGAGAGAGGGCTCGTGCACATCAGGGTGAGGGTGCCCATAGGCAGGGTGATGGCCGGAAAGAGCCTCTTCGGGGTGCGCGCCGACGACAGCTACAGCTACACCGTGGAGAGCTGGGGCGCCAGCGAGAGGCTGAGATGAAGGTCTTCGTGGTCTTTCTTGCGCTTTTGACGGTGCTGCTCAGCTTCGCGGCCTACGCGGCGGATCTTAACGCCTACGTAAAGATGCAGGCGAGGCTAAAGTACCTCGCGGAGGACTGCGCGGCCGCCGCGGCTCTGTCGGTCGATCCTGAGGCTTACAGCAGGGGATTTACGGTCATAGACCGCAGGGCTGCCGAGGACGTGAGCGACCTTCTGCTCATGAAGGCGATGCGCACTCCGGCCTTCGGGGACTGCGTGCTCAGCTCGGGTATGGTCATCTTCGACGACGAGAAGGGCTACTCGGGCTGCGCTGAATACGGTCTGGCGGAGGGTATACCCTCTGTGGTCTTCACGGTCACCCGGACGGGGAGCGACCTGTTCAGGCTGCCCTTCGCGGAGCTGAGGGAGTTCAGCAGGACGGCGGCCTATCAATGGGATGATTCCTTGACAAGTTTTCGGCATTAAAGATATAATCTATTGACTAATGACCTTTCGGGTCGAAGCTGCTGATATCAACAATGCTTATATAAAACTACAAGGAGAAGATCAATGGATTACGCAAAGGAATCTCTCAGGCTTCACGGAGAATGGAAGGGCAAGCTCTCCGTGGTATCCAAAGTACCTGTAAACAGCAAGGAGGACCTCTCCCTCGCCTATACCCCGGGCGTTGCGGCTCCCTGCCTCGCCATCAAGGATGACCCCTCGCTCTCCTATGAGCTGACCATGAGGCACAACCTCGTAGCGGTCATCACCGACGGAAGCGCGGTCCTCGGACTCGGAAACATCGGCCCCGAGGCCGGTATGCCCGTAATGGAGGGCAAGTGCGTGCTCTTCAAGTCCTTCGGCGGCGTAGACGCCATTCCTCTCTGCGTCAAGACCCAGGACGTCGATGAGTTCGTCAACACCGTATATCTCCTCTCCGGATCCTTCGGAGGCATCAACCTCGAGGATATCGCGGCGCCCAGGTGCTTCGAGATCGAGAGAAAGCTCAAGGAGAAGTGCGACATCCCCGTATTCCACGACGACCAGCATGGCACCGCCGTCATCGTTCTCGCGGGACTCACCAACGCTCTGAAGATCGTCGGCAAGAAGCTGCCCGACCTCAAGATCGTCATCAACGGCGCGGGCGCTGCCGCCTCCGCCATCGCCAGGCTCCTCATCAGGGCCGGCGCCAAGAACATCATCATGATCGACAGGACCGGCACCGTATTCAAGGGCAGGACCGTCAGGATGAACTTCAACCTCGAGGAGATGGCTGAGATCACCAACCCCGACAGGCTGCAGGGCAAGCTCGACGACGTCATCGACGGAGCCGACGTGTTCATCGGAGTCTCCGCTCCCAACGTCATGACCGCTGACATGGTCAAGAGAATGAGCAAGGACGCCATCATCTTCGCTCTCGCCAACCCGACTCCTGAGATCATGCCGGACGAGGCCAAGGCAGGCGGAGCCAGGATCATCTCCACCGGAAGGAGCGACTTCCCCAACCAGATCAACAACGTTCTCGTATTCCCCGGCATCTTCAAGGGCGCGCTCAGCGTAAGAGCCAGCCAGATCAACGAGGAGATGAAGCTCGCGGCCGCCGAGGCCCTCGCTTCCCTCGTAAGCGACGAGGAGCTCAATGAGGAGTACATCATCCCCGCGGCCTTCGACGAGAGAGTAGCCGGCACCGTAGCCGCTGCCGTCGCCAAGACCGCCAGAGAGACCGGAGTCGCCAGGATCTAGAAAGTGAACGGAATGATGGGATACGAAAGTTATCTCGACATCGCGCCGGAGGTGAGGGAGGCCCTCGCCTCCGGTGTTCCTGTCGTGGCATTGGAGAGCACCATATTGAGTCACGGGATGCCCTATCCCGAGAACCTCGGCTTCGCGGCTGAGGTGGAGAAGGTCATCAGGGAGGAGGGCTGCGTGCCCGCCACCATGGCGATAGTCGGGGGCAGGATCAAGGCCGGCCTCACCGAGGAGGAGCTGGAGATCATGTGCCGTGCCGAGAACGTCGGCAAGGTATCGCGCAGGGACTTCGCGATCTACGTCGCCTCCGGAAAGACCGGAGCTACCACCGTCGCGTCGACCATGATGTGCGCCCAGATGGCCGGCATCAGGATCTTCGCCACCGGCGGCATCGGCGGGGTACACAGGAATGGCGAGAACACCATGGACATCTCCGCCGACCTGCAGGAGCTCGCGAACACTCCGGTCGCCGTGGTGTGCGCCGGCGCCAAGCAGATCCTTGACATAGGCCGCACCCTCGAGTACCTCGAGACCATGGGAGTCCCTGTCATAGGCAACGGGACCTCCGACTTCCCTGCGTTCTTCTGCAGGAAGAGCGGCTTCGGCGTGGACTACGCCGCAAAAGACGAGGAGGAGATCGCGAGGATACTCAAGACCAAGTGGGATCTCGGCCTCAAGGGCGGAGCGCTCATAGGCAACCCCGTCCCCGAAGAGTACGCCCAGGACTTCGACGAGATGGAGAAGGTGATCGTTAAAGCGCTCGCGATGGCCGACGAGGCCGGAGTGCGCGGAAAGAACATCACTCCGTTCCTTCTAGCGACCGTAAAGGACCTCACTGGAGGCGAGTCCTTCAAGTCCAACGTTCAGCTCGCGCTTAACAACGCCCGCTGCGCCGCGAAGATCGCGAAGAAGCTCTCCGAGCTCGGCTGAGCCTGCTTTACTGTTTTCAATCAAAAGACCCCGCGTGCCGCGCGGGGTCTTTTTCAGTGCGTTCTGTATTTCCGGATGCGCCGGTCCCTACGCCTCTTCGGCCTCGGTCTCGACGGCAGCGGCGCTCATCTTGGCGGACTTCCACTCGCTGTAGGCTCTGAGCTCGGGCTCGGAGAACTTGACGGCGAGGCCGATCACGGCGATGTCGTCGAGGAGTCCGAGTACGGGGATCCTGTCGTTGATGAGGTCCTTGCGGCTCACGAGGTAGAGGAAGGCGCTCACGAGAGAGGCGACGACCTTCGGGGAGACCACGGTATACTCCTTGGTGATGTAGTCCTTGACCATATTGACCATCACGGGAATGTCCTTGACGGTCTCAGCGAGCACGGGGTACTCGGCGAGCTTGGCGTTGATCTGGGCGAGGAGCTTGTTGATCTGCTCGTTGTCCTTGAGCATGTCCTGGGCCTTGCCTACTCCGCTGTCGAGTATCTCCTTAGCCTTGTCGAGATTGATGACTGTGTCCATTAGATTACCTCCAGATGTATCTCAGATGTTTGGATAAGCTTGTCTATCGCGGCCGCGCTGAGCGCGGGGTCGATCGTAAGGGGGGTGGCGGAGGTGAGAGCTCCGCATGCGAGGGCTCTTGCCGCGGAGTCCTGCGCGGACAGGCCGCAGAGCAGGCCGCTCATCATTCCC
>JAEEGF010448592.1_pt1 | contig 16639 bp, 5 predicted proteins | sample 9134171 | NCBI WGS metagenome assembly JAEEGF01 (sample SAMN16246542, study PRJNA631951) | gut metagenome | biome: gut microbiome; feature: rumen; material: AP-attached | host: Bos | place: Iran: Karaj | collected 2018-10
ATCGACATCCCGAAGCGCGAGCGGAAAAGCGCGTCGAGCGTCCGGTAGCAACCGAAGCCGCAGAAGTCCGGGACGGCCGTAACCGGAGTATCGGTTCTGAGGAGCAGCTCGCAGGCGGCTGAGAGGCGGACCGAAAGGATTTCCTCTAGGGCCGAATGCCCCATCGCCTCGCGGAAGCGGCGGTCGAAGTTGCGTCGCGAAACGGCGGCAACCTCCTGGGTCAGCCGCTCGACGAGCTTCTCGACGGTGAGGCCTGCGCAGGCCTCGGCGCGGATGATCTCGACGGCGCGCAGAATCCACGGCTCGCGGCGTCCGCGTCCGGCAGTGGATTGCCGGCGCGCGACGAAGAGCGGCCCGACGGAGGCGTTCTCCGAGCTTCCCAGGGATTTGGCGGCGAGCCAGCCCATGCGCTCGAAATCGAGGTGAATGGAGGTGATCGGCGTCGGGGCGTCTTCGCAGACTTCGGGGATGTCGCAGGTGGAGCAGAGCGTCAGATCCTTTGGGATGTGGCGCCGGGCATCGCGGGCGATCCGCGAGACGGCGACACCGGCCGAGTCGCCCGCGGCGAACACGGCCGTGTGCTGTGGCAGCGAGGCAATCCACTCCGCCAAGCGCGCCTCGTAGCGCTCCCTCGATTCACTTGGCTCTACGGGGAAGTCGATGCAGGCGGCGCCGGCGCGGGCGCAGCGGTCCCGGAACGCCTGGACCCGCAGACTCGACCACAGATGCGGGTTCTTGTGACCGAGGACGGCGAAGGAAGTCGGGGTGCCGAGCGAGAGTTCGCGGAAGGCGACATCGGCAATGGCACCGTCGTCGATGGAGACGTTCGGCGCCCGGCCGGCCGTTTCGTCCGCCGGGTATTCGATGTAGGAGACCGGTATCCGTCCGAAAAGCCGGGGCGGAAAGGCTTGCCGCCGGCCAGAGCCCTCGACGATGACGCCGACGGGACGATGCCGGGCAAGAAGGGCGCGAACATCCGTCCCGGCCAGGTCGCGGCGCGCGACGCAGACCACATTCCATCCGCGCAGGGTGGCATAGCGCCGGACGCCCGCCAGCTTCCGGATCTGGACCGGATGCCCGGGCACGATGTCGAGGTAGAGAAGGCAGTTTCCGGTTGGGGCCGGCATCTCTACGCTCCAACGACGTTGAAGTGGTTTTCCATGTTGCGTTCCCGTGTCGGTGACGCGGGCAATGCTACCATGACGCCGCCCGGTGGACAACAAAATATGGAAACACACGATGACGAGCATGTGCAGCGGGTCGTCGGGATCGGGCGGGAGGGATGGGGACAGGACTCCGCATTTGCCCCTTGACATTCAGGACAGAGGGAGGATAAACTGACCGCGTTCGCACGACGTATGTCTGCGCCGCACACTTCCACAACACCCGAAAGGCCCCATGCCATGAAATGCCGCATGCTTCTGTCCGCCCTGTTTGTCGCCGCGCTTACGCTTACCACTCCCGCCGAAAACGGCTCGTTCGCCTACCAGGGCGTGCTGAAGACCGGCGACGGCGGCGCCGTCACCAACCGCAACCAAACCATCCAGTTCCGCCTCTACAACTCGCCCACGGCTTCCTCCGGCGCGCTCTGGGGCCGCGCCTTCGCCGTGCTGCTCGATACGGACGGCCTCTTCAACGTCGAGATTTCCGATTCCGGCTCCGCCCTCCCGAACGAAGACTTCGCCTACGAACACCTCAAGGACGTTCTCGTTGCCACCGCCGGCGGCCCGCTCTACATCGGCCTCACCGTCGCCAACAGCTCCGGCGAGATCCGTCCCCGCCAGCGAATCCTCTCCGTCCCGTACGCCACCATCGCCGGCGACGTCTCCAGCGCCTCGGGGAACCTGTCCGTGGGCGGAACCATGACTGCGGGCGGGGTGGATGCCGGAAGCATCACCACCACCGGTGCGGCGAACCTCGCGAGCCTCGAAGTCTCCGGCAAGGCCGAGATCGGCACGGGACTCACCGTCAAGTCCGGCACAACCACCATCAACGGCTCGTCCGTCACCATCGAGGCGTCGACCACGGTCAAAAGCCCGCTCACCGTGGAGCAGGGCGACATCAGCGTCGACGCGACCCACGCCTTCCGCCGCAACAACGTCGACATCGCGGTTCCCGTCGGGGGGATCATCATGTGGAGCGGTCCCAGCTCGGATGTCCCCGATGGATGGGCAATCTGCAACGGGCAGCGGGTTTCAGGCATGAAAAACGGCCAGTCCGTCACGATCCAGACTCCGGACCTCCGGGACCGGTTCATCGTCGGTGCGGGCCATGACTATAATTTGGGCGCCACGGGCGGTGCGAACACAGTCACGCTGACGGCGGCGCAAAGCGGTTTGCCGGAGCACGTGCACAACATGGAGCACACTCACGGCGTCACCCTGCGCGGCAAGGAAGGGATCGGAGGGCAGAGCGACGTGTTCCGCGCCGGCGCGTCAAACCCTTCGAAGAGCGAGCAAAGGACCGGGGCCTCCAGCAAGACCAACACCGGCCCGAACGCGGCCCGGAACGCATCGGCGGCCCACGAAAACCGTCCGCCGTACTACGCGCTCTTCTACATCATGCGCGTCAAATAGCCTTCTCCCCACACCTTTCCCCCAACAGCCGGAGGTGGTCCGATGAAACGAACAACCCTTCTCCTGCCGGTCCTGGCCGCCCTCTCGGCGGTCGCGCCGGCGTTCGGCGACGACGCGTCGTACTCGCTCGGCGTGCCGCACGCGCCCTGCATCACCAACACGACCAATGCCGCGAAAAACCCCTGGCTCTCGGCCAACGATTGCTTCGCCGTCGCGGCGCTGTTCGCGCCGGTGACCGCCAACTCGGACGGCCAGAACAATGCGTTGTACTTCGCCCAGACCGTTTCGGACAACACGTCCGGCACGGAGACCCTGTTCCGGCTGGTCGCCTGCGAGGGCGGCTTCGCCGTCGAGCGCTCCAAGCCGGAGTATTGGCTCGCCGACCGGCTCGACCCGCCGGAGGGCGTGGACTGGGCCGCCACCTACGCCCGGTTCCAGGCGAGCGGGGAACAGACGGCCTTCCTCTTCGACCCGAACGGTCCGGGCGTCTACGTCGCCGACGGCGGCTCGCACCGCTTCGACTGGGTTCTGCTGGACGGCGGCACGAACCAGATGACGTACACCATCGGCTCGTCGTGCCAAGGGCGGCCGAGACGCATTTACTGGACCGACGAACCGTACAACGCCCCCGGCGTCAACCTCTCGGGCAAGTTCGTGAAGTTCCTCGGCGATCCGGCCATCCTCGACCTCGTCATCGGGACGAGCACCCGACTGGATGGCGGCCTGTCGCAGACCTCCACGAACTCGGTGGTGCGCGGCCTCTACGTCGATCCGTCCACATCGCTCCTTCGGGCGGTCGGAAAAATCACCGGGCAGGTCCTCATGGCCTACTACGACTCCGGCAACTACGACGTGCTCACCTCCGTGCAGGTGGTGGAGGTGGCGCGTCCCCGCATCATCCAGCTCGTCGGCAAGATCGGCTCGCCGCTCCAGCCCGACGGCGGCGGCTACGACGCGACGGGGCTGGTCCCGAAGCCCACCATCGCCGCGGTGACCGACAACCGCGGCCCGTACCTCTACCAGCACAGGGGCCCCCATTCCTACAGCCCGAAGAACGACTGGGTGTATCCGCTCCGCCCCACCCCCGGCGAGCAGCGCCAGAACGCGCAAGTCTATTGGATGGAAACCGACGCGATGGGCGTCCAGTGGCCGTTCGAGGTCTGCCAGTACGAATGCGACTGGCCGGAGGACACGCCGATTTTCGTGCGCGGCGACCAGGACGGAGACGGCGGACGCCCCATCTTCATCCCCTCCGGATACACCGCCACGCTGCAGGGCTACCAAGACCCCGAAGGCCATGCCGAGGCCGTCACGAACGGCGTGTTCGTGACCACGGGCGAGGGTTATTCGCTCCTCCAGATCACGGGTCAGGACAATGTCTGGTTCCTTCCCATCCATTCCGTGTCGCGCGCCAACGCAGACTATTTCACGCTTGAGGCCGCGCCCCTTCCCGTCGGCAGCGAGGCGCGGCCGCGCTTCGGCGTGGCGTCCGGCGCCACGACCCGGTTCACCAGCACCGTGGATTCCTCGATCCCCGGCTACATCTACCGGCCCACTTCCGGGACGCATTGGAACGTCAACCTCTACCGCGATGCGAAGGCAGACACGACGGGCCAGGACACGTCCGTGGACCCCCACGATGTCGTCAACGGCGGGGAAGTCTCCACGAACGAGATTCCGTCGGTGGTGTACGCGGTGAACGTCCCCCAAGGCAACAAGAACAAGGACCTGGAGGTCTGGTGGTGCTCGAAGTTCCAGTTGGACGACATGCCGGACCCCATCGAGATCCCCTGCCTCCCGCAACGCTACACGGCCGAGTGGCCCGCCAACGACGACGTCCCGCAGATTGTGATCGCCAGCCAGCTGGGCAGTGCCAACGAGTCCCTCTCCCGTCGCGGCATCTCCCTGGAGTTCGCCCAGACGAACGCCTCGCTCACACTGCCCTCCCGCGAGTGCTTCGGCCCCGAATCCGGCACGCTGATGTTCTGGACGCGCGCCCCGCTGCATGGCAACGGCGTCCTCGCCACCTTCGGCGCGGACGGCGCCAGCAGCAAGCTGCTCGTCCGCACGCAAAACGACCGGATCATCGCCACCTTCGCCGGCACCACGGTGACGGGGCGCTTCCCGGACTCCCTGAGCCCGGGCGAATGGACGCACATGGCGCTGACGTGGCAGGGAACGAACCTCGTGCTCTATGTCAACGCGGCGAAGTGCGCGCAGGCGGCCATCACGGCGGAGCAACGGGCCGCGCTCTCCGGCTCCCTGGAGGGCAACTCCGTCGGCTCGAACGGCTCGCTGCCCGCCCAGCCGGGGCGCGCCGTCGCCGAGATCTCCACCTGGCGGCGCTCCTTCTCCGCCGACGACCTCGCGCTCGACCGCTACCGCCACTGGGGAGGCGCCGAGCCGGGCATCACCTGCTACATCAGCTTCGAGTCCGACAGGGATTTCGCGACGGGCTTCAGCGGAACCTTCGTGACCGACCGCGTCTTCGGCACCGACCAGGCGGTCTACCACGCCGTGCCGGGCGCCCAGGGTCCCTTCGGGACCGGCACCGTCGTCCTCCAGGCCGACACCACGCCGAAGGTCTATGTCCAGAACGACCGGAACGCCGACGGCTACAACCCCAACGAGGAGCACGGGCTCGTCCGCGCCGGCAACGGCGGCTACGTCGCCTGGGCGCTGCGATGCGACCTCAACCGCGAGGACACCTCGCACCCCGCCGTCCTCGTGGAGTACGTGAAGGACAACGTGGCGGCCATGCAGTACTTCGCCGTCGTCCTCACCAACGCCGTCTACCCGGCCCTCTCGGCGCCCTGCACCGCCGGCACCCAGCTGCCCGGCCCGCACCCGCTCGACCTCTTCGACGACCCGTGGCTTCCCGAGACGAAATGGGAGAACGTCGACGGCCAGTCCTGCGCCGCGGGCTTCCGCGACCGCAAGGGCCAGATCTGGGCCCGCTGCGCCGGGACGCTCCCCATCCGCATGTACTACGCCATGCAGGAGGGGTTCTGGTTCCCGTCCCGCGAGGACGGCGACCAGCCCGCCGTGGGCACCCCAATCCCCTGGCTCGCCTGCCTCTCCAACCCGAAGGCCGATCCGCTCACCTCCAAGCCCGCCCTCTGGACCTGGAACGTCCACTGGCCGGAGAACGCGCCCGAGATGCGCATCGGCCAGACGCTCACCACCGCCACCGGCGGCCTTCCCGAAGTCTGGAACGCCTCCAGCGTCGCCGTCCTCTACCCGGACCAGACCCGCGACAAGACCACCGTCCTGCTCACCGACCCGACCGTCGCCCAGACCTACGACTACCCCTTCGAGAACCTGTCCACGCTCGGCATGGTGACCGGCCCGAACGAGAAGCTCACGCTGCGCAAGGGCAAGTACTACTTCAACGACCTGCCGCCGTCGCTCAGCGACCGCATCTACCTCGACCCGTCCGCCGGCCCCTCGGGCCGCCTCGTGCTCGTCGGCAAGAAGGAGAGCAACCCCGGCGGCGTCGAGTTGCTGCACTTCAACGTGCTCAACCAGAAGGAGCGCGACGCGCTCGTTGACCTCGCCGACAGCGGCTCCGACGCCTACAAATCCTGGACGGATGCCTTCGATGCGTCGAAGGGCATCGGCACCACCCCCGTCGAGCCGTCCAAGGCGACGTACAGCGACGGCACGGAAGTCCGTGTCGAGTACAAACCCGTGGACCACTATGCGATCACGGCGCTCGGCGGCACGAACTATGTGACGATCATCGAGAACGACGCGACGAACACGGCGATGGTCGCCGCCTCCAGCCCCATCTCCATGCACGTGTTCAAGGTCGTCCCCGAATACTACACGGGCCGCCTCGTCACGCGCGAGGACCCCGTCAACCTCCTCTCGCAGCAGCTCGACGTCCTGTACGAGGAAAGCTTCGCCGGCAAGGCCGGCGAGTACGTCTTCGAGTGGCGCATGGCCGCCCCGCGCGCGGACGGCGTCGTGCCCGACGACTACGAGAACGAGTACACGCTCAAGTTCCCGCTCGACGATTGCGTCGGGCTCACCCGCTTCACCATCGGCGCCCAGGGCGACACGCTCGCCAACATGGTCAACACCTACTACGCCATGCGCTACCGCGCCGCGTCCCCCAACAGCGCCGCCTACGCGGCGATGAAGGACAGGTGGAGCGACTGGTGCATGCCCGCGCTCGCCGAGGGCTGGGTCCAGCGCGTCCTCAACAACATGACGCCCTTCACGCAGCGGATGCGGGACCTCTACGAGAACGCCGCCGAGACCTCCGTCTCGATGATCCAGCAGGCGGGCGCACCGTTCGAGGGCGACGTCGCGCTCAACCAGGAGAACCTCACGAGCATCGGCCTCATCCAGCTCTACCAGACGCTGCTCAACAAGGCCGAGACGATGTCGCTCATGCTCGGCGTCAACGACGGCGGCGCCAACAAGCAGCTGCTCCTCGCCGCCGAGCGCCTCGGCGACCTCTACACCGTGCTCGGCGACGAGGCGTACTCCGACGCGATGAACCCGACCGTCGGCTTCGGCTCCAACTTCGGCGAGGTCGAGGGCGGGCTCGGCATCGACTACGGCGCCGCCAGCTCGTCGCTCTTCTGCTTCGACAACCAGATGCCCTCGCTGCTCGAGGAGGAGCTCGCGCTCCTGCGCGGCCGCAGCGGCGCCAACGCGCCCTCCACGCACCTGAGCCCGTACTTCAACCGCCTCGTCTGGAACTTCACGCGCGGCATCACCGCCGGCGAGGTCGCCTACGCCGTCAACTACAACATCACCGGCACGCGCTCCGCGACCATCGACTACCAGCAGGCCGCCACGCTCTACCCGCAGGGCCACGGCGACGCCTACGGGCACTACCTCTCGGCCCTCATGGGCTGGTACCGCCTGCTCCGCAACCCCTACTTCAGCTGGGGCCTGCCGAGCATGGGCGAGATGGTCGTCGCGGACTCCGTCGTGAACGTGGACTACTACGACGAGGCGAAGTTCGCCGCCGCCGCGGCCAATCTCGCCCGCACCGCCGCCGACGTCGTCGAGCGCACCGCGCGCAAGGTCTGGGCCGACGGCAACGTCTCCAGGTCCGGCGGCGGCTACCTCGACGAGGACGCCTCCCGCGCGTTCGGCTACGGCGAGTGGGCCTCCCGCGGCGGCTACGGCGGCCTCTGCAACTGGGTCGTCGCCAACTCCCTCCTCCCCGGACGCGCCCCGGAGGACGACGACATGGTCGCCCGGCTCGAGGACGAGGGGCTGCTCCTCATCGACCGCACGACGGTCTCCGAACTCTCCGACATCGCCTTCCACGTCGGGGAGATCCAGACGATGGCCGACACGGCCGACCGCGGCGCCAACCCGCTCGGCTTCGTCGACGGCGCCGTCCCGTTCGACATCACCCCGATCGGCGCCTCCGACGGCTCGCACACGCACTACGAGCAGATCCGCGACCGCGCCGTCAAGGCCCTCGACAACGCCCGCAAGGTCCTCGACCACGCCCAGTCCTACGGCAGCCGCCTGCGCATGATCGAGGAGACCGCCGCCGGCTACGAGGACAACCTCGCGAACATGGAGCGGGACTACGACAACCAGCTCATCGCCATCTTCGGCTACCCGTACTCCGACGACATCGGCCCCGCCGGCACCTACGTCCAGGGCTACGACGGACCCGACATCTACCACTACATGTGGATGGACTACGCGCAGTACGGCCTGGAGGACATGCTGAGCCCCGGCACCGTCACCAACCTCACCGTCAAGCTCGGCGAGGACGACGCGCGGACGAACGTCGTCAACGGCACGATCACCTTCGCCTACTCCTCCAACGGACTCATCCAGAAGCCAGAGGGGATCGTCGGCACCCGCCGCGCGCAGGGCGAGATCCAGCAGGCCTACGCGGACTTCATCGTGGCCTTCGCGGACACACGGCGCGCCCTGAACAACTACACCGAAGCGCTCGAAGGCATCGACGATGCCTTCTCCAGCTACCATGCCGCCAAGGACCGCGCCGCGGCCAAGCTCGCCATCGGCGAGGCCATCAACGCCACGAAGATCATCGTGGCCGGACTGAACTTGAATTACGACCTCGCCTCTGAGGCGCTGAGCTACGCCGGCGACGTTATCACGAACATCACGGGTGCCATCAAGGACGCCACCCCGACAATTACCGGCGCCGGCTTGACCGTCAACGTCGATCCCCACGCCATTGTCTCAGGAGTTCTCGCCGCGCCCGAAGGCGCCGTCAGGCAAAGCTTCCGAGCGGCGGCTTTCGGCATCGCCAACGCCAAGCTTGCCACGGAGGCCACCCAGACGTTTGCGGAACTGGGCGGCGAGCTCCTCAACACCGCCTACGAATACGTCTCGGACGTGTCCGAGGCCGAGGACGGCCTGGACGGCGAACTGTCGAAGCTCGCCGCCGCCGGGGCGGCCGTCCAGACGGCCTGGGCGAGGATGATCTCCACGCAGGAGGCGTACAACACCATCGTCGCGAAGGGGCAGCGGATCCTCGAGGCGCGCGAGCTCTCGCGCCAGCAGGCCGTGAACAACATCACGAAGATGAAGTACAACGACATGTTCTTCCGGCTCGTCCACAACGAGGCGCTCAGCCGCTACAACAAGAGCTTCGACATCGCCCAGCGCTACGTCTTCCTCGCCGCCAAGGCGTACGACTACGAGACGGGCCTCCTCTCCTCCGACCCCGCGTCCGGCGAAGCGTTCCTCGAGCAGATCATCGGCGCCCGCGCCCTCGGCGAGTTCGCCCCCGACGGCACCCCGCTCCCCGGCGACAACGGCGACCCCGGCCTCGCGGACATCCTCTACCGCATGGACGCCAACTGGGACGCCCTCAAGCCGCGCCTCGGCATCAACAACCCGCAGCCCTACGCCACCTGGTTCTCCCTGCGCCGCGAGCTCTTCCGCATCCTCCCCGGCGCGGAGGGCGACGCCGCCTGGCGCGCCAGGCTCGCGCAGTACCGCGTCAACGACCTGCTCACCCTCCCCGCCTACCGCCGCTTCTGCCAGCCCCTGCAGTGCTCCGACGGCCTGCGGGAGAAGGAGCCCGGCTTCGTCATCCCGTTCTCCACGACCATCGACTTCGCGAAGAACTTCTTCGGACAGGAGCTCGCCGGCGGCGACTCCGCCTTCGACTCCACCTACTTCGCCACCAAGATCGCCGCCGCCGGCGTCTGGTTCGACGGCTACAACGCCCGACGCCCCGGCTACACCGGCGCCGAGGCCCTTTCGAAGACCCCGCAGGTCTACCTCATCCCCGTCGGCGCCGACTGCATCCGCGCCCCGGGCCAGGACGACGGCTCGTACCTCGCCTACAACGTCGTCGACCAGACCATCCCCGTCCCGTACGCCATCGGCGCCTCCCAGCTCGGCGACGCCGACTGGGTCCCGTTCTTCGACGGCCTCACCTCCGGCGTCGACCTCGCGGCCCGCATCCGCCGCTACCCGTCGTTCCGCGCCTACTACGGCGACGCGCCCTCGGACGCCCAGCTCGACTGCCCGCGCCTCGTCGGCCGCAGCGTCTGGAACACCCAGTGGCTGCTCATCATCCCCGCCGGCAACCTCGACTCCGACCGCGAGGCCGCCCTCGCCGCGTTCCTCCGCGGCAAGGACACCGACCGCGACGGCGTCGACGACCTCACCGGCGTGACCGACATCCGGATCGGCTTCAAGACCTACGCCACCTCGGGCAACTGATGTGAAAGGAGACCCCCCCGCCATGACCACGCGCTCCCTCGCCCCCCTCCTGGCCCTCGGCCTCGCCGCGCTCGCGTCCCCCGCGCCCGCCGCCTCGCCGCTCGCCGTGATGCCCTTCACCTACGTCGGCCGCATCGTCGACTCCACGCACACGGCCTTCGACGGCACCACCGCCGTCGAACTCCGCCTCAAGGACCTCTCCGGCAAGCTCCTCGCCAAGTGCACGACGTACACCTCCGAGACGTCCCCGTACAACTACCGCCTCGACGTCCCCATGGCCACCGCCCCCGCCGAGGGGTGCGCCACCTACGGGCAGGTCGTCGCCATCGAGCTCGTCGACGCCAACGGCGTCCTCTGGGCCGGCCTCTTCCCGGCCTCCAAGTGCGCCGTCGGCAAGCCCGGCGACCTCTGCCGGTGCGACATCGTCGTCGCGGCCGACGCCAACGCCAACGGCATCGCCGACGAGTACGAGGACTACCTCGCCTGGCGCATGTGGAACAACGGCGTCGAAGGCCCGCTCGACCCCGACGGCGACCTCGACGGCGACGGGCAGAGCAACCGCCTCGAATACTTCGCCGGCACCGACCCGCTCGACGCCTCCGACCGCTTCGCCCTCTCCTCCCTGGACTTCGGCTCCGAGGAGGACGGCGTGCTCGCCCTCACCTTCCTCGCCAACGCCGGCCGCGTCTATTCCCTCCAGGAGACGGAATCCCTCTCCGGCACGCCGTGGACCAAGGGCGAGTTCAAGACCGACCCCGAGGCCACCGCCCGCGCCCAGAACCTCACGACCCCCACCGGCACGACGGAATACCGCACCATCTACGTCGTCCCGCCGCCCGAACGGGCCTCCGGCTTCTACAAACTCACCGTCGAATAGCCGTCCCCGCCGATGCTCCGCCCCGCGTCCCTCCTTCCGCTCGCCTTGGCCGTCCTCGCCACGCAGGCCGGCCTGGCGGAGCCTTCGGCGCCGCCGACCGACACTGGCGCGGCGGAGGAACGCGGGGAGGGTCGCGCTCCCGCTCCACCGGAGACGCCCGGAAGCGCGTCCCTCCCCGACGAGACCGCCCCCCCCGCCCTCTGCGTGACCAACCTCGCCGGCCACGCCCTCTCGGGGACGCTCGACCGCGTCTCCGACCAATCCCTCTTCCTGCGCCTCGACTCCGGCGCCGTGCGCGAAATCCCCTTCCGCGTCCTCGCCCCCGGCGAGCGGGAGCGCGTCCGCGCCCTCGCCGGCGCCCCCGCCGACATCCCCCAGGAACACACCCTCGCGCAACGCGAGCTCGACCTGGCCCTCGCCCGCATCGCCGCGCGCGAGAGCGCCGGCGAGATCGACGCCGCCAAAGCCGCCGCGCTCCGCTCCGAGGCGCGCGCCTGGGCCAGTTTACAAAAACAGAAAGCCACACGGGAGAAAGCCCGATGAAACGCACCCCCCTCCTTCTGTCCGCCCTCCTCCTCGCCACGGCCGCCACGGCCGACGTCACCGCGCCCATGATGGCGCAGACCATCCACCTCGCCAAAGGATGGAACACCTTCTACCTCCAGGTGACGCCCGACGCCACGGCCGACCAGGTTTTCGCCGGCTGGCCCGTCCAGAGCGTCGGCCTCTACGACGCCGCGGCCTACACGGGCCCCCACCAGTTCGCCGCCGGGCTCAACACCGAGGGCGTCGCCGGCACCGGCATGCTCGTCTGGCGCCGCAACGACCCCGACGCCTCCACCTTCACCTCCCTCTCGGGCAACTCCGTCTACCAGTGCTACGCCTCCTCCCCGTACACCGCCACCATCTACGGCATCCCCGAGGCCGCGCGCATCACCTGGCACGCCACCGACACCAACACCGTCCTCAACTACATCGGCGTCTCCCTCGTCTCCAACAACGTCACCGCGGCCCTCTCCGCCTACTTCTCGGGCTGCGACGCGGGCTACACCTCCGCCAAGTCCGTCTACGGCACCTCCGACGCCGCCCCGCAACTCGTCCCCTACAACGCGACCACCGTCTCCGACGGCGGCGTCCTGGTCATGGACGCGGCCCGCGCCTCGGACTGGAGCGGCGCCCTGTACGTCACCCCCGCCAGCGGCGTCAACTTCTCCACCAACATCCTCTCCACGTCCGTCTCCGTCCGCAACGACGGCGCCACGGCCCGCACCGTCCAGCTCTCCATGCGCGGCGGCGACGCCCCCAGCGCAATGCTCCCCGTCCCGACCGTCATGTGGCGCGACACCGGTTCCTTCGACCCCTGGCAGACCAACCTCGTCACGACCCCCGCCACGCGCCTCCTCCAGCCCGGCGAGACCTGGACCGTCGCCCTCGCCCTCGACCGCGAGGCCAACTTCACCGGCGTCGCCCCCGGCACCGTCTACGGCGGGCTTCTCCAGTTCTCCGACATCACCGCCAACGGCTCGCGCTTCCGCACGACCATCCCGCTCATCGCCGTCTCCGACGGCGGCGCGGCCATGCGCTCCGCCTGGCCCGCCGGCCTCTGGCTCTGCGAGGCCAAGCTCGACCACGTGACGCAGATCGTCGACGACGGCACCGTCTTCGACGTCGCCGGCGCCTATGCCGACCACACCGTCGCCGGCGGCAGGCTCACCGTGCGCCTCCCCATCCATGTCGACGACGACGGCGTCATCCGCCTTCTCCAGCGCGTCTCCGTCGTCGCCACCACCAACGGCCTCGGCGAGACCGCCCGCGGCCTCTACGCCCCCACCGCCGCGCGGCCCGCCGGCTCCGCCGAGCTCCTGCGCATCTCGTCCGTCGTCCTCCCCACCGACCTCGGCTTCGTCGAGGGCACCGGCGGCGCCGTCGAGGGCGTCGACGAGGGCGCCGACGAGGGCGCCGACGAGGGCGCCGACTCGTGCGTCTTCGGCGACTCCGTCCTCTTCAGCTTCACCGTCTCCGAGGACTCCAACGTCAACCCCTTCCGCCACGCCCTCCACCCGAACCACGACGGCCTGCGCACCGACTTCTCCACGCCCGCCCCCTCCGGCGACACCTTGCAGAACTATGTCTCCACCGTGAAGCCCGAGCTCTTCTCGATCGGCAACGTCATCGAGCTCGTCTGGGACGAGAACACCGGCTCCGCGTGGACCCCCGCCGAAACCCTCGGCGGCATCTGCACCTGGACGTTCTCCGGCCTCCGCCGCCAGTCCGACCTCCGGGCCCGCGGCCCCTTCACGATGCGGCGCATCAGCACCGATCCCGTCCTCCACCGCTAACCGCAACCCGCCATGGCAAAACCGCACATCCCCCTTCCGACCGTCTGTGCCGCCCTGCTCGCGGCACTGTGCGCCGCATCGGAGGTCCCCTCGACCGTCGTCACCACCGCCGACGACGTCGTCGACCCCGAGGACGGCGTCGTCTCACTGCGCGAGGCCGTCGCATACGCCGGCACGGGGACCCTCGGCAACACCATCACCCTGACGAACGACGTCATGCTCATAGAGCCCCTTGTCCTGACCAAGAGCGTCATCATCAACGGCATCCCGGGACGCGACAGGGAGTGGGCCGTTCGCATCGACTCCCACTCCGAATTCAGCGGCGAATCGGCATTCGTCATCCCGTCGACCTCCCTCGTGATGTTCAACGACCTCTACCTCTACGGGGGTGAGGGCCGCGCCATCGCGAACGCCGGCGATCTCCGCCTCTGCAACATCACCATCGACAACAACTACGGCGGCGCCGACATCGGCGGCGGCATCTACAACACGGGTACGCTCTTCGTCTCGAACTCCGTCGTCAGCTTCTCGTCGGCCTTCAGCGGCGGCGGCGTGTACAACGCCGGCGCCGCGACCAGCGTCGACACCGTTTTCAGCATCTGCGGCGCCGGGGGCTGGGACGACGAGGACCCCGCCCCCCCAGTCGGCGGCGCCATCAGCAACACGGGGGCCCTCGTCGTGCGCAACTGCGGGTTCACATCCTGCAACGCGATCGGAGACGAGGCGCTGCCCGGTCGCGGCGGCGCCATCCACAACACGGGCCGCGCCGTCATCGACGGCGCCACATTTGCCGGAGGAGGAACCGGCGGCGGGAATGGCTGGATCGATGTCTGGAACGCCCCGGGCGGCGACCTCCAGGTCAACAACTCCACCTTCTTCTTTGAGACCTTGGATGACTGGTGTCCGCCCGTCACGGGATTCGTCCGCAACGAGTCCGGCGCCTCGCTCGCCCTCCTCAACTCCTCGTTCGCCGCCACCGGCCCCATCGCCGCCACGTCCACGAACACCTACCGCTTCGTGGTCATCGACAGCGCCCCCGCCAAGGCCCTCGTCCTCAACTGCGCCTTCACCGAGACCCAGGCGAACGCCGTTTTCGGCGCCGCCAACGCCACTGTGCGCGGGTGCGCCTACGGACGCGCCCTCGGCACCGTCTTCCAGACCCATGTCGAAAGCTACTACGGCGACGACGCCACATGGGAGAATACCGACCTGAGACGCTGCATCAGCGGTTCCTTCCTCCAGATCTGCCCCTATCCCGTGGCGGGACTCGCCGCCGCCCAGCCCGGCGTCCGGCTCCGCAACGCGGACGGCGCCCTGCAGTGGCTCGACGGATCCGTGTGGACCGACGCCAATGTCGCGCTTCCGGACCTCCCGGACGACTCGCTCGCGGCCGACCTCTTCGGCGTCGAACGCGCGCCCGACGCCCAGGGACGCATCTTCCCCGGCGCCGGCGCCTCGCCCCACGGACCGGAGTCCGTTTCGGCGCTCGTCACGACGGCCGAGGACATCGTCGACCCCTACGACGGCCTTGTCTCGTTCCGCGAGGCCGCCGTCTATGGCTTCTACAAGAACTACTTCGACTTCATGGGCGGACATTCGGATTACATCGAGTTCTCCCCCGACCTGCACAACCAGGACATTGTTGTGACGAACGGCCCTGTCCGCATCGACGGCAGCGGCGCCAACATCGCCGTCTCCGGTCCGGTCCGCCTCGTGGCCCCCAACGGCGGCCGCATCCTGGAGCTCTTCAACATGGACGTATGCTGGCTGGACCAAGGGCTCGTCTTCGCGGACGCGACGAACGACGGCGACTGCGGCGCCCTCTACGCGCAGGGAATCGGCGAGCTCTACGTGCAAGGCGCCACCTTCACGAACTGCGTCGCCTCCGGCTCGGGCGGCGCCATCTGGTTCGACGGAGGCTTGCTTAACATCTCCTATAGCCGCTTCCAGGGCTGCCGCTCCACCGGCGGCTCCGGCGGCGCCATCTTCACCGACTCCGGCTCCGGAACGACCAAAATCTTCCGTGCGCGCTTCGAGGACTGTTCGGCCGCCGGTGCCGGCGGCGCGATCCGCGCCCCGTACATCGACAACAACGCCTGCGAGTTCCGCAACAACCGCGCCCACGACGGCGGCGCCGTCTCGGCGGACGGAGGCATCGTCAACTGCGCCCTTTTCGTCGACAACGCGGCGACCGGCCGCGGCGGCGCCATCACGACGGGACCCTTCCTCTTCCAACGCGTCACCTTTATCGGAAACTCCGCGCCGCGCGGCGCCGCCGTCTTCCTGACCGCCGGCGCCGGCAAGACGGCCTTCCTCAACGCCTCCTTCCTCGACAACGCCGCCACCGACGCCACAAGCGGCGCCGTCGAGAGCCTGCGCCCGGTCCGCTTCGGCAACTGCGTCGACTGGAACAACACCGCCGCCGGCTCCCCCGCCTTCACCGTCTCCTCCATGGGCGCCGACATCGTCGCCCTCAACTCCATCCTCGCCGACCAGCCCGCCGGCACCGTCCGGACGAGCGGCCTGTCCACCGTCGACTTCGTGGCGGACCCGTCCGCCGGCTTCCTCTGCAACACCTCCGACGGCCTTCCCAAGCGCTACGAATTCTTCTGCCCCACCGAATACGGCATGCCGGGTGAATTCTCGAGCCTCCACACCTCCCTCCGTGCCGCGCCTGCGCTCGGCGACGGCACCAAAATCGGCACCATCGACAACGAGCTGTATTACGAGAGCCCGGACGATTCCCTCTGGTACGACGTCTATGGCAACGCCGCCGCGGGGTCCGTCACGGTGTGCGACGTCGACCAGGCCGGCTATTCCCGTTTCTCCTGGACCTGGTACGGCTACGGCACCGTGACGGCGAACGTCCACGACCCCTATTCCCTTGTGGTCACCGGGCATGGCACGGTAGCCGACAATGACGACGGCGTCAATACGCTCTACGAAGCCGTCCAAGCCGCCTGCAAGTTCGCCGAGAGCGGCCTGATGTCCGACAACGGCACCTACCGCATCACGTTCGACTTCGGCGCCGACCCCGACCGCACGGTCGAGTACGGTTACGCCTTGCGGCCCTCCTACATGGACCGGTTCACCAACGGCAGCCGCCTTGTGATCGACGGCGACTGCGGCGACGGCACCTTCGTCACCGTGGACCTCGG
>JAEEGF010152967.1_pt1 | contig 16638 bp, 14 predicted proteins | sample 9134171 | NCBI WGS metagenome assembly JAEEGF01 (sample SAMN16246542, study PRJNA631951) | gut metagenome | biome: gut microbiome; feature: rumen; material: AP-attached | host: Bos | place: Iran: Karaj | collected 2018-10
TGTTTTAAATCTACAGCGTGGCTGCTGCCACAGCCCGTGCTGATCATCGGCACATACAACAAAGAGGGTAAGCCCGAAAGACCGTTGGCAATGCGTTCGCAGACGGAAAGAAATTGAAATGACGAACGAAGCAAGAGCAGAGCTAAGCTTGCTTAAGCTATGCCTTGCAAGGAGGAATTGCAATGAAATTGAAGTAACCCATAATAATGAACATAAAGCAAGTACGGGAATCACATCAGCTTATAGTATCCAAACTACCCAAAGCCGTCCGACAGACATGGCTGAATTGAAGGAAATAATAGCACACGGATAACCTAAAGGTTTTGCCTGAATCGGCTCAAAAATCATCCAATTTACGCAATTTTAGGCTCAAATTGAGCCGATAAAACGGAAATATTATATATATTTGCGCCAATAATGACGCGAAACTGCTCACGCAGCTTTGCACCGATTCTATATTGGAAACTATGGATATATCGAGAGAGATTCTACAGTATTTGCACTATCATCCGTTGTCTTCGCGCGATGAAATAGCAAAGGGTACAGCCTTCGAAGGTAGCGATGCCACCTTGAAGCGTATCATAGCAGCTGGTGTCCAAAATGGTGAAATTGTTGTTGAGGGCAAGGCACGTGCCACTCGTTATCGTCTGTCTGATCAGGCTCATCTGCTGATGCCACTCAATCTGGATACCTATTTCGCACAAGATGTGGATGAGCGAAAGGTACAGACGTCTTTTAACTTTGAACTGATTCGAGAACAACTCCCAGCGGTTAAACTTTTTACTGACGAAGAGAATGCACACCTACAGGCGTTACAAGCCGAGTTCCGCCAGCATGTGAGCGAGATGAGCGAGAACGAATATCGCAAAGAGATGGAGCGTTTGGGAATTGACCTTAGTTGGAAATCATCTCAAATTGAAGGTAACACCTATTCTCTGTTGGAGACAGAACGTCTGCTGCGTGAGAGTAAGACCGCAGACGGGAAGACCAAGGAAGAAGCCGTGATGCTTCTCAACCACAAGGATGCCTTGCGTTTCATTCTCAATAATCCTGACTATTTACAAACCCTGACGGTCAGCCATATTGAGGATATCCATCAGCTACTTACCAAGGAACTCTCAGTAGATAGAGGTATTCGCCATCGTCGTGTGGGTATCACAGGCACCAACTATCACCCATTGGATAATGAATTCCAGATTCGCGAGGCCATGCGTGATACTTGCGACCTAATAAATAGCAAGGAAAGCATCTTCGAGAAGGCACTTTTGGCACTTGTGCTTCTATCATATATTCAGGCTTTTTCCGATGGCAATAAACGAACAGCCCGTATCACCAGCAATGCCATCCTGATAGCCAATGGCTACTGTCCATTGAGTTTCCGATCTGTAGATTCTATCGACTACAAGAAGGCTATGCTCATTTTCTATGAGCAGAACAATCTCTATGCCTTTAAGCAAATCTTCATTGACCAGTTTGAGTTTGCTGTAAGAGAGTATTTTTAGAAACAATACAGGTGATATCAACTACTGCAGCAAACTACAGGTTGGCAGCGACCGACCGGTGAAGGTGATGAGATTAAAACGTCAACGATAACGTAAACTATTTTCAGCAAGCCCTAAAATAATGATAAAGATGGAATTATCTATGAAGACAATGTGGAGGACTGGCTGCATTTGTATTTCGAGAGGATAATCAAACTCAATGAATAAATGACAATACGACTATGAAGAGTTTTAAATCTACAGCGTGGCTACTGCCACAGCCCGTGCTGATCATCGGCACATACGACAAAGAGGGTAAGCCTAATGCCATGAATGCTGCCTGGGGCGGTCAGTGGGATATGCACGAGATTATCATCTCGCTTGGCTCTCATCAGACTACCGACAATCTGGCTGTGAACCCTGAGTTCACCGTTGCCTTTGCTACAACAGAGACGATGGTTGCTGCTGACTATGTAGGCATTGTCAGTGGTAGGAATACGCCTGACAAGATGGAAAAGACTGGGTGGACCATAGAGAAGGCTCCCAACGTGAATGCACCCGTCTTCAAGGAATTCCCCATGACGCTGGAATGCCGTGTGAAGCAGAAGATTGACGAGAGCGAGACAGGCTATTACCTGGTGGCTGAAATCGTCAACATCCTCTGTGACGAGAAGTATCTGGCAGAAGACGGAAAGCCCGATGTTGAAAAGATGGGACTCATCACCTTCGACCCCGTACACCACACCTACATCCAATTGGGTAAGACCATTGGCAATGCCTTCTCTGACGGCAAGAAGCTAAAGTAAATAAACGAGTTAATGAAATACCACAACCATTTGATATTCTATTTATTATAATATGAAAGTCCTAATGATAAACGGTAGCCCCCGTAAACAGGGCAACACATTCGTGGCACTAAGCGAAGCGGCTAAGACGCTGGAGCAGCAAGGCATAGAAACAGAGATTGTACACATAGGTGTAAAGCCCATACGTGGCTGCATTGCATGCGGACAGTGTAAAGCCCAGCAGCTGGGCAAATGCGCATTCGATGATGACGTTTGCAACAGCATCTCTGCGAAGCTGGACGGTGCAGATGCACTCATCGTTGGCTCACCCGTCTATTATGGCCAGCCTAACGGTGCCGTAATGTCTATTATCCAAAGAATGTTCATCTCTGCAGGAGCAAAGGTACAAAACAAGCCCGCTGCTGCTGTATGCGTATGCCGTCGCGGTGGAGCTACGGCTGCCTACCAAACCCTGAACATGCCCTTCCAGATGATGAACATGCCAGTGGTGACATCTCAGTACTGGAATATCGTCTATGGTCGTGAGGAAGGTCAGGCTGCACTGGATACAGAAGGTATGCAGACCATGCGGACAATGGCCAACAACATGGCCTGGCTGCTGAAGAAGATTCATGCCAACGGCAATCCCGACTATCCTGAGCGCGAGGCATGGCAACCCCTGAACTTCATCAGATAGAAAAATGATATAACTTGGGGGAGTTATAGGATGAAGTTAAATAGGGAGTTATGCGCTTCGCGCAGGGAGTTAAGCCTGCAAGCAAGCAGGACGATAGTTGGGAATGCAGACAACCTTTATGGTATTGTCCATTTTAACTTCCATGAGCGTAGCGAATTAACTTCCACTTTAACTTCCATTTTAACTTCCCTACTTCAGCAAATGATTAAATGAACATACTAATTATAAACGGAAGCCCACGAAAGAAAGGCTTGATTGCACAGATGCTTGGCATCATGCAGCAGGAGGCTGAGCAGAGAGACGACAAGGTACAGATGGTTTACACCAACGACCTGAGCATTAAGCCTTGCATAGGCTGTATGGCCTGTCGGACTAAGGAGAGATGCGCATTGGGCGAGGACGACTCTCAGCGGGTATTGAAGATGATGCAGGAGGCTGATGCCATCATCATGGGAGCACCCTGCTATTGGGGTAACATCCCTGGACAGATGAAGTTGCTGTTCGACCGCATTGTCTATGGTATGATGCGCGACACACCCCGTTTCCCTGAGCCCTTGATGAAGGACAAAAAGTGCATCCTCCTCAGCACCTGCACCACCCCCTGGCCATGGAATATCTGGTTCAACCAGTCGCATGGTGCCATTCGTGCTATGCGTGAAATCTGTCGCTATTCCGGCTTCAAGATTGTCGCAACTATCGAACGTGGCGGTACTGTAATGCATCCACAACTATCTGAGAAAGACAAACAAAAGTGCCATAAGGCAATCGCTCGTATTTGAAATACAGACAAACAAAATGAAACAAGAGATAAACCCTCAGGAATGTTGTCGTGCTGAAGCATTCAACATGTGGATGTCATCGCCCCAGCCAATGGTAACGGTGGTGAAGACTTTTGAAGTCAGCAGGCTACGGAAAGTGAGCAGGAAGACGGGCATCAAGTTCAACGTACTCTTGTGCTGGTGCATCTGTAAGGCTGCCAGCAGCATAGAGGAGTTCTACCTCCTGCCAGAGCCAGGCTATTTGTACCGCTATGACAAGCTGGCTGTGAATGTCATTGTGCAGAACGCCAAGGGTGGCATCACCCTGTGCGATGTCCCCTACTCCGAGGATATCAGGCAATTCAATGCCGACTATCTGCAGATAACCAGCCTAGCCGCTAAGTCCTGTCAGAATACATCACTGGAAGATGCCATGATTATCGGCACTTCGGCATTGCCACAAACAGAGCTGGATATGATAGTCAACCAGTATTCGGGCAGATGGAACAACCCCTTTCTTGCATGGGGCAAATACAGGAAGGGATGGTTCAAGACTACCCTACCCATCTCCATGCAATTCCATCATGCCCAGATGGATGGCATACAAGCCTGCCGTTTCCTGAATAACCTGCAGGAGGAAATAAAGATCCCCCGAACCCTTTAGGGGGAGGAAGTGAAAAATATAACCACTAAGCAACTAAGCTAATAAGCAACTAAGCTAATAAGCAACTAAGCTAATAAGCAACTAAGCTAAAAAAAAATGGAAAAAGAAAAAGAGCATACTGTAAAGGTGATAAATCTAGACGAGTTGAAGGAGAAGATGAAACATCCTTTTCACACAGACTCTGTTATTTATCCAGACGGACGTACCAGTGATAGGGACGAGCCCTTGAACTTGAGGAGAGAAGAATCTTTTCAAGATAAAAGTTAAAAGAGAAAAATTAAAAGTTTTCGCTAACCATAACCACTAACCACTAAGCTAATCCCCCCTATACTCCGTAGGCGAGAGTCCCGTCTGCTTTTTGAAGAAACGGCTGAATGAAGCCTGCTCAGAGAACCCCATTTGGTCGGCAACCTGCTGAATGGTAAGGTCGCTTTGGCGTTTCAGCAGCGCCTTGGCCTGTAGCACAACGTAGCGGTCAATCCACTCACCTGCAGAGATGCCCGTCTCCTGCTTGATGAGTGTGGAGAAGTACTTGGGCGAGAGGTGGAACATACGGGCATAGAAACCCACCTCGCGCGACTCGCGGTAGTGTTCAATGACAGCATCGTTGAACTGTGTTGAAAGCTGCTGGCTGACAGCGTACTGACTCACATCCAACTCGTGACGGTATGAACTGAGCAGCACCATCAGGGTATGGAAAGCACTATATATCAGCTCCTCACGGTAGGAGCCATCTATGCTACAAGCGGTGCGTATAAGGCTGAAGGCATTGCACACCTGTTGGTATTGTTCCTCGCTAAGATGCTGACAGGGCTGCATATCAAAAAACTTCTGGGTGGCAAGGTGATGGTTGAGATATTGCTGCCGCATTCTGTCGAGACAGGATGCCGAGGTAATTATCAGCTGTGCAGAATAATCAGCAGACGTGGCTATGTTCTTTATCACGTGCCCTGGACGCATCACAGAGATGTCATGCGCAAAGAACTCAACGGGCTTCATATCGTATTCGCTCCTGGCATACCCCTTTTCACATAGCGCTATCACAGAGTATGGCGAGATGTAAGCCTCAGCATTGGCAATCATATTGCTTGTATAGTCAATAATCATCACGCCACGTTCCTCTATGAGTTCGCTTATCTGATGAAGCAGGTAATGATGTATGGGCGTTGCGTTGCTCTCTGTCTTCATGTTTTTGCAGTTTTCAGTGCAAACGTAACAAAAATACCCGTAAAATATGTGAAATTTTGGCAAAAATTCCTTTTTATCCGACTATATGCTAAACCAATCCGCCAAAACGTTATGGATTATTCCGAAAAAAAAGCCCAGTTTTGCATCGCAAATTAACATAAAAAGATTAGGGATTAGAGATTAGGGATTAGAATTCGCTAACCACTAACCGCTAATCGCTAACCATTGAAATTAAGAATTCGCTAACCGCTAACCAATTATATGAATAAGATATATGCACTCTTGACCATGCTGTTGCTGACGATAGCGGCAACGGCTCAGACGTTGAACGTAAAGGTAGGCAACGTGACCTATCTGTTTCCTGCCTCGCAGTGTGGCGAGATGACCTATGCCGATGGCACTACGCTGACCATCCTGAACAAGGTCTTCACGCTGAGCGACATCAGCGAAATAACAATAGACGAGACAAAGGTGACCGACAATCTGGTAACCATCGCCTACAACGGCACATCGGCTAACGTCACAGTAGCCGGTAACATCGCGCAGTACATCACGCCCACCATTAGCGGAGCCTACGTCTCTATAGCACAAGGCAATACCGATGCTGTGGATGATAACGAAATCACCTATCAGCTAAGCGGTGCTACAACGGACGGACAGTTTGCCCTCTCAGGCAGCTACAAATGTACAGTTTCGCTGGCAGGCGTGAACCTGACCTGTGCCACGGGTGCAGCCATCAACATCACCAACGGCAAGCGCATCCAGCTGAGTGTCAAGGAGAATACCATCAATACACTTACCGACTGCTCTGGCGGTTCACAAAAGGCATGCTTATACAGCAAGGGACAGTTGCAGTTGCAGGGCAAGGGAACTCTGAACGTGGCGGGTAAGTCCAAGCATGGCATGAAGAGCGGCGATTATATCACCATGAAGAATCTGACGCTGAACATCACATCTGCTGTGGGCGACGGCATCAGTTGCGAGGAGTATTTCCTAATGAAGAGTGGCACGCTGACCATTAGCGGCGTGGGAGACGATGGCATACAATGCGACCTGAGCGGAGACAGTTCTACAGGCGAGACCGACGACCATGAGGACGAGGACAGTGGCAATGTCTATCTGACAGGGGGTACCCTCAACATCAACGTGACAGCTGATGCTGCCAAGGGTATCAAGGCTGCAGGCGATGTCAGAATCTCAGGAAGTGCCATCACTGTCACGCAGACAGGTGGCATAACGGTAGAGGATGATGACATCAGCTACCCCACCAGCATCAAGGCCGACGGCAATGTAAGCATCAGCGGAGGTACCATTAACATCACCAACACGGCAGAAGGTGGCAAAGGCATCAGCGCTGAAGGCACGCTTACCATCGACGAAAGCACTTCCACAAGCATCATTGACATCAAGGCCAACGGCAAGGGAGGCACAGCAGAGACCAGTGACACAGGAGGCGATGATACCCCTGCAAGCTCATACAAGCTCTATATCAGTCTGCCCACATCAGGAGGCGGTGGAGGCATGCAGCCAGGTGGCGGCAGCAATGCATGGAGAAACCCTGTCCTCTACAAGAGCGACGGCACAAAGGTGGCCTCGCTGACCAACACAGTAACCAAGTCATCGGGCTACTCTACCCTCACCTTCTACTACTACGACTTCAGCGAAGCTGCCACAGGCTCATACTACGTCCAGGGCGACAACTATACCAGTCGTAATACCACCTACACCATCAAGTCAGCTACCTTCTCTGGCCCTACGTCAGGTTCTGACATCTACTATAGCATCTCCAACAGCTATTCAACCAGCGGAACTACACGTACCTACTCCGTCACCAACGTCACCAATACCTACGGAGGAACTTCTGACGTGAGCGAGGATAACGGCACAGCCTATAACGCAATAGGCATCAAGGCCGACGGCGACCTGACCATCACAGCCGGCACCATCACCATTGTCAACAGCGGTGCCATGAGCAAGAGCATCAAATCCAAGAAGAACGTCACTGTCTCAGGCGGTTCTCTCATCCTGAAACCCAGCGGTGCCATGCAGGTCATCAACAACGATGCCTCCTACAGCTCTGGCATCAAGTGCGACGACTTCACGCAGGACGGTGGCAGCATAGACATCACCGTTACGGGTACAGCCGGCAGAGGCATATCAGCAGATAATGTCATCACCAACGGTGGAACGCTGACCATCACCAACAGCGGTGCAGGACAGACGGGCAGCAGCGACAGCTATACTGCCAAGGGCATCAAGGCCGACAAGAGCATAGCCCTCAACGACGGCTCTATCACCATCACCATGTCTGGCACAGGTGGCAAGGGTATCAAGAGCGCAGGAACCTATACGCAAGGCAAAAGCGACGGCAGCGGACCTACCCTGAAGGTGACAACCACAGGTGAATCGTTAGGTGATAGCAGCCAGGGAGGAGGCGGTTTCAATCCTGGTGGGGGCCCCGGTCAGCAGAGCAGTGGTTCATCTGCCAAGGGTATCAAGGTGCAGGGAGCCATCACCATCTCAGGCGGTACCTCTGAGATCTACACATCAACCGACGAAGCAGAAGGTCTGGAGTCCAAGACCTCTATTACCATTGCTGGTGGCAAGCACTACCTCAAATGCTACGACGACTGTATCAACAGTAGTGGCAATATCTATTTCAATGGCGGTGTTACCGTCTGCTACGGCTATGGCAACGATGCCGTAGACAGCAATGCCGGTCGCTCAGGAGCCATCACCATAGGCAATGGCGTGGTCTTCGCCTACACTACCAAGGGAAGTCCGGAAGAAGGTATCGACTGCGACAACAACTCCTATATCCAGATTACCGGCACAGGCATCGGCATCTCTGCCGGAGGTGCTCAGGGAGGTGGCAGCTCATCCAGTACAATCTCTAATGCCAAGCAGGGCTATAACTTTGTTACCAGCAGTATCAGCTACCAGCCCAATCGCTACTATACGTTGGCCGATGCCTCAGGTACCAACCTGGTAACCTACAGCTTCGAGGCGTCCTGCAGCAGTAACCTCGCCCTCTTCACAGCAACGGGAATGGTGAAAAACAGCAGCTACACCGTGAAGTTCAACACCACAGAACCTACTGATGCTACCACCGCCTGGCACGGCCTCTATTTAGGCAGCTCAGCCACAGGTACACAAAGCGTCACCAGCTTTACCGCAAAGTAATACAGAATAATCACAAAAAAAAATCCCCATATTCATCAGAGTATGGGGATTATTCGTATATTTGTACCACAAAGAACAAAGACAATATGCTCAAAACCATGAAAATGATGAAGAAATGGGTTCTCGATACCATACGACCATTGGTGCTTGCCATATTCTTTTGTGGCGCAATAGCCTCTATTGTATCCTGCTCAGACAATGAAAATCTGCCAGAACCGCCCCATGACTACACGGACGTACCACTCGTCATCTTGGATACAGATATCGGCTCATCTACCGATGACCTGTTTTCCTTGGAGATGCTTTACCGCTATGAGGACGAGGGGCGTTGCCGCCTGCTGGGCGTGGTGGTGAATCGCGAGGGTGAGGATTGCGCCGCCTGCGCCGATGTGATGAACACCTACTACGGGCATGGCAACATACCCATCGGTCTGATTCGCGACGGAATCAAGAATCCCAAGGTGTGGATTGACTACAAGGCACTGCCCACGCATACCGACAACCACGGGAAGCTGATGTTCCAACGCTCAGTGGCCGACTATTCGTCGCTGCCTAACGGGTGGCAGCTATACCGTCGGCTGTTGTCTGCTCAGCCCGATCACAGCGTAAACATTGTTTCCATCGGCTTTCTCAGCTGCCTGGCGCAGCTGCTGGAGTCTGAACCAGACAGCTATTCATCGCTCTCAGGCGTGGAGCTTGTGCGCAGCAAGGTGAAATGTATCTATATGCAAGGCGGTGTGTTCGGCGAGGCCGTGGAGCCCGATTTCAACTTCGCTCAGGGCATCACGTTCGCCAAGACCTTTTTCCGGAACTGGCCACGGGAGGTTGACATGATATTCTCGCCAATGGAAGTAGGACAGGACGTGGAATATACGCCCGAGCAGGTCGTCACTGACGTATCGTGGACCGACACGCATCCCATCAAGCAGGTCTATATGCATTACGACTGCAACACAGGCCAGCGCATGTGGGACGTAATGTCCGTCATACAGGCCGTGGAGGGCGATGCCTTGTTCTCGCTCTCCGCACGCGGCACCGTTCAGTTGACCGATAATGCAGAGACCATCTTCACACCCTCACCAACAGGTAACTGTCGCTACCAACTGCCCGGCTCCGTAACATGGGCAGCACAAATGCTGGAGAAAATACGCATCGCAAACAAAACCAGATAATATATTGAATTTACTGACTGGATTTGTTTTTGAAGAAAAAATCTAAATTCATACTGAAAAATAAGATAGTTTCGTTATTTATTACTACATTTGCAACAATGTTTATAATCCAAAACATATTATAATATTCACTTTTTTGACAATATACACATGAGGGAAGCCAAGCTCGCTGAGATATTCAAGTAATATCCGGAAACTAAACAGAAGAGTTATACAACTTGCTTAACCTCGCTTAATCGCTGCCCTCATAATTCCCCTTTAAAGTTCAGAGCCGATATAGCCAACGGCCAATAGCTAATAGCCAACAGCCAATAGCTAATAGCCAATAGCTAATAGCCAAAGTCTGAAGTCTGAAGCCTGATTCTTCACTCTTAATTCTTCATTCTTCATTTTATTTTGTATCTTTGCGCCTGAAACACGTATAAAAATGAGAAAGAATATCATTACAGCCTTGTTAGCCTTACTTGCTTTAACGGTACAGGCACAACGTACAGACGTGCAGTTAGATGCCGACGGCATCATGCGCGTAGGAGCACCCATTAACATCACCCAGTCTGATGCGTCTGCAGATTCCATTGGGAAGATTCATTACCACTGTGCCACTAAGGCCGAGGGACAGCAACTGATAGTTGCCAATACCGACTACTACAACAGCCTGACACAGATGGACTTGGACTGGCGCATGCGTAAGACAGGCACCACCAGAGAGGAACTGATGGACTTTGCCAAGTCTTGTGTTCAGGAGTTTACCGACAAGGAGAAGGTAAAGATAGCAGGAGCCATAGCGTATATTGAAAAGAGACTGCACGATATGGGTGCCAACCTACCCTTCCCCAAGGATGATATCGTCTTCATTAAGACCAACATGAAGGAAGAGGGCGATGCAGGTGCCTATACCCATAAGACGGAGATTTATATAGGGGCAAGTGTCGTGCGTTGTAATGAACGGGAAGATGGAATCATACGTCATGTTGGTGTTTCTAATGTTCAACTATATAGATTGGTGGCGCACGAGCTCTTTCACTGCCTCACACGCAATTCCCCAGAGTTCCGTCGAGGCATGTATAAACTGATAGGCTTTACGGTAATGGACAAGGATATTTCCTTTGGCCCAGCCATCCAGCAGAAGATACTGACTAACCCCGATGTAGAGCATATAGACAACTATGCCGAGTTCACCATAAAAGGCAAAAAACGTAAATGCGAACTGATGGTACTCTATACCCATTCATGGGAAGAAGCTGTGGCAGAAGAAGGTGAAGGCGCAACCTTCTTTGATTACAACCAAAGCGTACTTGTGCCCATAGATAAGCCGAACAAATATTACCCCATAGAAGAAGCTTCTGACTTCTGGGACGTTATAGGGCACAACACAGAATATGTGTTAGCCCCCGAGGAAACGCTGGCCGACAACTTCTCCGACGCAGTGATGTATGGGCCAGGTAGAAATAGTAACATAGCAAGCGCTAAGGAAAAAGAGGAAAGTCAGGTAAGATACAATACGCCACAGTTAATAGATGATATTATCTCTTTCCTGAAGTCATACCAACAGAAGGATTAAAAAGAAGTTAAAGGGGAAGTTAAAATGGACAATACCATAAAGGCAGACAGCATTCAAAACTATCGTCCAGCCTGCTTGCAGACTTAACTTCCTGCGCGAAGCGCATAACTCTCTATTTTACTCCCTTTTATTACTCCCATAAATTAAAAATAAATGAACATACTGATTCTATCCGGAAGTCCCCGCAAAGGGGGCAATACAGAGTTGCTGGTAGAAGCCTTTGTAAAGGGGGCTGCAGAGCATCATCAGGTAGAGGTGGTCTCTGTCCGCGACTACAAGGTAAACCCTTGCCTAGGATGCAACGCCTGCTTCAATAGTAAAGACAATACCTGCGCGCAGAAGGATGATATGGCGCAGATCTATGAGAAGATGGCCAAGGCCGACATGCTGGTCATTGCCTCTCCCGTCTACTTCTACAGCATCAGCGCACAGCTGAAAGCTGTCATAGACAGATTCCACAATCCCATACGCGACAGCTTCAATATCCAGAAGATGGCACTCCTGCTGGTGGGAGCAGCCTCGCTGCCTGAACTGTTTGACGCCATACTGGCTGAATACAATCTCTGCCTCAACTACTTCCACATAGAGGATGCTGGCAAGGTACTGGTAAGAGGTGCTGTCAACAAAGGCGACATCCAGAACACCAATGCTCTGAATGAAGCCTACCTGCTAGGGAAAAACATTGAGAATTGAGAATTGAAAATTGAGAGTTTAAAGTTGAGAGTGTAGAGTTTAGAGATAGTTTAATAAGTTTAAAGGTTTAGGGAGTTTAAGAGATTGGAGCTACACGTGTATAACTATCCTCTTGCTCCTTGCCCCTTGCTCCTAAATTATACTAACCTCTAACCAAACTCAATAACCAATAAAAAAGACCGGTACCCACTGGGGATGCCGGTCTTTTTGTATAACAACTACTTGTAAGCTTTGAGGGCTTCATTGCGACGGTCACGTTCTCCAATGCTTTTGTGAGCGCCACCGGCATCGTCGTACCACGTCATTGGTGGTGAAGGTTTGTCCAGACCAAGGGCAGGAATCATCTTGCCGAACATCATGAGGATGATGAATGGGATGATAATCTTCAGTATCTGCCAGATGAGTACGCCAACCATCAGGATGGTGCCTACAGCCCAGAAGATGACGAAGAGCGTATAGAGGATAGTCAGGAACCAGCCTGCCGACTGCTTCATCTGGATAAACATAGCGAACAACGAGTATAGCAAGTAGCCTATGCCCACAATGGCAGCAATGTATAGAACCACGGTTCCAAAAGTGTGACCCACCCACGCATAGAGGCAAACGCCGATGAATGCAAGAACGGCAAAGAGGCCAACGGAGATAAGGATATTGAACAGCAGTTGCTGACGGGGTACAGCCTTGCTGCTACACAGGAAGGCCTCCATGCCAGTGGCATAGGCATCGATGGTCTTATACTGCCAGCGCACGGCCAGGAACAGCAGGAAGATGTTGAAGAGGCGTTGGAAGTCGCCCACGTAGGCACCATTGAGCCACCAGCAACAGTCCTCTCCCAGTTTGGTTATTGCATCAATCTCAAGGACAATGGTGATAAAGGCAAAGAACGGTGCTATGAGCAGCAAGAGTCCGATGAGCCAGTTGTGGCGCTTCAGGGTACCCATGGCATTCTTCTTCATACCAATCTTGGAAGCCCTTCTGCAAAGACGATATGCCAGCCACAGGAAGAACAGGATACCTATGAGGAAGGAGCCCTCGTAGAAGCTGCGCCCCTTGAATTCGGTATATTTGGCAATGGGGTTCTCCGTTCCCTCAGCATTCTCCTCGCTGAAGCGCAACTCGTAGGGGTCGGCATAGTAGGTCTTGCCGGTAGAGTCAGTGACTGCCACCAGCGGACGCTTGTCGGGGGTAGAGATGGTAAACATAGAGAACAGGCTCTTGTCCTGATAGGTAATCACCTTGGGGAACTTCAGCGTCAGCTTCGTGCCACGCATCATGACTACCGAGTCCTCCTCGTGCAGATAGTCTTCGGACTTGGTGTAGAGCGAGCCGCCTCCGCGGTCTTCAGGTTCAGTGTACTGGAACACCACTATGGCAGTGTCGGTCTTGCCTTTGCCCAGCGGCCATGCCTCGTATTGCTGGGCAGCAAGGTAGTTAGTTACGGTCAGCAGCAGGGCTGTCGTAAGCCAGATTCTAAGATTCTTCATAATTATTGTTTTTTAGGTATTGACGTGCTTCACGGGTGAGCCACATATTCTTGCAGAACATAAAGAGGGTAATCAGGGGCAGCAGGACGGAAATGGCAGGGCCGAACATGTAGGCCAGCGACCCACCCACCACAATGACAATGAGCCATATGCAGCCATGCAGCTTAGAGAGGTCGTAGGATGTCTTCTGTGACTGGTAATAGCCTGAAGGGTCTGGAATGAAGCTCACCAGGCAATAGCCCGCTATGATACTAATGTAGTAGAGGTACTTGTTGTCAAATCCGTCCGGAGACAGGTAGATATGGAACAATGCTCCTGCCACGGCCAGACAGATGATAATCCAGCTGCCGTTGAACGTGTAGGGCACGCCATTCATAGGCGAGAAACGTACATATAGCGATATCAGCGCCAGTAGGATGCTCAGAACGATGCATATCCAGTGGTAACGACTCCAATGGATGCCCATCGGTGCCTTGTCAACTTCTACATGGTTCTGTATGACCTGCGGCTCTGGAATGGTGTATTTGTTATCCCAGTCACCATCGGGAGTGCCGTGCCTAAGCACCTCATGCTTTTCCTTCTCAGAGAGGAAGCGGTTGTAATAGACCAGTTCATAGATGCGACCGTCTTTGAAAGGGCAGAGCACCAGTCGGTTGGGTTCCTGAGCAGCATCGGTACGTGCCGTATTGTAGAATACCAGTGCCGTGTCTGCCAGATAGACCGTGGTCTTGCCGTCTTTCTCCATCTCTACCAAGATGCGGCAGAGGTCTTTATAGAATTCCGGTATTCTCCATTGTGCCACACAGGTAGCGGAGTCTGTGAGGGTGGCGCGACCCTCCAGTCGGATTTCCTTGTTACTATTGAAGCGGAAGGGATAATACCACTGTGAGGGCTGCTCGCCCCTACTGGTGAAAGCCACAGGACCAAGGTATTCATCGCCCCTGTCAAGTGTGAAGGCAATATAAAGCGACTGATTAGAACCTGCCTTGGCAAAGGAGACGTCGGCATCCACCATGAAGAGGTGTTCCAGTCTGATGCCTCGTTCATCGTTCGTGCCTTTAGGTTGTCGGGGAGCCTTCCAGACGCTATCGCTTTCAAAGTCGTAGCATTGCATGGGCAACAGGCTGACATCGTCAAGCAGTTCAACTGGATTCTCAAACGAGACGCCACGGGGATACGGAGCATAGTGGAACAACTTACCCTTCTGGGGGAAATTTACTTTCTGTGCTATGATGGGCAATGCCATCATCAGCAGAAGCAATAGTAGAATTCTTGGTTTCAGCATAAGGTTATTAGTTTATAGCTTAGTTGCTTATTAGCTTAGTTGCTTAGTTGCTTAGCGGTTAGGGGTTAGGGGTTAAGTCTGCAAGCAGACAGGAATTCCTTTTCTACTCACTATTACTCCCTATTTTCACTTTACATTATCGTTTTCTGAATGCAAAAGTAACAAAAAAAGGGAAAAAACAATAAATATTCATTATTTAATCCCAATTTCCTTTGAAAAGTCCCGTGATTAACCATCCTATAATTCCAATTATAAGTAATAGTTTCATAATCTTTTCTTTTTAAGGTAAACATAAAAGTTTACACATGCAAAGAAAAGCAGAGGTTGTACCATAGGTCAGCACACCTTCAAAGAATTTTCAATAATTCTTCAATTTTATTTTTGTATTTTTCATGATTTTTCGTCAAAAATCATCCAAATCCTCATCCAGCTGAGCCCAATCATCCTCTTCTGTCCACCTTGTTTTCTTTGAAGCTTTATTCAATGCTCCAGCAAACACAAAAAATAATATAACTGCTACAATTATCCACATGATATTTAAAGTCTCTAAGGTCCTTAGGGTCTTTAAGGTCCTTAAAGTTCTTTATTATAGGATTCTTCCTCCTCTGCAGCCATTAGCATTGCATTATCTTCTTCTGCCTGTGGATAGAACTTAATAGTGTGTGCTGGCTGCAAGTTTTCTTCATCATCTGCCCATTTGTTGCATTGAGCCATCACCACCTCCAAGGCTTTTTCCTGACCCTCTGGCGGGTACTTGTATTTCTTCAGCAGGCGCTTCACCAGCACACGCATCTTGGCTCTTGATGATTCCTTGCGGTTCCAGTCGATGGTACGATTCTTGCGCAACTGTTCTGTCAGCTCTTTGGTCAGTTCCACAAACTGTTCATCGGTGTATGCCTCGCGGATACCTTCTGGGGATGAAAGCGCATCATAGAAGGCTTTCTCTTCTGTGGTCAGCCCTAAGTCATTGCCTTCCTCCTCCGTTTTCTTGATATCAGCTGCCATCTTCAGCAACTCTTCTATCACCTCCTCGTTGGTGAGCATACCCTTCAGGTAATTGGAGAGTGCCATATTCAGCAGTTCGCTGAACTTCTGACTTTGCACAATGTTGGTGCGTTCATACTTACGGATGCGGTCCTTCAGCAACTTCTCTAAGAGTAGTACGGCCAGATTCTTCTCCTTCATCTTACGCAGTTCCTGTAGGAATCCTTCGTCAAAGAGCGAGAAGTCACGCTTTACATCCTTGAACAAGTCTATAACGCCTTCGCTTCTGATGCTCTGTTCTATCAGGTTGGCTATGCGCTCATTAATCTCTTTCTTTGTTATTGGTCCGCCAGTCTGGGTGAATCTTATGAGCAGCACCCTTACAGCATCCATATAATTTGCTTCAAGTTTTGTTCGTTGGTCAATCAGCGAACGGCAAAGGGTTAGGGCGTTATGCAACAATTGGCTTTCTTTGATATAGTCTTTGAGCCTGTCCTGTTTGTCTGGTGCCAACAGGAAGTTCACACCACCCTTTATTATCTTGGCACGTTCAGGATCTGTACCTTCGTAGAACCCTTCGTAGTCGAATCCATGCAGCAGGTCGCGACAGATTTCCAGTTTCTCCTGGAACTTCACCTTGGCAGTCTTGTTGATGTCAGGATCGCCAAACTGTTTGCGGTCACGGTTCGTATAATCCTGCATG
>JAEEGF010254756.1_pt1 | contig 16637 bp, 11 predicted proteins | sample 9134171 | NCBI WGS metagenome assembly JAEEGF01 (sample SAMN16246542, study PRJNA631951) | gut metagenome | biome: gut microbiome; feature: rumen; material: AP-attached | host: Bos | place: Iran: Karaj | collected 2018-10
CCGGGGAGGGCCCACTCATGGCCGACCGGTTTGCTTCGCAAACCAAGCCCTCCCCGGAGGTCCCTCGGCTATATGGTATCTCGAACAGTCCACCCGTTCATTCGGATCTGATCGTGCATCCCATGTCCTCGCGCGGACTATGACGCGTCAGCCGAAACATGCGAAAAAGTCCCTGCGGGACATTTTCGGCCTAAAGGCAGCGATCGAAACGCGCAGATATGGGTTGGGGGCTGTACTTTTTTCATGCCTTGTTCTGAATAAAGTGAAGCCGGACAATATGGATACAGCCGGAACGGTTTCAGATCGTATGGTACGAGAAGCATATCCGGCCTAATTCTCTTCATGTACGCACGGACAAAGTTGTTTTTCGCTGTCCGTCTGCGCAGGACGTGGATCCGTTCCCGAATGCGAAGCCGTTATGCCTGTCCTCCGCATCCGCCGCAGGACGCGCAGTCGTGGCTGCAGGGACGCTGGCCCGTGATGGCGAACTGAAGCTCGGAAATGATGCAGTTCGTCAGCGCGTCGAAGGCGGATTTCGCCTCCAGGTAGGCCGTGTAGACGGGGTGGGAGGTAATGGAGTCATACAGGGCGTCGATGCGGTCCTGCACCGCCTTTTTGAACTCCTCGCCGGGATCGTCCTTGCCGGCGTAGGCGTCCGCCAGAAGATTCTGCTGGGCGTTGTATTCCGCGATCATGGCGTTCAGCTCTTCGCTGCGTTCGTATTCCTCGATGGCCTGTTTGATGGACTCGTTCCGGGGATCGGCTTTCACGAGCGCGCCGAGCTCGGTCACGAGGGTTTTCATTTCGGGGGTCAGAAGTTCTTCCATGAGAAGGTTCCTTTCTGTCGGGTCTTTCGGTGCTTGTTTTTTTGTTCCTCAGTCCTGCCGCGGCGCGGGCTCGCCTTCGAGGCAGTAGGTTTTCGCGCCGGTGATCGTTACGTTGACGAACTGTCCGATCCGGGAGCGGTCCGCGGCGAAATGGATGGGCCGGACGGGATCGCCGCGCCCGGTGAGCATGGCGGGATCGTTTTTGCTCACGCCCTCCGCCAGGACGCGGAGTTCGCGTCCGACAAAGCGTTCGTTGCGTTCGTCGGCGATCTTCGCCCCGAGGGCGAGCAGCCGTTCCATCCGTTCGGAGGAAATCTCGCGCGGGATCTGATCCGGCATGGAGGCGGCGGGCGTTCCGGCGCGCGGCGAGTAGATGAAGGAGAAAACCATGTCGTACCGGGCTTTTTCCATCATTGCGAGCGTGTCTTCAAAATCCTCCTCCGTTTCGCCGGGGAACCCGACGATGATGTCGGAAGTGAGGGAAACGTCCGGGACGGCGGCGCGGATCTTTTCGATCTTTTCGTAATACGCATCCGCCGTGTATCTGCGGTTCATGGCCGCGAGGATCCGGTCGGATCCGGACTGCACCGGAAGATGGAAATGCTTTGCCACCTTGTCTTCCGACGCCATGGCTTCGATGAGGCGGTCGGAGGCGTCCTTCGGGTGGCTGGTCATGAAGCGCAGGCGGAAATCGCCGTCGAGCGCGCAGATGCGGTGCATGAGTTCGGCGATGTCGATCCGCGTGCCGCCGACCGTGCCGCCGTCATAGGAGTTGACGTTCTGCCCGAGCAGGGTGATGTCGCGCGCACCGTCGGCGATCAGGGCCTTGGCCTCCTCGAGGATGGCTCCCGCGGACCGGCTCCTTTCGCGTCCGCGGACGTAGGGAACGATGCAGTAGGAGCAGAAATTGTTGCAGCCGTACATGATCGAAAGCCACGCCATGTGTTTCGATTCGCGGCGGATCGGGATCCCCTCGGCGATCTTGAACTCCTCCGAGAGGACGAACGCGCGCTTCCCGCCGTCCAGGGCGCCGAGGACCAGTTCCGGCACGCGGTCGACGGCTCCGGTGTCGAATGTGAAGGAGACGTAGGGATAGCTGTTTCTGAGCTTGTCCGCGCGGGCCTTCTGCGTGACCATGCACCCGCCCACGCCGATGACGACGTCAGGATTTTTATCCTTGATGTGCTTGTAGCCGCCGATGATGGAGAGGGCCTTTTTTTCGGCGTGCTCCCGGACGGCGCAGGTATTGACGAGAATGAGCTGTGCTTCGTCTGGTAGGTCCGTCCGGACATAGCCCATCGCGGCGCAGAGACCTGCAAGGCGTTCGCTGTCGGCTTCGTTCTGCTGGCAGCCGAAGGTCTGGATGAAATATTTCGGGGCGTTCTCCCCCGTGCGGCCGTTTTTTTCGAGCTTTTTCCGGACGGAATCGACGCGTTCGAGCCTCTCTGCCGTGACGGGATCGGAAGCGGCGGATTCGATATAGTGTTCAGGCATACGGGTTCCTTGAGACAATATTTTTTCAAGTATATTATACACGAAAGGGGAACTTTTGGCAAGGTATCCGCGTAAAATTTCCGGGGGGGAAGAGAGAACGGCTGCGCCTTTCGGATTTCATTGAATCCGCTGTGCGCGGTGCCGATTTTTGAAAGGCTTCGCCTTTCAAAAACCCCCTGTCCAGTTTTCACCGGACAGGGGGGGTTTTTTTTATAAGTTCGGTTTTTGCGGATCGGAAGGGACTCAATGTCTCTTCTTGGATACCGCGAAGCCGCCGAGGGAGATCACGGCAGCGACCGCTGCAGCCACGCCGAAGTCGAACGTGTTCGGAGCTTCCGCTTTCGCGTCAAGCTTCTCGTCCGCTGCGGCGGCGGGAGCGGCAGCCTTCGCACCGGTCAGGACCACTTCGGAGATCTGAACGATGTCGTCGGTGGAGGAAGCGATGTCGATCTTCACGTAGCTGTACGCCGGGGAGGCGTCGAAGCTCTTCGCGAAGTACCGGAAGTTGCCGTTCTCCTTGACGAACATGCTGTCGTCGCCGGTCGTGATCTCGGTCCAGTTCTCGCCGTCGCCCGAGCCGTAAAGCGTCCAGGAGGTCGGGATGCGGCCGTATTCGGCGTTGTCGTTCGCAAGAGCGATCACGACGCCGTCGATGGCGTAGGTATCGTCGAGCTTGGCAGCGCTGGAGGCGGGCAGGGTGTTCGTGCAGAGCTTGGTACCGGTGTCACCGTCCCAGAGGTTTTCGGGGCCTTCGCCGCCGAACGCGCCTTCGGAACCGACCGTGAATTCATAGCCGGATTCGATCGCGGCCTTGCCGATGGAGGCGATGGCTTCGTCGGCGGTGGCGAAGCCCGGAGCGGGTTCGACCTTGCCGGGAGCGCCGTAGAATTCAACTTCCGCGACGTCGCCGTGGTTCTTGTCGTTGAAGTAACGGAACTGAGAATAGCCGGTGTTGTTCTCGAATTCGGTCACGATGGTGTATTCCGTGGTGGAAGCGGCCTGAGCGTCGGAAGTCCACAGGGTCTCCCAGTTCTCGCCGTCGTTGGAACCCTGGATTTTCGCGCCGTCGAAGCGGTCGGCAAATCCGTCGCGGGACAGGATCGCAACCTTGTCGAGGATGTAGCTTTCGCCCGCGTCCATGCCGCAGAAGCCGTCGCCGACTCCGAGCGGATCGAAGAACGTAGCGGGATCGCCGTCAAAGGCAGCGGCCGCACCTGCAGCGGCGTTGTCGCCCCAGCCGGTCTCGTTGCCGATCACGGTGCCGTTGATGACGTTGTCGCCAGCGCCGGAAGCGGGATACGTGGGAGCGGCAGCGGCGGGTTCTTCACCGGCGGCATTGGCCGCGAGAAGCGCCACCGTGTTCAGCGTGGAAGGATCGGACCAGTACGCTCTGCCGTCGTAGGTCTGCCAGGTCGTGAAGGTGTCGCGGCTGTTGTCCGCGTCGGCGTCGTCGTCCACGGAGATGTTGTAGCCGATCTTGTGGTTCGCGGAGTACGTGAAGTTTTCCGTCAGAACGGGAACCGCCACTTCGACGATGTATCCGTCCGCCGTACGGTCGGCCGCCATTTCAGCCTGCGTGTAGACGTCCTTATTGCCGGTGTAGTAGTTGGTGCCGCCGTCGGCGTTGCAGAAGATGTGCCAGTCGCCGGGCACCTGGTTGAAGTCGGTCTGCTCGGAGTAGGTCTCGGAGACCCAGAAGTTGATGCCGTTGGTGGTGGACTGCGCGTCGGAGTCCATCGTCACGTCGTCGATGACCGCCAGCAGATACAGCGTGTCTTCGGTCCACAGCACCTTGGTGTAGCCGGTAGCCACGTCGATATCCTTGAGGTCGGTGAGGGTCCACTGGTCGTTTTCATACACGAGCGCGTACATGGCCTCGGTGGTGTCCCAGATGTCGTCGACAATGCCGTCGATCTGCGGCTTCTTCGTCGCGTATGCGGCGTAGGCGTCGGCGTCGATCAGGGCGGTCGTGTTGGCCGTGCCGCTCAGATAGGGAGTGGAGTACAGGGAGACCCAGTAAACGTCACAGGATTTCAGGGTCGAATCGTCCATGCCGGACGGCGCGTAGACGTAGAAGTCATGCGTGCCCTTATCCACGTAGAAGGAACCGGTCACATATCCGTGCTCGTCGGTTTCCCACAGATCGATATACACGCGCTTCGTGCCGTCGGGATCGTCAATGGAGTAGTCCACGCCGCGCTCCGCGCCGTTGCGGGCCACGTACTCGATCAGGAAGGTGTACATGCCGGATTCCTTCGCCTCGAACGTATACCAGACGCAGGTATCCATCTTCGGGCAGTATCCGTTGCCGCCCGAGGCAAGGTTGTGGAGGTTCACGTTGATCTCGCCCTTGTACCCGGAGACGTCGTCCATGTCGGACTTCACGGAAATGATCTCTTCGCCTTTGATTTCGGGATATGTATCAAAGAACGCAAAATCTCCGCGGACCTCGACGGGAGTTTCCACGGTCGCAAGACCGGTCGTGTCGCTGCCCTTGGTTTCCGTAGTGCCGAGCGTGATGTAGTCATAGCTGTCGGCATCCCAGGAACCCGCGTTCATGGAGGAAGCCATGTTATAGATGGCCGCGGTCGCTTCCAGATTCTTCTGGGTCACGTCGTTGATCTGGAGCTGCAGGCCGATGGACATGTTTTCGCTGAGGCCGTATTCCTTCAGGTTGACCAGCATTTCGATGTTGTAGCCCTGCGCGGTTCTCTGCGCGGCGTACTGATCGAAGTAGTCAACAGTGTCTTCGGGACCGTAAGCGTAGAATCCGCCGCCTTCCACGTAGTAGGACGGATAGCCTTCGCAGTCGATACGGAACTGCTGAACGAGATCCTCGTGTTCGTTGCCGAAATCGTAGAAGATCTCAACGGAGTCCGTCGTCCAGGGGTGTTCGTTGTGCGAGGTTTCGGTCGGCTTGCAGACGTCGGCGTCCACAACCTCGACCAGGAGGTAATACTCACCGTCCGCCCACAGCATGTATGCCTTGCCGTAGGTGCCGGTCTGTTCGCCGGTCAGGAACTGGTTGATGTCCACGACCAGCGCGTTGTCGTAGGCTTCGTCCTTCGCTCCGTCGATCGTGATCTGACCTTTTTCGATCTTTGGAACGTCGCCCTTCTTTTCTCCGATGTCCGAGGCGAAGACTGCCGTGGCCATCAGAAGCGCAGCCATAAGGACTGCAAGAATGCCAAGTACCTTTTTCATGGTAAATTCCTTTCTGCAAAATTGTTTCGTTTACAGTGGTAAAAGAATGTGGAGCGCATTCTTTTGTTTCTATATTATACTACACAAAAACACGGGATGCAAGGGGGAAGGCGAAAAATAAATGCATTTCCAATCTTTTCCTCCGGCGCGGGGGTTCTTTAACTATCCGGAAAAACTCAGGCCTCTCCGTAATACGCGTCGAGCACCGCGGAGGCCGTCTCCGCCCAGACGATCAGGTTCCCGGGCCGGTAGCCGACGGTGCTGATATCCTTCAGGGTGATGTCGCACGGGCAGCCGTATTTCAGGCAGATCTCCGCCGTCTCCCCGATCTCCCGCCGGATCAGGTCCGGGTCCGTGACGTCCGCGACGTGCGCCGGGTTGGGCTTGCGCGACAGAACGTAGTTCCCGCCGATCTGCTCCGCTGTTTTTTCCAAATCCGCCCACGGGGTACAGCCGATCTTGCGCAGGTTCGGATAGAGCTTCAGACGGTCGATCCGGTCGTGCAGAGGCTCGCAGCAGCCGTAATAGGTGCAGGCGCAGCGGCTCGCCAGCGGAACGCTGTACCGGATATCGAACTCCTCGTGCGCCTCGGGGGAAACCGCCGAGAACATCTGCGCCATCGTCCGGAACCAGATGTCCCGGCAGGTATAGTGCTCCGGATCGGGTTCGTGCGGCAGGGTCACGGCGTTCGGCGTGCAGTGCAGGGAGGGGACGCGGGGATCGTATAACCCGAGCGCCTCCATCTGATCCATCTCCGCCGCCATGCCCCGGGTGAAAAGGGCCATGATGCGGTGCAGGTACTCCGGCCGTTCCATCATGTCGATCAGGATCGGCTCCACGCCGCGCAGCATGGCGATCTGGTCCCACGGGGAGTAATAGATGCCGTGCCCGCGGATCTCTACGGGCATGATGCCGCCGACGATCTCTTCCACGTGCGCTTTGGCGGCCGCATCCCTTTCCGGATACGCGGTGATGACCGGATCGTGATACATCTCGAGCGAGCTCTCGTCCGCGAGGACGTCCTCGTACCGGTGCGAAACGATGTTGTTCCGCCGGTCGACGGCGAGCCGCTCCTCTTTGATGCTGAACCCGTTGCCGGTGGAGCCGAAGGATTTTCCGATCACCCAGACCGGCTCGATGAAATTGTCGCAGCGGAAGTGCTTTTCCCGGAACAGGGCGACGCGGAGGCCGTATTCCATGCCGCGCAGTTCCGGATCTTCGCATACGCAGTCCAGTTCCCCGTCCAGGTTCATCTCGTGCCACGGGATCTCTTCCATGATCAGCGGCGGGCGGACGATTTTCAAGTCGTTCGAATCCCGGAACCGCTTCCGCATCCGGACGTGCTTGTCCGACACGGCGATCTCCATGTACCGCTTCGTCAGCTCGCGCACGACGGCTGTGTCTTTTTTCAGATCGCTCATTTCCTGCCTCCGTTTTTTCTTTTCCGCCGCCGTCCGGCCGGTTTATACTAATTCCTGTCTAAATTGTTGCATAGGAGGGCTGCTTTTCCGCCATGGCATTCATTTCGCCGCCTTTCAACACCGCCAGTGTTGGCACGGCGTCGGCATTCGCCATGACAAAAAATCAGCTCCCCCTATTGCAACGATTTAGACACTCATTAGTATTACTGCATCACTTCGTTGAGATTCCAGCCGGAGGACTCGAAATCCCCCTCCGTGTCGTACAGCCGCCTCAGCAGGCACGCGCTTTCGGTATGGGAATGCACCGGATAGCCGGTCCCCTCTTCCCATACGCAGCCCGCCGCGAACGACGCGTCCCGGAGCCATGCGGGGAGCCGGTCCCACGTGGTCAGAAGGATCCCGTACGCGCCGAGCTTCTTCGCGTCGGCGGCGAGGGAGCGGATGTTCTCCCGGTTGTCCCAGGGACAGACGACGGTGTCGAAGCCTTTTTCCATGAGCAGGGCGGTCGTGGCGTTGAAGCCGTCCCGGTAATCGTACTGCCAGTCCGCCATGACGATGCGCCTGTCGAGCAGATCGAGCGCCGCGGCCGTGTTCCGGTTGTCGCCGTTCGCCACGATGGGACCTTCTCCGAAATCGGACCGCCGGAGGAACTGGTCGTGCCAGACGATGGGACGGCGGCCGGTACTGCACACGTCCTCCGTCAGGCGGTTCAGAAATTCGGCGAGCAACTCGTGCGGCACGCGCTTCCGGCAGCGGTCGCAGGTGGCGAAGGAATACGCTTCGTCGAATCCGAGATGGAAATAGCGCCCGTCCCCGCAGAAATCGATGAGCTCCTCGCGCATGGCGGCGAGAAGGCGGTACGTATCCGGATCCGACAGGCACCACGTCCATCCGTCCGGCTCAAAGAGGCGGGACAGGCGCGGATTCCGGTTCAGAAGCACATGCCGTCCGTAGCAGGAGCGGGACTGGCTGGCGTGGCCGAACTGGTTCGCCATGGGGATGACCTCCATGCCGTAGCTGTTCGCCAGAGCGACGAGGGGCTTCAGCTCGGCTTTGGAGAAGGAGCGGTCCTTCCAGGAGAGCGCGGGCTCACATTCGTAGCGGAACGTCCCCCAGAATTCGAGGATCACGTGGGTCATCTTGAAAAATCCCGCCAGATGGATCGCCTTTTCAATATTGTACAGCTTCGTGTCCGGAAAGACGCAGAAATGCACGGCGCGGAAGGGGATCGCCGGGGCGTCGTGCGCTTCGGCGGCGGAGATATAGAAGGATTCTCCGCCTTCGGCGAGGTTTTCCGGGCAGATCAGCTGCACGAGGGTCTTGATCCCGTCCGCCAAGCCGCCGCCGTCCTTTGCGATGACCGAGACGCCGGATTCCGTCACCGTGATCGCGTACCGGTCTCCCGCGCGCAGCGCGGCGCCGTTTTCCGTGCCGATCCGGAAGACTGCGCCGTCCGGCTGGGGCGGGGCGCTCTCCGGAAGGAGGGTCAGTTCGGAGGCGTCGCAGGAAAACCGGCGCCACAGCGTTTTCACGCGGTCCGCCTGATCCGGGGAAAGACCGTTTGCGCGGGCTCTTACCTGCGCGCCGAAGACAAAGCGCCGTGCTTCGTCCTCGGCAAAGGAGTTCGGAGCGGGATAAAGATGCTGCAAATACATGTCGTACCTCCTGTCCTCAGGTCCCGTTTTCCGCCGTTCCTCCCGACCCTTCCGTTCCGAAGGATGCAAACAGGGCATCGGAGGAAAAGAGCTCCGTCAGCGCGGCGATGTTGTCTTCCTCGAAGACGGTGTCCTTTACCGTATGGATCTTATTCATGTAAAGACCGATGCGCTTCGATTCGTTGAGCGCGCATACGGCGGCGGAAACCTTGAAGTTCGCCTGATCGGACGGGTAGATCGTCCCTTTTTTCGGGCAGACCTCGCAGACCTGCGCGCGGGAGGAGAAAACTTCGGCCGCCTTATTCCGGGCAGCTTCGTAAAACGGCAGCTTCTGCGCGGGCTTCGAGAAAAGCGCGAGGATATGTCCGCCGTCCGAAACGCAGTCGAAGTTCACGATCAGGGTGCTCTTCCGGACGGCTTTGTGGGCGGCCGCGAACGCAGCAGAGCCGAGCAGGCCGTTCTCCTCGTTGTCGAAGAGAACGAACGCGGCGTTTTTTCCGGAATCCGCGAGCAGCTCGGCCAGGGTGAGGACGGTCACGACCCCGGAGGTATTGTCGTTGGCGGTGTGGGGATTCGGATGATCGCCCATGAACACCCAGAGCACGCCGAACAGGCCGAGGATCAGCACCGCTTCCGTGACGAGGATCCCCCAGGAATCCGGCAGCCCTCTGCACAGCCATATGGCGAGAAGATCCAGGGCGAAAATCGGAATGACGAACAACAGCGAGATCCCGATCTGATACAGGATGAAGAGGAACAGATTGCGCGGGGTGATGAAGTTGGGAAAAGGCAGTCCCGCGCAGGTGTCGTAATGGGCGGTAAAGATCACGTCCGCCGAATCGGGGTCGCCGAGGACGATGTTCCGGCTTTTGACGAGCGATCCGCTTTCCTCCACGCGCATCCGGTCCCCGAAGCGCTCCTTCAGCATATCGATGAAGGCGGTTTTCTGTTTCTTCCGTTTCCGGACTTCATAGGCCGGCAAAATGACATTCTTCCAGTCTGTCTGCATGCGATGCCTCCTCGCTTGACGGAATCTACGGATCCATTGTACAACGGCGGAGGGGAAATGTCAAGAGCGGGAAGGGGGAACGAAAGACGCTGAGGAAACAAAGACGCAGCCTTTCGTTCCCCCCGTGCCGCCTGTCCGCAGGCTCGACGCAGTCAGCGTGAAAAAAGAGGAATGAAAGGCATAGCCTTTCATTCCTCTAACCCCGGCAGTCCGCAGATGCCTTCTTTCACTTCCGTCCCGTCCGGCAGCGTGTGGATCACGGTCTCCGTGTGCTGTTCCGTGCCCGGCACACTGTACCCGCATGCAGGACAGGTATAGTCCGTCCAGCAGAAGGTCCTCCTTGCGCGGCACCCTTCCCCGTGTTCCGGATCGATGCAAGATGCGAATCCCGTCACGGACAGGCCCGATTGGTGTTTTATCGGATCATGGGTACAGACCGCCCTGATCTCAGCCGCCCCGCACTGAGGACAAAGATCGCCCGCTGCAAGCGAGTCTTCCCGCCCGAGTTCCGCGGCGATCGCGCCGATTTCTGCTTCATCCGCCGCGCCGGGATCCGCCGACACGCTCCAAGCCATCCGGAGCAGGTCCTCGAGCGGCAGGGGCCGGATGACCCCGTCCTCCGAGGATCCCGGGACGATTTCCGTATCGGCAATCATGCAATACACATATCGTGAATCCGTCCAGAAAAGATGGGATTCCACACGGCCATCATTCCAGACCACGCGGACAAGCTGTCCTTCATACGAACCGATCTGAACGGGGTCCGTCCGCATGGAGCGGAAGCCGCCGTCGGGAATGGCGGTACTCGTATACGGGTTCGAAGGATTGAACGTCCACCGGTTGAACAGGATCCCCGTCCACATGGGTTCCATGCCCGGGTAATATACGTCGTGCTCCGGTTCGGGCTTGTATGTCATACTGATGAAATCGTACTCGGACTGGTCGTTCGTGTGAGCAAGATGATACCCTTCCGGGATCCACGCCGGCTCGCATCCTGTTTCCGTTTCCGCAAACGGCGCGTCTTCGTCCACCCTCAGTTCGATGTGCACGACGCGGCCCTCCGTATCGGCCTGTGCGCGTGTCCGGAATACCGCCTCCCGGATCGCCGGTACCGTTGCTACGGCCGCGGCCGCCGTCATAAGCAGCACAGCCGCCGCAGACACCGTCAGCACGCGCAGAAGAGTTTTTCCGGACACGGCTTTTGTCCTTCCGCTTTGTTTTGTCCGCGTCCGGCGCAGCAGCCGCTTCCATTTCCTGCGGAATCCCGCGGAATATTCCCGGTTCATCCCGTTCAGACGGTCAATGTATGCGGCGCGTTCGTCCGCCAGCAGCTTTCCCGCCTGACGCATCAGCAGCTCGTCACAGCTATTGTTCGCATTCATCGTTTTTCCTCCCGGATCTTCCTTTTCAGCGCGTCCCTCGCCCGCGCCAGCCTTGTCGCCACGGTACTTTCGGGGATCCCGAGCATGGCGGCGATCTCACGGTTGCCGTATTCCTCGCCGTATCGGAGCAGGATCAGCGCGCGGTATTTCTCAGGCAGCTGCCTCACTGCTCGCTCGAGCGTTCCGAAATCGCAGTTATAAAATTCCTCACGCGTGAAATATGCCTCTTCGGCGCTCTCTCCGTCCGCCGGCCGGAATCCGTTTTCTTCGGACGCTTCGAGCGGACCGCCGGCCGGTGATGGACCGTTCTGATCCGGAAGGGGGATCTCGCGCGCCATACGCCGTTTTCTCTTTCTATACCGGTCCAGGGCATCGTTTTCGACCGTACGGAGGAAGAGCAGTTTCCGCCGCTTTTCGTCCGGGCCGCGGAAGTATTCCGGTGCGGCGCAGATCTTTTCGAACGTGTCCATGACTGCGTCCTCCGCCTGTCCGTCGTCCCGGAGGATGTCATACGCTGCGCGGAACATCGCGTTTCCGTATTTGAGAAAGATGTCCTCCGCTGTGTCGGCAGCCTGCGATGTGCAAACCGCTTCTTCCGGATCTTCCCGGACGAGTCCGCCGGTGTTGTTTCGCCCGGCAAAGAGGCTCAATATCGCTTCAAGCATGGATGCTCCCGCCTCCTTTCCCTGCTCCCGTCCCCGTATAACGTTCCGGCGCGCGGAAATATCCCGTTTTTAAGAAAAAATCCGCCGGGGAAGCGGATTTTTTGAATTGTGCAGAATCAGGACAAACCACGCGGGGGTTCTCCCGGATTTACCTCAGTTCGATCACGTTCACCGAATGGGCGGGGAGCGTGACGGTTCCGCCGAATGATGTCCAGGAGGAGGACGCGACGCCGACTTCCGAGCGGTCTGTGTCGTTGTACGCGTCCGGGGAAGGTCCGTTCAGGGTGTGGATCCGCATTTCCCGCGGCGCGCCGTCCAGAAATACGAACTCCGCCGTCTCTTCCGCGGCGGGATTTTTGTTTACGGCGGCGACGGCGTATTGACCGTCCCCCTGCGTCACCGTGATATCCACGGCGGTCACCGTCTTTTCCCTGCCCCCGATGCGTCCGGAAATCACCGGGACCTCCTCCGTCCAGCAGTCGAGGACCGTGTTTTTCAGAAGATTGGCGTACAGATCGAAGACAAAATACTGCGGCCGGAGGACGATCCCGCCCGGATGAGTGAAGATCGCGCCGCGGGTGTTGACGGCGGGGGAGAAGCAGGCCATTTTCACCAGATCGCAGTTGCGGAGGCAGGTATTCAGGAACGACGCGGAGAACACGGCGTCCGCCATGGTGTAGAGGGAGTTGATGTCGTTTTTGTCCCGCTCGCCGAGGACTTTGTCCCGGTAAAACGTTTCGTCCTCCGAACGGTAGGCCTGCCGGTTCCAGGTGTCGATGAAGTTCGGGTGGTACCAGCCCCGGAGGTTCCATTCGTCGTAGGCGATCTTGATCTTCTTTTCCAGCCCCAGCGCCGTGAGGTAGGCCCGGACCCGGCCGACGGAGCCGGCAATGTCCTCGCCGGTATGCAGCACGACCGTTTCGTAATCGTCGGGGATCAGGCCGTTCGCGGTGTTGCCCCAGTAGCCGTGGATGGAGATCCAGTCGAGGTAGACGCCGGCGGTCCGCAGAAGGCTGAGGTTCCAGTCGAGGTTGTCGATGGACGCGGCGGACAACTCGAGTGTCGGATCGACCCGGAGCATCATTTTCGCGGATTCGCGCACGAGCCGCCCCCATTCTTCCGCGTCCTTCGCGCCGATCTCATGCCCGCCCCAGTTTTCGTTCCCGATGCTCCAGTACTTTACGCGGTGCGGCTCGGGGAAGCCGTTGGCGATCCGCTCCCTGGCGAACCTGCCCATTTCCCGGAGGTTGCAGTATTCCACCCAGTCGCTCATGTCCTCCGCCGATCCGGTCCCGGCGTTGGTGCAGATATAGGGCTCGCATCCGATCTTCCGGCAGAGCTTCACGAATTCGTCGGTGCCGAACGTGTGGGGCTCTTCGACGCGCCAGGCCTTGTCGTAGGCGGGCACGCGGGTTTTCCCGACGCCGGAGTGCCAGTCGTAGGCGGAGACATAGCACCCGCCGGGCCAACGGATGATGGGCGTCCGGATCCTGCGGAGCGCGTCCAGCACGTCCGAGCGGAAGCCGTCCTCATCCGCGAAGGGAGAGGTCGGATCGTAGACGCCCCCGTAGATCTGACGGTGAAAATGTTCGAGAAAATGCCCGTACAGCATTCTGTCCGCCTGTCCGACGGTCTGATTCCGGCTGCAGATGATTTTCATGGTTTTCCCCTTTTTTGCAGAAATAATGATTCCTTCTGCCTTCATTATACACCATCCGGCGGGAAAAAGGAATACCGAATCCGGATCGGGCGAAAAAAACCGCGCCGCCGCCGTTTTGATCTGGACAAATAAAGAAAGATGCTGTATAATGTACGCATGGACCGAATGCCGACCGTCAAGGGAGATAGACGATGAACATCAGAATCGATACGGAACACACGGAAGCCCTTTCCCCGTACATCTTCGGGCACAACCTCGAACACACCCGCTCCGCGGTGGGAAGCGGGCTCTCCGCGCAGATGCTCCGCAACCGGAAATTCGCGGGGAAACCGGCAAAAAACAGCGGCGTCGCGGCAGAATGGCGCGGCATCGGGGACCGGACGTTTTTCCAGCTCGGCGGGCGGGAGTGTTATACCCGTCACATCGGATGCGCGCGGATGCACCGCGCGAACGAGCTGCAGTCCCAGAGCGCGCAGAACGTGCACGGCGGCCGCTGCGGGATCGCGCAGGACGGACTGACGCTTTCGAAAGGGACGGGATACGAGGTGCGGTGCATAGTGAAATGCTCCGCGCCCGTGAAGCTGACGGCTGCGCTGACGGACCGGCGGGGAAAGACCTTCTACGCCGGACGGGAATTCGCTCTCGAACCGGGGGAATGGCGGACCGCCGAGGCGTTGCTCACGGCTCCCGCGGACGATGACGACGCGTCGATCCGGTTTACGTTCTCCGAGCGCGCGGAGGTGATCTTCGGAGCGGTGTCTATGATGGCAGAAGGGCATTTTCACGGGATGCGCGCGGACGTTGTCCGGTGTCTGAAGGAGATCGGGCCGACGATCCTGCGCTGGCCGGGCGGCAACTTCGCCGGGGAATACCGCTGGATGGACGGACTGCTTCCGTCCGACCAGAGAGGCCCGCTTCAGGCGGCGACGGAGATCGAGACCCAGCCCCATTCCCACGGATACGACTTTCACGAAATCTCGACCGACGATTTCGTCGCGCTCTGCCGGGAGATCGGCGCGGAGCCGTTTCTGACGATCAACCTGTTCTGGAACACCCCGCAGGACAGCGCGGACTGGGTGGAGTACTGCAACGGAGGCCCGGAAACCGAATACGGCCGCAGGCGTGCGGAGAACGGCAGTCCCGAGCCGTACGGCGTCCGCTTCTGGTCCCTCGGCAACGAGATGGGATACGGACACATGGAAGGCCCGATGCAGCCGGACGACTATGCCGCCCTCGCCGCGGAACATGTCCGGGCAATGACTGCGGTGACGCCGGATCTCGAGCTCTTCTCCTCCGGCCCGTATCCGAACCGCGGCTGGGCGGAAAGATCCGCCGCGAAGCTGGCGCCCGCCGTGAAATACACCTCCCTGCACCATTATCACGGGGCGGCGATGGACTACACGACGCCGGAGAAGATCGAAGAGACCTACCGCAATATCACCTCCGGGCCGGATTCCGCGCTGCGCCTTGCCCGCGACATGCGCTCCTGCCTCGACGGGACGGGGGAAAAGCTCCTCATTTCGTTTGACGAGTGGAACGTCTGGTACGCATGGTACCGGCCTTCCTGCGCCGGAGAGGGGATCTTCACGGCGAAGATGCTGCATCGCCTGATCCGGGAGTCGAATGAGCTCGGCATGCCGGTCTGCTGTTATTTCCAGCCGGTCGGAGAAGGCGCGGTGCTGGTCGACAGCCGGAACGCAAGGCTGACGGCAAACGGGCAGATGTTCGCCATGATGAAGGAACACTGCGGAGGACAACTCTGCCGTGCGGAATGCACGGAAGACGGACAGGCCGAAGCGACGGCGGCGACGGTAAAGGACGGCGTTTTGACCGTGACGCTGATCAACGACAGCTATGACCGGGAGCGTTCGTTCGCGCTCGAATGCGGCGGCGGTACGGTGACGGAAAGCAGGCTGTACGCATCGGACGAGGTCACGCCGTACACCTTCTTTACGGAACGGCCGCTTGAATGGGAGACCGGGGAAAACGGCATCAATGTCATCCTGCCGCCTCACAGCGCGGGGATTTTGAAGATCGCCGCCGGCTGAACCCGCTTTCCTCCCTGCGGCGCATCCGCACGGCCGGCACACATACACAACGCAGCCTGCGCATCCGGCGCGGCTTATCACCGAAAGGAGACAGAAATGAAACTCAGTACCCGTATTCTCTCCCTGCTTCTCGCGGCGCTGCTTCTCGCGGGCTGCTCGGGCGGCGGCAACGGAAAAGACGACGAAACGGCGGCAGATCCGGGGATCTCCGCGGAGGAACCGGTTCCCGGAGACCCTGACGACACCGGGGAAGAACCCGAGGGCAACGGACGCTCGAATGTGAAGGACTCCCTGCCGGACGATCTCGACTTCGGCGGAGCGACGCTGCATTTTCTCACCCGCGGCGGCGACCGCGATACCGAGATGGAATTCAAGGCGGAGGAACTCAACGGCGAGGTCATCAACGACGCCGTGTATTCCCGCAACCTGTCGGCGCAGGAGAGGCTGAACATCAAGATGGATCTGATCCTCGACTCGACGAACATCCACAGCGGGAACAACGCGGCGGTCCAGAAGGCGGTCTCGGCGGGCACCGACGACTATGACCTCGTCGGCAACGGCATGTACTACATGATGTCCCTGACGATGGAGAACATCCTTCTGCCCCTGAACGATCTGCCCTACGTGGACTTCACGGCTCCGTGGTACAACCACGCCTTCCTCGATACCACCAATATCAACGGGAACAACTACACCGTCATGGGCGAGCTCGGCCAGACCATGATCTCCGGCGCGTTCGTCATGTTCTTCAACAAGACGATGTTCGACACGTTCTACAACGGAGAAGTGAATCTGTATCAGGTCGTGAACGAAGGCGAGTGGACGATCGACAAAATGATCTCCCTCTGCGAGCCGGTGTATCAGGACGCGAACGGCAACGGACAGGCGGACGAGGGGGACATCTTCGGCCACTACTTCACGAACACCCAGACACTCGGCGCGGACTCCTTCTTCGGCGCGGCGAAGCTCGAATACCTGAAAAAGGGAGACGACGGCGCGTATTTCTACAATGCCGCCAGCGAGCGGATGATCACCTTTACGGAGAAGATGCACAAACTGCTCTTTGAGGGGACGAACACCCTGCGCCTGCCCTACAATAACGACGAGATCATGGACACCATGAAGGCGGATCAGACGATCTTCGTCACCTGGATGCTCTCCGGCGTCGATCTGCTGCGGGATATGGAGTCCGACTTCGGGATCATTCCCATGCCGAAGCTGGACGAACAGCAGGATCAGTACGCGGAATATGTCCACGACTCCAGCACTTCT
>JAEEGF011108932.1_pt1 | contig 16636 bp, 9 predicted proteins | sample 9134171 | NCBI WGS metagenome assembly JAEEGF01 (sample SAMN16246542, study PRJNA631951) | gut metagenome | biome: gut microbiome; feature: rumen; material: AP-attached | host: Bos | place: Iran: Karaj | collected 2018-10
ATGGTCGCGCCACCAATTGGGTGCCGAGACCATAGAACGACCAATCCTTATAGATGCTGTCGTTCAGCAACTGCCATGTTTCGGGATGGTCGCGGTTGCCGGAACGCAGGTGGCTCCAGTCAGCAATCCATTGCTGCACATCGGGTTGCTTCTCCCACACACGGTCGAAGAGATATTCGTATATCTGCGGACTCACGTCGAAGGCCTCCAGCGTGGAGCCGATGCCGGTCATGTTCGGTTCCGCCTCCTCCAAGGCGGCGGCGAGTTTCTTCTCCAGCTCGTTGATATTGCCCACCAGCATGGTGTTGCCGCCGAAGTTGCCGAGGTAGCACCAGATGAAGGGCTGTCCGTAAAAACCGTCGGTTGTGCGCCACACCTCCGTCTTTTCGCAGAAGTAGTCGAGCAGCACCAGCTGGTCCTGGGGCACGGCAGTGAGGTAGGCGCGTAGCCGCTCGGGTGTCCACGACTTACGCTTGTAGTAGAAGACCCAGGTCATCTGCAACCAGCGGGCAGCGGAGTCGCATTGTCGCAGCGAACCGTAAATGTTGCGGGCCACGTTGGCGAGGTAATCGGGCTCCCAGCTGGGCGGATCCATTTCGTTGAAAGGGTCCACGCCATAGATGTGGTCGGTGCCGAAGAGGGCGGTCTGTTTTTCCAGAAACGACTTCTGGATTTTTGCGAACAGCGGGTCGGATGAGTTGAGGAAACAGGTGGGTTCGAAGCCGCACCATGCGCTCAACTGCCGGATGTCGGCGTCTGGGTGCATCTCGGCGAACCTTTTGGGCACGTGACCGGCGAAAGCGGGCAGCACCGGCGTCATGTTGAACTCGCGCTCGCGGGCCACAATCCGCTTCTGCAACTCCTTCTGTCCCTCTATCCAAGACATCGGCAGCGGCCCGCCGAAACCGTCGAGGTTGGCCATGCGGTGCCACGGCAGGTGTGCAGGTCCAGAGAAGTAGCCGCGAATCTCCTCATCGGTCATGCCAAACTCCTTCCACACCTCATACCACACAGCCTCCTGACCCGTAATGGCAAGCGGCATGGTGATGCCGTTCAACGCCATCCAGTCGATGAACCGCTCCCACTGCTCCCATTTCCACCAGGGCATGGTGTATCCGAAGGTGCAGTAGTTCAGGAAAAAGCGATTTTTCACCAGAGCTTCTTTCCGGATGGGTTTATAAGGGGACCAGAATCGGGAAGGCAGTTCTATAGGCTCACAGGCCAACCAAGAGACGTGAATGCCTGCACAGTGTTTCAGATAATAATTCAACCCAACTGCCAACGAATTGTCATTGTTGCCGGTTATACGGATTTTCTGGTCATATCGTTTAGGAATGCCCCCTGTGTCCCCGTTCAGTCTCTCAATTATAAAATAATCAACGGTATCAGGTTGACATACAAATTTAAAGAGGGTATCCCTATCGCCAAGTATGCGGTGCGCAAGCCCGTCAATGGGGCGTGCGGAAGGCTGCACCTGTGCCTGTGCCGCGGCAGTCATGGTGGCGAGTGCAAGCACTATCGCGTAAAGTCTCATTCTTGTCATCATATCATCCCCCACCATTTATTCTATCGACGGCGTGATGAAAACCCGCCAGGAACCTTCCGTTGAGCCACGTTCAATGTAATGTTTGTCAAGCAGAAGATTTACCAGTTTTTTAACCGCTGACATATTGATGCCCATGCGGCTCTGCATCTCCGAAAGAGTTAGTACCGGCTCCGTCATCATCATCATGAGCAGTTCGCCATAGTGGGGTGAGCGGAATACAATGCGCTCGCCGTCATACCACCACAGCGACGGGTCATGTTCGGTCAGAAAACATACGTCCGTATATATTTCTTTTGCCATCAACTGTTTGAAATATTGTAGAAAAGGCCGTATTTTTGTCAGACTGGCGTGCGCACCGTCGTGCGGAGCGGCACCCACCATCAAATCAGCATGATGCAACGCCTCCAAATAGGCGTTCTTAAGCCTGCTGCGCACCACAATCATCGGGTAGTCATGCCTTGTCAGAATAAAGTTTACCATCAATCGCGCAATGCGTCCGTTGCCGTCCTCAAACGGGTGGATGCGGATATAACGGTAATGGAACAGAGCCGCCAGTTCCACCGGCGAAAGTTTTCCCGAAGCCTCCGCACTGTTGTACCAGTCCACAAGGTCGGTCATCAGGGCGGGTGTCTCTTCAGGCGAGGCATATTCGAACAGGTCCCCGTAACGGGTGATAACACTGTTGGGGCGTGTCTTGTATTGCCCCGCATGGATGGTGTAGCTGGTCTGCATGCCTCCGGGAAGGTTACGGTAAACGGTATAGTCCTCACGAAGCAGGGTGCGGTGCAGTGTGCGGATGAAATTTTGTGTAAGAGGTGTCTCTTTCAAAAGAGCCTCTTCCTTCATCATCTTGAGTGTGACATTGCTCGCTGTCATATCCTGCACATCCTTCACGTTGGCCTCGCCTATCACCTTGCCGAACAACAGCAGGATTTCGGTCTGCCCGTATGTCAGGGTGTTGCCCTCCATGTGGTTGGAATTGAAGTTGAAATCAACCGTAAACCGGCGGCTCAGCCTGTTTCTGTCCTCTTCTGATAGTGGCTGGATGCTCCGCCACGCTGTAATTGCTTTCTCTAATGTAAGGTATCGCATTTTTAAAAATGTTTTCTTAAAGGTGGCTATATGGCCACCTTTTCGGCTGCAAAATTACAAAAAATACCAATACGGATTTCAAAAGGGGGAAAAAAATCAATCACCGCCCGTCACCTTCTTCAGCAGGAGCCGCATGGCGGCGGACTGCTCTTCAGGAACCATCATCTGAAGGATGGGCTTCATACCCACTGATGCGGCCTGACAAGATGGTTTTGAGTTCGGACATGGTGTTAATAGACAGCGTGATCCAATACCAGAATCATCCGAGAAATAGAATCAGCACGGACAGTCACAGGCAAATTACTGGTAATTCCTGATGCGCACATCGATGCCGTCGCCCTTCAGGCCGTCCGCCAGCTGGCTGAGATCCGTCTGGCTGTAATGGTAGGGGAACAGCACCTTTGGACGGATGCGCCGCGCCGCCAGCATAATCTGCTCCGGAGTCATGGTGTAGGGCTGGTTGCAGGGCAGGAAGGCCACATCGATATTTTTGACGCTGTCCATTTCCGGAATGTCCTCGGTGTCACCGGCAATGTAGATGCGCAGCCCGCCGATGGTGAGGACATAGCCGTTGTCGCGCCCTTTGGGATGGAACTGCAGATGCCCCTCAGTGGTGTTGTAGGCCGGCACCGCCTCAATCGTAAGCCAGCCGCCGAACTCAGTGCGCCCGCCGTTTGCCATAACCGTCCCGTGGCCGAGCTTGGCGGCACCGTTCCGGTTGATGAAAAGCTGCGTCCCATTTTTGGTCAGGGTTGCGATGGCGGCAGGGTCAAGGTGGTCGAAATGCTCGTGCGTGACCAGAATCACATCCGCTTTGGGAAACTTGGTGTAGTCGATGGTGCGGCTTCCGGCATTGCACACCGGGTCGATCTCGATTTCCTTCCCGTCGTATTCGATGCGTATGCTGGCATGGGTCAGCGCATGGATTTTCACGGTTTTGCCGTCAGGCGTGACAAAACTGTCGGTCTCGAAGCCGAAGTTGTCCGTTTCCGGTTTAAAATTGTCCGTTTCCGGACTGTTGGCCGGTGTGTTCCGATGGCCGCAGGTGGCCATAAGGCCGAAAAGAATTGGTATGGCGATGGTTTTCATGATGGGATTTGTATTTGTTTTTTCTTATTTCCAAAACACGCTACGCAGCAAAATCTGGTCTGGAATTACACGTTGGTTGGTGTCTTGCTTAAAATGTAATTCGTCCATTATCAGAAGGTAATTCCCGCCTTGATAAGTTAGCATGTCTACAATATGTTTGTCCATCCAGTCCTGATTGATTAAGTCGCCCTCTTTCCAGCCGCATTTGCGCAATTGGCGGTGTAGCAATGTGTCCTGATGAATGAAGCCACCAGGAAAATAAAGGCGGTTATTTTTCACATAAATTTTTTCCGATTTGTCGTTATTTTTTGGCAAAACACTGTTATTTGATACATGGACACTGTCGTAGCGACCAGTAACAGGCATTAGGATACCATCCTTTATATCATAAAAATGAACACTGAAATTGGTGTAATAGTTTGTCGCTTCTATCAAATCATCCTCTCGCCACGAGGTGACATAATCTTTGGTGGTTTCGGAAAGTGTTGCCGAGTATTCACTGGGAAATTCAATACCGAACTGCTCCATATTGCCTTTATTATCATACAGATATTCTAAAGACTGGTAGATAATCCGGTGCTGTTTAGCATAAACGCTGTCGGCAACGGAGGGCTTGCCCAATTTCAGGGTGCCGTCATCGTTCAGGATGCCCAGTTCGGCGGCTGTCTGGCGGATGCGCTGCTCCTGGGAGCGGATGCTGCATGCCTTTGCGGAAATCGGAGGGATGCAGACCGCCGCCAGCACAAGCAGGAAGGCCGTGCCGACCAGCAGGAAGTAGCCCCTGCGGTTGCGGAAGAGGAACAGCAGCACGTAAAGTGTCATCAGCAGGCCGCAGAGCAGCAGGTAGTAACGGGATTCCGTCACGCCGTAGTCGGAAATGCGGCGGATACAGCCAACCCAAAATAACAGCAGCAACGGCAGCGAAATCCAGCTGAATGCGTTGAAGTACCAGCTGAAAGGCTGCTTCTCCGTAAACTGCCGCAGCAGTTTGACTATCATTGCTATCAGGCAGAAGACGAACACCATCACCGCCACGTTGCCCTTGGGCAGCTCCCAGAGGAATAGGATGTATCCGGCGTACAGGAACAGCAGCAGCGTATAGAGCAGCAGCGCCGGGGTGAAGACCCAATGCAGCAGGTTCTCGAAGAATTTGGCAAGCTTCATCTCCCTCTCATTTTCCACCATGCCCAAGAACAGCAGCGGCACAAGTAGCGCCATAATCACCATGGCGCTGTCATCGTAGGCCAGCCGCAGCCACCTGCCCTCAACATTGAAAAGCAGTTCGACGCTCACTTCCATAAGGTATAGCAGCAGGCAGGCCACACCGCCGAAAAAGAGCGGCACCAGCACCGACCATGCCGTATGCAGCATCCGGTTGGAAAAGGGAGGGTTCTGAATCCGGAATGGCAGCAGCAGCATCCAGAGCGGCAGCAGCACCATCACCCAGATGAAATAATTGCCATCTTTCACAAAATGCTCCAATGACGGCACAAAAAAGAACGGGATGATAAGTAGCGGCAAAATGTAATAGAGGATTTGCCACAGCAGGTGCCGTTCCCTGATGAACTGTAGCGAAAATGCCGCCACAAACAGGAATGGGATCACATACGCGGCTGTAACCCAGCAGGGATTGTCGCCTGTGAAATGGTTGTCAAAAATGATGGCCACCAAAGCGTACAGCAGCAGGACTGTCTCGGAAAGATGGCGGAAGAGGAATCCGGGCAGCGCGTCGGCCAACCGTTTCAAATTGGATTGGAAGGATGCTTTTCTCATGGTCGGAATTTTTTAAAGTGATGCACCGCTAACGCAGCATGTTCCATGTTTATTGTGCGTGAAAGCGAAAAAAACGGACATAAAATGGATGGGGAAAGCAAAAAAATGACTACTTTTGCGTTTTTGGTAAAAACAGACGAATTCATGGGTAGGATTGTCTCCATCGATTACGGAAAAAAACGGACCGGTATCGCTGTAACAGATGAATTACAGCTGATAGCCAATGCCTTATGCACAGTCCCCACCAAAGACATCCTCACCTTCCTGCAGGACTACACCGCCAAGGAGCCTGTGGAGCTTTTCCTGGTCGGGAAGGCGGTGCAGATGGACAGCACCGATTCGGAATCGGCCCGCTACATTGAACCGTTCGTCCGGCAGCTGGCCAAAACCTTCCCGGACATCCCCATAGACCGCATGGACGAAAGGTTCACCTCCAAGATGGCATTCCAGACCATGATTGACGCCGGACTGCACAAGAAGGCGCGCCAGAACAAGGCGCTTGTTGACGCCCTGAGCGCAACCATACTTTTGCAGTCATACATGGAAAGCAGAAAATATAAAGAAAGGAAAATGCAATGATACTACCTATCACCCTGTACGGAAACCCGATATTGCGAAAAGAGGTGGAAGAGGTGGAGACAGGCTCCGCCAATCAGGAACTGAAGCAGCTGGTTGAAGACATGTTCGACACCATGTACCATGCGAACGGGGTCGGGCTGGCCGCCCCGCAGGTCAACAAGTCGCTGGCACTGTTTGTAATCGACACCGAGGCATTCCTTGACGAGGGCGACACGGAAAAGGCGGTCAAAAAGGCCTTTGTCAATCCGGAAATCACCGAAACATCTGAAAAGAGGAACTCCTTCAGCGAAGGCTGCCTGAGCGTCCCCGGCATAAACGAGGAGGTGCTGCGCCCCGAAGGGGTCCGCATCAGCTACCAGGATGTGGAGGGCAACAGCTTTGATGAGGAATACCACGGCAAGGCGGCCCGCGTCATACAGCACGAATACGACCACCTGTACGGGAAAATGTTCGTCGACAGGCTCTCCCCCCTTAAAAAGACTTTGCTGAAAAGCAAGCTGAACGAAATTGTTAACGGAAAAAAAGTCCCCTCCTACCGAATCAAACCGAACAAATAAAAATAAGAAATGAGAACCAAGTATATTTTTCTGGGACTCTCCCTGCTCTGCCTGCTGGCGGGATGCTCCCTCTCCAAGGAAAAGCAGCAGGAGAAAATAGCCGGTCTGGAAAAAAGCGTGTTGGATGAGAATGACACAACACGGCAGCAGGAGCTGTTCAAATGCTACGACAGCTATATCGGCAAATTTCCCGATGACTCCCTTTCACCGGAATACCTTTTCCGGAAGGCCGGCATACTGCGTGTGGAGAAACAGGGGGATGCCGCATTGGACGCACTTGCGGAAATTGTCAACCGCTATCCGCAGAGCCCTCGGGTGGTGGAATGCTACTTCCTGCGCGGACTCATATACGAAGAGGTGTTTTATGACCAGGAGCTGGCAAAAAAGGCCTACCAGAGCTTCATCGACCGCTATCCTGACCATCCTCTTGCCGACAACGCGCGGTATTCCATCCGCTACCTTGGAATGAGCAACGAGGAGATCATCGCCTCATTCAGCGCACCGGACGGCACGCAGACGTCAGAATCCAACACGGAGGAATAATGGAGACATACGGCTCTCTGTATGATTTCACGCACCGGACCGATTCAGTGGTCAGTTTGGGCATGTTCGACGGTCTGCATCTGGCGCACCGCGAAGTGCTCCGTGCTCTGACCGACCGTGCGCGAGCCACCGGCAGCCGTTCCGTTGTCATCACCTTCACGCCGCATCCGCGAGCCCTGCTCTCCGGAAAACCCTTCCCGCTGATTCTAACCCAAGATGAAAAGCGGCTGCTGCTGGAAGAGCAGCATGTGGACATCTGGTGCCGCCTGCCATTCACACGCGAACTGGCCGCAACCCCGCCGGAAACGCTGTTGGAACAATTGGACAGCAAACTTAAAATCAACCATATTGTGTTGGGATACAACCACAATTTCGGAGCCGGAAAAAGCGGCGGCATACACACTCTTAACGCCCTGCGGAGCCGTTACGGCTTCGGCATCACCGAAATCCCGCGCATGCAATCGGAAGGCACCGAAATCAGCTCCTCCGCCATCCGGAAGGCGCTGCTGGCAGGTGACATACGGACCGCATCGCGGCTGCTCGGATATTCCTATTTCGCCCATATACAACCCGTCGGCAAGAGTGATGACGGCTCGCTGCACGCCCGCGTGCCAGCCGAAAAGCTTCTGCCGGCCCCGGGCAACTATGACGGACATTTCAACCACTCACCCGTAAAAATAACCATTTTAAATCAACAGGAGATGCTGCTGCGCTCCGGTGACGGAACCCCGCTGCCGGAACTGCCGCGGCCGCTCCCCTTATATTGGGACAGCTTATGAGAAAAAAACAAGACCCTTTTGTGGAAATAAGGCCCTACAACACCGAAGAAATCCCCTACGCCATCAACCGGATGCTGATGTCATCGAACTTTGTCACCTCGCTGACAAACTTCATAGAGACATCCAACCCCTCAACACTTGTGAGGCGCATGAGGAAAATGAAGACCATCAGCGACCTCCAGCGCGAAATCTACGCCCCGATGGTGCACACCTTCGAGCAGCGCAGCATGGAGGGGCTCACCTTCGGCGGTTTTGACAAGGTCGACATGAACAAGCCCCATCTGCTGATTGCCAACCACCGCGACATCGTGATGGATTCGGCCATCCTGCAAGGCTACCTGATCGACCACAACCTGCCGGCCACCCGCTCCGGCATCGGCGACAACCTTCTCACCTCCCCCGTGATGACCGACATCGCCAAAACGAACAACATGTTCACCGTGTTCCGCTCCCACGACACCCGGACCATGCTGGCAAACTCGCGGCTGCTTTCGGACTACATCAGGCAGAGCATCACCAAGGACAAGATTTCAGTATGGATTTCCCAACGCAACGGCCGTACAAAGGACGGTTTGGACAAGACCCAGCAGGGCGTGCTTAAAATGCTCTACTCCAGCAAGCGTCCGCATGTGATTGAGAGCCTGAAGGAGCTGGACATCGTCCCGCTGACCGTCTCCTACGAATACGAGCCCTGCGACCAGATGAAGGCGCGGGAACTGCTGCTGACCAAGCAGAACAAGTCATACGTCAAGGATCCGGAAGAGGATTTCCACAGCATCACCAAAGGCATATTCTCCTACAAGGGGCGTGTGCACATGCAGCTCGGCCAGCCGATAAACAACCTTTTGGACGAAACCATGGCATTCGCATCCGACAACGACGCGCTGCAATATGTCGCGGAGATCATCGACCAGGAGATTTACCGCGACTACCGGCTGTGGGAGACCAACTACATGGCCTACGACATCCTCCACAACACCGACCGCTTCGCCGACGAATACGAGGAGGGTGAGAAAAAGGAGTTTCTCCAGTATATCCGCAAGCAGGCAAACATCGCCGACGTGAACTACACCAAGATGAAACAGCAGCTGCTGACCATATACGCCAATCCGGTGGAATCCTTTTTGAAAACGGAAGACTAACCGCACCCGCCACACATGGAAAACAAGACCTACAACAACTTCCGGCAGGACATCAGCCGAATCACCGCCTACTACACCTTTCTGGTGCAGGAGACCAAGAACAACCGCATAGTTGGCAGCACCAACGAATGGGTGCTGGACAACTACTACATGATCAGCGAGCAGGAGAAGGTGCTGAAGGTGGAGCTGAAATCCATCGGAAAAGGTTCCATGAAAATTGGCAGGCAGCGCATCGAACTGCTTTGGAAACAGATTGAGACCTATCTGGACCGCGACCGCTGCTGCATTGACAAGACCTTGATGTTCAAATATTTGAACGAAATTCAACTTGAACAGAAGGATTATTTCTCCTACCCGGAAGTCTGCGCACTGCTGCCGCTCGTAAAGACTGTCCTGATAAACAGGCTGGCAGATTTGTGCAGCCAGCTGGAATCCCGGAAGGCGTACCATTACAACCTCACCGACAAGAGCAACGCCGACATGGGGCACCTGAACGAGGTGACGCGGCAGAACCTGTTGATGATGAATATTTTCAACTCCCTGAAAAAGATAACCAAACTGCCGATGGCCGAATTCATCGACGCGGTGAGTTTTTCAGAGAGGCTGCTGAAGGCTGAAAAGGCCGGAATGTACGACCAGATGTACGACAAGACAAAGGAGGATTACCGGAACAGGATCGTATATCTGTGCAAAAAAGGGAAAAAGGAGGAGAATGAGCTTGTAAGGGAACTGGTTGCCACCGCCGACAGCCGTGGCGAACATGTGGGCTGGCAGCTGTTTCCGCCGAAGAGGTGGAAGGCACGCGCCCGCTGGTACGTATGGATTGTTGTGCTTGCCTCGCTGCTACTGGCCTTCAGTTTTGCCTCGTGGTGCACATGGGGTGAAGGGTTCACATGGCTCACCGCCATCCTTACAATACTGATGTGGGTGCCTATGAGCCAGGTGGTCATCGACCTCTTCAACTGGCTTTTGGGCAAGCTGCACAAGCCACACGGCACCTTCAAGATAAAATTCAAGGACGGGCTGATACCGAAGGAGTACGCCACCATGGTGATCATGCCCACAATTCTTAAGAACAAGGAGAAGACAATTGAGCTGCTGGAGCAACTGGAGGTCTATTACCTCTCCAATGTCAACCGCGCCTCCGAAGGCAGAAGGCTGGAGAACCGTCCGCAGAACCTCTATTACACACTTATCGGGGATGCCGCCAGCTACAAGGAGGCCGACGCCCCGTGGGACGATGAGGTGGCTGAAGCCGGACTGGAAAAGGTGCGGGAACTCAACGAAAAATATGGCGCGCCGATTTTCAACTTTGTTTACCGCAGGCGTTCATGGAGCGACGGGGAGAACACATGGCTCGGACACGAACGCAAGCGCGGCGCGATACTCCATTTCAACGACCTGCTGCTCGGGAACAGCACCGCTGCGGAGGCGGAAAAGCGTTTCCGCTGCGAGACCATAAGCAGATGGCGGCAGGGGGCGGTGCCGGACATCCAGTTTGTCATCACCCTTGACACCGACACCGAACTGGTGCTATATTCCGCACAAAAACTGATAGGCGCCATGGCGCATCCGCTCAACCGCGCCAAGCTGAGCGACGACGGACGGCGGGTGGATTCCGGATACGGCATAATGCAGCCGCGCGTGAACGTGGATGTGGAGGTCACCAACAAGAGCCGCTACGCCCAACTCTTCGCCGGATTAGGCGGGCTGGACGTCTATACCACAGCCAGCTTCGAGCTGTATCAGGACATCTTCAACGAGGGAACATTCTGCGGCAAGGGAATCTATGACCTGAAGGTTTTCCAGCAGGTGCTGAAGGGCACATTCCCCGAAAACCTCATCCTCAGCCACGACCTTATCGAGGGCTGCCACATCCGCTGCGGCCTCATCAACGACCTGGAGCTTTTCGACGACAACCCCTCCAACTACATCGACGACGCCAAGCGGCACCACCGCTGGACGCGCGGCGACTGGCAGATAATAGGCTGGCTGAAAAACCGCGTGCGCAACGAAAAGGGCGAACGGGTGAAGAACCAGGTGAACACCATAGGCCGCTGGAAAATTTTCGACAACCTGCGCCGCTCGGTGCTGAGCCTCGCTCTGCTGGTTATACTTTTTGTGGGATTCAGCGGCATCACATGGGCACATGCCGTCTGGTTCCTTGTGGTTGCGCTTGTCGCCGTGGCATCGCCAATACTTTTCTTCATCATCGGACAAATCACGACACTGCCGCGCTTCGGCAAGCGGTACCGCTACTACATGACGCTGATGCGGGGTTTCAAAGTGATAGTCTACCGCTCCATAGTGAAGTTCGCGCTGCTTCCGAAAGAGGCCTGGATGTACACCGATGCGGCCATACGCGCCTGCTGGCGCATGTGGTTCAGCCACAAAAATCTGCTCAACTGGATAACCAGCGACGAGGCTGCCAAGAGCACCAAAGGCACTTTGGGCGACTATATCGGCAAGTTCTGGTTCAACTATGCGGCTTCGCTTGCACTGCTCCTGTGCAAGCTCCAAAGTTATGGCAACATGGCCGATTTTGCGGCAATGCTGTTCTGCCTGCTGTCATGGTGCGGAGCACCCTTCCTGATGTACTGGCTCGGCAAAAAATTCTCCCATGACAAGAACCGCCTCACCGTAAAGGAGAATGCGGAGGTCAGGCAGATAGCCAAGGACACATGGCATTTCTTCGACAGCATGATCACCGAGGAGCATAACTGGCTTATCCCCGACAACTACCAGCTTAACCGCGAGAACAAGACCGACTACAAGACCTCGCCCACCAACATCGGCTATTCGCTCACCGCAACTGTCAGTGCTGCGGAGCTGGGCTTCATAAGCCACAACGAGGCGGCGGACAGGCTGGAGCATATCATCGACACCGTCTGCAGGCTTGAGAAATGGAACGGACATCTGTACAACTGGTATGACGTGAAATCGCTCAAGGCACTGCCCGACTTCTTCATCAGCACCTGCGACAGCGGCAATTTCGTGGCCTGCCTGTATGCCGTGAAAGGATACCTCAACACCCTCTCCGGTACAGAGGGCGGCAAAGCCAAGGGGCTGCTCGCCAAAGTGCAGCGTCTGATTGACCAGACCGACTTCATGAAGCTGTACAACCCAGAGCTGGATGTTTTCAGCATCGGCTACGACTGCGGCAACTACAAGCTCCTGCCCTACCATTACAACAATTTCGCCTCCGAGGCGCGGCTCACCAGCTTCCTGACCATCGCGCAAGGCGATGCCCCCTACAAACACTGGTTCTGCCTTGACAAGACATTAGTCCAGTACAAGGGATACAAAGGGGTCGCCTCCTGGTACGGCACGCTGTTCGAATATTTCATGCCGCTGATTTTCCTGCCCACCTACCGGCACACCCTGATGGACGAGACTTACAGCTTTGCCATCCGCGCCCAACGCGCCTTCATCCGCAATTCCGGGGCGAAGAACCTGCCATGGGGCATCTCCGAGACGGCCTACAACGAGATGGACGATGCGCTTAACTACAAATACCACGCTTTCGGGGTGCCTTACCTGAAATTCCAGAACACCACCCCCGACCGTATTGTCATCTCCCCATACAGCTCGCTGCTGGCCATAAGCGCAAACCCGCGTGCCGTTTATGAGAACATCAGGCGTTTCAGGAAACTGGACATGTATGACGATTTCGGTTTCTATGAAAGCTACGACGATGAGGATCATGTGCATGTGCTGGCGCACTACGCCCACCATCAGGGGATGATTCTGGCTTCGCTTGCCAATTATCTGTGCAACAATTGCATACAGAACTTCTTCATGCAGGAGCCAGCCATGCGCTCCATGGAGACCCTGCTCAAGGAGAAGGCCCAGGTGAAACCTTACATCGACCTCAAGGTCACACAATACAAACGTTACCAGTATTCAAAGGTCCAGACGGAGAGCGACGCCCGCGATTTCGACAACATTGCCACAGTGCCTGAGATAGGCGTGCTGAGCAACGGGCTATATACTGTGCTGCTTAATGACCGCGGCAGCGGCTTCTCCCGCTACAAGGAGACCATGCTCGGACGCTACCGCAAGATAAGCGCCGACCATTACGGCTCATACCTTTACATCCGCAACCTCAGGAACGACCGGCTCTGGTGCAACACCTACGCCCCTCTCGACGTGATGCCGGAGGGCTACCATGTGAGCTTCGCCAGCGACAAGATCAGCTTCCTGCGGGTGGACGAAGGGATTGAGACCAAGACTGAAATAACGGTGCTCAAGGAGCGTTCGGCAGAAATCCGCCGCATAACCTTCACCAACAACAGCGGCAGCGATGCCGACCTGGAAATCACCAGCTACGGCGAGGTGGTGCTTGCCACCTGCGCCGAAGACGAGAGCCACCGCGTCTTCAACGGGATGAAGATCCTTTCCGAATACGACTCCGAGCATGAGGCGCTGCTCTTTGTGAAACCGGCGGCCAACAACACCCGCAACTACCTGCTCCACAAACTGTGGGTGGCGGACAGCGGCAATGATGGCGACAAGGGCGGCTGGTCCAATCTGGTGGAGTATGAGACCTCGCGGCTCAAATTCCTCGGACGAGGCAACAGCCTGCAGCACGCCGACATCATGGAGAGCCGCCGCACCCTCACAGGCACCGTGGGGACCACCCTCGACCCGATAATGAGCATGCGCCGCCGTCTCCACATTCCGGAGGGCAAACAGGCGGAAGCCTATATCCTCACCGGCTTCGCCAAATCGCGCGAGCAGCTGCTGCAGCTTGCCGGGCAGTACCGGAGCCCCATCGACATTGAGGACGCATTCCGCACCGCATCGGTATATAACAACATACGCACCAACATGTCGCTGCTCAAAGGCTCACAGATGCGGCTGTACAACAACATTGCCAAATACATGGCCCAGACTGCCGCCCTCGGCAACACGCGCCAGCCCATACTCGCCCGCAACACCTTGTCGCAAAGCGGCCTGTGGCGTTTCAGCATAAGCGGGGACTTTGCCATACTGCTGCTGGAAATCGACAGCATGGAGCGTTCCGGCTTCGCCAAGGAGCTGCTCAGGGCATTTGAATATTACAAGGTGCACGGCCTGATTCTCGACCTTGTAATCATCAACGATGCGCCGCAGAACGAGCGCGAGGGGCTGAAGCATTTCATACTTGGAATGGCCAACACGGAGCATCTTTGGGCTCCACACAGCGACAAAGGGCACGTATATGTGATTGACGGGGATGACATAACCGGAGAGGAACGCATACTGCTGCACACGGTTGCGCGGTTGGAATTCAACACCTGCGACGGAGTGACCATCGAGCAGCAGCTGCAACGCCTTGAGGAGGCAAACCAGCATTACCAGGACAAGGTGGAGCATCCGGTGCTGAAACCGAAGAAGGAGTTCCGCGTATGGAGCGACCTCGAATTCTACAACCAGTACGGCGGTTTCGACAACGACGGGCGCGACTACGTCATCACCAACACCAACACCCCGATGCCGTGGGTGAACGTGATCGCCAACCGGCACTTCGGATGCGTGGTCAGCTCCACCATGGCCGGATTCACCTTCGCCAACAACGCGCAGCAGTTCAAGCTCACCAGCTGGAGCAACGACATCGTCCGCGACAATGCCAGTGAAATGCTGCTCATAAACAAAAAACAGTTTGTGCCGGCCACCGCACGGCACAGCCAGGGCTATTCCGCCTTTGACGCCGAATATGACAGCATGAAGGTTGATGTGCGGCTCTTTGTTGCGCGGGAGCGCATGGAGAAATACTACCAGATAAGGGTCACCAACAAGACCGCCGAAACGATGGAGGTGCAGCTCGACATGGTCTACAAGCTTGTGCTCGGCATGTGCGAGGAGCGGACAGCACGCTATCTCCATTCAGAATGGGATGAAAGTACGAACAGCCTTTATGTGCGCAACGTCTATCATCCCATCTACAGCAACATGGTGGTGCGGCTTACCGCAACCGAACCGCTCACCGGCTTCGGGCTGGAATCGCCCAACCGCAAGCGTCTTGGACTGTCCGTTACCGTTCCGGCCAACGGCGAAAGGCAGATGGCCTTTGTCATCAGCTCCTTCGACAGGAGTGAAGGCGGCACCCCATTAGCAGCGCCCACAATAGAGGGCATCAACGCCGAATTTGAAAGGGTCAGGGAGTTTTGGGACGAAAAGCTCTCCTGCATCCAGGTGGAGACTCCCGACAGAAGCTTCAACCACATGCTGAACCGGTGGTACCTCTACCAGGTATATTCGTCAAGGCTGTATGCCCGCGCCGGATTCTACCAGGTGGGTGGGGCGACCGGCTTCCGCGACCAGCTGCAGGATGTGATGTCACTGCTCTACAGCGACCCCGGATATGCCCGACGGCAGATTCTCGACCACGCCGCCCACCAGTTTGCCGAAGGCGATGTGCTGCACTGGTGGCACGAGAGCATGAAACTGGGTGCCAGAACCACCTTCAGCGACGACTACCTCTGGTTAGTGTTTGTGACCTACCAGTACATCACCGTCACCGGCGACACAGCGATACTTTCCGAGACAGTGCCCTTCTGCCAGGCCGACCAGCTGGCCCCGAACGAGGCCGAAAGGGGCATGAACTATTCCGTTCCGGAAGGAGACAACGACACACGTTTCGAGTACGCCACGCTTTACGAGCATCTGCGCAGGGCCGTCAACAGGGCGATGTCGCGCAAAGGGGTGCACGGGCTGCCGCTTATGGGCTGCGGCGACTGGAACGACGGCATGAGCACTGTTGGTGTCAAGGGCAAAGGCGAAAGCGTATGGGTGGCCTTCTTCCTTGCCGACCTTCTGCCGAAAATGAGGCAGCTTACAGAGATGATGCCCGGGGCGGACCTCTCCTATTGCGAGGAGCTGGACATGTACCGCACCGCCCTTATTGACGCTCTTCAGAAGAATGCCTGGGACGGCGCATGGTTCCTGCGCGCCTACTACGACAACGGCGACCCGATGGGTTCGCGCAACAACACGGAATGCCAGATAGACCTTATCAGCCAGGCGTGGAGCATCCTCACCGATGTGGCCACACCGGAGCAGAAGGAGAGCGTGATGCGCGAGACCGACAGACGTCTGGTGAACCGCGAACATGAGATTATCCAGCTGCTGACCCCAGCCTTCCAGAATTCGCAGCCTTCGCCGGGATATATCATGAACTATCCGGTCGGGGTGCGCGAGAACGGAGGCCAGTACACGCACGGAGCCATGTGGTACATCATGGCGCAGCTCAAGGAGGGACGCAACGACATGGCCTATTTCCTCTATTCGCTCATCAATCCGGTACACCGCACGCAGACTCTTGCCGATGTGCTGAAATACAAGGTGGAGCCATACTGCATCGCCGCCGACATCTACAGCAACCCGCAGCATCCGGGACGCGGCGGCTGGACATGGTACACCGGCTCCGCCTCATGGGCCTACAAGACCGGCATAGAGAACATTCTCGGCTTCCACAAGAGCGGCGTACGGCTGGCCATGGAGCCCTGCACACCGGCCGCATGGCAGTCATTCGGACTGGACTACCCCTACGGG
>JAEEGF010753096.1_pt1 | contig 16633 bp, 11 predicted proteins | sample 9134171 | NCBI WGS metagenome assembly JAEEGF01 (sample SAMN16246542, study PRJNA631951) | gut metagenome | biome: gut microbiome; feature: rumen; material: AP-attached | host: Bos | place: Iran: Karaj | collected 2018-10
TGACCCTAAAAAATGTCCTTGTAATGGTTGTTGGTGTCATGCGGGTAATGGTATTTCTTCTGCATCTGATTGTTGGGACTGCGGTGGTAGAATTGGAGACAACTATGAGTGTCATGGTTGTGGTCACTCACATTATTCCCACGCTTGTCCTGAACCTGTTTATGGCGGTGGTTATGAGTGTGAGCATACCGACCACAATTATAAAAGAACTTGTGGAGCTGATAATAATGATTTATTGCGTACTTATAAAATCACAGGTGGCTGGGAAGGTGAGCATTATTATATAACATTTACTAAAACAAATTCTGGCTCACATGATGGTTCTAACTGGCAATTTAGTAGTGCATTTAAGGGTAATACAGCAGAATGGGCTGGTCCAGCATCAGCTATGAATGTTACTACTTCCTCTACTAAGATTGAGATTTTTGCTAATGGTAATTATACAGTAACTATTTCATGTAATGATTATTATAACGGTCACAACCGTTCCGCTAGTGGCACATTAACGGTAGATGATTATGGTACTGTATTTAGTTATGACCCTAATGCTACAAACGTTACAGGAACAAATATTTGGAATGATGCTATTTCTACTAATCCTAATTGGTGGGATATTGGTAAAACTGTTGTAATTCCAAACAAACAAGTAGAGTTAAAGGCTTGTCCTTGGACAAGAGAGGGTTATACTTTTGTAGGATGGTCTGTAAATCCTAATGTTAAAGCAGATGGTTTAACGGGTAAGACAGTTTATGAAGACCAAAAGAATAGTTTAAATTCTTTAAAGAATAGTGCAAATTATAGTCAGCCTAACGGAAATGGACTTACAGCAACACAATTAAAGAGTTATACTGGTCCGTCATTGTTAAAAGGTAGTACAGGTGAATATACAAATAATACAGGCGCATGGCGTGGTACGCACATGGTTACTTTGTATGCTATTTGGATGCCTAACGAATATTATATTTATTATGATAAGGGTAAGACAGACGATAGAAGTACTACAATTACTTTAGGTAAATCCATAGATAACGCTAATGCAAGTAGTTTCAGAACAACTAATATAACTGCAAGAAGTGCAAGAGCGGTTTCAGGATTAACAAAACCTTTTGAAGCATTTAATTACATAATAGATTATGTAAATAATAGTAAAATAGGACAGTTGCCTTATACTAAGACATTTTTCGACCATAAAGTAAATTATGGTAATGTTAGTCCTGTAAAAGGAAGAAGTTATGAGTTAGTATTTAATCCAAACTTCCCTGATACAAATAGTGAAGGTGGCGCAGCTACACAGGAAATAAAGGATTCTTATAGTTTAAATTTACAAACAACAGACTCATCTCAGACAATCCATGAGAATGTAGATAATAATTATAAGAGTAAGGAACTTTATGGCTATTTGTTTAGTGCAAATAGATGGATAATTAGTGATTATAATACTGCAATTATAAGTTCTAGTGGTGTAATACAACGTAATCACGTACATAGCGGTTCTGAAATTACTGGTGGTGGTTGTTATACTGTACCAGTATATCATAAGCACACAGGTAGTTCAGTAACAGGTGGTGGTTGTTATACAATACCTAACGCTCACGTACATACAGACGGTACAACACAAAGAGACGCTAGTTATCATTCACCTATAGCAGGAGGTTGTTTTAAAGAGGCAGTTGGTAAGGTACATCAGCATAAAGATGCTAATGGTGTAGTACATGACGTTACGTATATATCTCCTACATCAAGTGGATGTTTTAATTACATCAATTATGCTTTACATAAAAAACATCAGCATACAGATGGCGTAAATGTTCAAGATGTTAATTATCATGCAACAAGAAGTGGTGGATGTTTTACTAAAGCTGTTTATAAGGTACATCAGCATAAAGATGCTAATGGCGTTGTAAGAGCTGCTAATTATCAGGCTCCTGTAAGTGGTGGATGTTTTACTACTGACAATGCAGTTTATCCAAATGGACGAAAAACTGGGTCAGTATCTTACTCATCAGAGTCATGGGGTGATGGCTCTTGGACACGTAGGTGGACTTGTAGTAATTGTGGAGTTCAATTAGGATGGGCTGGTACTGTATGGGATGGTCCAAACACAGGAGGGGATAATCCTCATCATGAAGAATATCATGACTATGAAGGACCTGATATACATTATTGTTCTCCTATTAGTTCGTCTTATACACTTAGTTGTGGTAAAGTAGCTGGTCAGAGATATGCTGATGAGGGTATAGACTATTATGCTTGTGGTTGTGGTAAGACAGCAGGTACTAGATATTCTGATGAAGCTATTGAATACTATACTCACGAAAAGACAGACCCTTCTTCAACATTTAGAGGCTATGGTTGTGGTTGTGGAAAACAAGCTGGTTATCGCTATCTATCTGACGGTGTAGATTATTATATTTGTAATTGTAATACAGTAGAGGGTACACCTTTATCTTATAGTTTAGGTTGTGGTAAAACAGAGAATGTTTCAATAGATAAGTGGGCTTTAGGTTGTGGCAAAACAACATCATCTATTGATACTACAGTTACAAATGGGTTGTTAAATCCTCCTATGAGTGGTAGTATTAACAGACCTAACTATGAAAATGCTGAAGGACAATGGTGTTTAGCTACTGCTGAATGGAAAGATACAACAATAACTAATTTCCCAGAGCCTACAATGTATGGTTATGTATTTTTAGGTTGGTATGATTCACCAAATTATACTTTAACCCCTAATGGAGATGGTACATTTAAGCATACCACTACGGCTAATAAAATAACTTTACGTACTATAAATCCTTCGAGAGATAGTCATGCCAGAGAGGATTTGTATGCACATTGGATGCCTAAAATGGCATATTTGAATTACAGTTATCCTAGTGATGATGGTACAAAGAACAATTATACAAATTATACTAATGGTCATGTTGTTAATGATTTAAATAACGGTAATTTAACAACAGCAGTACACGTAGGAAAGTATTATTGGGAATATGCAGGTAGAAGTGAAGCAGCAGCTTTCTTTGAAAATGCACCTAAGAATTATGTACCTTATGCAAATATACCTAATCCAGCAGTTTATTTTAAGGTAGATTTGTTCCCAAGAACAAAGGTAAATTCTATAAACTTAAATTCTGCGGCATCAAATTATAGTGTACTTATGCCAAATAAGTTCCTTAATACTGTATTTAAGTTTACAGCACCTAAAGATGGTAACGGTGTAGGCACAAGTAAAACTTTGTATGATGCTACAGTAGCCGCTCAGAATTGGAATCAAAAGAGCGGAGCAGGTATTGTTTATGGTACTGGAGCAACAGGAAGTGGCAACACTTATGGAAATACACAAGGCGCACAAGCTGAAGGTAGCATAAATAAATATACTTTGTATGATGTATGGACACTTGCTGGTTGGTACACAAGTAATAGTGCTGAAACAAGTAGAGATACACTTCTTACAACGGGTAATGCTGCTAATGCAACTGCTTTGGTTAAGTTAGAGGATAAGAAGAATCTTACACCGTATGATAGTAAACTTTCTGCTCAAAGATTAGACTTAACAACAGCATGGAATAAGCGAAATACTGACCTTAAGTTGCCTTTACCTAAGAGATTATTAGTATTTGATTTAGACTCTGAGAATGGAACTATCCTTAACTTAGATTCAAGTGATAGTATGAATAATCTTAGAAAGTTGGCAAGAGGCGAAGCGGTAGCTTATAGTGATGGTAGTGGAAAAGATAATGTATATCAAGGTAAGAAGATACTTACTGATACCTCACATTGTTTAGTATATGATTTCACATTTGAGAATTGGATAAACGGAAAGACAGGACAGACTTATGGTCCTTTAGCTAATGTTTATGCTGATAAAGACTCAGAATATTATGCAAAGTGGAATTTAAATACTGATATAACATTACCACAGGTAGAGAAGGCTGGTTATGTATTCCTTGGATGGTATACTGTACCACAAGATATAATACCTACAACATCAGCTACTACAAATAGTGCATTTGACCCTACTGATACAGGTCATTACAACAATCCTACAAATGGTTCAGACTATTATACAAGTGATGAACAGTTAAGATATTATGCAGGAGCAGGTTATAATTTTGTAAATGGTCATTTAGAGCCAAAAGATTGTACTTTACAGAAGACAACTTGTGATATTAACTGGGATATAACTACAAATAAGGTTACATTATATGCTTGGTTCAATAGAACACCTATATTTGTAGATATGTATGAAGGTTTGTTCTTTGAAGGTCAAGATGTAAGTTTGCAAGACCTTAAGAAACTTGTAGGTGTATTTGATTATGAGGACGATTATTCAGCCCTTGCATTAGAATACATTGAGAGTTTACCAAGTGTATCAATGGATTCATTGTACTTACCAGTTGTAGCAGATGATGGAATACATGATGATGACATATCAAATAACTTTGATGTAGATAAAGACTATTCTGTAACTGATATGCTTGAAACCTTACAAGTAGAGAATTATGAATTTGACTCTACGAGATGGGAACCTGTAGATAGTAAGGAATGGGAAACAGAATCAGATAAGTGGCAAAAGGTAAATAAGGAACCTACAAATGCGGAATATCCTGAATTACCTAATGCAGCAGAAGAGGGTAGTAGCAAAGATATACAGAATACAAATCATCCTTTATATATTAGAGGTGGTAAATTGTATAGTCCAAGACATCCAGAGGGTATTGACGGTGTATATAGATACATTGGAGATGGCGAGAATAATGGAGTAGTTTACTATACTGATACTGCAAAAGAAGAACTTGCTTATTATTTGAATGACCCTAGCAATCCTGAATATCAGAGAATGACGGGTATTAAGTTAAAAATTAAGAGTATAACTTATAAAGTAACAAATAATCAGTTACAAGACGAAGTAGTAACTATTGATTCTAACTTAGCTACGCAGAATTATGATGATAAGAAAGCTAAAGAATATGAGAAATCTTATTATACAAAGAAAGCGTTTGTAGGAAGAAGTAAGAATAAAGAGTTACATACTTACAGAGAGTCTAAGCACAGATTAGATACAAGTTCAAGTAGACTTATGTACACAGGTACAGAGAGTGAGTGGAGCGGTAACTTTGTTGTAACTTATGTCGTAACAGATAATGGTATATTGTTGAATGGTGCTTTGATAGCAAATTCACCTATAACAATAACTTACGAGCGTGAATGCAAGATAAAATATAATCAGCATCCTATCGTATATACAACAAACTTAGCAGACCTTACAAGTACTACATATACAAGCTATGATGAGTTTGAGAATATGATATTAGACTCACAGGTTGTACTTGATGCAGAGGATAATAGGTCAAACAATCCTTGGTGGACAAGGAAGAAAACTACACCAAAATTACAAGATACTTTAGAGGTAGTAGGAGTTAAGAATATCCAAATAGACGATACTTTAGTATCTAAATACGCTGAAAATTTAGGTAATAAAACCGCAGAACAAGTATTTAAAGACATAAATACTGATATAGCAAATCAAAAAGGAAATGGTTTGTATGTCTTGTATACACAGTATAAGACAAGTACAGATGTGGTTAAGAATACTGAATTTAAGTGTATAAGTAGTTTTGATATAGTAGTAGATGCACACGACCAATGGGGTAAATATGCAAGTGGTAAGACTTTAACAACAGCTAATCCTAACCCTTATGCACCAAGACCAGATTTACCAGACCCCGGAGATGCACCAGATTGGCCTTATGATGTAGATGGCACAGATGAGGTAGAAAAGAATCCTCATGGACCATCAGGTACACCTGACCCTAATAAACCTAATGATGATGAAAAGCCAAATAAACAAGATGACAAGTATTGTACAATCAGTATTATTTTGGTAAATGATGAGGCTACACTTGATTTAAATGATGCAAATATTATGAAACATGTACGTTTCATCAATGAAAATTATTTAGATAGTGTAAGTAGTAAGAACTCATATTGGGGTGAAGGAAATGGAAGGACAGTACTTGAAAGTATTATGGACAAGAAGGAAAAGGGTACTGGTTTAACTAATAGTTATGTAATGCCTGATGATGGAATTCATTATGAAACACCTTTAGGTACACAGGTTGATATAACTATTGAGGATTATAGTGATTAAATCAAACTTAGAGAGGGTAGTCGAAAGACTATCCTCTTTTATTGCTTTAGCATAAGTAATAAATTTATGCAAAAATCGGTAATCGTGCATAGTTGTGTATGTTTTTATGTCAGATAAAATTAAAATTCATTTAGATAAGATTATAATATATTGAACAAATAAAGGAGATTATATGTATTATGCAGACTGCAACTTGTCTTTCAAAAGTAAGAAATAAGCATATAACAATCGTAGGATATAATATACAGTTAGCTAATGGAGAAATACAGTATTTACCTGCAGACCAATTAAAAGTAGCTATAAGAGAGGGAAATCTTGACGTAACAAATTTAAGATTAGCAGCAGGTAATAAATTGATAGATAAGTGTGGAAAGATACCTAGTGTTTTTAATTTTGAGTCCGTAAAGAAGATAAATGATACTAATAAACCCAAAAAGCAAATAAATAATGGTAATCCGAGGATAGAATTACAGTTAATAACAATTCGAGAGAAACAGCAATTAGAATATTGGATAAGAAATAAGGCAGATAATAGATTTTTTAGCGTAGATAAGAATAGATTATACACATTAGCTATAGAGCATGGTATAGAGGGTATAGACTTAGAGGGACGTAAGATAGTAAGTGTTGCTTGTATAGATGAGAATGAATATAAATCTAAGGTTTCTGTTCCGTATGAAGTTGTAAAGTTTTTAAGTTTATTGTGTCTCGCTAATAATATCTTACCACAAGAGGTTAGTACGTTTGTTTTAAATTTAGAGCGAAAACAAGAGTATGAGCCAGAAGTAGATGGTAGAAATTATACTTTGATGATAGCTTTAAGAGAGCAATATAAAGCAATACAGTCAGAATTAGTATTAGAAGATTTCAAAGCAATTTTAGAGAAACAAGAAGTAAATAAATATTATAAAGTATATAGTACTTTATTTAGTTGGTATAAAAAGAAAATAGATAGTAAAGTGATATTACCTGATTATTTATGGGAGAATATAGCGCATATAACAGGATTACCAACATGGTATATACCGTTAATAAAAGAGGATTTGTATATATTTACTTGAAAGGAGCTAGGCTATGAAAGGGTATGGATTGGAACCAAATAAAGCAGAGAGAATGAAATTAGAAAGACGGCAGAGAGCCTATAATTATTTATGTTCAGTAGGATTAAGTGCAGGTATACCCTGTAAAATAGAGGGTAATAGTTTAATATTTCATTATACAATGCAGACAATGAAGGGTATGCAGAATTTTGAGAGAAAGGTAGACTTAGGTACTTTTCAATATAAAGATAGGTTGATAAAAGGATATAAATACACAGGGGTTATGTATAATATTTATACTCAACAATTTACTAAGTATTAAATTAACAAAATATTACATAAAAGTTATATAAGATTTGGTTTTAAATAAGCCAAATCTTATTTTATTTTAACTTGAATTTTTTTAACATTTTAGCTAATCCTTTAATAACAACGAATTGCTTGAATATGTAGTATTTATGCGGAGTTTAGGTGAAAAATTTTCACTTTAATTTGATTTTTTTTATTGACTTTATGTAATAAAAAATTTATACTGAATTAGAAATGGTTTAGATAAACTTTTTTAGTTTAGATGTAAAACCTAATTTAACATTAAAATATAAATATTTAAGTAAGAAAGCGAGGTCACTATGGGTTTATTTGCAAAAGAAGCGCAGTCATTAGAGTCAAGTGCATTTGATGACAACACAAGAAATTTGGTAAATCACACTAGCACAACAGCAGGTAAAGAGTTCCAGAATAAGGGTCGTGCAATACGTGCCAACAAGACAGAGGAAGAGAAAGCAAAGGAAGGTGTGAAATCAAGTGAGGTTAAGTTTATTACATGCCTTGCAAATCCTGCGAAGAAACAGAGCAGACAGGATAGCCATTTAAAGACAGATATACCTTGTTATGAGGTAGTAGGCTATAAGTTCGAGTTATTAGGAGACGCAAGGGTTCCACATATTCCTTATAAGGAAGGTGCTAAGTCTTTTGATGACGTAGAAAAGAGTATCACTTGGGAAGACCATAAGGCAGGTGAGATTATTCAGCTTAACATTATGGAAACAGGAATGTTCATTGGACAGGATTGTTATGCTGGACAGATTAGTGGTGAGGGTAACGTAGTAAACCTTATCATCAAGAAGAGTAAGAGTAGAAAGACTCCTAGACCTTGTTTGAGAAGAGAGGGTGGAGCAGGTTCTATTAAGACTTCTATGGAGTTCGTAGCAGAACTTGTAACACAGCCTGATTCAAAGAGACCTGTTGCTGTATGTAAGGAGGAATATGTAGATACATTTGGAAATCTCTTTACAAATACAAAGAAAAAGACAGCCAAGGGTAATCTTGGAGAGGATAAGGAAGCGCATAAGGATAACGCAGCAGCCTTTACAGCATACTTTATGTCAACAATGGTAAACAATGATGAAACACCTGCAGAGGGTGAATCAGAGGATTGATTTAAACTGTTGAAAAGTATATGATAGAAAGAGCCAGTAGATTGTAGAATCTATTGGCTCTAATATTCAGAAATAGTTGAGGTACGTATAGATGATGTTTTCAAGCAATCAAATATTAGAAATATCAGGTTTATTAGAACCTGAATATATAGAAAATGCATTAAAGTTCGCTCTACATTTATCAGGAGAAGATGAACGCCTATCTAAAGATGAGCAAGCAAGAGGTTGTTTGTTGGTATATCAGATAACGCCAAGTGGTAGTTATTGCATAGGATGGGGTTTTGAACACGTACCTGAAGGATGGGAGCGTTTTTCATTTGATTTTGATTATGAAATTGTTTCAAGAATAATAAAACAACAGTTAGAGAAGTATGATGCTATTAATGGATTTGAGTATGGTGATGGCACAAATAGAAAAGGCTTTCTTATGAAAGTTGTCGGTAATGAAATGGATGCAGAAAAGCGTGGTATAAAGAATCCGTTTTATGGTATAGTAGAATTTGAACCGTATAGTTGTTATTATGCTAAGTAAGGAGAACAGGGTAAATGGCAGAAGAACAGAAATTACCTTATCATAGATTATATAGACCTGTTAGTTTTGATGAGTATTTGGGTAATTCGCAATTAAAAACTACATTGTTTTCTACGTTAAAGAAGGACCCAAAACCACAGGTTATTTTATTATATGGTGACAGTGGATGTGGAAAAACATCTATGGCACGTTTGATAGCACAAGAATATAGTTGTGAGCATAGAGACCTTGAAAAGGGTGCATGCGGTATATGTCCTTCATGTAGTACTATAAGAGAATATATTCGTACAGGTGATTCAGGTATCTTAGGTAACATTAAAGAGGTTAATGTATCAGACCAGAACGGTAAGAATAGTTTGAATTGGGTATTAGAGGATATGCAGATACCCGCTTATGATAATGATTGGAAGATTTATATTTTTGATGAATGTCATAAAGCAACAGACGCTTTACAGAATGCTATGTTAAAGTCGTTGGAAGAGCCACCTGAAAATGTACTTATGATTTTCTGTACCACACGACCTGAAGAGATGATAGATACTTTTATCAATAGGTGTCAGTTGAAGTTAAAGGTACAGAAACCAACAGAAGATGAATTAGTTGGTTTGTTAAAGAAAATCTGTGAAAAAGAGGGTGTAGATTATAATACAAAGGGTTTGAAGTTTATTGCGAATAGAAGTGAATTGACATTTAGAACAGCCCTCACCTTATTGGAGCAGATAGTTAATCAAGAAAATAGCGCAACTTATGATAGTGTAATTAAGGTATTAGACGCTTTGTCAGATGTCTATATTATAGATTTCTTTAAGTGTCTAAAGACTAAAGATACATTGAACTATGTGACTAATCTTGTAAAAATTAAAGAAAAAGTCGAGTTGCCTAAGTTCTTGGAACAGTTAAAAGGCTTTGTAAAACGAGGAATTTATACTATTAATGGTATAAATGTACCGGGTGTTACAAAGAATGACTTAGCTATTTATAAAGAGTTGTTCGGTAATTTAGGTGTAATGCAAGTTGGTTTGTTACTGAATAAATTGCTTACATTTAACGAGCGTAATTTAGAGTTAGAGTTGCTATTATGGGGTTATACAGGATTAGAGGAATTATCTACTACTGTAAATAATGTTAATGATGTATTAGCACAAGGTTTAGAGTCTGAATTACAACAAGAACAGGCAAATGCAAGTAAAGAGTTGAAAGCACATCAAGAAGTAGATTATCAGCAAGGGGTAGAAAACGCAGAAAAGATGATGGAACCTGCCACAATGGATGATTTATTAAAAATGTGTGGTACAATTGCAAAATAAATTTCAAAAATCTTATATATGTACAGAAAAGATGACGAAAAATACAAATCGTCATCTTTTTTAATACAATAAAATAAAGTGTTTTTATAATATGTGCAGTTTAAAAATATTTAGATAAAAATTTCTTTATTTTAGATATATTTATATTATTTAGTTGTAAAATCTTTATAGAAAGGAGAGTCAAAAGATGGTGCAAGCAAGAGAAAACACTTGGTTGACACGAAAATTAGCACTTATATTATTGTTGATGTTTACATTGACATTCGTAAGTCCCCTGATTATTAGTGCAACTAGTTTGGATGAATTGCAGCAACAGAGTCAGGAACAGCAACAATCAAGCGAAACTGGTTCAACTACAACAAATCCAGACGGAATGTACACACCAGTTGAGGGTGGTCCACATTATTATAACGGACAAACACCAAAGGATAATAGCGTTGAAACTCAAGATGATAACGCATTAGCAGAGTATATGAGAGGTTATCAGCCTATTACCGAAGAGAATATGCAATTTGCTACTGAAACTATGAGTCCATTAGTAAAAGTATTGGGTAACATTACAGGATGTATCATGGTATTCACAGTAGCAGCCATATTCTTAGTAACAGCATTAGACCTTTGCTATATTGGAGTTCCGTTTACAAGAGCATTTTTGAATCCACAGTATGCAAGTGGCGTACAAGCAGGTGGAATGCCTATGGGTGGCATGGGCATGGGAATGCGTAGCTACGGAATGGGTGGCATGGGAATGGGAGGCGCAGGTCCTCAACAGAATATGCCAGAAGCAGGTTTAAGAAGAAAATGGGTAAGTGATGAAGCCGTTGCGATTGTAGCCCAATACGCAGCTCAACCTATAGGACAGAATAGTGCTATGGGAATGGGCGGTGGAATGATGGGTGGTATGGGCATGGGAATGGGAATGCCTATGGGCGGTGGCGCACCTACACCTCCACCTCCAACTAAGATTGTCATTTTCGAGTATTTTAAGAAGAGAATGGTTTTCATGGTAGTTTTTGCAATAGCCTCAACACTGTTATTGAGTTCACTCTTTACAGATTGTGGATTGAATATCGCAGAACTTGCAGTAAAAGGTATGAATAAGTTGAACGGTAAGATAACAGAGGTAGATTTTTAATTCTTGAAACGGTTGAGGGTATAGTTTAAATAAGCTATACCCTCATTTTATGGAGGTTTATATGGGTTATATATGTGATAAGCCAAAGGGAAGTTGTAAGAAATGTGACCATTATAGATTTGATGATGACAGACAAGAGTACGCTTGTTTTGCAGAGCAAGATACTAAGAAACAGAGAACACCTAATGAGTATATAGGTATGTCTGAACAGGAGTTAGATAGAGAACACGGTTATATTGTTCGTCAAAAAGAGAGCCTTCAGTGGGACATAAAGTCTAATATGAATAAAATAGCCGAGTTAGAGAAACAAATTGAGGGCTTTAAGAGGGGTATTGTTAATCTTAATAATCAATTAAAGAGAATTGAGACTGCAAGAAAGCATAGTTCTCAAATCGAATTAGTCAATATAATTTCTGTTTATAAGGATTCGGTTTGTATAGATAAAGACCCCGGAAGATATAAAGGGTATTATTTCCAATCAATGACAAAAGATTTAGTTATGTATAATTTTAGAGTTTTACAAGTAAATAAGGCAGATTATAACAAGGCTAAGAAAGTTATATATGACTCTTGTAATAATAGAACTTTAAAGATTGATAATGTATTTGGACTTGATAAATTTGGCTATTTATCAAATCAGCGTAAGAAGTTACAAGAGGATATATTACATGCTATTGATAGTTTTGATATTGTAGATGTTTATTTCGGTAATGATGTTAATTTAGGACGTACATTTATAGAGAAGAAGTTAGGTCACGAGGTTATAACCAGTTGAAAATGATGAAACAACAATACACATCAAAAGAAACGAGTATAAGTACGGTAAATAAAGTATATACTAATATGTATTTTGCACCGGGTTCGGTAATCTTGGATTATGGCGGTGGAAAGTATGATAAGAATGTAGAGTATATGCAGAGTAAGGGTTGTAAAGTATTAGTATATGACCCTTACAATCGTACAGAAGAACATAACAGAGCAGTAATGGAGTATGTAAAGAATAAACCTATTGATTATGTAGTATGCTCAAATGTATTGAATGTAATAAAAGAAGATTCCGTAGTAAAAGAGGTTTTAACTGATATACATAATATACAAGAAGTAAATAAAGCTAAATGCGTAGTGTATATTAAAGTATATGAGGGAAACAAGAGCGGAGTAGGAAAAGAAACAAAGAAAGGGTATCAACGAAATTTATCTACAAAGAATTATTTAAGTTTGGTATCTAAGTTCTTACCTAAGTGCATTATAAAGAAGGGTACTATAATATCAAGTTATTTCTAAATAAGTGAGGTATTGAATTATGCAAGTAGGTATGTGTGTAACAAAATATAAAAAGAATAATGTTATTGTAGCTTATGATATACAGTTGCAAGATGGAAGAGTTGTAAATTTTACATCTGCTGATTTAAAAGCACATTTAGATGCTAACGATTTGACAATACAGAATTTAATATATGCTAAAAATGGTCGTTTGTTAGATTATTGGAGTAGAGATGATTTAGTAATACCAAGGATAGTACAGGTAAAAGCCGAACAGACAGAAATACCACCAGTAGTATATAATGAACAAACACACAAATATAGATATAAAGTAAGAAGGGTATATAAAAGACCCTCAAAATTAAATCCATATGAGAGTTTTGAGTTGTTTGATATACAAACTGGAAAATTTGAAAGATGTTCCGCTCAAAAAACATTGACACTAGCAAAAAAGAGTGGAGTAGAGGGCATAGCAATTGTAAATGATAAGATTGTCAATGCTGAAGGGTTATCAACAGGATTTTTTGCAGATAAATCTAAGGTCAAAGTACCTTATAATGTTTTTTGGTTTTTTAATAGAATACAAGTAGAGTTGTGTGACATACCAGACCAAGTTTATGCGTTAGCTGAATCAGAAGTTAAGAAAACTCAATTCAAGCATAAGTTGGGGTTATCTCGTGCAGATTATGCAAATAATTTAGCTAACGATTATGCTCGTATTAAAGAAGATTTCCCACCTGACGCATTTTTAGCAATTTTAACTAATAAGCCTTGCAAATATACTGATTTATATAAGGAGTATTTGCATTACGATAAAATAAAACATGAAGACTATCTAGCGGAAACACCAGATAGTTATTGCGAAAAGATAAGGGTATTGTCAGGGTTACCAGAGTGGGCTTCACCTTTAATAAAATATGATTTATATAATTTATGGTAAAGTCCGTTTTATAGGACACTTTAAGTAGTAATATAACTATGTAAACAAAAACACAGAGAATTTTGGAGGATAAAGAAATGGCACAGCGTTATGTAGTATCATTAACAAATAGTTGGTCAACTTCTATTGAAGCTGAGAACCCAAAGGAGGCTGCAATTACATTGTTGAGAAAAAATGAGCCTTCTTTGAAAGATTCAGTCATCACATTGGTAAAAGATACAGAACATCCACAGATAACAGTAATGTTAGCTAGAAAAACAGGTAGAAAGATACTTAATAAGTATCGTATTGAAGCTACTTCATCAAGTGTAAATAGTAGGGTAGACACAGTAGCAGATAATACTCTTAATGCTAAGATGGATTTAGTAACATTTTTCAAAGCAGAAAGAAGTAAGGCAAGAGAACGATATGCAAGAGCTGTAGCATCTCAGTGTGGAGATGATAGAGAAAAGTTAATGGAGTGGGAGGCTAAAACAAAGGCTAATGTTAAGCGCATGATTAAAGATGGCGCAACCCCACAGGCTTGTGCAAAGGCTTTTTATGATAAGAAATCCGTTGACCTTTCAGAAGTTATTATGACCGCAGAGAACTTTAAGAGTGATTATGTATTGTATGACCATGAAGTAGTAAAGGATAAGCGTAAGGTATTAGAGGCATTAAAGAAAGGTGTATGCTTATTCCTTGTAGACTCAGCAAGTGGTGGAAGTACAACATATATGGGTACAGCTAATCTTCGTGTTCATGAGAAGTTATATGAGTTCAATACATATACACTTTACAAGATGGCTGATATTTATAGTGAGTATATGAGTATCACACCTAGAAAGGTAGATTTAGTAAAGCAGGGTTCAAAGACACCTGAGTTTAAGTCAGAGAATATCAGAATTGCAAGTTGTAGTTTAAGAATGAAGGACGAAACTGTAAAGGGTGTTCCTACTGGACGTTTTAAGGTAAGTAGTGTTGAGTATTCAGTAGCACTTGATAATATTATTTGTATGGCATTGTTTACAAACTTACCACAGGTTGATAAGACTGTTACTGACTATTTAGCACAGGGCTTTATGATGGCAGGTGGTAATGATGTAGAGTTTGCAAAGAAGTTTGCTTTTGATAGAGAAGCATTTAACTTTGCACTTCGTACATTCAATGAAAAGAGGATGCCTTATGTAGATGTAGTAAATGCCTTAGAGAGAAGAGGAAAAGCACAGGGTATCTCAGAAGAGGATATAGCTTTGTATAGACAGAGCAAGGACGAGAAGTTAGGTGAAAACATTAAATATGTTGCTTTACACCATGCAGCAGGTTTAACCGCTACAGAAATCTTCAAGAAATATGGAATAAGCATAGATTAAATAGAAAACAATGTCACTATGTTAGAAATAGCGTAGTGACATTGTAGTAAATAAGAAAGGGTATAGTTATGGCAGGTAAATTTGTATTAGAACAAGTCATTATGGATATGAATAATTGGAAACAGACGAGGAAAAAGACAGGTTATAGCATTTATATGTGTATTCCTCCTGTAGGTACAAAAATTCATAATGTTTTGGAGCAGAGGGATTATGTCACAGGTAAAAATGATGTTGTTTTAAGTGGTACAAGAGAGGAATTATGGGTTGATAAGCTAAGTAATGTTATGAAAACTTATAATTTTGTAGATAAGGGTATTATTACTGTACCTAAAATAACTCAAATGAAGAGATTAAATTGCTTACCTTGGACTCGTATAGAACCAAAAGCGAGCAAGATGGGTGCTGATTTTGCTTTATTTGTACCAAAGCAGCATAAGAATATTGTTTTACCTAATGGCTATGTTGTAAATAGTGCAAATGTATCACATGGTATTGGTGATTTCTTAGTTGCTGAAAATGTAGGTGGTACACCAGATATAGACAATATCAGAGTAGTGAACGGAGAGATTTTTGTAGATACTTATGATATGAGAACATTTACAGGTTTGGTAGTAAATGCAAAGCAAGTCATAGACGCACCTTATCCAAAAATCAATCTTTTACCTCAAAATATAATGCCTACTATGACAACTGTACAAGAGGATAAAGACGAGATAGGTCATGTAGAGACAGAGGACTTTAATGTAATTGCATATAGAACTTTTGAGCATTTGACAAAGCATTATGATAAGTATTCTTATGAAATTGTTGACGTAGTATCAAATTATAAGGATATAACAAAGAATTATGCAAAGATAGATGTTTTGAAAGAGGATAAAGCAGTAGCACGTTTGATAATGTCTATTGATGCTAAGAAATTCATCATTCTTGTTATCAAGAGTAGACTTGATGGTAAGTTACATACAATTAAGGCAGATAGTATTAAAGAAATGACAAAAGCTATTCAACAGTTTATTTAAAGGAGATAAGAGATGGGTGCTATTGGTGTAGGTGGTACTTTTGAAGCTTATGACTGGGAAACAGGTATAAACCAAGTTAAACTTGAAGCTAAATATGAACATGGTAATGATAGTTATAGTGGCGGTGCTAACAATGTAAATTTCTGCTATGTTGGCGATAAAAGTAATTTGACAAAGACTCAATTACGCAAGTTCCAAGAGGAATTAGAAGATAAATGTGATAAGAGACTGGGTTTTGTATATAAGTTAGAAGTAAAAGGTTATCGTATTATAACAACAAAATATATAGAATATCCAAGAAATCAAGGTGGTTTAGGCTGGGTATTGCATAAGGATTCTGAACAATTATGGTTTAAAAAGTATAAAACACCTTGTATTTTAGTTGTTGCAGATGAAGATGGAAGAGGTTCATGTATAGCAGGCGGTACTATAAGTGAGTTAAAAGCTAAAGCGCA
>JAEEGF011780447.1_pt1 | contig 16630 bp, 12 predicted proteins | sample 9134171 | NCBI WGS metagenome assembly JAEEGF01 (sample SAMN16246542, study PRJNA631951) | gut metagenome | biome: gut microbiome; feature: rumen; material: AP-attached | host: Bos | place: Iran: Karaj | collected 2018-10
GGCCATCTGATGGGGAGTCAGACAGCCCATTATGAAAAAGTTAAGTTATTGGTTGCTTCGGATCATTTATCGTCTTCCGATAATCTAATATTACATTAGGTTTATGACGTAATTATGAACACAAGGTTAATGATATGTGCTTTTTTGGCGAAACCGTTTTCGAAACATATTAATTTTATAATGGAATTTAGATAAAGATGCACAATTTTTTGATTGAATGTTCAAATTATTTTTTACATCTAGAATGTTTACTTTTGAAAAGCGGGTGTACTATACTTGTACCGAAACATAAACAGGCAATTTATGCCAATAAATAAAGCAGATTAAGAGAGGTCATGAAATGAAGGAGTTTACACCTATTAAGGAAGGCAAAGTTCGTGAGATCTACGATACAGGGGACAATCTTATCATGGTTGCTACAGACCGTATCTCAGCTTTCGACGTAATTCTCAAAAACAAGGTTGTTAAAAAGGGTGCAGTTCTGACTCAGATGTCCAAGTTCTGGTTCGAGTATACATCTGATATAGTTGCCAATCACATGGTTAGCACAGATGTTAAGGATATGCCTGAATTTTTCAACCAGCCTCAGTTCACAGGTAACAGCATGCTCTGCAAGAAGCTTACTATGATCCCTGTTGAATGTATCGTACGTGGTTATATCACAGGCAGCGGCTGGGAAAGCTACAAGAAAGACGGCACAGTTTGCGGTATCAAACTTCCTGAAGGTCTTAAGGAATGTGACAAGCTTCCTGAACCCATCTATACTCCTTCAACTAAAGCAGAGATCGGAGATCATGACGAAAATATAGATTTTGAAAGAAGCGTAGAAGTTCTTGAAAGAGACTTCCCTGGACATGGCAGAGACTACGCTGAGAAGATCCGTGATTACACAATCGCTCTTTACAAGAAGTGTGCTGATTATGCTCTTACAAGAGGCATCATCATCGCTGATACAAAGTTTGAGTTCGGTCTTGATGAAAATGGCAATGTTGTTCTTGCAGACGAAATGCTCACACCTGATTCAAGCCGTTTCTGGCCTCTTGAAGGTTACGAAGCAGGCCACTCACAGCCATCATTCGATAAGCAGTTCGTACGTGACTGGCTCAAGGCTAACCCAGACAGCGACTACAACCTTCCTCAGGATGTAATCGACAAGACAATCGAGAAGTACAAAGAAGCTTACAAACTCCTTACCGGCAAGGATCTTGAAGCTTAAGCTCAATATTTTTGCCACACATAAATATATTCATAGTATAGACATCATATACGATCACTAATAAAAAGTGTCAAAAGACAGGATCATACGACTCATCCAAGCGTTAACTCTACCAGAAATCTGATCCTAATCTTTTGACACTTTTTTATTTCTTAACTGATCCGCTGATCAATTATTTATTCTACCGACTTAAGGCTCTCAACCATATCAATCTTTTGTATAGAAAAATGTGCAATGATATTTACAAAGAGTGAAAATCCTACAGTAAGCCCCGCTGACAAAAGATAACTGCTAAGAGACACACTTCTTCCGAACATCATATAAGTATTTTCAACAGTACTCATAAGCCATACGATAAGCCATTTTCCCAAAGCAAGTCCAAACAAAATACCTGCAAGGGTCATAACAGTATTTTCCCTGTAAATATAACTGGTAGTCTCCTTGTCAGTAAATCCAAGGACTTTAAGGGTTGCCAGCTCTCTGACTCTTTCAGATATATTGATATTGGTCAGGTTATAAAGGACTATAAAAGCAAGAGCTGCTGCCGCAACTATAATGATTCCTACTGCAACGTTAACAGCGCTAAGTGAATCCCTGAACCTGTCCACGATAGAATTGATCCTGGTATAAGAAGATGCCCCTTCCATAGCTACAAGGCTTGAAGACAGATCATCGATCTGCTCATCTGTAGCATTCTCCGTATATTTGATAACAAACCTGTTATCCTGAAGGTCATCTTCTGTTATAGCGTCAAGATCATCAAAATCAAGATAGATGTAGTTATATACGTAATTTTCAACTATATCTGCAACTTCAATACTGACCACCGTATCATCAGACATTGTGATCTCTACAACGTCACCCTTTTTTAGATCATTAATATCTGCCATCTTTTCTGTAAAAAGACCTTTAATGTGACCATTAGCCTTATCTACCGTGCCTTTAGGTATTGTCACCTTGTCAGAATCTGTTCTATGAGCGATAGAAACAAATCTGGAAAAAGCGTCATAATCCTTAACTGCAACAATATACGTTCCAATAGGATTTTCTTCTCCAAAGGCAGATGAAGGCGTATCTGTAAATATAGCCATATGGTCAGCTACTATCGAAGATTTTCCTATCACCTCATCAATATCTTTTATATGGTCATATTCCGCATCCGTATTTACATCAAGATAAGCATCATAGTGCGTTACATCCACATACTGCTTGTCTATGACAGTATATATTGAATCATAAAGGCCAAATCCAACTACCAAAAGAGATGTACAGCCTGCTATACCGATAACTGTCATCCAGAATCTTTGTTTATATCTGAAAAGATTCCTGCAGGATACTTTGGATGTGAACTTGAGCCTGTTCCATATAAAGCCTATTTTTTCCAAAAATACTCTCTTACCGGCCTTTGGAGCTCGCGGCCTCATAAGAGTTGCAGGACGTGCCTGGAGCTCAACCCTGCTTGAAAGGTAGGCGGTACCTGTAACCGCTACAACTGCTACTCCTACTGAGAAAAGATATACCTCAGGCTGTAATACGATCTGAAAATCCGGAAGGGTATACTGTCCCTTCCAAGCTTCAAAGCATAGAATCGGAAGAACAGTATTTCCCCAAAGAAGTCCAATGATTCCGCCGGTGAAGCTTGCAAGAAATGCATAGCCTATATATTTGATAGATATCATGCTATAGCCATAGCCAAGTGCCTTTAGCGCTCCAATTTCGCCCCTGTGGTCTTCTACCATTCTGGTCATGGAAGTAAGGCACGAAAGGGCAGCTACCAGATAGAAGATAACAGGGAATACATTGGCAAGGTCTCCCATCTTCTCTGCATCCTGCTTATAGCTCATATATCCCGAATTAGCACTTCTTGAAAGGACATATGACTTGCCCTTATCCATATCGTCTATTTGTTCCTGAGCATCATCGATCTTCCCCTGCGCATCATCTATTTTGCTCTGTGCTTCTTTTATATCTTCCCAGCCTTCATCGATCTCATCCTGCTTATCATCTATCTCTTTTTGCATTTCATCAAAATCTATCTGTTCGCCGGAAGCTCCTGCCATGCTGTCATAAGCTCCGTTTTGAGCATCATATGCACCGGCCTGCGCCATTTCCATAGCTGCATTTGCATTTTCTAGTTCTTCTTTTGCTTTATCCAGCTCTTCCTGACCGCTTTCAAGCTCTTCTTTCGCATCTTCGATCTCTTTTTTGGCATCATCAAGCTTAGAGATAGCATCGTCGAGCTCGCCTTGCGCTGTATCATGCAGATAGTCATATCTTGACCTTACAAGGCTGTCTGCAAAATCTTCCATGCCTTTGGCATAGTTCTTGGTATAATCTTCATATTCAGAAGTGTAAGCCTGCATATTCTGGGTTTTATCAAGAAGAATATAAATCGCTGTATAGTAATCCCAGTCAAATTCGCTCTCAGGAACATATACAAACGCTGAGATCGTGCCTGTACCTATGCTTGACGTACCCCTGTCAACTGATACATAAAGAGGGCTGTCAGCTATTCCGACTATTGTATAGGTATAGTCATTGAGTTTTGTTGATGCTATATCAATATCTATATCTTCTACTATCTCGTCTTCGTCCGTTTCAGCAGTGTCATTCTCAGCATTTTCAATATTCGAGTCTTTTACCTCATCCTGATCTTTATCATCATCCGAATCTTCTGCATTATCCGGATCATACAAAGTAATGACATCGCCAACCTTTAAACCAAGCTTATCTACAAGAAGTGAATCGATAACGCATTCGCCGTTCTTAGTAGCAAGTCTGCCCTCTTTCAGATATAAGAGATTGATATTTTCAGGCATGGATAAAACAGATACTACAAGATTATCAATCTGCAGATCTGTCTGCCTTGACCCTTCAGCATAAAGCACGCCGTCATAGGAAGCGACCTTTTCAAGATCATCTTCCATAAAGCCAAGTGTCGATATAAGACGGATATCCATAAGTTTTTTCTCTTCATAATACTTTGAAGCCGTATGCTTCATATCAGGTGATGTTGTACGAAGTCCTGTAAAAAAAGCTACAGCGATCATTACAAGGAGAAGGAGCGATATGAATCTTTTCCGTGACTTTTGAATTGCTCTAAATGCATCAGTTATAATTACCATTCAATATCCTCGATATCAGTAGGATTTGGATTTTCATCAATTCTGTCTGCCTTACCGTTTCTGATATGAATAACTCTATCAGCCATGGGACATATAGCTGAGTTATGGGTTATAACAACTACCGTGATCCCCTTTTTCCTTGCCATATCCTGAAGTATCTTAAGGATCTGCTTACCGGTAACATAGTCAAGTGCACCTGTTGGTTCATCGCAAAGGAGAATCTTGGGGTTCTTGGCAATTGCACGGGCTATAGCCACTCTTTGCTGCTCACCTCCTGAAAGCTGTGCCGGGAAGTTATTAACCCTGTGAGAAAGACCCACTATATCAAGAGCTTCCAGTGCGTCCATAGGATCTTTACAGATCTGGGCGGCAAGCTCTACATTTTCCTTGGCTGTAAGGTTCTGGATAAGGTTATAGAACTGAAATACAAAGCCAATATCATACCGGCGGTACATTGTAAGCTGCTTCCTGTTAAAGTCGCTTACAAGTACGTCATCAACTACGATCGTCCCTGACGTACATACATCCATACCTCCAAGCATATTAAGAACAGTCGTCTTACCAGCGCCGGAAGGCCCTACTATGATAGTAAACTTACCCTTATCTATCGTAAAATCAGCTCCATCTACTGCCTTAATAGGAACTTCACCCATGTTATATTGCTTAACAACATTTTCAAACCTTATATAACTATTATCCATTACGCATTCCCTTTCTGAACATTCGTAAGATAATCCTCTTCTTTTTTCGGTTTATGGACATTAATTTATAACATTTAGATTTCATATTTTTATTTTATTTTCCATCAACTGTTACGCCAACATTTAAACTCGCTTTTCTTTAGAATTTTTTCCATAAATTCACGTAATAATAGCCTGTTTTTATGCAACTATACAAAATATTAATTTTGTAGATACGTATGACTTTTTTCATGTTATTATTGTCATGGCAAAAGTTTGACCGAATGTTCAAACTATAAATACAAACGGGCAATAAATCCCTATTTTTATTAAGGAAAGAGGCTTACATGGGTGGTTTTTTCGGATTAGCATCACACAGTGATGCAGTTTTTGATCTTTTCTATGGAACAGATTATCATTCCCATCTGGGAACAAGACGCGCAGGTCTTGCTGTATATGACAATGAAAAGGGTTTTGACCGCGCTATTCACAACATTGAATCTTCAAATTTCCGTCCGAAATTTGACAAAGATATCCTTAACATGAAAGGAAATCTTGGAATAGGCTGTATCTCAGACTTCGAACCTCAGCCTCTTATCGTTCGTTCCCATCACGGAACATATGCAATCACAACAGTTGGCAGAATCAATAACGTAGACGAGCTTACAGACAAGTTATTTGAAAATAACCGCTCCCACTTCCTTGAAATGAGCGGCGGAGATGTAAATCCTACAGAGCTTGTAGCTTCTCTTATCAACCAGCAGGATACGATCGTAGACGGTATCCGCTATGCTCAGGATATGATCAAGGGTTCTATCACTCTCCTTCTTATGACCAAAGACGGAATCTACGCAGCCCGCGATAAGTTCGGCCGTACTCCCGTACAGATCGGTCACAAAGAAGACGCTTACTGCGCATGCTTTGAAAGCTTTTCATATCTTAACCTTGGATATGAGCCATATAAAGAACTCGGACCAGGCGAAGTTGTCTTCATGACAGCTGATGGTGTAGAAACTCTTGTAGCTCCTCAGAAAGAGATGAAGATCTGTACATTCCTCTGGATCTACTACGGCTTCCCTGCAGCATCCTATGAAGGTCTTAATGTTGAGCAGGCAAGATATAACTGTGGCTATAAACTTGCAGAAAGAGATATGAAGCGTGAAAACGTTCATCCTGATCTCATTGCAGGTGTTCCGGATTCAGGTGTAGCTCACGCTATTGGTTACTCTAACAGATCCGGTGTTCCTTACGGACGTCCTTTTGTAAAGTACACACCTACATGGCCGAGATCCTTTATGCCTACTATCCAGTCAAGGCGTAATCTCATCGCCAAGATGAAACTTATTCCGATCCAGGATCTTATTAAAGATAAGAAGCTTCTCCTTATCGATGACTCAATCGTAAGAGGAACTCAGCTTCGCGAGACTACAGAATACCTGTACGACAAGGGGGCAAAAGAGGTACATATCCGTCCTGCATGTCCTCCGCTTGTATTCGGATGTCCTTACATCAGTTTCTCAAGATCCAATTCTGACAGAGAGCTCATCACAAGACGAGTTATCGAGCAGCTCGAAGGATGCGCTAATCCTTCAAGAGAAACTCTTGATAAATATACTAATCCTGATTCAGAACAGTATGCAGCAATGCTTGAAGAGATCAGAAAGCAGCTTAACTTCACAACACTTCACTATCACAGACTTGATGATATGATCGAAGGACTTGGAATTGAGCCATGCAAGCTCTGCACATACTGTTGGAACGGACAGGGCTGATATATCGCCTATACCGGATAAGGGCAGTTAATAAAAGATTTTGGGGGCATGAAAATTATATAAAATTCAAGGCATAATAGATGGAGATTTATATTCCTAGGGTTTGAAACTCGCTACGCTCAAACAGTCAAACCCTAAGCAGGAATATAAATCTCCATCTTTTAAGCTCTTGAATTTAATATAATTTTCAAAGCCCCCAAAATCTTTTATTAACTGCCCTTATCCAGTATATTCATGATATTTATTATATATAAATAATATAAAACTTCCTTACCCATTTTTATGAATAAGGAAGTTCTTTTTTTTTATCAATTTGCATGATATAACGGAAGCTTCTTGAGGTCCTCGATCTTAACAGGCTTTGAGTAGTAGTAACCCTGGAAGGAATCTGCGGGGAACTTGTCTCTTACGAAACCTAGCATCTCTGCGTTCTCGATACCTGTAAGGGCAACATGTACGTTCATGTTGTGGGCGAAGCCTGACATTGCTTCTACTATGTACTGGTTAACAAGATTCTTGTCTATGTCTCTTAAAAATCTTCTGTCAACCTTGATAAGGTCGATCGGAAGGAGTCTAAGAAGATCAAGTGAACTGAAATCTTCTACATCAAGAGCTATCTGGCTTCCGAGTGACTTCATAAAGTCTACCTGGCTCTTAAGGTGCTCTCTACTCATGTCACGGCAGCGTTTTGTAAGTTCAAGCGTAAGATTCTTTACAGGGAATCTTGTACGTCTTAAGAGTTCCATGAGAGATGTTCTGAACTCACTTCTTTCAAGCTGCATGAATGTAAGGTTTATGTTGAGCATGAAATCAGGGAATACTGCTACGATTCCTCTTGTTTCATTAAATGCCTGTTCAAGGATCCAGTTACCAAGTTCGAAGAATACGCTATCATTTTCCAAAAGAGGAATGAAGGTATCAGGCATTACTTCGCCATACTTCTCGCTCTTCCAACGTATAAGAACCTCTGCACCTATCATGTGATTATCTTTTGAAGATACGATAGGCTGATAAACGAGATAGAAGCCTTCGCATCTGTTCATGATATCTGCACGGATCGCATCAAGAAGCTCGATACGTCTTGCGTTCTGTTCCTGATGTTCGTTATGGTATACAACAAGTCCGCCATGATTGATATCCTTGGATACATCAAGAGCATATTTAGCACTTGTATATATGGTATGCTCATCAAGAGCAAAGTTCTCAACAACTACAATACCACCTGCGATGCTTACAGGAACTCTTGTACCTGCAACATAGAAAGCCGTCTTAAGCTGCTCACGCATTCTTGAATACAGCCGTCTTACTTCATCAAGAGAAAGAGAACCTGTTACTGCAACAAGGCTGGTTCCATCTCCTCTGTATATCTTTCCATCATTTTTTACAAGATTGGAAAACAGTTCTGCCTGTGCTCTTAACAGCTGATTACCAAAAGAATAACCGTATGTACGGTTAATATCATCAAATCTTATGGTATCGATTATGAGAACAACAGATTTCTGTTTACGATCACGTCTTTGACGAAGCTCATTAAATAGCTGATACTGATTGTCTGTATCAGTGATCGGATCTCTGTTTGAAACTATTCCGTGATTGGTTATGAAGAATGCAAGATAGGCAGGTCTTCCTGAATAATCCTTGATTATTGTTCCTTTACTGGAGCAGGCAACATATTCACCATTCTTGTCCATGGCACGATATTCCATGGGAGCTTCCTGATTAATACCTGCTATCATTGCTGTGATACGCTGTTCATAGTTCTTACGGTCATCCGGATGAATGCGCTTATGCCAGTCATCATCAGCATTCTCTATATATTCTCCTGAGAGTCCAAAGAATTCTACAGCGTTGGTAGACCACCTTGCATAGTGGTTGAAGATATCATACACAACAGCATATCGGCTCTTAGATACAACAACAAAGGTATCAAATATCCTACTTATTGTGTCATTAAGTCCGGTCCTGGCCATATTTCCTCCCTATACGGCGTTATATTTACTCCCCAGCCGTACAAAAACTAGATATTTTTGGAACACGCTATTAAATATAGTATCGCATTTATATTTTATGCCATTACATGAAAAAATGCCATTATTTTGGATAATTTCGTTTAATTTCTACATTTTGCCCTATTTATGTTACAACATTCCGTCACCGTTCCCACAAGTAGCCCAATTTGTGTTCGCTTTACTTTTGCAATTTTTTCGCTTATTATAAGTTAAATACATTCAAAAAACATAGGAGGAATACTATGCCAGAGCCAATTATTGAATCAAGCTCATCTCTTACATCGAAAGGAAATCTTGTATTCAAGGAGACAACACGTCTGCGTTTTTTTGGTATTCCGTGGCCTTTCACTCATTATCAGATCTACGAAAATGACCTTGTTGTGATCAAGGGTCTTCTTAATCTCAACGAAGATGACTGCTATCTGTACAAGATTGCTGATGTAAGCATTAAGCGTACTCTCTTACAGAGAATATTTGGACTTTCAACCATCACCTGCTTTGTTGCATCAGATGCTTCAGGAGATCAGATCGTACTTAAGAACATCAAACACGGAAGCCAGATCAAAGATTTCCTTCTTTCACAGTCAGAAGCCTGCAGACTTCGCCGCAGAACTGTTACAACTCAGAATCTTAGTTATCATGATGGTCCTCATCACTTTAATGATGCTAGTGGCGTTGACCTCAATCACGACGGAATTCCGGATGAGTTTCAGAACTAAAAGATAGTTCATAAGAACTGATCTTAAACCTTTCACTATCCAAGTGTAAATAAAGCCAATGCTTCTTTATTGAGAAAGCATTGGCTTTATTATTTTGCTTTAATTCGATTTCGAGCAAGCTCGAATCGAAATGACTTTTGACCTTACGTCATTTCATTTTAGTAGTAATACTTTTAGTATAGTATTCTATCTTTTGGTATTGCTATTCCTACTTATCTGATCATCCGATCCTTGTAGATATAAATATCGCTTCTCTCTTAGCCTCTTCATCATCAGGATAAAGAGAAAGATACTTGTTCATAAGAGTATTTGCAGATTCAAAATCTCCCGTATACTCATATGCTGTGATCTCATTTCGAAGAAGTGCCTTATTCTCATTAGGATCATCAAGGGCAAGACCTGCTTCAAAATCACTTATGGCCATATTGTAGTAGCTGACATCATTGTATGCTTCGGCCATCTGCATTTCGCAAAGGCCCAGTCTGTTATAGATCTCAGCATGCTCACCTGCTTCTTCAAGATATGATCTGTATACGCTTATAGCGTAGTTGAAATCGCCCTGTTTTTCACCTGTCTGTCCCAGAAGAAGGATGATCGGTGATTTATCAGCTTCGCTCTTTTCATTACGTGCAAGCTCAAGGTAGTTCTGAGCCTGCGCATTATTACCAAGATAAAAAGAAATCTGGCCAAGTTCATAATTGGTCATATGGCTTGGATCCCATACACCTTCAAGGATCTCAAGGCCCTCTTCTCCATATCCCTTTGCAGCAAGAAGCTGGTATATCTCGATTATCCTGTCATAGCCCTTGGAATCAAGTTTCATGACCTGGCTGAAGTCTTCCATTGCCTTATCATGATTGCCCTGCTCAAGGTAGCAGACTCCGCGCATATATATAGCATTCTTATCATTACTACGAAGATTAAGAATGGCATTATATACATTTACAGCATCTGCATAATCACCGTTCAGATAATAGGCCTTGGCAAGATAGAAGTTGGTATCAAAATCAACATCATGAATAATGCCATTACCTGAAGAAAGAGACGTCTTAAAATATTCAATTGCCTTATCATAGTCGCCAAGCTCTAAACTGCATATTCCAAGTGCTCTGTAGCAGTCATGTTCATCTGCACCTTTTTCCAGAGCTTTTTCAAGCGTATCTTTGGCGCTCGCATAATCATGATCCTGAATATATTTTATTCCGGATTCAAGAAGATTATCTGTTTCCGATGATGAACATCCACTAAGTCCCATCATCGCTACCAGGCCTATAACAAGCAGAATTTTCTTTTGTCCCCTCATCCTGAGCATTTCCCCCGAGTATTATTGACAATCACCAAAAAGGTTATTTAAGGTACGCAATGATCTCAACTTCACAAAGTACATTCTTAGGAAGCTGTTTAACAGCAACGCAGCTTCTTGCAGGTTTTCCAGTAAAATACTTCTCATATACGCCGTTAAAATCAGCAAAGTCTCCCATATCAGAAAGGAAACAGCTTGTCTTAACTACATGTTCATAATCAGTTCCTGCAGCCTTTAAGATCTCACCGATGTTACGGCATACGAGATCTGTCTGAGCTTTGATATCTTCGCCTTCGATCTCACCTGTTGCAGGATTGATCGGGATCTGACCTGAAGCATAAAGGAAATCACCGGCGATAATACCCTGTGAATATGGTCCGATAGCAGCCGGAGCTTTGTCTGTAGATACTTTTTTCATAATAACTTCCTCCTTAATGATACTATTAATATTGCTTTAAAAAACGGATTTATTATCCTGTTCTTCAAATACTGCTGTAACGTAGAAGCCTCTTGAATTCTCTTCTACCTTGGTAACTTTTCCTTCTCTTGCAAGCATCCTCTGATTAAAAGGATAGTTGCCACTCATGGCAAGAGCAGGGTCTATCGTATAATAATAATTACTTGGAAGAACGCCCTCTGTTACTGTAATATTGTCCCCTTCTTTTAAAAGACCCGGGCGCTCCATCTTGAATTCCATTACTCGTTCCATAACACTTCTCTATTCATCCAAATTATTGATCTCTGCGATCTTGGTCTCTGCATTACTTGCATACTTGGTATCAGGGAATAAGGATTTTACATCATTGTAAGCCTTTTTGGCTTTATCGTAATCTCCGTTGTCATAATATGCATTGCCAAGGAAGTACAGAGCCGGTTCATTGGTATTATCATAACCAAAGGATTTTGAAAGACACTCAATAGCTGTATCATACTCCTGTGAAGTATATGCTTTATATCCAAGCTTATAGTAATAATCTCCAAGCGAAGGACCTACAAGCTCTATCATGGAAGCATATAATGTCTTGAAGTCTTCAGAAGCTGTGCTTCCCAGCTTATCCATGTCTACAAGATCCATATGCTCAGCTATACTTTTTATATCATTTGGCGTCTTTACGTATATATCAACTGCCGCCATAAGTTCATTCATTGCTTCAACTGTGACGTCTTTTTCTGAATATGAATCTATGGTAGCCTGAAGATCTTCTATCTGTTTATTAAGATCATCAACTGTGCCCTGATTTTCCTGCAGCTGTGATGATTTCAGATCGCCTTCCTCACTGATAGCTGCGATCCTGGCACTTGCTTCATCATTAACTTCCTGTATCTTAGCAGGAAGGATAAGGAATACTCCGGCCAGAAGACCAAGGGCAAGTCCTATAAGTACGCTGATCAATGAGACTGTACCCTTAGGTTGCATGCTGTGTACAGGCTGGATAATAGTATCATTACCGCTTCTGTACTCAATAACATCGCCGGCTTCAGTTCTTTCTTTTACAGTCTTATCATCGTCATCGTCAGGAGAAAGCATCTTTTCTGCTTCCTGAAGATAAAAACGTGTCTTTGTACTTCCATTATCTATGCGAAGAGCTCTTGTAAGCTCTTTTTTCGCTTTAGAATATGAGCCATTATTAAGATACAAAAGTCCAAGAAGTTGATGAGCTGCAAGGAAATTAGGATTGGACTGGAGTATCTTTTTGAGCTGTATTACTGCAAGATCAAGGCTGCCTTCTTCGCAGTATCTTAGTGCCACATTGTATTTTCTGACTGACTGGTTCACAACATCGAGGTGAGTCGGATTATTACGAAGCTCCTCCATGTAATCATCTGCACTATTATCAGTTGTCTGAAGGTTCTTACTTATAACCCATTCACACAGAGCCGGAACCACTTCACCAATCTCATAATATACAAGTCCCAGAAGGTTTCTTGCCTCTATGTTGTTCTTATTGAGTTTTATACTGTGCTGAAGAGAATTGATCGCACCGGAAAGGTTCCTTACGGTAGCCTTCTGAAGACCATCATTATAATAAACATTGGAAAGGCTGATAACCTTTTTGTACAAGGCTACATTCTCACCACATTCCGGACATAACTCGCTCTCAGTCAGCGTACTTCCGCATCTGTAGCAAATCATATCGTGCCTCGTCCACCTTTTGATTTTTTAGGAGCATTTTCAGCTTCTTTCATAAGTTTAACAAGGATATCCGCCATATCATCAAGGTCCTGATTATGGATCAGTTCCTCAGCATCTACGATTTCCAGACTGGGGCGAAATTTTTTTATTTCTTCTTCGAAATTTATCATAGTTTATTATTCACTCTTTTCTTTGAGCTGGCCGGCTAGATATAAGGAACCGGCCGCAAAGATCAAATCATTGTTTTGTCGTATCGAATAAATATAAGCGACCGCATCATCAACGCTGTCATAAAATGATACATTGTCAAAAGATGAAAATGCATCCTTAAGACTTTCCATGTCAAGTGACCTTCCCGTCCTGAGGCATGCAACTGCGATCTTATCAAATATCTTACTGTTTTCGATCATGGAAGCCATTTTTAAATACTGCTTATCAGAAACAGCGCCAAACAAAAGGATTTTATTACCTTTATTTTCAATCTCTCCGGCGCTTTTCAAAAAAGCTTCCATTCCATCAGTGTTGTGTGCTCCATCGACTATAAATCCCGGTCTTATCTCTTCCATTCTGCAAGGCCAAAGGGCTTTATTTAACCCTGTTTTAATATTGTCAAAAGATATCCGGATATCCCCAAGATCACTGATCTCTTCGATGCAGCTTATGGCCAGCGCAGCGTTCTGAGTCTGATATGTAGCAGCTGTGCGCAGACTTAGTCCAACATAATTATAATACTCAGAATCAAAGCAAAAATCAACGTACTTATTGCCCCCGCCATCTTCCAAAAGCTTCACATTACTGATGTTTGCTTCAGTTATACAGCGTATCTTTGCCTGTTTTTTTTGAGCAGTATCTGTTATCACTTTTGTGGTTTCTTTTCTTTTGTCAAAAAATATTACAGGAACTTTTTCTTTTATGATCCCGGCCTTATGTGCTGCTATTTCCTCGTAAGAATTGCCAAGATACTGCATGTGATCAAAGCCTATCTCCGTGATCACACACGCAAGGGGCTTTTCTATTACGTTAGTAACATCAAGAAGGCCTCCAAGCCCTGTTTCAAGTACAAGATAGTCTATAGCGCTATCTTTATATATATCCATAGCCATAAAGAACAGATATTCGAAATATGAAGGAAAGAAATCACCTCTGCCTTTTTCCGTCTTTTGGTATTTTTCAATCTCATCAAGTATATTCAGAAATGATGCTATAAAAACATCATCCGATATATCATTTCCATTAATCTTAAATCTTTCCGTTACCTTCACAAGATGGGGAGATGTGAACATTCCGACATGAAAGCCTGCCTGAACAAGTATTGATGAAAGATAATTACAAACAGAGCCTTTACCGTTGGTACCTGCAACATGAATTATCTTCATATTCCTGTCAGGTCTTCCCATAAATTCAAGGAAAGAGGCATTATCGCTAACAGAATGCTTGGTTGTTAACGATGGGAGCATATTGAGAAATTCATCGCACGCATCCAGATTAAGTCTGTTTTCTTTATGTAATTTTTTTATATAAATAATATTCTCATCTAAATTGTTATCTGTCATAATGATCTGTCTCTACCGTTAATATCAAGGATCAATCTCTTTTTTATAAAGTATATGGCGATAAGCCTACTATCGTTATACTAATATATCCGCAGGTATATATGTTGTACCTGCGGATATATATTGTACCTTACTTCTTCATAGAAGATTCAGGATATTATTTATTAAGCTGCTCAAGTCTTTCAACTATCTGATCATACTGCTGCTGGTATTTAGCCTGTTTTTCTTTTTCCTCATTAATCTTAGCTTCAGGAGCCTTGGAAAGGAACTTCTCGTTAGAAAGCATAGCCTTTGATCTCTTAAGCTCGCCTTCAAGCTTGCCCTTTTCCTTGTTAAGACGCTCGATCTCAGCCTTGATATCTACAAGTTCTGCAAATGGAATGTAGATATTGCATCCAGGAAGAACTACAGAAACTGCATCATCAGCAATTCCTTCTTTATCCTTCTGACATACTGATTCGTTAGCATATGCAAGTGACTCGAAGAAGAGCTTACCTGTTCTGAAAATATCAAGCATTTCGTCATTATCAGATACTACGAATACCTTAGCTTTACGGCTAGGAGCAACGTTCATCTGAGTTCTTACGTTACGGATACCACGAACAGCTTCTTTGATAGTCTCAATGCTCTTTTCATCATCAGCAAAGTTCCACTCATCCTTGTATACAGGCCATGAAGAGATCATGATAGACTCTTCCTCATCCTGCATAGTGCAGAAGATCTCTTCTGTAATGAATGGCATGAAAGGATGAAGGAGTTTCAAGCTGTCAATAAGAACTGTCTGAAGTGTCCACATTGCAGCATCTCTTGATACCTTATTGTCTGAGTTATAGAGTCTTGGCTTAACCATCTCGATGTACCAGTCACAGAACTCTTCCCAGATGAAGTCGTAAACCTTCTGAACTGCAATACCCATCTCGAACTTGTCCATGTTCTCAGTGATCTCTTTGATGGTATTGTTGAGCTTAGAAAGGATCCAGTGATCAACTGGCTCAAGTCCAGCAGGTGCAGGCTTATTGATAGCGCTCTCTTCATCTTCGCCCATGTTCATCATGATGAAACGTGAAGCATTCCATACCTTATTAGCGAAGTTTCTGCTGTTCTCCACACGCTCGATGTAGAAACGCATATCGTTACCAGGTGCATTACCTGTAATAAGTGTAAGACGAAGGGCATCAGCACCGTACTGATCGATGATCTCAAGAGGATCGATACCATTACCAAGAGATTTACTCATCTTACGGCCCTGTGAATCTCTTACAAGACCATGGAAAAGAACTGTCTTGAATGGCTTCTCACCCATCTGCTCAAATCCTGAGAATATCATTCTGATAACCCAGAAGAAGATGATATCATATCCTGTTACAAGTACATCTGTAGGATAGAAGTACTTAAGATCCTCTGTGATCTCTGGCCAGCCAAGTGTCTCAAATGGCCAAAGAGCTGATGAGAACCATGTATCAAGTGTGTCAGGATCCTGTGTAAGATGCTGGCATCCGCACTTAGGACATACTGTTGGTGCTTCCTTGGCAACAACGATCTCGCCGCACTCATCGCAGTACCATGCAGGGATTCTGTGTCCCCACCAGAGCTGACGTGAAATACACCAGTCTTTGATGTTGTTGGTCCAGTTGAAGTATGTCTTTTCCATTGACTTAGGAATAAGCTGAATCTCGCCATCCTCAATAGCCTTAACTGCAGGCTTAATGAGCTCGTCCATCTTAACGAACCATTGGTCTTTAACCATAGGCTCAACTGTCTCACCACATCTGTCGTGAGTTCCTACGTTGTGAATCATATCTTCTATAGAAACAAGAAGTCCCATGCTGTCAAGCTCTTCAACGATGAGCTTTCTTGCCTCATAACGATCCATACCCTGGAACTTGCCACCCTTTTCATTGATAGTAGCATCGTCGTTAAGTACGTTGATAACCTCAAGGTTATGACGCTTACCAACTTCAAAGTCGTTAGGGTCATGACCAGGAGTGATCTTAACTACACCTGTACCGAATTCCATGTCAGCGTGCTCATCGCCAACAACAGGAATAGGACGGTTGATAATAGGAAGCATTACGTTCTTGCCAATATAATCCTTATATCTTGGATCTTCAGGGTTTAC
>JAEEGF010548660.1_pt1 | contig 16624 bp, 12 predicted proteins | sample 9134171 | NCBI WGS metagenome assembly JAEEGF01 (sample SAMN16246542, study PRJNA631951) | gut metagenome | biome: gut microbiome; feature: rumen; material: AP-attached | host: Bos | place: Iran: Karaj | collected 2018-10
GGAGAGCTTCGTTCTTTCCCTCTCAAGATCCTGCATGGTTGCTGATGGTCCAGCCTTTCTGAAGGCCTTGATGGTGTCATCAGCTACAGCCTTGGCTTCCATAAGGATCACTCTGGCCTCTTCGTTGGCAGCTCTTAAGATCTCTTCTTTCTGAGCATCGATCTTGTCAGTCTTTCTCTCAAGCTCCTGTCTTAGCTCTTTTGCCTCCCTCTTGTACTGCTCGATCTCGAGGCGCTCGCTTTCTATTATCTTGCGGCTCCTCTCAAGGTCAGCCAAAAGATCTTCAAACTTCTTGTCATCTGTTCCAATCTGCTCCTTAGCAGCTTCGATGATCTTGTCAGAAAGCCCTAGCTTGGATGATATGGCAAAAGCGTTACTCTTTCCCGGAAGTCCAATAAGGAGCCTGTAGGTTGGCTTTAGTGACTCAACATCAAACTCGCAGCTGGCGTTCTGAACCCCTTTTGTGTTAAGGGCATAGACCTTGAGCTCACTGTAGTGGGTTGTAGCAAGAGTCCTGATCCTGCGCTCATGGAGCTCGTTCAGGATTGAAATAGCAAGAGCCGCACCCTCTGTAGGGTCAGTTCCTGCACCCAGCTCATCAAAAAGGCAAAGCGAGTTTTCATCTGCATGTTTAAGGATCGCTACCGTGTTAGTCATGTGGGATGAGAAGGTTGAAAGAGACTGCTCAATACTCTGCTCATCTCCAATATCTGCATAAACTTCTTCAAATACTGCAAGCTCTGACTTATCCCCTGCAGGGATCGCAAGTCCCGCCTGTCCCATTATGGTAAGAAGTCCTACTGTCTTAAGTGTTACAGTCTTTCCACCGGTGTTAGGACCTGTGATGATCAGCATGTCAAAGTCCCTGCCGCCGTAAACATCTATTGGCACAACCTTGTCTTTTGCAATAAGAGGATGTCTTGCTTTCTTAAGGTCAAAAGCGTGGTGCTCGTTAAATACCGGAGTCATTCCCTTTATCTCCAGGGCATAGGACGCCTTGGCAAAAGTAAAATCAAGATCTGTCATGATTTCGGAATCATACTTGATATCCTCTACGTGCTCAGATGCCATGATGCTGAGCTCCATAAGGATCTTGTCTATCTCAGCACGCTCCTCAAGAGCCATCTCCCGAAGCTTGTTGTTAAGCTCAACTATGGCAGCAGGCTCTATGAAAAGAGTTGATCCTGAAGATGACTGATCGTGAACAATGCCACTTATCTGTGACTTGTACTCAGCCTTAACAGGGATGCAGTATCTGTCGCCTCGCATGGTGACAACTGCGTCCTGAAGGTAGGTCCTTAAGCTTCCGTTTATCATCCTGCCAAGCTGATCGTGAATGCGGTCATTGGTGAGCATGATGCCTCGCCTAATGTGCTTAAGGGCAGGGCTTGCTTCAGAACTCATCTCATCTTCTGAAACGATGCATCTTTTTATCTCCGTTGAAACAGGAGTAAGAGGCTCAAGCATTGAAAAAGACTCTGTCAGTGAGTCGCTCTCTTCCTGCTCCCTTCCCGGGCGCCCATAGTTTTTTACCCTTCCTACATTTTCAAGGAAGGACGCCAGCTGAAGGAGAGATACCATGTCAAGGGAGCTTCCGATCTTAAGGGCCTTAAGCGTTCCCTCAAAGTCCTTATTGTCCCCAAAACTAATGGAGCCTTTCTTAAAAAGCCTTGCTATGGCGTCAGCTGTCTTTTTCTGATTGGCTCTTATCTCGCTTATATCTGAAGAAGGAAGGAGGCTCCCACACATCTTCCTTCCTGGCTCTGAACTTGCGTGTTCTGATAGCCTCTCTATTATTTTGTCGTACTCTAATACTTTTAGTGCTTTTTTATTCATGTCTAACCGTCTGCCTTGCTATATTACACAATAATCCAAATTACAGTTTATCATTTAAAGCGCTCCATGACTAGTATTTGTCTAGTTTTAGGCAGTAAGCTATACTATAATGTATGTAATGTTTTTGGCTTAAGGGGGATCCAATGGCATCAAACACAGATGAAAACAACAATAAGCTTGCCGATACCGGTTTTATCAGCGAAAAGATAAAGCAGCGCCCTATCAACAGAAAGAAGCTCCTAAGGCGTACTGCCATCACTTTCTTTTTGGCGATCATATTTGGTATAGTTGCATGTTTCACATTTCTTTTGCTCCAGCCCGTCTTTTCCGACCAGCTCTACCCAGAGGAAAAGCCGGAAGCAATATCTCTCCCTGAAGAGAACGTCCAAAATGAACTTACTCCCGAGGAGATGTTCGCTGTAGAAAACGAAATAGCCGCTGTTGAGGCAGAAAACTTTGAATCTGCTCAGAAGGATCAGATTGATGAGGCAATTGCTTCTTATTCCTTTGACGCTTCAGATTACAGCAAAATGATGGCTTCACTTAAAGAAGTTTCAACAGAAGTAAGCCGCAGCACCGTTACTGTTACAGCTCTTTCCAGCGATACCAACTGGTTCAGCGAGTCCTTTGAGAGCAGCGGTTCTACTTCAGGCGTCATCATTGCAACCAATGGATCATACTATTATATTGCTGTTCCAGCTGCCGCCATCACAGATGCAGAGACTATAAGAGTTACTTTCTTTGACGGATCTGTGACTACAGCCGAGCTGAGCCTTATAGATGATATAACTGGCCTTAGCGTCATAAGTGTTAAAAGGGCAGATCTTTCTGACACTACAAGAGACAAGGTATCCACCTCATCCCTTGGAAGCTCCAATTCTGGTTCACTTACTGGACTTCCTGTCATAGCAGTTGGAAGTCCCCTTGGCATACAGGGTTCCATCGCCTATGGCATCGTCACATCTGAAAAGACAGCTCTCGGCCTTGAGGATTCATACTATAAGCTTCTTACCACCGACATCTACGGCAGTACAAACGGAAGCGGTGTCATTGCCAACTTAAGCGGCCAGGTAATAGGCATAATCGATATGTCCTACAATTCCGATGAACTGGAGAATCATATCTGTGCAATAGGAATCACGGAGCTTAAGTCTCTTTTTGAAGACCTTTCAAATGGCCGCAACAGGGCTTACCTTGGCATTCACGGAACAACAATTCCAAATGACATACAGGTGTCCATGAATATACCAGCAGGAGCTTATATAACTACCACTGAGATGAATTCTCCTGCAATGATGGCAGGTATCCAGAGCGGCGATATCATAACTTCAATCGCTGGAACTGAGATTTCATCTTATGAGCAGCTGGTCTCCAAACTTGCAGGCTGTGCCCCGGATGATGTAATATCAGTTACTGTGCTCAGGCAGGCACCAAATGACTATGTGGAGCTGGATATAGACATCACTCTTACCAGCGCAACCCATAACTAATATAGAATCAAAAATAGAATCGAGGTTTTTTATGAAATTTATCAAAGACTTTATTCCTGGAGAAAAGGTAGCCGACATCTACATGTGCAAGCACAAACAGGCTGCCACCACAAAAAATGGCAAGGAATACTATTCAGTTATCCTCCAGGATAAGACAGGAACTGTTGACGCCAAGGTGTGGGAGCCAGGAGGAGCTGGGATTGACGAGTTCGATGCCACTGACTGTATCGATGTTTTTGGCGAGGTCACAAGCTTTAACGGAGCCCTTCAGGTAAACATCAAAAGAGCAAGAAAATGCAAAGAAGGCGAGTATGACCTCTCAAACTTCCTTCCTGTTTCTTCAAAAGATAACGATCAGATGTACAAGGAACTTCTTGGGATCATCGGAACCATAGAAAACCCTTACCTTAAAAAACTTCTTGAAGAGTTCTTTGTAAATGACACAGCCTTTATAGAGGCCTTCAGAAAATCAAGCGCAGCAAAGACTGTACACCACAGCTTCATCGGTGGTCTTCTTGAGCACACTTTAAGCGTTACAAAAATGTGCGAATTCATGGCATCAGCTTACCCAATGCTCAAAAGAGATCTCCTTCTTACTGCAGCTATCTGTCACGACATAGGTAAAACCAGGGAGCTTTCTCTTTTCCCAGTAAATGACTACACAGACCAGGGACAGTTCCTTGGCCACATCGTCATGGGCTGCGAAATGGTTGGGGAAAAAGCAAGGAATATTGAAGGATTTCCTGAACTCTTAAAGCAGGAGCTTCAGCACTGCATCCTGGCTCATCACGGAGAATTTGAGTACGGATCCCCTAAAAAGCCTGCGCTCATGGAAGCTGTAGCTTTAAATCTTGCAGACAACACTGATGCAAAGATGGAGACCTTCACAGAAATACTGCAAAATGTCACCACACCTGGATGGCAGGGATTCAATAAATTCTTTGAAACTAACATCTATCCCACAAAAATTGACTAAAGACCATTTATAGATTAACAAAAACAACTTTAGTTTTTTGTGTAAAACGACAAAAATTTAAAATATTTAAGAAAAATCTAAAATACCTATTGACGCACATATCCTCCTATTAGTAAAATTGCTACATCAGATGCTAGTAAACGCAATTTTTTTAGGAGGATTTACTATGAAAAAGAGATCATTAAGTGCTATCTTAGCCGGTGTAATGAGTCTTTCACTTCTTGCAGGTTGTGCTACCACAACTGTAGAAGATGCAGGCGAAGCTACCCCGGACACTCAGACAGCAGACACTGCTTCAGCAGAGACCACATCAGAGTCAACCACAGAGTCTCTTACAGGTGAAGGCGACCAGACAATCCACGTTTTCCTTTACATGCAGGAGCACGAGAAAGCAATCTATCAGCAGCTCATCGATCAGTTTGTTGAGGATCACAAGGATCAGGTCAAGGAAGTTGTATTTGAAGTAACAACTCAGGATGAGTACAACCAGAAGATGATCGCCAACATGACAGCAGGCGACATGCCAGATGTATTCTATGTAGGACCTGCAGCAGTTCGTTCATATGTTGACAACGGATACGTTCTTCCACTTGATGACTATGTTGACGATGCTACAATCAAGAGCATTTGGGGAACAACACAGGAAATCTACCGCTACGACGGCAAGAACATCGGAACCGGGTCACTTTACGCATTCCCTAAGGATCTTTCCTGCTTTGCTTTTGCTTACAACCAGGACCTCTTTGATGAGGCAGGCCTTGAGTATCCAGATCCCGAGAACCCATACACATACGATGAATTCGTAGAAGTTTGTAAGGCTCTTACCAAGGATACAGACGGCGACGGCGAAGTTGATCAGTGGGGCGTTGCCTGTGCAGATCAGTGGGGCATGACTCCTATCCTCTACTCAAACGGAGTTAAGTTCCTTAATGACGACATGACCAAGGTTAACGTAGCTAACAACCCTCAGCTCACAGAGGCCCTTACATTCTACACAGACCTTACCAAGAACGGCCTTACACCTTCAGTTGAGCAGGATACAGCTCTTGGTGGATACCAGAGATGGCTCGATGGACAGGTTGCTTTCTACGCTTGCGGTACATGGGACGTTGCAGCATTCATGGATGACGCTACATTCCCTTACAAGTGGAACCTTTGCGGATGGCCTGTAGGACCTTCAGGTGATGGCAAGAGCCACACATGGATGGGATCAGTTGGTTACTGCGTATCAGCTACAACAGAGTATCCTGACCTCTGCGCAGAGCTTGTATCAAAACTTTCAACAGATGCTGACGGACAGAGAGCAGTTTCAGGTATCTCAACTGGTGCTTCTATCCAGCTTCCAAACATCACAGATCTTGCTTATGGCGAGTTCAAGGATGCAGTTAACAGCGGAAAAGTTCCTTATGCTTCAAACGTTGATGTAATCTTTGGTTACTTCGATGGCAACGACAAGTACGAGGCAGCTCTTCAGGAGACAGATTACACATACAACGCAGAGTGGTTCACTCCTTTCTGGTCAGGTGTATTCAACATCAAGAACGGCGACATCTCCGTTGAAGATTACCTTGCACAGGTTGAGCCTGAGATGCAGGCAGCCCTTGATGAAGCAATCGAGCTTCAGAATTCAGCAACAAAATAATACGGGCATAGCTCATTTATAAAACACACATAAGCCCCTTGGTAGGATCTACTAAGGGGCTTAATTTTAAACTAGGAGTAAAAAATGGCTGGAAACAAAGTAAAAGTGCACAGATCTGCCATGGCTAAAAGAGAAGAGCGCTGGGCTTGGCTGTTTATAGCCCCTCCTTTTATAGGATTTATGCTCTTTATGGCTTATCCGATCGTATTTGCCCTCATAGCAAGTACAAGTAAATGGACCGGTATCAATTCCCTATGGGGCAACATTGTAGGCCTTCAAAACTATACTAAGATCTTTGCCGATGCAAAATTCTGGAAGTCAATGGCCACAACCATCATCTACATGATCGGTATTCCTATTGGAATGATCCTTGGAATACTGATAGCCATGGGACTTAACAGAAAGATCCCGGGGAAAAGACTTCTCACAACCATGTACTACGTTCCTGTAGTATCATCACTTGTTGCGGTTTCAATCCTCTGGGCATGGGTATTTAACTACGACTACGGTCTATTAAATGGAATCTACAAATTCCTTACCGGCGCTCACGGTCCAAACTGGCTTGGCGACGAGCACATGGTCAAGATTTCCCTTATCATCTTCATGGTGTGGAAAGGCCTTGGCGGAACAGTAATCCTCTATCTTGCCGGACTTCAGAATATCCCAAGAGATTATTACGAAGCTGCTATGATTGACGGAGCCAACGGCTGGAAAAGATTCACAAACATAACTCTGCCGCTTCTTTCACCAGTAACCTTCTATGTCCTTATCACTTCCCTTATCGGTGGTTTCCAGGTATTCGTAGAGGTTCAGGTCATGACTCCATCCGGCGGACCAAACTATAGCTCCGCTACAGTTGTTTACTATCTGTATGAAAAAGCCTTTACTAATGGACAGCTTGGCTACGGTAGTGCTGTAGCAGTAATTCTTGCGATAATCATATTCATCATCACGGCTATCAACTTCTGGGGCCAGGATAGATGGGTTAAGACTATAGATTAAGGAGGTGTGATAAGATGGCTACTTTAGCTTTACCAAGACAAAAAAGCAAAGACTACATGGATGACCACGTCACAACTCCTAAGGAGAAGGCGTTTAATATCATAATATTCATCATCCTGCTTCTTTTTGCTATTACCATGGTGTTCCCACTCATCTACATGGTGGCAACATCCTTTATGACCAAGAATCAGATACTTTCAGGAAGTCTTACGATCATTCCTGACCCTGTCCTTATTGGTAAGTATTCTCAGGTCCTTCAAAAGGGACAGTTCATAAGCGGTATCATAAACACAATAAAGGTAGAGATTCCTGTCCTTTTGATCGGAGGATTTACTTCTTCTCTGGCAGCCTTTGCCTTTGCCAAGATGGAATTTCGTGGCAAGAACGCATTATTCCTGGCACTTCTTGCAACTATCATGATTCCCTTTGCGGTTGTAATGATTCCGCAGTACGTTCTGTTTACCAAACTTCACTGGACTAACTCCCTGGCACCACTTATCATTCCCGGATGCTTTGGAAATGTCAGCATGATCTTCTTCCTTAGACAGAACCTTTACAGCATTCCTTCAGACCTAATGGATGCAGCCAAGATCGACGGATGCAACTACTTCGGAATCTACTGGAAGATCTTCCTGCCACTTATGAAGGGTGCTCTTGGAACACAGCTGATGTTATGGTTCATGGGAATCTGGAACGACTACCTTGCTCCTACGATCTTCCTTAGAAGCGAGAAACAGTGGACACTGCAGGTTGTCATCAGATCCTTCAATTCCTACTATGCGATCCAGAGTGACTACGCACTTATCATGGCAGCTTCGGTAATTGCCATGCTTCCGACACTTCTGTTGTTCTTCATGTTCCAGCGTATGATCATTCAGTCAATCGCCATCAGTGGTATCAAGTAATAACTAAAACCTTATAATAGATATCAAAAAGAGCTTAGCCGCGGCTAAGCTCTTTTCATATTCATTATTATTTACATCTCTATCGGGCTATATGCCATCTTAACATTGATGTCCTGATTGTAGTTGCCAAATCCTCTTCCAAAGATTGTAAGACCGCCTACGTGTTCTGCACTATCTGGAACTTCCAGCTTTAGCTTGAGCTGGCTCTTTGAGGTGATGTTAAACTGATCGATCGAAACATCTGAAATCTGGAGACCATCGATAAAAGTGCCCTTATGGTTGATAACAAGCATCTTTAACAGTCCATACTGATTCCAGTTAGGGAACCACCAGTCCGGAGTAAATATACCCTTTACATCGCCAAAATCACCAGGTGATGTCCAGGTACCAAGAAGAACATCGTTCAGATAAAAGTAAATATCTGATGGCCACACATTGTTTACGCCGGGAGCTTCCGAACTGAGCTCAGCAGATACACAGATCTCATCGATCCTCTGATTAGCTGGAACAAAGTTTGGGATTGCATACTCAACGTATCCCTTGGTAAACCACAAAATATCCGCCTCATATCTGTCTGGATGAGCAAAATATCTTGTGTCATCCACTTCGCCTATAAGTCTTGAACTAGTAGCAAGTCCACAGGTTGGATATACAGAATAATCCGAGAAAAGGCCAACCTTGATATCCGTTGTGTAGATGTTCTCGTTCTGAGGCTTGTCCTCAAGCTCTATGAGGATCTTATCAAGATGAACTGAGCACACCTTCTGATTACCATGTCCTGATGCCTCGGAAGACACAGTGACTACGCCGCATTCCTCAAGCTTTTTTATGTGGCTTGTAAGAGCGCCGTTGGTGATGTTAAGGCGACTTGCAAGCTCATTCATGTTCATGGAATTCTCATTTAAGAGAATCTTGACTATCTCTACTCTGATGTCTGAGCCAAGAGCTTTAAAAAGTTCAAGGCCCTCATCAAGTGACTTAATATGTAACATAGTAACCCCTTTTTAGCAGTAATTTCGTACATTATACAATTATTTTAGTCTAATCTCAACTACGCTTGCTGCAGGGATAGTGAGCTTTAATCCTCCCTCTGTGGTGTATCCGTCAAAGCTCTTTTCTGTAACCTTATCAGTATCCTCAAAGGTATTGTGATCACGTACATCACCGCTTGTAAGGATATTAGCTTCAACAACTTCAAAATCCTTCTTTTCAGCAAATACAACATCAAGCTCTTTTGCCTCAGAGAAAGAAAGGTTATTTACTGTAATTGTGATGATCCCATCCTTAACAGATACTGACTCTGTAAGATCAGGAACCTTGAACTCCTCTGTACCGATCTCAGATACACCAGTAATATCACTATAAAGAAGCTCTGCGCCCTGGTGATGACGGTACATGTGGAAGATGTGGTATGTTGGAGTCTTAAGCATCTTCTCGCCATCAGTAAGGATAACTGACTGAAGAACGTTAACCATCTGAGCGATGCAGGCAAGCTTAACCCTGTCGCAGTGTTTGTTGAAGATGTTAAGGGTAAGACCTGCAACAAGAGCATCCCTTACTGTGTTCTGCTGGTACAAAAATCCTGGGTTTGTGCCAGGCTCTACGTCAAACCAGTTGCCCCACTCATCTACTGAAAGGCCAATTGTCTTGTCAGGATCGTACTGATCGATGATTGCGCTGTGCTTAGCAATAAGCTCCTCCATGTCGTAAGCCTTTTTAAGAGTCTTGTAGTAGCACGCCTCGTCAAAGTCTGTTGCACTTCCCTTGTGGCTCCATGGTCCAGGAACTGTATAGTAGTGAAGAGAAATAAGATCCATAAATCCGTGAAGGCGCTCAGGTGTGTGGTCAAAACATGTCTTCATAACCTGCTCTGTCCAGTGATAGTCATCAGAATTTGCACCACAACAAACCTTCTTGATCGGTCTCTTATCATCATACTGACGCACATATGTCTGATATCTTCTGTACTCATTAGCGTAGTGCTCTGGAGTCATATTTCCACCGCAGCCCCAGTTCTCATTGCCAACGCCAAAATAATCTACTGTAAAAGGCTCCTTTGCGCCATTTTCTCTTCTAAGGTCTGCCATAGGTGATACGCCGTCAAAGGTCATATACTCAACCCACTGGCTCATCTCCTGAACTGTTCCGCTGCCAAGATTTCCATTAACATAGGTCTTGCAGCCAAGCTGTCTGCAAAGCTCCATAAACTCATGGGTTCCGAAGCTGTTATCTTCCATTACTCCGCCCCAGTGTGTGTTTACCATCTTCTTACGCTTTGCCTTATCGCCTATACCATCCATCCAGTGGTACTCATCAGCGAAGCATCCTCCTGGCCAACGAAGAACAGGAACCTTGATCTCTTTAAGAGCATCAACTACGTCCTTTCTCATTCCGTTGACATTGGGAATATCTGAATTCTCCCCAACATAAAGGCCCTCATAGATGCATCTTCCAAGATGCTCAGAAAAGTGGCCATATATCTCTGGTGCTATCTCCCCTTTTGTTTTTGTCTCATTGATTACCAGTTTTGCCATAGTTTTCCCTCTCTTTAAAAATTACTCATCTTTATTTTGCAGATACTTAACACCCCATATAGAGTGATTGTTATCCCCTATCGCACTAAAGCAGAACGTGTTGTTACCTGCCTCATCAGTCATCTCTACAAGAACTCCCTTGTAAGTTACGTCTGCAGTTTTAATAGTAATAAAATTACTGCCCTCTGTCACCTCATATGTTGCTGTTAAAGCCCCATTTACCTGACCATTTTCAAAGGTGCACTCAGCCGGTTCATTGACCAGATTGTTGATCTCAAGGCCGTGATCCACAACATAGAAAGTTCCAGTTACATCTTTTGTACTATACCCTATATCTGAGAGCGTCTCACCACTTGTATTAAATGGGAATATACATGGCCATCCATCCTCGTTCATCGCCATCTGGTGAACTCTTACTGCATGGAATTCTCCGTTGTTCTTAAACCTCTGATGGTAAACCACATAGAGCTTTCCATCCTTATCTTCAAATGTGGATTGCCCTCCTGGCGCCATATAAGTAACATTAAGGCTTGGAAGAGTGTAGTTACCCATTAGCTTGGTTCCGTAATCGGCAAAGTTATCAAGATCTCCCTTTATTCCAAGACTCTTCCCAGTAACATCCACATATGTTCCATCAGGCTTATCGCTCCTTAGTACCCTCATCTGATATCCACCATCAGTCTGAAGGTTTCCATAGGATAAAAAGAGATAATAATACCCTGTAGTTTTATCGTAGTGAATATATGGGCCTTCGATAGGATGGTGGAAACCGCCAATAAGTCTTTTCCCAAAGTAAGCATCTGTCTCTGAATCATCATCTGTTTCTGGTCTTATGGGTTCTCCAGTTTCTTCATCAAGTTCAAGGATAAAGATGCCTCCAGACCAGGAGCCGTATACCATCCAGAGCCTGTCATCAGCGTCGTAGAACATTGCTGGGTCAATGGCATTGGGCCAAAGCTGGTTGTTGTACGCTCCCCCGGAAATATATCTCTGGCGGGTCTTGGCGTCATCCCCCATAATATCGCTATAATTGGTAAGCTCAAGATCTCCCTTGGTAAATCCGGAGTATACAATTGTCTTTTCGTAGTGGAAAGGACCTCCGATGTTATCTGAAGTTGCCAGGCAGATATTTGACTTGATGTAAGAAGATGTGGTGCAGAAGTACATCATGTACTTGCCAGTCTTCTTGTTGTAAATAACGCTTGGAGCCCAGACTGAATAGCCATTTTGCTCATTTTTTCCAACAAAAGAAAATGCATCAAAAGGCTCTGCAATAACATTATCAAATATCTTATTTGAGCCACTAACCCCGTCCCCCCAGACCGTCCATTTACTAAGATCTGTGGAGGTTGCAGCAGTCATGTGGGTTCCATAACAGTAATATGTCCCATCATCACCAATTATTATCTGAGGATCATGAAGTGATCCTCCGGAATTTACAGATCCAACTGATATCTCGTTCACACTCATCTCCTCTGGAAGGGCACTGACACCCTTACTTCCCACATTACATCCTGAAACAGCAAAGCAGGCACTAAGGCCTGCTGCCATAACCAACATTTTGGTCTTATTATTCATAGATCACTCCTGCTCATAAGAAAACACTGGTCTTCCATTGTCATCCCACTTTATCTGCATCAGCATTGCATGCCTGTTGGGGTTGTAGAGAGGGTCTCCCTCAATGGTCTCCTCTCCTCTTGCATGGAATACGCAGATATCTCTGCCATTTTCATCAACTGTAAAAGAGTTGTGACCAGGCCCAAATATCTTTCTGTCTTCATCGGATTTAAGGACCGGATACCTTTCTTTTACCCAGGACTTTGGGTCGAGAAGGTCGCTATCTTCTGATGCGGTGAGCATTCCCATGCAATAAGCCTTACCAGTTTCACTGGCAGAATATGTAAGGAATATCTTGCCACCGTGCTTGATAACAGCAGGTCCTTCATTTACCCAGTAGCCCACTCTCTCCCAGTCGTAGTCAGGGGTTGTGAGCATCACCTGCACTGTGGAAAGCTTCCATGGCGTTTCCATTTTTGCAATATAGAGGTTACTTATCTGTCTGCCAACGCCAACTTTCTCAGCCCAGACATAATATCTTTCACCCTTATTTTCAAAGATTGTGGCATCCAGTGAAAATGCTTCAAAAGAAAACTCGTCGTCATCAGCTCTTTGTATCTTGCCAAGTTCTGTCCAGGTACCAGTTATAGGATCCTCATCCTCGCACTTAAGGACATAAGGTCTTATCTTCCATCCGTCTTCCTGCTCTCCACCGGCAAAATACACGTACCAAGCGCCATCAAGATAGTAAAGCTCCGGAGCCCAGATATGCTTGCTCATAGGACCGCTTTCATGTCTATGCCATATTTCAGTTTCTTTAGCATCAGCTAAACCAAAAAGAGTCTTAGATCTCCTTAGCACAATCCCATCATATGCAGGAACTGACGCAGTGAAATAGTAATTGCCATCTGTATGTTTGTAAACATAAGGATCAGCCCTCTGCAATATCCACGGCTGACAGTATTTTTCTTCACGATTTTGGCTCATAACTATAAACTCCCGAATACTAAATGTTACATTATATGTAAATTCTAGATTGCCCAAAACCCTGTGTCAACGAATATTTTAGATTTAATTGAAATATTTTAGATAATTTCCCATTTTCACAAAAAAACTCCTGCTTTTTGTGCATTTTACACACATAAAGCAGGAGCTTTTAGTTTTTACTAAAGATATTTAATTTTTACAGTTTACTGATGAATCTCTCAAGTCTCTCCATGGCAGCTTTAAGATTTTCTAAAGAATATGCGTAAGAAACTCTTATGTATCCTTCGCCGCAATCTCCAAAGGCTGTTCCTGGAACAACTGCAAGCTTTTCTTCCTTAAGAAGCCTAGTACAGAACTCGTCGCTGGTCATGCCAAACTTCTTGATGCAGGGGAACACATAGAATGCTCCATATGGTTCAAAGCAAGGAAGACCAATTCTTTCAAACTCATTTAAAAGATATCTTCTTCTGTGGTTGTACTGCTCGCGCATCATGGCAACATCATCATCGCCGTTCTTAAGAGCTTCTACAGCAGCATACTGGCTGGTGGTTGGAGCGCACATGATGGCAAACTGATGGATCTTGATCATCTGCTCCATTATTTTGGCTGGTCCGCAGGCGTATCCAAGCCTCCATCCAGTCATGGCGTAGGCCTTGGAGAAACCGTTGATGAGGATGGTCCTCTCCTTCATGCCTGGAAGGGATACGATAGATACGTGCTTGCCACTATAAGTGAGCTCGCCATATATCTCGTCGGAGATAACATAAAGGTCTTTTTCGATAACTACCTTGGCAATCTCTTCAAGATCCTTCTTTTCCATAATGGCGCCAGTTGGGTTATTAGGGAACGGGAGAACCAAGATCTTAGTCTTATCTGTAACCTTATCAAGCACCTCCTGTGCTGTCAGCCTGAACTCATTCTCTTCTTTGAGCTCGATGATAACAGGCACAGCGTCAGCAAGAATTGCACATGGCTCATAAGAAACATAACTTGGCTGAGGAATAAGAACCTCATCCCCCTCATCCACCATGGCGCGCAGCGCAAGGTCAATTGCTTCGGATCCACCTACCGTGATGAAGACTTCTTTAATAGGGTCGTAGCTGACCCCCTGGGTTCTTTTTATATAATTGGAAACCTCAGTCCTAAGCTCCTTAAGTCCTGAGTTGGATGTATAGAAAGTCCTGCCCTTCTCAAGAGAATAAATTCCCTCATCCCTTATGTGCCATGGCGTATCAAAGTCAGGCTCGCCAACACCAAGGGAAATTGCTCCCTCAGTCTCCAAAACAATATCAAAAAACTTTCTTATGCCCGAAGGCTTTATATCTACAACTTTCTTTCCAATGGGATTTCTCATGGTGAAACTATCTCCCTTGTGTCTTCATATTTCTTTGTCAGTATTGTTCCGTGATCCTTGTATTTCTTAAGAATGAAATGTGTCGCTGTACTAAGGACAGTATCCAAAGTAGAGAGCTTGTTGCTTACAAATCCGGCAACCTCCTGAAGCGTCTTACCCTCCAGTATGACCATAAGGTCAAAGCCTCCGCTCATAAGATAAACACTAGTTACCTCCGGATACTTGTAAATCCTCTCCGCGATGCTGTCAAAGCCAAGTCCCCTCTGAGGAGTAACCTTAACCTCGATAAGGGCATTGACCTTCTCAATATCAGTCTTGGACCAGTCTATCATTGTGTGATAACCGCAGATGACGCCCTCATCCTCAAGACTCTTAAGCTCGTTGGCGACCAGTATCTCGTCCGCCCCAAGAAGCACGCTAAGCTCATGAACGTCAATTCGGCTGTTTTTCTCAATAAGATTAAGTATTTCCTGTCTTGTACTCATTTACAATTCTCCCCTCCAGGTATTATCTACTATGATACCACATATTACTGCAAAACTTTATGAATCTCATCCGCCTGTGGCGATTCAAGAAATCTTCGCTCATCACCGTTTATGATGACCTTGTCATTTCCTTCCTTAAGACTTCCCACAATAACCGCCGGGATGCCCTCTTCTTCAAGCTTTTCAACAAGCGCCTCGCCATCAGGAGCCGCGACAAGAAGTGCACCGCATGAAGCAAGCTCATATGGATTTATCTCAAAAAACTCACAAACTTCAATAGTCTCCTGCCGTACAGGGATCTTTCTTAAATCCACCTTAAGTCCGCATCCTGCCTTAGCCGCCATCTCCCAGAGCGCCGCGTAGATTCCGCCAGAAGAAACATCATGTATCGCCCCGGCCCCGGATGCTATGGCTATATCCGCTTCCTTTTTTACCTGCAAAAGAGCTTTAAACCCCTTGGCAGATTCTATAAAAGGCACAGGATATCTTGTGGTCAGCGCTTCTTTTTTGTCCGCCGCAAGCATCGCCGTTCCTTCCAGGGCAATCCACTTGGTGACAACTAGATCATCACCTGCAGCGGGCTTACTCTCAGAAAGTTCTGCTCCACAGACATAACCAACGGCTGTCACCGTAACAAGCGCCCTGTTTACTGCTGATGAAACCTCTGTGTGACCCCCTGCGTATGGCACGCCGCAAAGCTTTGATGCAGTTATTGCCCCTTTCACAATGTCTTTTAGCATCCTCTCTTCTGCATCCTCAGGGAGGGTGACCGATAGCGTTACATGATCAGCGCATATTCCTTGCGACTGAATACCGGCCAGAGCCTTCATAGACGCAAAAAATCCAGGGTCTGATACTGCCGCTGTCACTGTGCCTATTGAGCTAAAGACACGCTTATTTGAAGAAAAAGCGCAGTCTGACCCTACAGCTGCGCTTTTGATATCCTTAAATTCAGTTCTTATCTGCTTTAAAACTGAGCGCTTTAGAGCGTTCTCAGTAATTTTTCCAATCCTCATACACACTCCGGTGGATAGTCAGCCTGTCTGAACGGTTTCAGCCGTATCAACCGGCTCCGTGGCAGGCGCTTCCTGTTGCGTGGGAGCTGCTTCCTGTGCGGGTGCTGCTTCCTGCGCGGGTGCTGCTTCCTGTGCGGGTGCTGCTTCCTGTGCGGGTGCCGTCGCTGCTTCCGCTGCCTGCTGCTCCGCAATCTGCGCATGCGCCGCATTCACCGCGTCATTTACTGCCTGAGTAGCCGCCTCAGCGCCTTCTGTTCCTGCAGCGTTGCCTGCTGCCTTCAGGGCTCCCGCAACTGCCTTGACTGTTCCCACATCTTTCGTTGCAACAGCAGTCTGCAGCTGAGCAAGAGCTGTGGCATCCGCGCCACCGGTTCCCACGGTTATAATCTTAGGAACCATCTTGTAGTTACTGCTGTTCACGACTTCCTTGGTAGTCTCGCCGTTCTGAGTAACTATCTTCCAAAGCTGTGCCTTATATCCAAGGTGAGCTGACTGTGTTCCCACATATCCAACTTTCTGTGAAGAGTCCATAACAAACTCGTCTGCAGAAGCAGGAGTTTTCTCAAGAACCTCACTCTGGTAAGAAACTTTTCTTCCCGGATCTCTTGTCTCAACTCCGTAAACAGTAAATGTAATATGCTTGTCTGAAGTGGTATATCCCTCAATATAAATAGGGTGCTCAGTGTTGTTCCTGAACTTGAAGTTCTTACCGCCTGACTCAGCAATAGCCGCATCTGCGGAAGGATCAACATAGTTGACGATCATGGAGTGATTGTGCCGCTCAGTAACCTCAAGCTCTGCAAGAAGAACAGCGTTATAAAGTGTTGTTGAAACCTGGCA
>JAEEGF012509074.1_pt1 | contig 16624 bp, 15 predicted proteins | sample 9134171 | NCBI WGS metagenome assembly JAEEGF01 (sample SAMN16246542, study PRJNA631951) | gut metagenome | biome: gut microbiome; feature: rumen; material: AP-attached | host: Bos | place: Iran: Karaj | collected 2018-10
GATGTCGGCTCGTCGCATCCTGGGGCTGAAGCAGGTCCCAAGGGTTTGGCTGTTCGCCAATTAAAGCGGCACGCGAGCTGGGTTCAGAACGTCGTGAGACAGTTCGGTCCCTATCCATCGTGGGCGCTGGAGTCATGAAAGGAGCTGTTCCTAGTACGAGAGGACCGGAATGGACGCACCACTGGTGCAACTGTTGTTCTGCCAAGGGCACAGCAGGGAAGCGAAGTGCGGAAGGGATAAACGCTGAAGGCATCTAAGCGTGAAGCCCACCTTAAGAATAAGACTCCCATCTCAATAAGAGAGTAAGACCCCCGGAAGACGACCGGGTGATAGGTCAGCGGTGTAAGCGCTGCAAGGCGTGAGCTTGCTGATACTAATAGGTCGAGGGCTTGATTTCAGGATACTGAGACAAGTCGTTGAAAGCGTAGTGGCTGAAAAGTCCTTCAAAAGAAACTGTGCAGTTGTCAGGGTACCGAGAGATACCTTGAAAAGAGATTTCCGGTGGTAATGGCGAAGGGGTTCCACCTGTTCCCATCCCGAACACAGAAGTTAAGCCCTTCAGCGCCGATGGTACTTGGCTGGACACGGCCCGGGAGAGTAGGTCGCCGCCGGATTCCACAGGAGAGCGGAGCGAAAGCTCCGCTTTCCACTATTCCTCAGTAGCTCAATGGCAGAGCACTCGGCTGTTAACCGAGTTGTTGTAGGTTCGAGCCCTACCTGGGGAGCCATTCCCCTGTTTCATTCAATGTGAAACAGGGGAATTTTTTTTGTGCTAATCTAATAACATTAAAATGTGCAAGAATGTGAATATAAATTTCGGATAGCTGCCTTCTCCGAATGCATTACACCATTACATAACGTATAAGTTTGGCTACAAAGACAATGGTATTAACAATACAGCATTAAATAGTAGCGCTGCTGAATTATATATATTTTAAAATAGAACCGCTTTCTGATCAGTATTGGATCATGAAAGCGGCTCTTATCAGATTAGAGGCTACTCAGATATCCCGAACAAAGGTTTCAAGGGCGGTAGCAAGGGTGTCGATGTTCTCCCACGAGGCTACAGTGTCGCGAATGGTGTGAATCCGGGGGACATACCATTTTGCAACGCGAGAGGACAGACAGGCACATAGACCTACGCCACGGTCGAAGTTTCGCTGGTCGCTGTTCATCGAGGCTTTTGCAGCAGGAAAGACCAGGGCGTCGATTCCTGTCAGAGCCTTTTCGAGCATAGCGAAAGCATGATCACTCCGGGCGCCGTCGGCAACTGAGGCGAGGAACCGAGTACCATTACCCACACAGTCCATATTGACAACGAGGGTCCCTGTCTTGATCTCTGAATGAGCTTCGGCAAACGCTTTACTGCCCTTTTTTCCCTTCTCTTCATCATCGAAGAGGATCCATGCAACTTTATCACCGATGGGGAGTCGTTCCGCTAGGGTCAGTACTGCGGCTGTTCCGCTGGTATTGTCGTTCTTGTTATGCTTGTTAGCTGGGCCACGGAACAGGAGGAGAAACAGTCCAAAGTACAGCGCCATGTAGACTGCCAGCATTACATTCCGACGTAAGAAAATGCTCACGTCCTCGCCCAACGCTCGCTGGGCAAGCCAGCCCCCAAAGAGAGATACGCCAAGCATCGGTACGATGATTGCAAACATGTATACATAACGGAGCGGGGCGCATACTGGAAACATCATGTTGGGCTGAAAGGAGCGCCGCGGAGTATCGTAATGCGCAGTGAAGATGACCTTTGCCCGGTCGGGATCGCCGATGACCAGATTCATGTGGCCATCGTTATTCTCCTCGTGGACAGTGTGACTGGCCTGCTGTGCGCGCTCTGCAGCCCAGGCGCGGAAAGATGCTTTCTGTTCACTACTGTTCCGGACTGGAAAACGGTTGTTGATTTCGTTGAGCAGGTCCTGCATGGTTCTCAATCCCTTTCTCCGGCTTTTTCTCTGATCAATGCATCCAGTTTAGCACAATGGTCGAAACAGCGCAAGAAACGCCTTGTAGAGTACGATAGCTTGTATTTTTTACGTCGGATGCTGTATTCAGAAAGAAAAATGGTTGTGATATTTAGATTAATAGGAAGGGAAAGATTACTATCCAGAAGGATGTGGAGAATAGCGTGGTGAAAAAAGAGGACTGGTTTGAATATGGATTGTTCTGGGGTTGTCTCCTAGTTTCACATTTCGTGAAATAAGAAGAATTTTAATTAATAGAAATTTATGCAGGGAAATCAGTTTGCTGAATAGAAGTATTACTAGAATACTTTTAGGAGATGATGACCATGAAGAACACAGTACGAATGATCGCCTTACTGATGTGCCTGACTATAATGTCTGGGTTATTGGTCTGCACTGCTTCGGCAGATGCGATGTATCTGATTCCAGACAGCGGTACCAGAAAGCTGACTGCCGAAGAAATATGGAAATGGGACAGGGAATCTATTCCTTATCTTTGGAATGAGATCTTGGCAAGACATGGATATGTATTTAAAGCAGGCGGACAGTATGATTTATGGTTCCGTTCACTTCCATGGTATACGCCTAATGAAAATCCCGACAATGAAAAGTATTGCAACCCTCAACTGACGAAGCTTGAATGGGATAACATTAAGCTGTTAAAACAGGTTGCAAAAGAAATGGATGAAAAAAAGGAAACCCGGCATACTAAGGAACGGAATTGCTATCGTGATTTTACGCCTCCGGGAGATTGGACTTTAACGGGATTTACTGTTCTTCCGGATTTGAAGGCAGGCCAGAGCGTTCCGGTATACTCCGCACCCAGCGAATCCTCATGGCGTGGAGCTAATGGAAAAGCTTGTGTAAGTACAGATGGTGCTGTTTGGTGCGCAGGCTGGGAAAATGGCTGGCTGCTTGTCTTCTATGAGACCAATAAAGGTAGTGTCCGTGTTGGGTATGCTCAGGGCCTCGAAGGGAAGATTACCGTTACTCGTCAGTTGAGCTTTGATTATTCGGAAGCAGTGACTACTGCACCCTGCAATCTAACAGATGACCCCGTGCGCGCTGCCAGCGTAATTCGAAACATTCCAAAGGATACAACCGTTCTATATTTGACTACAGTGATCAATCAAAACGGCGAAGCCTGGGACTATGTACAGACGGAGGTTTCCGGACGACAGGCTCGCGGCTTCATTCCCGAGGGTATTCTGGGACAGTATTATGAAGAGATGACTGCTCCTGAGCAGTACTAAAAGCAACAAGAAGCTCCTGAATTGGGAGCTTCTTATTATTTATGGAAGGTTTTGTGGTGTTAAGGATAAATCTTAGGCTAACCTGCAAACAATAAAGGGAACTTATTCACTGCCTGACGGGTGACGAGTAAGTGCGCCCTTTAATTTGGCAGACTGGAATCTGTCGATATCATTTCTTTCTGATATATATCAGAAGGAAATTCAGGATGTCATATAGACCTTTATCTAAAAACGATTTATCTCGTACACCATATTCATGCCCTGATTCAAACCACTCCCGCCAAGCGATATCGTAACACTCCGCTTCCTTGACCTCGATACTGCACCGGTCTTTGCACTCTTTCTTCAGCAACTTCTTCCACCATGCAGCAGTTTTGAAAAGCTCCGAATCATCACCTTCTGCCCATGTCTCAAAAAGCTGTTTCAGTTCGCCCTGTGGTTGTTTCCTTAATCCGGGAACAGCAATCATCACACAACCGCCTTTTTTGACATACGGCAATATTTTTTCGGTGAATATGCCTGCTTTACATCCAAAGTAATGATAAGCATCCACACTGATAATGGTATCGAAATAATTCTGCGCAAAAGGCATATCCATGGCATCCCCATGGATTGGGATGATTTTGTCCTCTAGGCCATTATTCCGTATCCTCGTGTAGTTTTCTGTCGCTGAGATCCAAAGATCAAACGCGTATACATGCTCCGCATCAGTTTCGTTTGCTATAAACAGCGATGTAAGAGCATAACCGCAACCAAGGTCCAATGTACGGTTAAAGCAAACAGTATCAGGTCTTCTGCAAATCAATTCATCAAGCAGCCTGAAGGAGTTTGGCCCCATCAGATATTCCTTCGTGAAATACTTCCTGTATTTTTCAATATTACTCATACACTTCTCCGCAAACTTCGATTTGTCTGTTTCTTTCGGATATCAGCGGTATTCTGAACCGCTTTCGGAAGCCATTCAGCATTGACATAGTCAAATGGAATAACCAGCTCCCGTACTTTTTCCTCAGGACCCGGTCTTTTTATCTCCATGGGAAGGAACGTAAGTCCAACCTCACGCAGGGAAAGAACACTGTCGTGAATCCAGCCGACAGCCTGCCCGTCACAATACAGGCAATAGCAGCCGAACATCTTTTTCGTGCTGACGTTCAGATCTTTGAGACGATCCATCCATTCGGCCACAACGGATCCCTCTTCATACGGCATATGTGTACCTCAAACCTCGGCTTTGACTGTTTCTTGCCTCTTGCGCCACAGCAACGAGTCACAGCTTCATAAGGATCAACACGTCCCCCGGCTGGACCTTGACGCCGTCCTCCGGGACTACCACCACGCCAACACCCATAAGAGAGTTTTGAAGCAAAAATGACTTGGTAGCTGTCTGACAGGATTGGAAGAGCATCTTCAAGGCAAGGCAGAGTAGAAAAGCGAATGACCTTCTGCCAAAAACTTCAAAACCAATTATGGGAGGAATCATTCATGAAAACGCAGAAATCCTTTTTTGAGCAAATCGGCGGAACCTATACACAAGTCGGCGATGTCCTGATTCCCAATCTTACAGTCGAAGAAACCGCGCCTATCGGCCGCTGGGGACGGATGCGCAAGCGGTATCTGAAAGAGCAGCATCCGGCTGTTTATTCTAATATGATCCTCAATGGTTCACTGTACAACCATTTGTCTGAGATTAATAAAGCTGCTGATGAGAGAATTGAGTTGATTGTTAGGCAGCTTGCTGCCAAACACGGCATCACGGAAAAGCTCAAAGCTGAGGATCAGCTTCGGTGGGTGCAGGAAATGAATGCGATCCGTGCCACTGCAGAAGAAATAGTATTGGCAGAGTTGATTTACGCATTTTAACTGACATACGCATACAAATTCTTACGGTATCAAGAAGCAGGCGTCTGGAGCCCTTGTTGTTCAAGGTGTTCCAGACGCCTGTTTGCGTAGAATTCATGGGAAGCGGATGAATGGCAACTTCGGCTCGGTGCATTCAGACCTCAAAGACGAATAGATAGAGTTCCGTTCAGTTCTTCTCGCGAGGAAAGGTAGATTGCTAGCTATATTTATATCCTACCTTAGTGGCTCTACTGCCACAGAATAGACCTCGGGGCTGTCTTGGAGCCGAAGCAGCGTCTCCTTGTCCGCCATCAGCCAGAAGCCGTAGATCTGCACGCCGTGCTGGTCAATATAGTCGATTAGCGGTGAAAGGTCCTGCCGCTTTGTTGAGACGAACTGCGGCAGCTCGGCCACAGCGGTATAGCCGGAGTAGCCGTAGTCCCGGCTCATCATGTTCGGAAAATCCGGGTTGTCGCCAAGATAACGGATCAGGCTCTGCATGTGCATCTTGGCCATCTCTCCGTTTTCGACTATACTCAGTTCTTCACCGTCGCGTTTCAACGCTGGGTAACGGTCCTTGAGCCAGGCTAGGACCCGCCCCCCTTGCCCATAATCGACGTAAAAGCCCCAGTTTACCAACTCGCTCGGATTATCAGACAGCTGCACGGCGCACCAGATGTGCGTTTGGCCCAGTTCCTTGAGCAAGGCGTAAAAGCTGTCGTAGTCCATCACACGGTCCAGCGTCACAAAGCCTTGGTAGATCTGCCCGTCTTGCAGCTCGGTCAGCCGCTCGCGTGCGTCTTCCGGATAACCGGCTATCCCCATGGCGTATAGCTCGGTCGTGCCGTCGCCCAGCTCTACCGGGGGCTTGATCTGTTCAGAAAGACTTTTATCCGGGTCGCGGAAGTTGATACACCACTCAAAGCAGTTGCCCACCGGAGCCTTGAAGAGGTTCGCGTCATACAGCAACAGCCGCCCGCGGCTGATATGCCCGCCCACGTCCACCATGGGTCTGCCGGCATAGGAGACGTTCTGTATAACCAGCACGTCGTACTCGCCGTAGCCGTGGTCCACGACGGACACATTTTCCCGGTAGACGCCGGGCAGAAACAGCTCGGAATACACGGCCATATCCAGGCTCATGCGGTTGGTGCTGTAGCTGAAGGACTCCGTCTCATAGCTTCCGGCCGTTTCGCCGGGGTCATAATAGAGAAGATCCACCGCCTGCGGCAGCACAAACAGCGCCAGCAGCAGGATCGCCAGCAGCACCGCCCCGACGCAGACGCCCAGCCTGATAAAGGCCCGTCGGATACCTCGTTTCAGCTCACGCTGAAACTTCTTCTCCATTTCAGATTCGGCGCCATCTGGAGCAGAGCCTACTATTTCGTCCAGTTCGGGCAAAACGTCCCGTTCGGAGAGGTATTCCAGCAGCGCATCCTCCCGGTCGATAACCTCCTCTACTTCTTTTGCCTGTTCGGGGCCAAGCTCCCCGGCTTTGTATCGGTTCAACAATTCACGAAAAGTCATATCCATCCTCCTCCAGCTTTTGCTTCAGTTCCCGCCGCGCCCGAAGACTCAGAACCCGCACGTTTTCGTGGCTCAAGTGCAGCAGTACGGCAATCTCTCTTTGGCTCAGCCCGCTGAAATACTGCAGACTCAGCACCTCGCGTCTTCGCGGTTCCAGAGCGGCCAACTTCTCCATCAGGAGTCGATGCTTCTCCGAGCGAAGGTACAGGGCCAACGGCCCCGGTGCGTCTGAGGGCGTTTCCTTCAAATCGTCCAGAGAAACGCCGTCACGTCGGGAGCGCAGTTGATCGGTCAGCAGGTTGCGAGCTACACGGTAGAGCCAGGCACGCATGTTGCCGTGGTCATCCGAAAGGGAGAGGATCGCCCGCAAAAAGCACTCCTGCATCAAATCCTCCGCCTGACCGCTATTGCGGCACATGCTGTACAAATACAGATAAATCTCACGGCTATAGAGCTCATATAGCCGGCTCAACAATTCGTTGTTCGTGCGTCCACCCTCCCTTCTGCATGTATAACGATGAGACCGATAAATTGTTACGGGCTTCTTGAAAATAATATCATAAAAGAGCAAATCCGGACGCAGTCTACCTAGCGAAACAAAAAAAGAAAATGCAAATGATCCCTCTGCCAAACCATGAAAACCGCAAGCATCGAACGAAGCTCTCGATTAGCGAGCCCCGTTCGACGCTTGCGATTACTGCATCCAAGATACGAGGGCTGCGCCAGGCGGTTTGAGATATAGAGGGAAACATAGAATCGGATTGAAACTAATAATACATTTCTGTATAATATCAAGTATCAAGGTGTTTGTGCAGACAGTATCTTTGATACATATAATTGATATTTGTGGAGATGAAGTAATGAAAAAATATACGTTGCCGGTCATCATGCTGGCTATATTTGAAACAGTAGCCATTACGCTCTGGCTGGCGAAGGATAATTTGTTTTATCTTTTTAATTTCAGCTATATCGGCATATCCGTTTCGCTGGGCGTGTTCCTGTTCATCAAAAAATTCAAATATGCGCGGCGAATTGTTCAGTTGCTTGTCGGTCTGTACATGCTTGTCTATCTCGGCTTGATATGCAATGAAAACATGCAGATCGAGGGATTCTGGTACTATCTGTTCACAGGAGTGTTTGAAGCCGCTACCATTCATTATGCTGTTGCAAAAATCTTCGGCCCGTTAATCTTTGGCAGAGGCTGGTGCGGATATGCCTGCTGGACAGCCATGGTACTGGATTTCCTACCATATAAAGTGCCAAAGCAGCCACGAAAGCGACTGGGCTGGATCAGATATATCACCTTTGCTATATCACTCGTCTTTGTTGCTGCGTTGTTCCTTGCACACGTTGGTAACATTGAGAAGATCATGTTCTGGGCGTTCATCGTTGGCAACATTCTGTATTACACGGCAGGGATTATCCTTGCATTTGTGTTTCAGGACAACAGAGCATTTTGCAAATATATCTGTCCGATTACGGTGTTCCTAAAGCCGATGAGCTATTACTCACTGTTTCGTGTGAAATGTGACAAAGATAAGTGTATATCCTGTGGCAAGTGCAAACGGATATGTCCAATGAATGTGGATGTTACTGATAATTCGAGAAAACGCGAAAACGGAACGGAATGTATCTTATGCATGGAGTGTGTAAGGAACTGTCCAAAAGGTGCTTTATGATGAACTGGAATTTGAAATCCCCCAAATCTTAGGCGTTTGCCGCTGATTATGAAGATTATCATCAGCGATTTGTGCAACGAAAGGAATATCGCGCTGGAGAGCAGTTGCGATGAACGATTCGATGCTGACGGGAGGCATGCCCTCTGCCAGGGTTGCTTCGGCTGCTGGACAAAGCATCCTGCAGAGTGCTTTATAAATCTGGGCAGCCTTGTTGCGCAAGGGTTTGCCCGCTCGCGAGGTAATCATTCAGCGATTCATTTTCAAAAGCAAAAACGCGCTTGGTTCTTCCATGCGCGTTTTTGCTGTTATTATTTCAATCTGCTTCCTTGGTTATAAACGCTACGATGACCTCAAAACCAATCACGTGATCAACACAGAGCCGGCGATGCACACCAGCGCAAAGCCGAGATTACCTACAAAGCCCATCACTCAAACAGAAACAGCTCTTCAATGGAAGCATCCACGGCTTTTGAGATATCGAACGCCAACTTGAGCGACGGGTTATACAGCCCCTTTTCCAGGCGCATGATGGTTTCTCTTCTCACACCGACGAGCTCCGCCAGCTGCTCCTGCGTGAGGCCTTTCGTCTGTCGGTAAAGCCTCAGATTACAGGTAAAACCTTCCATGGATCACAATTCGCTTTCGTCGCACTCTTCGTGGTCGTAAAAATATAGCAGATATTGAGAGAGAAAAGCAGCAAGACCAAACCCAAGCGCCAGTGCAATGGTGAGAAACATCAGTTTCATTTCGCTGGCACTCAGACCCATTATGCCACCGATCCAGGCCCAAGCGGGTTCGGTGGTAGTCGTAAGCATCAGAGAAACAAACGAAATATAAAAGCATATCGTATAAGCCTTGCGGTCGGCCCGAAGCTTGTTCTCAAGGAAACGTTCATCCATCAGGGTCGAGGACATTTTTCCCTCATAATACAAACCAAAGAAACCGAAAAAGGAGAAAAAGACGAAGGGAAAGAAAATATGCTCAGCCAGACAGGTTACGAACCCAAAAAAGCCGAAGAAACCACAGAAGCCAATAAGCCCCAGACGAGGGTCGATCTTCCGTGTGTACCTGGCAGGATGATTCATAAGCGCACCTCCAAAAGTGATATATTTGTATCATTTCGAGACAAATATATCACTTTTTCGCGACACTGTCAAGAGCTTTTCAGAGAAATCTTTCGATCGATCCCTGCAATTCGATCATCAGCGCTTCAAGCCCGGCGAGGTGACGCCGGAGTTCTGCGGTGCGAAGGCGCTTACCGTTTAAGTTTGTAGCGTTTAATTGTTAATTAGCTTGGACAAACGTTCCAAACTCACTCTACATCTTAGCAGGTCTCACTTGCAGGATTTAATTTTCCGTTAATATAGATCGATTTCCGGTGTAAGATTTCCGGATTATGCTGTTCTTGAAACCGAAAGTGAAACGGAGATGCAATCTCATGAATGTAAAGAGGTTTTTGGCGACAGTCCTGGCAGCAATCCTTATGGCGGCATTGGTTCCCACAGCACGGGCCGAGGTAGCGGATGAAAAGACAACGCCATCGGGTATCCCCTACAGCGAGATCGATTCCAGCATCGACGCCTATATCGCTGAACATGAGGCGGGGCTGGCATCCTGTGCGGTGAGCGTATATGACGCGGATGGTGTCATATACAGCGGATATTACGGTTATGCGGACATCGGAAACGGCGTCCTCGCGGACGCAGATACCGTCTATGACTGGGGCAGCGTCTCCAAGCTGCTGGTGTGGGTTTCGGTGATGCAACTGTGGGAGCAGGGGAAGATCGACTTCGACACAGATATCCGCGCTTATCTGCCGGCAGGCTTTTTGACAAAGCTGCAGTACCCGGAAGAGAAGATCACGGTGCTGAATCTGATGGCCCACAACGCGGGTTTTCAGGAAAGCTTCTACGAAAACCAAAAAGCAGCTCCGGATGAGCTGTTCGGCACGCTGGAAGAAGCCCTTAGGTTCTGCGAATGCTATCAAGCGTTTCACGTGGGTGAGTATACGGCGTATTCCAACTATGGAACGGCGCTGGCGGCCTATATCGTCGAGCGCGTCAGCGGAACGGATTACGTGACCTATGTGCACGAAAACATCTTCGCACCGCTGGGCATGGAGCACACATCCATCGATCCCCGAATGACGGACAACGAATGGGTACTGGAGCAGCGCGGCAGGCTGCATTGCTATGAGCGCTACCTTGATCCCAGGGCCAACAAAAATTACGGCCAATGCATTACGTTCCTTCAGTTATTTCCCGCCGGATCGGCAATCGGTACGCTTGAGGATTTTACGCGCTTTGGCCGCGCACTCGTAGAGACAGCCTGTCCGTTGTTTGAAAGCAACGCCGCGCGGGATAAGATGTTGACCCCCCTTACCTGTTATAGCGGGACGGACATTGCCAGAAACTGCCATGGCTTTTGGACCGGCGAATACGGTGTACAGACTCTGGGTCATCCCGGCGACACGATGGGCTGCTCTGCCAACCTGATTTTTGATCCCGAGAGCGGTCTGGGCATCGTCGTCATGACGAACGAACAGGGAGAAGCTGCGTTCAATTATGGCCTGCCCGGCCTGCTGTTCGGCGACATTGCGTCGCGGGAGGAATTCAGGGACGCGGCGATGGCTGGTGAACGCGACATCAGCGGCTTCTGGCGGATGATGCGGAATGTCGCCTGCGGTGCGGGACGTGCCAACAGCTTTTTTCTCGGCGGCGTAACGCCCTTCGGGCGAAACGACGACGGCACTTACTCCGCAAAACTGCTTGGCATAACGTTGAGCAGCGCGGCAAAACTGGTTCCGCTAAATGAGAACGTCTATGTTCTGCGGGTTGGCGACGCGACACAGGTTTACTACTATGGCGACGACGTGCTGGCGGTGGCGGAGAGCGATTTCACCCGATGCAATCCGATCTGGACAGTGCTTACCTATGGATTCATCCTCTTCGGCTTTCTCTGCCTGCTGATGCTGCTGGCGAAGCCTGTTACCCTGCTTGTGCGGAAGCATCGCGGAACGATCAGAAAGTATACGCCTGCGGACCGGCAGATCCTCGGCCAGCAACTCGTATATGGGGTGTCGGGAATAATCTTCACTGCCTTCTTTTTGACCTACAAAAGGATCCCGGTATTCACGGCGGTCTCGGCCGTTCTGGCAGCGGCGCTGGGGTTGGGATCCCTTGTCAACGGCGCGTTGCTCTGTTACAATGCGATCAAATCCGACGCAAGGCCGTGCACCAAGCTCAAACAGTACCTGTGGGCCGCTCTCTGCGTCGCTTATGCCGCGTTTATCCTGTTCATGCAGCTGTATAACTTTTGGGATCTGTGAGAGTGAGACCATGTCGAATATTCTGATTGCGGACGATGAAAAAGAGATCGTCCAACTGCTGAGAATCTATCTGGAGACGGACACCGTCACGGTACTTGAGGCCAACGACGGCGCACAGGCGATGGCGCTGCTGGAACAGCACCCCGTGGATCTGGCGCTGGTGGACATCATGATGCCGAAGGTTGACGGCTACCAACTCATTAAGGCCATCCGCCGACAGGAGAATTACATCCCCGTCATCGTGATCTCCGCGAAGGTCGCGCTGTCGGACCGGGTGCTGGGGATCGACCTGGGCGCGGACGATTACGTCACCAAGCCTTTTGAGCCGCTGGAGGTCGCGGCTAAGGTCAGAGCACATCTGCGTCGGCTGAACACCGCGCTTCGGCCTGCGCAAGAGAGGCACGTTGTCTCTGCCTGCGGCGTCGAGTTGGATCTCGATACCTGCACCGTGAACATTGGCGGCGAAAACGTGGAACTGACCAAAGCGGAATTCAAGGTGCTGGAGCTTCTGATTGCGCAGCCCAGGCGCGTGTTTACCAAGGAGCAGATCTACGAGAGCGCATGGTACGATGATGGAGCGGTGGACGACAACACTATCCGCGTGATCATCAGCCGGCTGCGGGACAAGATCGGCTCGGATCACATCAAAACCATTCGCGGATTGGGGTATCGCTTTGAAGGAAAATAAAAAACTGATTCGAAAAATAATCCTGTATTACGCCCTGTGCGCCTTTACAACGGGGGCGGTTTGGCAGCTCTATGACTACTGGTTTTCGGCGCAGTTCATAGAACGATTGGCCGAGGGGAGCGCCGCTTACAGGATTGTCATGTTTATCTATGTTGTCACACTTCCCCTTGAATTTGTCGTCGGGGCGATCCTTTTCTACATTCTCATCAGGAAGCTCTTATATACCGAAAGCGAAAAGCGAGTAAAGGAACAGAACATGGTCTATGCTGCGATAGCGCATGATCTCAAGACACCTATGACCAGCGTTCAGGGCTTCGCTGCGGCGCTGCGGGATGGGATGATCCCGCCGGAGAAACAGTCGGAGGTGCTTGACGTCATCTGTTCCAAAAGCCGACACATGGACGAACTGATCAATTCACTGTTTGAATATGCCAGCTTGGGCGCGGAAGAGTATCGATTGAAATTTGAGCCTGTCGACGCAGCTCACATTGTGCGGGAAGTCGTGGCGGAAGCTTATACGGATTTTGAGGAACATGGTATTGAACTGGAAGCGGACATCTCCGAAGAACCCCTGACGATTCTCGGCGATTCCCGTGAGCTTCGTCGTGCCGTGACGAATCTGGTCGTCAACGCATGGAAGCATAATGAGCCCGGCACCAAGGTACGCATCACTGCGAAGGCAGCAGGCGATGAACTGCTGATAGCCGTCGCGGATAATGGGGCTCAGATCCCACAAAAAATGCGAGAAGTGATTCTGCAGCCTTTTGTCACCGGTGACGCAGCGCGAATGAGCCGGAACGGAAGCGGCCTTGGTTTGACGATAGCGGCAAAAATCGTTGTTTTGATGGGTGGAGCGCTGCGTATCGTCGACGTTGATGGAGAATATGTGAAAGCTTTTGAAATTTGCAGCATCTCATTGAAATCCCACTAAAACATTATCTGAATCTGCGTACTGAGCGACTCGGTTATGTATGACAGGAAAGACAGCAAACAGGCAAGTCCTCATTGGTGGAGGTGATTCGTTATGTTCGTTGAAGAATACGGCAAAGATAACAAAAGCGTAATCGTTATGCTCCACGGAGCCAATTTTGTTCATTGCTTTGGCAGACAGTATTCCCTTGCAGAAAAGTATCACGTTGTTGTTCCGCATATTATGGGCTTCGGGAATGAAGCTGAAAGAGCATTTGATGCCGAAATATGTATTCAGGAGCTTGCTGCTTATATTCGGTCTTTTGAAAACAAGGTTCTTCTGATCGGGTTCTCGCTGGGGGCTCAGCTCGCATTCAAATTGATCTCGGAGCACCCGGAATTGTTCTATGCGGCGATCATCGTAAGCCCGTGGCTGAACAAGGAAGAGCCCGAATTATCGGAAGTTCTGCGTATGAACGAAAAGCAGTTTTATTCTTTGAAGAAAAAATGGCTTTGCAATGTTATCGGCATGATGAACGGTCTTCCGTCTGAACAAAGGAAAGAATTTGTAAGACAAATGCAGCAAGTCAAGATCGAAACGGTCAGAACCTCGGTCGATAACGGCATCACCTTTGACAGCGTTCCGGGATTTGAAAACGTGGACTTTCCTGTTATTGCTCTGGCAGGTGGAAAAGAACAGCAGAGTGTGCTGGACAGCGTAAAAAGAATGGCGGAAACAAACAATAACTGCAGATATGAGATATGGGAAAAAGCGGCGCATAATATTCCGCCGGTGTTTTCCAAGCGCTTAAATAAGCTTATCACGGAAACGGCTCGGCAAATTCCAATTACCGAGGCCATAAAGACATGAACGAAACATAAAAGGAAAACTGAACTATGAGAAAAATTCTTTGTTTAACCCTTGCTTTTTTATGTATTCTGTCTCTGTCGGCGTGCGGTGCATCTCCGGCGAGCGTGTCTTCGCCGGAAGTGCAGCAGACTCTGAATCCTTTCGCAGAAACACCCGTTGCGGTTGAGCCGCAGACCCCTGCTCCCGCTGCCTCAACGCCCGATTCTGCGGAGCCCGTAAGCCTTGGTCTTGACGGACTTGTCTCCATCGATTCTTTTTCTTTTCCGTCACGCTATGATTTGAGGGAGATCGGGCTTGTTACAGAGGTGAAGGACCAGGGACCGTACGGTACTTGTTGGGCATTTTGCCTCGCCAATGCCATGGAGAGCAACGCGCTTGTCAGAGGGTATGGCAAATACGATCTTTCAGAGTACCAGATCGCATATCTGTGCACCCATATCCTGCCGGATCAGCTTTCCATAACTGAGAGCGAGGGGCCGAAATGCAATGGTGTTTGGTATAACGGTCCTTACAGCGGGATCCTCAGTTCGTCACTTCTGCAGGCGTATGCGATCCAGACTGAAGCTGAGTATCCGTATTCGAATATCGAAGAGCCTCTTCCGGAAGATGGCGCGTCCATCGACGGTGCATTGTACGTAGATTCCTGCTATACAGTGCCGGCGTCAGATACTGAGGCTATGAAAGAACTCCTGATGAAAAACGGCTCTTTGTATATGTGCGTTTGCGCATTGTGCTGGGCAGATGAAACGGGATCATACTGCGATTGGTCGACCGGCGCGGCTTATCTTCCGCGCTATACGACAAAGTACCCGCGCATCGATCACTTTGTTTCTATCATCGGATGGGATGACGATTACAGCAGCGATCATTTTAAAACAACACCGCCGGGAGACGGCGCATGGATCATTAAAAACAGTTGGGGAACCGATTACGGAGATGAACCCATGCCGCTCGGAGGCGAATTGGTTACTGAGATCGGGGATGGCGGATGTTTTTATGTTTCTTATTATGATGCGGCTTTTAATGCTTTGAACAGCGCGACCTCGATCACGGTCAAAAACGAACGATCTTATGACCGAGTGTACCAATATGACGGAGGCGCTGGCTTACTGTATGCCGACAAAGTAACGGATGTTACGATTCAGATTACCGCCTTGGAGAATGAGTCGATCACGGGCGTCCGCATCAAGCCGACGGGCAAAATCAGCTACAACAACTTTTATTGTGGAAATTGGGCATTTGAAGAAGCAAATGCGAGGATCCGTGTTTATAAAGGCACGTTTGATGCTGCATCGGCGGAAGACGCTGAGCCCATCTATACGCAGGATTACGCGATCGCCTATCCCGATTATCAGACGATCGAGTTTAACAAGGACGTTCCATTATGCAAGGGCGAGGAATACTACATAAGGGTTTCTTTCGACAGGCCGATTTGTTATGCACTGGATGGAAAGCAGTCGCTTTTCTGGTCGTATGAGAACGTGGCTGGCGGCAACCCTGGGGAAACCTTTGTAAAAACAGAGAACAGAGAAGGGCTCGGCGAGTGGCATGATACCACGGCGATCCCTGGAAAAACCTTTCCTTCTTCTGCATGCTTCAAGGTTTTGACGAAGGACAGCCTATTCCCTCAACCAGGGAACGAGGAAGCTCCTTCCACGGATCTAACGGGTCACGGAGTAGCCGAAGAGGTGGACACAGAGTTTAATCTGCCGTCAAGCTCATTTCCAATTTGGCCTGTCCTATTTATTGGAGCATTGGCTGTTGGGTTCGCAATTATTATTCTACTTATCAAAAAGAAAAAGCAGTCTTAGAGGATAGAAAAATCCAATCACCTAAACTTCTATATCTTCGTGTATTTAAACTGATATTTGAACGGTTGCATCACATTGATCATTATAATATGATGATGAGGGTTAATTCGGGCACAGGAAGCTGACAACGATTTGACAACACCCCGTCGGATAGCCCATGTTTTTAGGCTAATCAGAACACTTGAGATACTGCAGTCAACAAAACTAATCAAATATGCTTAGTAAAACTCTTTCAAGAGTCGAGTGGGAGTAACACCCTTGTTTTGGAAAAACTGAATCAGCCTGTTTGATGTAAAAATCCGTATCGTCAAACTCGCCAGTCCAATCAAACCAAACCATATAAATCGAATAACACGAATCACCGAATTGCTTTGAAACTGCATATCCTGCAAATACTGCAATTTCAACAATAACAACACAATTCCGTGGGCCTCAAGCGAACGCTTGAGGCCCACATTTTATTTGGTGAAAATGACGAAATGGGCGGAGAGCAGAAGCATTGGACAGAATAGACAATTTCGCAGAAAGGACAATGCGGGCAACTGCACTGACTCAACCCTGCGAGCGCAAGCCGCAGGCGCAGCGCGAGCAGCGGTGTTACCCCTGCCAGACAAACCCGGCGATTGCCGAGCACAGAGCGCGAAGGCAGAGCCGCGGTTTTGGACGGCTGGGAGTGATGTCCCTGCTGTCCCGGGGTAACCTCATCTATCCTGTTCGGGGCAAATTCCATTATTCTCTGCGCGCCCATCCCT
>JAEEGF011139919.1_pt1 | contig 16623 bp, 9 predicted proteins | sample 9134171 | NCBI WGS metagenome assembly JAEEGF01 (sample SAMN16246542, study PRJNA631951) | gut metagenome | biome: gut microbiome; feature: rumen; material: AP-attached | host: Bos | place: Iran: Karaj | collected 2018-10
TATCGGATGCCATTCCACGTCCTTTGTCTTTTCCTGTGTAATAACCTGTGATGATCTCACCTGTCTCTGCGTCGTGGATCTCTACATGATATGCTGCATTGTCATGCTCATGAACATCCATAACCTCAAGACCGGGACGGCTTGGGATCCAGTCACTTACATGCATTGCATCGCCGTGGCCAAGTCCTGTGGAATACATTGTTGTTCCGTCATCATTAATGGTGAGTGAACCGTAGATGATCTCGTCCTTTCCGTCGCCATCCACGTCATTTACTGAAAGACCGTGGTTACCCTGAGCCTCCAGTGAAGGTCCGTTAGGAAGATCATTGGTATCAAACTTCCAATATACTCCGATCTGCTCTTTCTCATTGCCCTCTTCATCTGTTGTCTTAGTGAGGTAGTAAGCAGTAAGAGTTGTTCTTGTGTAGTAACCTCTTGCGAATACTGCAAAAGGAGTTGTGCCGTTAAGGTAAGCTGTTGCTGAAAGGAATCTGTCTACACGATTGCCGTAGCCATCACCCCAGGCTGATACAGAACCTCTTCCGGGGATATAATCCACAGTATCGATAAGTTCTCCGGTGTTGCCCTTGAACATTGAGAAGTACTCAGGTCCGTCAAGAACATATCCGCTGCTGTTTCTGTAGTCGTTGACAGGACTGATAACGTCAGTAGGAAGCGCATCACTGTTGCAGGCACCTACATAGCCTGTCTCAACAAGGGTTCCGTTCTCATTTGCATAAGTTGTTGTGCCGTCTGCAGTCTTTACTGCGATCTCGGCGATACCATCGGCATCGAAGTCCCAAACCTGGAACTGTGTATAATGAGCACCTGAACGGATATTTACGCCAAGGTCAATTCTCCAGAGCTGCTCTACATTTCCTGTGATGAAATCAACATTGTAGCCATCAAGGAAGGTCTTTCCTGTATATCCTGACTTGGAGTTATCCTGAGCGTTGCTGGGATACCACTTAACAATGAGTTCAAGATCACCGTCTCCGTCAAGGTCAGCCACTGACATATCGTTAGCTGTAAATGTGCAGCTCGATCCATCAGGCATGGTCTCATCTTCAGGCTTATTGAGCGAAAGCTCAAGATACTGATCAGCCCAGACAGATGTTACAACTGACTTAAGTGAAAGCGCTTCATCATTGGAGCCTACAACTGTATAAGAATTTGAAGGAAGTCCGCCTTCATCAATCATGTTAGTTGCCTTGATACCATAGGCAATCTGTGTACCGTTTCTGTATACATCAAAGGTTGTGGTAAGTTCGTTTCCGTCAAAGTCCTCAGGGAATGCTCTCCAGGAGAGGTAATTTCCTCTCTTGATCTCATTACCCTCTCTGTCTGTGCATGTAACCTTGATCTCAGCACCGGCATCGCCTGCAATGTTCATGGCAACAACAGCTCTGTCCGAGTAGCTCTCAAGGCCGCCTGCAATAAGCTTGCCTGCGATAGGAGTTGTGCAAGCCTCTGAAAGTTCTGATACACCGCCGGCATTCATGGCTGCTACTTTGTAGTAGTAATGAATGTTTGTGGAGATTCCTTCACTGTCATCTGTAAAAGTTGTTCCGAAGGCTTCTCCAACCTTTGTGAACTCCTTGAATCCCTTGTCAGATTCAGGCTTGTTTGAACGATAAACAATGTACTTAAGAACATTGTCGGCAGCATCGTTGGCTTCCCAGGAAATTGTGATGCTGTTCTTAAGCTCTGTATCACCTTCAACAGGATCTGTGCATACCACTTTTACAGGTGCTGCAGGAACCTTGATGCCGGGATCCAGCATAGCCTGGGTAACAATATTACTTGGAGCTGACTCTGTGCCATCCGCAACAACGCAGGTCATATAGTAAGAATATGTCTCACCGAGAGTTGCTGTCATTGCTCTGCAGTCAAGCTCGTTGTCTGTAAGTTCCTGAGCTGTATAGCTCTTTACAAGAACGAAGTCCTTATCGGTCTCGCCCTTCTGATATACGTTGTAAGAAACCGCATCCTTAACCTTGGTGAAGGCAAGGAGGAAGGTTGCTGTAGCTTTTTCAAAAGAGAGCTCTGTGATGGCAAGGTTGCCGGGAGCCTCTAAAAGTGTTGTGATGGTAAGACCGTTGATATACTGGTTAGTACCGTCAACAACGATATTGAGCTGTCCATCTGTAACCTTGGCAACACCTGTGCAGCTTCCGAGGGACTGCTTACAGGAAATTGAACCGATGGAAACACCCTCTGCTGTGTATGCAGCCTTGATGGTGCTTGTTCCGGATAAAAGATCGCAGGCATAAACAGTAATCTCATAGGTTCCGTTGGGAATGTCTACCGCAAACTCTCCTGCACCAAGACAGAAGTCATCTGCCATTGCTGATGAATCAGGATTGCCGTTGCCCTTTCTGTCTCTTCCGTTTCCGGGAGCCTTGATCCAGCCATAGCCCTTGGCCTTATCATACATCTCATTATGATTAACTCCGGTCCAGCCCTCCATGGTGGCTGAATTGTTGTAGTTAAAGTCAAATCTGTAGCCGGCAGTCTTGGTTCCGATCTCAAGCTTGTCTGAAAGCTCGCCTACGCCAAAGCTGTTAAAACCTGCTACCGCATATACATAAGTAGCGCCGCCTGCGCACTTTGAGTCAACATAGCTGTTCTTACCTGAAACTGAGTACTTCTCAGCACCGGTAAAATCAACGTCAGCTGCGGTCTGGCCTTCCTCAAGCTTAGCTCTGTAGATGTAGTAGAGCTCTGCTCCCTCAGCAGCATCCCATGCAAGGGAAATACTGGTGGCACCAACTGAAGTGGTCTTAAGGCCTTCAGGCTTCCCGGGTGCTTCCTTGGCTGAAGTAAAGGTAACCTTAGAAGCAAGGCTGTCCAGCTGCTCATCGGAACCGTCAACCTTACCCTCAGCATAGTCAAGGATTCCCTCTGCAACACAGCCTGCAAACTTAAGAGCGCCGTAGTACTGAAGGTGTGTTGAATCATCAACGCCTCCCGCATAAGCACCGGAGGTAACTTCTCCTGCTGCAAGCTTAAGGAAAAGCATCTTTGAACCTTCGATTCCGAAGCTGTTGCAGACATCGATTGAGCGCTGTGTCAGATCAACATAGGGAATGTTGTGCTCTTTTGCAAGAGAAAGCATTATCTGACGATAGCTCTCGAAGTTGCTGGCAAAAGAGATAAGATTGCCGTTAGCATCCGCATTGTAGCTGTAACGTGCCACAGGAGTTACCAGAACGGGAGTTGCGCCTCTCTGATAAGCACCATCCACATACATCATTATCCATTTTGCAAAGTCATCGGCAGAAACATATCTGTTAGGTCTTGAATAAGTGGAATCGTTATGTCCCCACTGAACAAGCAGATAATCCCCGGGCTTGATGTCCTCAAGGATATCATCAAACTTGCCTTCATCGATGAAAGACTTGGAAGAACGTCCGCCTATTGAGCGGTTCTCAACTATTACGCTCTCGGTCTCATAGGTCTGTGACTGGCTGTATCCGCAGGCATCACATTCCCTCTCTTCCACCAGCTCACCAAAATAGGATGAGAGAACCTGGCCCCAACCGGTCTGAGGATAATAATACTCGTCATAGGTCTGAACTGTTGAATCTGATGCAACGAATACTGTAGGCTTATCACCTGTAGTCTCTGTGGCAAGTCTTGTGATCTTAACCTCAGATACATATACAGTAGTTGTGCCTGCATCTGACATCTTGGTGGCACTGCTTGTGCCAAGGAATTTAAGATTGAGCTGACCGTCAACCAGATTGGCCTCGAAGCTCTCTGTTACATTTGCTCCGGCAGCCACATTGATGTCCCACTTCTTGCTGATATCCTCTGCCTCAAGAGCAGCGGTATAGCTTGAAGATGTAGGATTGGTAAAGGTTACCTCTACCTGATAATCCGCATTGTACAGGTCAACATCAAAAGTAGATGTTGTTTCATATGTGTAAACACCATAACCTGAGCTCTCTGTCTCAGTCCAGATTTTGGAATCTATGGCTACATAGTCACTAAAATCCTTAACATTGGAAGCTCCTGCTGTTACAGCGGGAACTCTTGGGTAATAAACATTGTTAACCCAGCCTTTGGCAGCTTCGGAATAGTCCACATCACTAAATCCGTAGCCATTGTCCTTGTCATAAACATTCTTGGATGATACGTTTCTGTCAGCGCCAAACCTGATGTCAGCGATAACTGTATCCTCCATAAAGTTCGCATAACCATCATCACCCTGATCGGCAATGACGACTTCGCCCTCAGCAGCGAAAGCTCCTACAGCAGCATCCTCCTGGGCCAGGACGCCAGCTTCATCAGCATCTTCTGTCTCAAGGATCACTTCTTCCTCTTCAGACTCATCGGTCAGAAGTATCACCTCATCCTCAGCAGCATAGGCAGTTATGCCATTTGCAGCCGCAGACAGATTGGACGCCGCCATAGTGATGGCCATAAATAAGGCCATACTCTTCCCCTTGGAAAAGCGTTCGATAAACCCCTTATGCATTCCAACAATCCTCCTTTTCATTCCCCGTTCATTGCTTTTGTCACATTTTACAAATAATTACAATCCCCCTCAGGATCGCAGGTCTAAAAAAGTGACAAATTTTGTTATATGCATGTCGATATTTTATGCAATTTGCATGTTTTTTTCGACGTATTTTCAAACCTAAACTTTGCATTTTTGACCATTATAATTATTTGTCAATTATTTTTGGTTTATCTAAAGAAGTGTCAGAAAAAAACCGCAGTTATTGCTTTTATCACAATAACTACGGTCAAATAATTATTTGTATATTTATCACTTTTTTTGAGATTTTGCGCGAATCTTTATCTCCTTAAGCTCATCTACGGTAAAGGTGTATTTCTTGGCACAGAACTGGCAGCACATCTCGATTTCCTTGCCATCACCGATCATCTCTTCGATATCTTTCTCACTGATGAGCATCAGTGCTCTCTCCACTCTGTCTCTGTCGCAGTTGCAGTAGAAGTTAAGGTCGATTTTGTCTGTAAACTCAATATCGAAGCCCTCAAGAACTATCTTAAGAAGCTCCTCAGGAGTCTTGCCGGCCTTAAGAATATCCGTTACGGAAGTGAATTTCTTAAGGTTCTCCTCCAGATGAGCAATGGTCTCCTCCTCAGCAAAAGGAAGAAGCTGGATAATGAATCCGCCGGAAGCTATAACGGAAAGATCCTCTCTTTCCACCAAAACTCCCAGGCCCACAGAGGAAGGGGTCTGCTCTGACTTGGTGAAGTAATAGGTGAGATCCTCAGCCACCTCTCCTGTGTAAAGAGGCACCTGACCCACATAGGGCTCCTTCATGCCCATGTCCCTGATAACTGTGAGGGTTCCCTCTCCAATGCCGCCGCCCACATTCAGGTGACCTGCTGCATTGGGCTCCATGATAACATAGGGATTGGAAACATAGCCCTTAACATTGCCTTTATTGTCTGCTGTAGCCAGAACTCCCTTAAGGGGTCCGTCTCCGTCCATCTTAACGGTGATGAGATCATCATCATTGTCCATCATGGTTCCCATCATTACAGTTCCTGTCATAAGACGTCCCAGAGCCGCTGCGGCGATAGGTGATAAGCCGTGAACCTTTCTTCCGTACTCGGCAAGGTCCCTGGTGGTTGCCGCAAAGGCCCTTATCTGTGCATTACCTGCAGTTGCTCTGACCATATAATCCTTGTATTCCATTGTAAAAAAACTTCCTTTTCTATCTAATTTTATTCAGTGATACTCTTATAACATTCCGGTCTTCTGTCCCTGAAAAGTCCCCAGGACAGGCGGTTCTCCCTGATCTTATCAAAGTCGTACTCAGCATAGATTATCTCTTCCTTGTCACGACTTGCCCTTGCCACAAGGTCTCCCGTCTCATCAGTCAGGAAGCTGTTTCCGTAGAAGCAAAGGCTTGAACTCTGTCCGCCGTTTTCTTCAGTGGGAGTTACGCTCTCTGTGCCGATTCTGTTGGCTGCAGCCACAGGAACGATATTGGCAGCGGAATGACCCTGCATGGTCCTCATCCAGTGCCCTGCGCTGTCCACGTCAAGAATAGGCTCGGAGCCTATAGCTGTGGGATAAAGAATGATATCAGCTCCCGCAATGGCAAGACACCTTGCAGTCTCAGGAAACCACTGATCCCAGCAGATTCCAATGCCCACGTTGCCATATCTGGTCTTAAAGACCTTAAAGCCGGTATTGCCGGGAGTAAAATAGAACTTCTCCTGATAATAGTGATCATCCGGAATATGGGTCTTTCTGTAGATTCCAAGGTCTGTGCCGTCCGCATCCAGCATCACTACTGAATTGTAAAGAACATTGCCATCCTTCTCATAGATGCTTATGGGCATTACCACCGAAAGCTCTTTTGCCAGCTCCTTAAAATACTTAACCGCCTCATTCTCAGCGGCAGGAACTGCAAAATCATAGTAATCGTATCTTCTCTCCTGGCAAAAATACTTTCTTTCGAATAACTCTGACAAAAGAATAATATTGGCGCCGTTACGTGCTGCCTCTCTGAGCATCTCCCCGGCCTTTTCTATACTGGCTCTGACCTGCTCCTTGTCTGAAGGAGCCTCTTTTCCACAGGCGTACTGTATGCAGGCTACTTTAACTTTTTTTGTCATATCTATCCCCTTATATCAGTTTTCCGGAATCTGCTGGGTGATACAGTGAATGTTGCCACCGCCCAGCAGGATATTTCTGGCATCAATTCCGATAACTTCTCTATTTTGGCAAAGATCTCCCAATATCTCAAGAGCTCTTTTATCACTTTCTTCATTATCACCGCCGAACTGAGGAACAAGAGCAGCGCCGTTGATAAAGTAGAAATTCACATAGCTGGCAGCAAGTCTCTCGCCAACTTCTCGCATATCCTCGCCTTCCTCAAACTCGTAATTATCCAGATCCTCCTGGGTGATATATACAGGATGATCGGGAATAGGAAGCTTATGAACCTTTATCTTTCTCCCCCTGGCATCGGTCTGATTCTCAAGGTACAGAAGATCTGCCAGAGACATCTCGTACTGAGGGTCCTCCTCGTCATCGGTCCATGCCAGGACCACCTCTCCGGGAGCCACAAAAGCACAGACATTGTCCACATGCTCATTGGTCTCATCATTGTAGATTCCGTAGGGAAGCCACAGCACCTTCTCGACGCCAAGATATTCCTTAAGGGTATCCTCAATCTCCTCTTTGGTAAGGTCAGGATTTCTGCCCTCGCTTAGAAGACAGGACTCTGTCACCATGACAGTTCCCTCTCCGTCTGAGTGAATAGATCCCCCCTCCAGAACAAAAGGAGCGGCGTCATAATAATCTATCTCACACATATCAAGGAACTTCTCTGCCACCATATCATCTTTTTCCCAGGAAGCATAGAGTCCGTCAAAGTCTCCGCCCCAGGCATTGAAGCTCCAGTTGATTCCTCTGATATTCTTATGACCTGTGGTCACAAAGGTTGGCCCCACATCCCTGGCCCAGGCGTCATCTGACTCTATGGGCAGGATAAGGCATCTCTCCTCCATGGCCTTAAGAACCTGTTCATCTTCTCCCTGAACCTTAAGCTTAACCAGCAAGGTGTCCACAAAAAGCCTTGCTTCCTCAAAGTCCTCTTTGCTGGCAAGAAGATACAGATTCTCCCTTCTGAGGATCTCAATAAAAATATCTCCAAAGGCCTTGAGAGCTCCGCTTCTGTCCTTTCCCCAGCTTCCGGGTCTTACAGGATAAATCATAAGTGTACCGTCGTGAACAGAATACTCAGCAGGCATATAATAACCATCATCTACTGGTCTGGAATCAGTTATTCTTTGCAACACTACTCCTTTCCGGATCCATATATCATAATCTCATCTTAAAATCTTCGTATCCAAACTGTCTTAAAAGCTCCACATCCGACTTGTCATGCATAAGGGCAATGTCAGGAAGTGGCATACCGTTAAAGGTGTTGTTCTTGACCATGCTGTAAATGGCCATATCCTCAAAATATAGTCTGTCCCCTATCTTCTTTTCCTTCTCAAAACTGTAGTCGCCGATAATATCACCGGCAAGACAGGTTCTGGAGGAAAGTCTGTAGGTGTAGGGCAGCTCCCCGGGATCCTCCGCGTCCTTAAGAGGCGGAACATATGGCATCTCGATAACATCCGGCATATGGCAGGAAGCTGAAGTATCAAGGATAAGCACAGGCTTTCTGTCAGTCTCTACGATATCCATTACCGCAGTAACAAGATATCCTGCATAGAGAGCAATGGCTTCGCCGGGCTCCAGATATACCTCCAGGCCATAGGTGCTCTTAATATACTTAACAAGATCTATAAGTCCCTCTCTGTCATAATCATCTCTTGTTATATGATGGCCGCCGCCCAGGTTGATCCACTTAAGCTGATTTCCCGGAGGCACCTCTCCCTCAGAATATTCATGCTCCTTCTCAGGAAAATAGAATGCGAAATCCTTCTCAACCTTCTTAAAGGTCTCAAGCAGAGGCTCAAAATCCTGCTCGCAGAGATTGTGGAAATGAATTCCCTCAACTCCCTCCGGCAGCTTATCAGGAAGATTTACCTTTCTGATTCCAAGCCTTGATCCGCTGGCACAGGGATCATATATCTCATGGGCATCATCCGTGCTGAACTCAGGATTTATCCTGATTCCCACAGACAATCTGCCGCTGTCCACTGCTTTTTTCCAGACAGGGCGGTGATGCTCAAGCTGTCTCATGGAATTAAAGACGATATGGTCGCAGATGTTGCAGAGCTCCTCCATCTCATCATCCTTAAAGGCAGGCTCGTAAACATGATTCTCTCTGCGTTCACCCTCGGGGGTGATAAACTCCTCGTGGGCGAGCTTAGCCTCGAAAATACCTGAAGCAGTGCAGCCTGACAGATATTTCGCTATAAGAGGATAGGTCTGATATACGGAATAGGCCTTCTGAGCCAGCAGAATCTTGGCTCCGGACCTTTTCTGCACATCCGCCAGAATCTCGCAGTTCTTTTTAAGCTTCTTTTCATCGATCACATAGACCGGGGTCTTCAATTCCGATAATTTCATTTTCTTTCCCTCATAAAATATTTTTTCCTATCTTTTAGCTTATCACAGTTTCAGGCAAAAAAGAAAATCCTTACTCCTTAAGAAAATGGAGTAAGGATTAAATCTTCATAAACTTAGTCAACTAATACAGGATTCTCATCCACAACCCAAGGAAGGCCGTACTCATTCAGCATTTCCATGTATGGATCGGGATCAAACTCATCTGTTGTATATACGCCGGGCTTCTTCCACTGACCTGTAACAACCAGGGAGGTTCCGATCATGGCAGGAACACCTGTGGTATAGCTGATGGCCTGGCTTCCAAGTTCCTTGTAGCACTCCTGATGATCACAGACGTTGTAGATGAAAAGAGTCTTTTCCTTTCCGTCCTTGATTCCCTTAAAGATACAGCCGATGTTTGTCTTACCTACAGTTCTTGGTCCAAGGCTTGCGGGATCAGGTAAAAGAGCCTTCAGGAACTGAATAGGAACGATATCTTTGCCTTCGAACTTAATAGGAGTTGTTGAAAGCATTCCAACATCCTCAAGACATCTCATATGATCAAGGTAGCTCTGGCCGAAGGTCATGAAGAAGCGGATTCTCTTGATCTCAGGGAAGTTTCTTCCAAGGGCCTCGATCTCCTCGTGGTGGAGAAGGTACATATCCTTCTTGCCTACCTGAGGGAAATCATACTCTCTCTTGATCTCCATGGGCTTGGTCTCTACCCAGTGGCCATCCTCCCAGTAGCTGCCGTTGGCGCTTACTTCACGAAGGTTGATCTCAGGGTTAAAGTTGGTAGCAAAAGCATAGCCGTGGTCACCGCCGTTGCAGTCAAGGATGTCCACGCTGTGGATCTCGTCAAAATAGTGCTTCTTGGCATAAGCAACAAATACGCTGGTTACACCGGGATCAAAGCCTGTTCCCAGAAGGCCTGTGATACCTGCCTCCTTGAACTTGTCCATATATGCCCACTGATAGCTGTAATCAAAGTAAGCGGTAAAGCCCTTTTCCTTGCATCTCTTCTCATAAGCTGCACGCCATACAGGCTCATCTGTATCCTCGGGCTCGTAGTTGGCTGTATCAATATAGTCTACCTTGCACTCAAGGCAGGCATCCATAATAGCAAGATCCTGATAAGGAAGGGCTACGTTAAGAACCGCATCAGGCTGATACTCCTTTATAAGCTTGGCAACATCAGCGCTGTCATCGGCATTAACTGTCGCAGTTGTGATCTTTAAGGTTGTTCCCTGCTTCTCAAGCTTCTCCTTAAGTGCATCGCACTTGCTTACTGTGCGGCTTGCAAGGCACATCTCTGTAAATACCTTATTGTTCTGAGCGCATTTCTGGATAGCAACCTGCGCAACACCGCCGCATCCGATAACTAGTAATCTACTCATTTTTTTCTCCTTTACCTAAAAACAACTTGGTGTGAATGATATAGCTACTCTAGATAACACGGATTGCTCCGCGCAGAGCGCTCTCGCAATCCTTCGAAGCATTCGGAAATCGGGGGCCCCTCCCCCTCTTTTTTCCTCATGCTTCTTGGCGGGCTTAAAGTATATCGCCCACTTGCAAGCAAGCTTGCATTGGTCGTATACTTTATCCCTTGTTATCTAGACATGTCTTCCTCTTCTTGAAGTAAATCTTCTACATATTTGGGAAGCATGAAGGCTCCCTTATGTAAATGTGTTGTATAGTACCAGGTCTTGATTCCTCTCTCATCCCATCTGTCGGGGTTGAAATCCTTAAGGGGATGATACTTCTTGCTGGCAAATCCAAAGAGCCAGTAGCCTGCGGGGCAGGTAGGAATGTGAGCCTGATAAACCCTGTTCACGGGGAAAACTCTGTAGGCCTTGCGGTGCATGGCTCTGCAGCTCTCCTCGTCCTCATCATAGAAAGGACTTCCATGCTGGTAAACCATGATTCCGTCGTCATGAAGCGCCTTGTAGCAGCTTCCGTAGAACTCCTTGGTAAATAGTCCCGCCTCGTGTCCCAGGGGCTCTGTAACGTCATTAATGATAAGGTCATACATATCATCGCACTTGCGAAGATACTTAAGTCCGTCCTGGTAATAGATGTGGACTCTGTCATCTTCCAGTCCCACCGCATTATCAGGGAAAAACTGCTTGCAGACGTCCACAAACATGTTGTCAGGCTCAACAACGTCGATGACCTTGATCTCATCATAATGTGTCAGCTCTCTGGCAACACCGCCGTCACCACCGCCAAGAACCAGAACTCTCTGAACCTTAGGATGAACAGCCATAGGCACATGGACTATCATCTCATCATAAGTGAACTCGTCCTTCTCGGAAAAAATGATATTTCCGTCTGAAGTAAGGAATTTCCCAAACTCAGGCGAATCAAAAACGTCGATTCTCTGGAACTCACTGGTTCCGGAAAAAAGCTGTTTGGCAAGGCGAATGCTGATCTTAACATTGCCTGTATGCATATCACTGAACCAATAATCCATTTCAGCCATATTTATGTCCGTCCTTTCGCTTTTCTTTTATTTTAATACAAACAGCTCGGAAATGTCTTCACTTTCAGGGCCCTGCATAGAACAGCCCTTCTCCATTGCTGTCTTGATATAATCAAGAATATCCTTGGTGATCATCTCACCGGGAGACAGGATCGGTATTCCCGGAGGATAACACATAACTGACTCGGCACTTATGCGTCCCACTGTCTCATCTATAGGCAGAGATTCCTTCTCTGCGTAAAAGGCCTCCTGAGGAGTAGCCTTAACTATAGGTGTAATATATTCTGCTGAGAAAATCTGATACTCAGGCTTGCTGTAAAGTCTTCTGATATCAGCCAGGGCTCCTGCCAGTCTCTCAATATCCTGGAGTCGGTCGCCTATGGAAATATACGCCATAACGTTGGACAGATCGCCAAACTCCATCTGAATATCATATTCATCTCTTAATAAGTCATATACTTCAATTCCTGTAAGGCCTATGCTTCTGGTGTTAACAACCAGCTTGGTCTCATCGAAATCAAAAATGCTGCCGCCGTTCTTAAGCTCGTTGCCGTAGGCGTAATAGCCGCCGATATCGTTGATCTCTTCTCTTGCGTACTGAGCCATTCTTGTAACCTTGGCAAAGCTGTCGTGTCCGTTAAGAGCAAGATTTCTTCTGGAAATATCAAGACTTCCAAGAAGAAGATAGCTGGCTGAAGTGGTCTGAGTCAGGTTCACGATCCTGCTGATGTAACCAACGTTGGCATCAGGTCCGCACAGAAGAATTGAACTCTGGGTAAGGCTTCCTCCTGACTTGTGCATACTGATGGCTGCCATGTCAGCTCCCGCAGCCATAGCGTTAAGAGGAAGATTGGGTCCGAAATAAAGGTGTGTACCATGGGCCTCATCTACCAGAGCCTTCATGCCGCTTCTATGGGCCAGCTCAACGATTGCTTTAAGATCTGAGCATATTCCGTAGTAGGAAGGATTGTTGATAAGGATAGCCTTGGCATCGGGATTCTCCTTAACCGCCTGGGCCACATCCGCAATCTCCATACCAAGAGGGATACCCAGCTTGGTGTCAACCTTGGGATCGATATATACAGGAACCGCACCGCACAGAATAAGTGCATTGATAGCGCTCTTATGAACATTTCTTGGCATGATGATCTTCTCCCCTGCCTTGACGTGGGATAAAACCATAGCCTGAACTGCGCTGGTGGTGCCGTTAACCATCATAAAAGCATGGGCAGCGCCAAAAGCATCTGCCATAAGTTCCTCTGCATCCTTGATAACCGAAACCGGGTGGCACAGGTTATCCAGGGGCTTCATGGAATTAACATCAATTCCTACGCATCTGTCCCCCAAAAAGCTCACAAGCTCGGCATTACCTCTGCCTCTCTTGTGTCCGGGAACGTCAAAAGGAACAACTCTCTGCTTTCTAAATCTCTCAAGCGCCTCGTAAATAGGGGCTTTCTTCTGTCTTTCTAAGTTCAACTAACTAATCCTCCAAAAGCATCAACTATCAGTGCTTAGCATAGATAGTATAATTGCCTGCGGTCGCTATCTCAACCATTTTTTCACTGACATCCTGTAAAAGTCCGTCACTATAGGGATAAAGCACCGGCCACTGCGGTGCATCATAAGTTTCATCCCTCTGTTCAGGGCCGATAATAACGTAATTGGCCTCCTCCAGGGTATACACTTCCACAGGAGTTACGTCATGATAAAACTTAAGTACATATTTCTGATAATCGTCTGTGTAATAGATTATGTCTATCTTATCTGTGTCAACCTTGCTGAAAAGTGCTTCCAGCTCATTCTCCCTGTCCGCAAGGGGCGCTCTGTAATAGGAGCTTAGAACTGATATTGTGGCATAAAAAAGTGCTGCTGCACATACTACTGTCTTGATAACTTTCCTGATCTCATCTTTCTTAAGCAGCTCTATCAAAGAAGAAATCATAAGTACAAACGCGATCACCATGGGAACCAGCATAAAGCCCAGCACTCTCTTGTAGGGATGCACGCTCTGCAGGATCAGCATAAGGGGCACCATGATGAGATATACCACTGCAAAAAGGTTGGCAAACAGCTTACTGCCCTGGTCTTTGTGTCTTCTGATAAGGGATATCAGACAAACTACAAGGCAGATCAGTGTAATTATCAACACACAGATACCCATTCTATCATAAAAGTTGTCAAAAAGCTCCTTAAAATATAAAGGAAGTCCCTTAATACATGAAAGCCTGTCAATGCTCTGAATATAGGGGGTTGCTGTCATGTATTCTATACCGGTCTTCATGGACAAAAATGGCGCCTTGAGAACAATCTTCGCCTGATTAAGTCCGAAATACTGACTGCCCGCATCCTTGCTAACCAGGTTAGCTCCGATGGCTAGCCAGATCAGGGCATAAAGGAAAAATGTGGCACAGGCCGATGCTACTCCCGATAAAAAGAGCTTCAGCAGTGTCTTGTACTCTTTTGTCAAAAGAAGGTAAATGCCTCCGGTAACGCATATAGGCAGCACAAAATATAAAGAACTGGGGACAATATAAAGTCCGTAGCACATAGCTCCTGCAAAAAGCCAGTAGTCGCTCCTTCTATGCTCTCCTGTGCAGATCCTGCAGCAGCTGATGACCGCCACCAAAAAGCAGGTGGTAGACAGGGAGTAGCCCCTTCCCTGAATCGCAAGCCTGTGGATCAGATAGGCTGCGCCGTAGAGAGCACTTATGGTAAAGCTCATTTTTTTATCAAGGAACCTGAGTCCAAATCTGTATAAAAGAATAAGATTGGCCACCGCAGCAATCACGGAGACTCCTCTAAGTCCGATGTAAGGGTTGCCGAAGAAGTCCAAAAAGGCTGATGTCACAGAATATCCCACATGGTTGTTGGGCACCGGCCAGTGGATAGCCGCATAAACGGGGCCTCTGCTGATGAAGTAGTAATAGGTATAAAGCTCGTCATACCAGGGGCCGTTGGTAAACATCATATAGATGTAAACACAGGCCATGAACGCCACAAAAACCGAAGCCAGAGTATGCTCTTTTACTATATTCAGAAACTTCTTTGCTAAACTCATTTAAAACTCCAAAACCTGATTTTATTATTTGTGCAGCTCATAGACATTTATCCAGTATCTTTCGATAAGGATGCTGTCCAGAAGAGCTGAATTAACTCCCTGCTCCTGCCAGGCTGCCACTATCTCTTCCCTGGAATTAAAGCTGCCGTAAAAGTATACGCTCCTGCCGCTGTCCAGAAGTGAAAGCACTGTCTCATCCCGGGCATCATCCCTGATACTCTCAAGCATGTCGGGAAGAAGCTTATCAATCTCCGCTTCATAGAGATAAACCTCACAGTCAGGCCTGTAATAGCCCATAACTGCCGTTACGTGGTCGAAATTGGTAATGATCACCGAGCCTGTTGGTATTGAGTCAACCCGAAGCCTGGCATCCGCCTGCTCATAAAGCTTCTTGGCCTCCTCATCGGAAAAGCCCTTAAAGCTCAGGGTTCCCGCCATAATGAAGGGAATGATCAGAAGAAGTGACACCGCTCTGACTAAGCCCTTTTCATCCGTTACCCTGTCTGCAGCTATGGCAAAAAAGAGCCAGAAGCCTCCCAGGGCCGGGATCATATATCTGTAAATAAATATTGGTGTTCCCATTATCGAAAGGATAAAACCGCTGCAAATAACGGTGATAAGGGGAAGCAGCATTTCCATAAAAAGTCTGAACTGCTCTGAATTCTTTTTCCTGAAGGATCTGTATAACCAGCAGAAAAAGTACACCGCCATGGCTAGGATGATCAGTCCTGCGGAAATTATGGGTAACTTTTCTGCGTAAACCACAGGCAAAGTAATAAACTTAACGCAGCCCGCGATGCTTCTTAAGGTAAGGGGCTGGATCCAATACTTGCCGCTTATGTTCTCCATCTGAGTCTTAAGGACCTGAAGCCAGGGCAGATAAGCTGCCACGGAAAGAAGGGCACAGACTGTCACTCCCATAAGGATCTTCTTTTTGTTCTCATTGCCCTTTTTCAGGAAAAGAGCATAAATCCCGCAGCCAAGATATATTCCGATGGTTGCTATACAGGCGTAGTACTGGGTGTAGGCTGTCATTATTCCAAGAAGGAAAAACAAAAACCACAGTCCTTTGCCGGGAGCCTTCTCTTCAGAAGAAGCCAGTATCCTGTCCGCCACCAGAATATGCCCGGTGATCAGTAAAAGTGCAAAGGAATACATTCTGATCTCCAGATAATATGTGGCAATCTGGGGCATCATGGTTATAAGGAACATAAAGAGCCCGGCGGTAAAGTTGCTGAATCTCTTTCTGATATAGGTAAATGAAAGTACCAAAAGCCCTATCCAGGGAAGGCAGGAAGCAATCTTGGCTGAGATGTAAAAGGCGCCATCACCAAATAGGGCGGTTGCCGCCGAGGTGATTACCTTAAGGTAAAAGTAGTAAAACGGCGGGTGAACATCCCTTGCAGTCAAGGCTGCAATGTCGCTAAAGCTCCTTTTGGCAAAGCTAAGGGAAAAGACCTCGTCATACCAGATATCGCTGCCCAAGGTGAAGCGTAATGTATAGAGAAATGCTATTGCTGCCAGAAACAAAAATAGCACTCCGAAAATGTTATTCAGGTTTTGTCTTATTTTTGCGCACATACGGTCATTATAGCATTTTTGTCAGGTAACGTCACTATTTAAGCCGAATATAGATTTTCATTGTTGCGATTAATTTTCCTCGGTATACAGTTTTATCTTTGAATTGCTTCGCTGTATCGCTTATACAGCGAAATCACTTCGTGATTTCCCTGTCGTACGTTTGAGCAGAGTACTTAGCGAGGTTTTTTCGAGCTTAGTACGAGCCATGGGTGGGCACTTAACGAGGTCCTTTCGAGTTTAGTGCATCATCCCAGTCGCCAAGCTTTAATGAACAAACGCTCATACAGCGAAATTGCTTCGCAATTTCCCTGTCGTACGTTGTCGCCAAGCTCTTCGAAACAAATAGAACCAATCGTCGCCTCAGCGACTATTTCAAAATAGAAGAAGCATGACCTTTCAAGCGAGCTTGAGGTCATGCTTCTTCTATTTTGAAACTCCTTACGGAGTCTTGGTTCTATTTGTTTCTCGAGTTTGGCTCGTTATCGCTCACATCATTCCACCCAT
>JAEEGF012360522.1_pt1 | contig 16621 bp, 13 predicted proteins | sample 9134171 | NCBI WGS metagenome assembly JAEEGF01 (sample SAMN16246542, study PRJNA631951) | gut metagenome | biome: gut microbiome; feature: rumen; material: AP-attached | host: Bos | place: Iran: Karaj | collected 2018-10
GTGGCGGATGTACCAGTGGAGCGCCACGTCGGTCACGCCGTCGCCGATGAAGTTCATCGGATTCATCAGGCGCACGTTTTCACGGATTTCATCAGTTATCACCGAACCGGTCTTGGCAGCGCTGTAATCGGTAAAGTTGACGCTGCTGCCGCTCTTGTCGCCAAACTCCTCGTTCTCGCCCGAGGCACGGCCACCCGCCACGCCTTGTGTGTCAAAAGCAGGAGCAGTCTTCAGCGGCTGCGTGGAAACGACATAATTGAGGTATTTCGCCATGTCCAAGTCGATGATGTAATCACCCGGTTTGCCACCGCCACGGCCACCACGTTGCATCATGGGAGGCATCTGTCCCCCACCCTGACGCACGCCGCCGTTGAGGGGTGGCATTCCACCCATCTCCTCCTTGCTGAACGTGAAGCCGAGGCTATCGGGGATGTCGGCACCGGCATTCTTGGCGATTTGTGCCGCACGGATGAGTTCACACTTGATGTAATCCAGGTAGTTGTCGGCGGTGAGCAGTGTACCGTCGGGCGCGTGCAGGTTCAGGCTCTTGAGATAGGCGGGGAACTGCGCTTTGAGTTCGTCGCTCACGGCGAGCACGGCCGGGTCGCCCTGCTGGCGGCTGTCAGTGCCATTATAGAGCCACTCGTAGGCCATGTCGGCATGGTCCAGGTCGATAATCGGGCAATAGCAGACCGACGCGAACACGTCGTCGCGCTGCTGGGCGGCACCCATGGCGCGCAACAACGGCTCGTAGGCGGGATTGTTGCCCGTGGCACCCATCAGGCTCGACATCGCTCCTCCGGCGCTGGTGCCGTCGGTGATAATCTTCTCAGCATCACCAAGCATCACGTCATCAAACTGGCGCAGGTAGCGGATGGCGGCTTTCAGGTCCAATATTGCTGCAGGGGCACGGCCCGTGTAGATGGCCTGTCCCTTCTTGATGCCAGCCTTCTTGTCGGTTTTGGTTGCAACCACCATCGAGTTGCGGCCACGGCTTCCGGGAATGGCCACCACATAGCCCTCCTTCAATGCTCTGCCTGTGGCATCGCCGGCCTTGGGCTGCTGGGCGGGCGCCGCCATATAGCCGCCCACATAGGTGCGCAGCAGTATCGGGGTCTGCTGCGTCGCTCCCTCGGGCACATACACGTTAATGGTCTGAAAAGCGGAGTCCTCTATGTTGGTCACGAAGAACATGCCCTCATAGGCCGTATAGTTCACCTCATGGCCGTCGGGCATCGTCAAGGTCCTTGTCTCACCGATGGTCGGGTCAAACGCCAGTTGCGGCAGCGTTTTCGCCGCCTTGGTCTTAGCGCCTGCGCCAGCCACTACGGCAAGTGCGAGCATCCATGTCAATATCCTCTTCATGTGATTATTAAATTGATTACTTGTGCCAAAAGTAATCAAAAAAACGACATAGGCGGTTCAGTGAAACGTCACTTTTTTCATTTGCCGAGACGTAGGCCCAATCTGTAATCGCCCAGAAGGGCGCATTTCACATCTGTCGGCTGGATTCGAAACAATAAAAACGGGCCCGGCTGGAGTAGCGGGCCCGTTAGGTTTAGAAGTGTCGGGAAGGGTTACTTCACGAGGATTTTGCGCACAGTGCCGTTGCTGTAACGGATGATATTGATACCGGGTTGCAACTCGCTGTGCTGACGGCCCTGAACATCATAGATGCGGGCATCGGTGGGCATGGTGGCCATCACTTCCTCGATGGCAGTCACCTGGATGGTCACCTCGTTGCTGGGCAGGCTCTCGCCCTGCTCGTAAACGGCAGTCACGCAATAGGTGGCATCGCTGTCGGGCTTCTCGCTGGTGTAGTTCGTCTCGGGTGCGGGAACAAAGGCGATGAGTTCGCCGTCACGATAGACATTGTAGCCCGTGAGGGTGCGCGGTGCCTCGGCGGAGGCAGCGGGAGCGAAGGTGAAGTCGTCAACCATCAGCATCACGCTGCGACGGATGCAACGCACAGCGAAGTAGCTGGTACCCTCGGGCACGTCGAACGAGTATTCACGCCAACCGTCATTAACGTAGATACGCTCCTCCTCGTTCAGCTTCACGAAGCTGTCGTGGTGGCTGTCGGTCGTCGAGGTATAGACGTTGATCCACTCCGAGTCGAAGGTGGCAGCCTTAGCCCAGAACTTGATGGTCTGTGCACGGCCGTCGAGACGCGGGGTAATCAGCCAGTCATCGTTCTCGAAGGGGTAGTCCACACTGGGAGCTGCCATGTACTGTTCACCGCTGTGGGGCATGAACGCATTGTCCATGTTATCCTCGACCCAGGTCTGCGTCTCGGTGGTGTTGAACACCTGGAAGGCCATGGGAGCGCCCTGGTTCTCGTAGGTTACAGGGATACGCGGTGTCACCAGCGTTGTGGCCTGGTCACCGTCATAGAGAGTCCACTCACCGACACCGTCGATGGCAAAGGGGCTATAGGACTCAAAGTCATCGGTTACATAGGCCATCTCACTCTGTGCCGGCTCTACCGACTGGCAAGCAGCCCACGTCAGGGTGACGTTGCCACCGCTGGTGGTAGCCGAGAGGTACTCGGGGGCGGGCAGTTCGTTGGGGCGAACCGAGGTGGCTACCTCGGCGCTCATGTTGTTCTCGGGCATCTGGTCGTCGGCCCAGACCACTTCGAGTTGCCAGTTGATGGACTCCGCGTCGGCATCGGCTACGGTGGCAATACAGGTGGCGGTGCCGGTGGTCGAAGTGCCAGCGGCAAGGCTCTGTCCAGCGATGCTCTGATAGAGTTCGCCGTCACGGTAGATGTTCACGGTATAGTCCTGGGCCTGCTGCGAGCCGCGGTTCAGGATGTCGTACTTGATGACAAAGTCCTCGCCCACGTTGACGCGCTTCGGGTCGATGGTGAAGGCGGTAACAGCGAGATCGTTCTCCACGCTGGCCTCACCAATGCGGATGTTGTCTACATACAGGTCTCGACGGGCACCCATCTGGTCGCTCAAAGCCGAAGCCAGCAGACCGATGTTGGCAAAGTTGGCGTCAGCGTTCTTGGGCAGAATCACTTCGCACTCCACCCACTGGTCGGTCATCTCATTGAGGAAGAACTGGGCGTTCTCGACATCCTGCCACTCGCCACCGTCAAAGGAAACCTGTACCTGGATGTTGTCGTCGATTTCTCCGTCCCACTCGGGGTCATACCACGCGCTGCGGCCATAGTGGAACATGAACTTCATGGTGGGCACGCTCACGCTGTTCAGGTTCAGCATGGGCGAAACGAGACGGCTGTGCGTGTCATAGTCGGCATACTGGCTCTCAGCAACGAGGAAGCCGCCGTCATAGTCGGGAGCTTCAATCAGCGGTTCTCCAGTCCAGTCGTCATAGATGTCGCCAGTAGCATAGAAGTCAAAGTCATGAACTTCGCCGTCCTGGGTCCAGTTCTCCTGCTCGCCCCATGCAAACGAAGCCTTGTAGGGCAGGTCGAGGGGCTTGCCGGTGACCACGCTATTGCTCTGCACGGTCTCACCCTCATTGCCGTTATACAGCGGCGTGATGATGTAGCTGGCATTGACCTGGCCCTCGGTGACGGGAATAACGTCGGTATAAGAGGTCTCGCTGGTACCCTCGGCAACCACGCCGCTCGACTCGCTGACGCGCTCCACGCGATAGGTGATTGCGCTGAAGTCAACATAGCCGCCGTTGACCGACTGCGTCGGGGCATTCCAGGTCACGGTAACACTCATGTCATTGTTCAAACGGGCTACCGCGTTGGAGGGTGCCACTGGCATATCCATGCCCACAAAGGCCGTCACCTCGACGGCGCTACCCTCGCCCTCACTGTTGCGGGCAACGATGCGGTAGGTGTTGAAACCGTTCTCGACCTCGGTGTCCACATAGGTCAAGGCCTCGCCAGGAGCGGGATTGTCAAAGGTCTTCTCGAGCACACCACCCGCCAGCACATCGATGGCGGTAATCTGCTCCAAGGTCTCGCCAGCGGCAGTTACCGCGGGGGCTGTGAAGGCCAACGTAGCCTCACAGGCACCCACGGCGGCAGGTGTCAGCACGACGTCGGTCACCTCACCGGGAACGCCCTTGGGCGATTTCTCGACGAGCTTCACGTTGTCGATTTCTACGCGGTGCTGGTTGGGCTCACTGTAGGCGTAGAAGGCCAGGCGGTACTTGCCACTGGTGGCAGCATACACCTTGACCGTCTTGTTGCCCGAGTCGCTCTTGACCACGCCGGGATAATCGGCCAGCACCTGGGTGAACGAGGCGGGATCGGTGCTTGTGCCGAGCAACACACGCAGGTTCTCGGTCATGGACAGCACGCCCATGTAGAATGTCAGTTCATACACATTGCCGCCATCCAGCTCAAATTCCGGCGAGATGTAGTAGTCATCGCCGGGAAGGCCGGTCTGGTAGTCGAGCATGTAAGCAGCCATGCCATTGAGGTACTCCCACGTGCGACCTCCGTTCTGGTCCACGATGGTCCAGGAGTCAAACGCTTCCTGCGTGTCGAAGGTTTCTTCAAGCAGGACATCACCGGGACTGGCCCACGCCGTAGCAGCGGCCAGCACCATTAGGCCCGAAAACAGGGCCCGGAAAGAAGTGAAAATTCTTTTTCCCATAAAAAACGCATGAATGTTGATTAAATGATTAGTATAGCATAAAGCACCGCAAATATACTGATATTTGCCAATTTAGCGCATCCATTCTGATATAAAAAAACAAAAATCAGTGGGATGAGTAGTACGACTACAGTTTTTGGGAGGGAATAAACACGTCGCATGGCAGGCGATGATTCACCCACCATGTTCCATTGAACCTCGCGTTGCTCGGTGCAGAATGGTTAATGGATAATGTTTAAAGAGGCATCCGCACACCTGATTAAACATTATCCTTAATGCGCCGGTTTTTTAAAGCTCTTTTGAAACCAGATTTTCCTTGAAGAACTGCTCCAGCTTGTCGTAGGGAATTCTCCCGTTCTTGTCATCATAGAGGTCGGTGTGCACCGCCCCGGGAATGATAAGCAGTTCCTTGTTGCCGACGGTCTTGCTCTCGCCCTCGACATGGACGCCTGTCATCTTCTCGAAAGCGTACTCGCTGAAGTAGCGGCTGTGGGCTTTCTCACCGTGGATGAGCAGCACGGGCGTCTCAATCTCGTGAGCCCAGGCCAGCAGGGGCTGGTTGAGGAACGACTGGCAACCAGTCACGTTCCAGCCATCGGTGGAGTTGCCGCTGCGCTCATGGTAGCCGCGCTTGGTCTTGTAGTAGTCGTAGTAGTCCTTGACAAAGTAGGGCGCATCGTCGGGCAGCGGGTCGACAACGCCTCCGGCACGCTTGTAGGTGCCGTTGCGATAGTCCTCGGTGCGCTGGGCGGCCATGGCACGACGCTTGTCCATGCGCTGCTCCTTGCTGTCCTCACTCTTGAAATAACCCTCGGCATTGACCTTGGACATGTCGTACATCGTCGAGGCCACGGTAGCCTTGATGCGCGGATCGAGGGCTGCAGCGTTCACGGCCATGCCACCCCAACCGCAGATGCCGATGATGCCTATGCGCTCCGGGTCCACATTGTCCTGAGTAGACAGGAAATCAACTGCAGCGAGGAAGTCCTCGGTGTTGATGTCGGGCGAAGCCATGCGTCGGGGCTCTCCCCCACTCTCACCCGTGAACGAGGGGTCGAAGGCGATAGCCAGGAAACCGCGCTCGGCCATGTGCTGGGCGTAGAGGCCCGAGCACTGCTCCTTGACGGCGCCGAAAGGACCGCTCACGGCGATGGCTGCCAGGCGTCCAGTGGCGCCCTTGGGGGTGTACATGTCGGCCGCCAGCTCTATGCCATAGCGGTTACAGAACGTGACCTTCTTGTGGTCCACCTTGTCACTCTTGGGGAACGTCTTGTCCCACTGTTGTGTCAATTGCAATTTCTCTTTCATCTGTTCTTGGTTTTGATTACAGCCCGTGAGCAGCAGGCTCATGAGCACTACCATGATTAAACTATGTTTCATTCTCTTATATTTTTATCTGTGTCAATGACTGTTACACCTTGTTAGCGCCATTCAGCAGTATGTCTATGATCGCGTTGACGTCGGCAATGCTGACTTCTCCGTCCTGGTTCACATCGCCCAGCATGGCTGTCGTTGCCGCAGGAAGCCACAGCATCACCTTGATATTGCTCTCGCCTGCATGGAGAAACGAGCGCAGCTCGCTCTGTGAGAGGCCATCGATGTGGCCCAGTCGGGTATAGCTCCATGAGTTTGAGCCATAGAACAAGCACACGTTGCTGCCATTGTAGAGAATGACATCGCCAGGCTGAGCGGTCATCTGTTCGTTGTCGGTGGGCAGCGAGAAGCCCAGGGCGCCCCAAATCTCGAAGCCGCCGCTGGTGTTGAGCGTCACGGTGACCGGCGATTCCTTCAAGCGTGCGACGAGTGCTCTGGCAGCGGCATTATCGACCAGCGTCACCTGTTGTGTCACGCCATCGATGGTGATATTCATCTTTTGTGTCAAGTTTTGGGCCATGACATCGTTGTTGTCGCCGGAACAGCCGCACAGCAGCAGGGCGGCGACCATCAGCAGGTTTCTAGCAATATTCTTTATCATAGTCATCAGGGTTATTGAATGTTTTACGGGTACAAAATTATTGGATTTATCGGCCGATGCCCTTATCTGAAATGGCCGAAAAACTACCCGTTTTACATTTTCTCATCCTTGTCGCGGTCCCAATTGGGTAGAAATCAGTATCTTTGTCCCAACGAACGATGAAGAATCTGCTGTACATCAACAAGGCGAATGACTACGCTATGGACGTGGGTGCCGAGGTGTGGCATCCCATGGTGAGCGTGATCCACTTCGATGAGCTGGGGGCAATACGCCACTCGCTGAACAAGCTGGGGGTGTATGCCATCTTTGTGCAGGACAACTTCCCCACCGAGCCTGCCTATGGAATGGGCAGCTATGACACTTCCAAGGGTTCGCTCACGGCGGCCTCGCCCGGGCAGATTATCGGCAAGGCCGACGACGGCCACCTGGAGGTGTACCACGGCTGGGCACTGCTGTTTGACGCGGAGTTCATGCGCGGCACGGTGTTTGAGCAGAGGCTGAGTGACTACCATTTCTTCTCCTACAACGTCAACGAAGCGCTGCACACCACCGAGGGCGAGAAACAGGTGCTGTGGCAACTGATGGAGCGCATCCTCAGGTTCATCCGCCACCGTCAGCCGTCGCCAGCAGCCGACCGCATCGTCCAAGACTACATCGTACTCGTGTGCGACTACTGCCTGCTGTTCTATCAGCGCCAATTCCAGGACTCCTCAGCCCAACGGAGCGATGTGCTGACGCGGTTCCGCCAAGTGCTCACCGACTACTATGCCCGGCAGCTGCATCAACGCTATGGCCTGCCCAGCGTCAAGTACTGCGCCTCGGAGCTGTGCCTGTCGCCAAGCTACTTCGGCGACGTGGTGCGCGGCGCCACGGGCGACAGCCCCACGCGCGTCATCCAGCGTTTCCTTATCGACCGTGCCAAGAGCCTGATGATGGGTGGCATGACGGTCTCGCAGGTGGCCCAGGAACTGGGCTTTGAATATCCACAGCACTTCACCCGCTACTTCAAGAAGCATGAGGGGATGACGCCATCGGGCTACGTCGCCTCGATGCGCAAGCCTTGAGCCGCCGAGCCGGGCCCAAACCCTGCGGGGCTAATGCCAAAATCGCCAATATTGGCGAAATTGGCATTAAAAAACTTTTAGCGCCAACAGTTTTTTATTTCAGCTGGTTGTAGATCTCGTCGGTGACGGGCTCCAGCCACTCGTTGGAGGCTCCCTCCTGCACGTCCTTGTGATAGGTCAAGTGCTGGAACCATGAGTCGCGGGCGGCGCCGTGCCAGTGCTTGGCCTCGGCAGGGATGGCGATAACGGTACCGGGTGTCATCTCGACGGGTTCCTTGCCCCACTCCTGATACCAGCCACGGCCAGCGACGCAGATGAGCACCTGCACTTGCTTGTGGTGGACGTGCCAGTTGTTACGGCAACGGGGCTCGAAAGTGACATTGAACATTCCGTCGCCCATATCAGCCAGGTAGCTGTTGCCGATGAAGAATTGCCCGTAAGGATTGAGTTCGCCTTTGGGCCACTGGCTGTGCAGGGTGTAGCCCTCACTGCCTAGCCAGGCACAGAGTTCGTCGACGAGCGCCTGCGAGTTACCCATGTTGACTGCGCCCTGCTTGTGGGCAGCCAACTGCGGAGCGACACCCTCAAGGCCGCTCAGGGCAGCCACGGTGACAATTTCACGGTCGGCAGCCGAGAGCTGGTCGCCGGCAAAGATGTCGCCAAAGAGGTGCGCCTTCAGGTAGTAATCGTCCTGCGGGCAGAAGGTATAGTCAAACGGGCGGCCTGAGAGCTGCGTCTGGTTTTTCACGCCCAGTTCGTAGGCTCGGCGCGCATCGTCCCACTCGGCGGGGCGCGTCCAGGGCTTACCCTCTTGCCAGCCGGGCTGGCGGTTCTCCAATACCTTGTTCAACACACCCAGCGCGTTGAGCGAACGCGGGAATCCCGTGTAGGCATAGAGTTGCGAGAAAGCCTCTTTCAGTTCGTTGATGGTCACGCCATGGTCAAGAGCCATGCGCACAGCAGGCTCCAACCGTTCCAGGTCACCCTGCGCCATCAGGCAGGCACATGCTGCCAAGCCTCGTTGACGCTCAGTCATGATTTGTCCTTGTACTGTTGCCATTGTCAATACAGCTGTTAAAAGTAATGTTACGATTCTGTTCATATCCTTGATGATGTTGCTATTGGTTTTTTGCAGCCTGAACCCACACCGGTTCCTCGCTCATTACGGGCTTGTTGACGGCCATCACACCCGACAGGTTGTGCGGCACGTAGGGCTCTTCCAGATAACGGATGTCATCGGCAGTGAGCTTGACATCGAGCGAGCGGACAGCACCCTCGATGTGGTGCAGCTTGGTGGCCCCGACGATGGGCGACTCCACCTTGGTCAGCAGCCAAGCCAGCGAGATCTGCGTCATGTCCACCCCGTAGCGGTCGGCCAACTCCACCACGCGCTCGACGATGCGATTGTCCTGCTCGGCTGTGGCGTCATACTTGAAATGCATGAACGAGTCCTCCTGCTGCCGCTTCGACGTCTCCCCCGGGCGCTTGGCCAGTTTGCCTGACGCCAGTGCGCTATAGGGTGTCATGGCGATATTGTCCTCGCGGCACAGCGGGAACATCTCGCGCTCCTCCTCGCGCATGATGAGGTTGTAATGGTTCTGCACGCTGATGAACTTTGCCCAGCCGCGTTTCTCGGCCAGCGCATTCATCTTGGCCAGTTGGTAGGCGTAGGCATTGGCAATGCCGATGTAGCGGGCCTTGCCGGTGCGGACGGCTTCGTTCATTCCCTCGAGAATCTCCTCGGCAGGCGTCTTGTAGTCCCAGATGTGATAGATGTAAAGGTCCACATAGTCCATGCCCAGGTGTTCCAGGCTGCTGTCGATGTTGTTCAGCACATGCCGACGGCCGTCGATGCCTTGCTCGATTTCCTCCTCGGTGCGGGGCAGGAACTTGGTGGCGACCACAACGTCCTCGCGGCGGGCCATATCGCGCAGTGCCCGTCCCACGTACTGTTCAGAGGTGCCCAGCTGATAGGCAATGGCCGTGTCGAAGAAATTCACGCCCAGGTCAAGCGAACGACGCATAATCTGACGTGTCGCATCCTCGCCGATGGTCCAAGAGTGCTGCCCGATGCTCGCATCGCCAAAGCCCATACAGCCCAGGCAGATGCGTGACACCATGAGGTTTGAGTTACCGAGTTTTACATATTCCATATCACAGTCAAGTTTATAGTATATTTCACTGTGCAAAAATAGGTATAAAATGTAATATCAGGTGTTACACCTATCATCTGATTATCTACCCGTTTTACCGAAAATAAACTTTTTCCGAACCCTCATCAACCCCGAACTAATAGGTGGATGCCGCCGGCTTCATGGCCTTATCCGTAATTCTCAATCAGGTACTTCACAAACTGCGGGTCGCCAAAGTTGATGGTGCCGGTGTCGTGCTGGTTCAGCGTCGTAATCTGGGCCATTTCGTCGGCATTGAGTGCGAAATCAAAGATGTCAAAGTTCTGTGCCATGCGCTCCTTGTGGCTCGATTTGGGGATGGCTACAATACCGCGCTGCGTGAGCCAACGAAGGGCTACTTGAGCGGCGCTCTTATTGTATTTGGCACCAATAGCGGCCAGTTCCTCACTCTTCACGATGCCATCGACGCCCTGTCCGCCCAGCGGTCCCCACGCCATCATCCGGGTCCCAAATTCATCATGAATCGGCTCGATTCCCGTCTGTTGGATGAGCGTGTTGCACTGCAGCTGGTTAACCATCGGCTTCACATCCACATAGTGGGCAAAGTCAAAGAAACGGCCAGCCTGGAAGTTGCTCACGCCAATGGCGCGCACCTTGCCGGCACGATAGGCCTTTTCCATCGCGCGCCAGGAGCCGAACACGTCACCGTAAGCCTGATGGATAAGCAACAGGTCAATGTACTCGGTCTGCAACTTGCGCAGGCTTTCGTCGATGCTCTTTGCAGCTTTTTCTTCGCCCGCATTGCTGATCCACACTTTGGTCACCAGAAACAGGTCCTCGCGCTTGATGCCGCTCTTGATCCAGGCATTGCCCACACCCTCCTCGTTCTGGTAAGCCTGTGCCGTGTCAATCAGGCGGTAGCCCACGCTCAACGCATCGCTGACGCAACGTTCACACTCGTCAGGGCTCACCAGAAAAACGCCGTAGCCCAGAGTCGGCATCTCAACACCGTTATATAACTTGATGTATTCCATAATTCTTTAATTATAAATCTAATACCTAAAACCTAATACCTAAAGCCTAATGCCTAAAGCCTAATGCCTAATACCTAAAGCCTAATACCCTTCAGCCACTTCTCCACCTTGTCCTTGCCGGTGCGCACCTCATGGCCGTAGATGCTGAAGCCCTTGGTGACGTTGGCCCCGGGGAAAGCCGCTTTCACGTCCTCCACGCAGTTGGCCAGACCGCTGCCCTCGTGGGTAGTGAATGGGATGACAGTCTTGCCCTGCAGGTCATTGCCGTGCTTCTTGAAGAAGGTGAACATCACCTGGGGATAGGTTCCCCACCACACGGGACCGCCGATGAACACGGTGTCATAGCCACTCAGGTCCACGTCGCCCTCATACTCAGGCAGTTCGCCGTTATTTGCCTCTTCTTGGGCAAGGTTGATCAGCGGCGTATAGGCCATACCGTCGTACTTGTGCGTCACAATCTCAAATTGGTCGGCACCCGTCATTTCGCTGATATAGTCGGCGACGATCTTTGTGTTGCCCACTTCAATGTTTCCTACTGAGTAATTGTCTCCCGCATGCGAGAAAAACACTACCAATGCTTTGCCTGTTGTCTCCATAACTTGTTCTTGCTTTGCCTGGCCGCTGCATGCCGTCGAAACGAGCAGCGCCATAGCGATTGTAATGATGTTCTTGAATTTCATAATTGTTGCTTGTTATCCTAATTGATATTCGCCTGTGCGGATGGCAGCAATGACGCCGCCGTCGATGAGCAAGTCGGTGCCTGTGATGAAGCGTGCGTGTTCGCCGAGCAGGAAGGCGGCGGCCTCAGCGATCTCGTCACTCGTACCCGTGCGCTGGGCAGCCGACGCATCAATCATGCGCTGGTAACCCTCACCGTTGGCATTAAACTCATCGTAGGCCAGCGGGGTAACGATAACGCCCGGCGAGATGGTGTTGATGCGGGCACGGCGTTTGCGCCAGCTGGTGGCTGCGGCACGCTGGGCCTGCAAGTGGTTCATGCGCTTGGCAATCATGTAGGCAAAACCTGAGTTCTGCATGGCCACCTCTTGGATGAAAGGCACGTCCTTGAGCCCTGCGGTCGGCGTGTTCACCAACTGCAGCTCGATGTCGTTGGGGATGGGATACATGTAGGCAGCCTGACTGCTGATGAGAAGTCCTGCACCGCCCTCGGCCATCACTTCGCCAAAGGCGTCCACGGCATAGCCCGTACCCACCATGTCGAGGTCAACAATGTGCTCGGGATTGGCTTGGTTGGGCGATGCGCCTGCAGTATCGATGAAATACATTACTGGTCCCATCTCGGCAGCCTTTTGTGCAAATGCCTCCACGCTGTCCTGATGCAAGGCGTTCACTACCATCGTTTCCACGTCATAGCCACTGCGGCGCAGGTCATCACCGACGCGCTCCAGCGCCTTCTCGCTGATGTCACCCAGCAGAATCTTCTTGCCCGCTGCAATGCGGCGCACGATGGCGGTTCCCATACTACCGGCACCCAAGAGTGCCACTACCGATTTCTGTTCGTTTCTGTCGAAAATCATAGTCTGTCCTCCTTATCTTATTACTCTATATTCTTGATAAACTTTGCAGGATTGCCGCCCACAATGGTGTTGGGGGCAACGTCCTTAGTCACTACGGCTCCTGCCGCTACAACGGCATTCTCGCCCACGGTCACTCCGGGCAGGATGATGGCCCCCACGCCAATCCAGGCATTGCGGCCAATGTGCACAGGCTTGCAGCGCAGCACCATGCGGTTTTCAAAATCATGGTTGTCGGTGACGATGCGCACATTGGGACCTATCATCGCACCGTCGTCGATAGTGATGCCGCCAGCCGCCATACACGTCAACGAATGGTTTACAAACACGCCCTTGCCGATAGTCATCTGGCAGCCAAAGTCAATCTGCAACGGCGGCATCATGTAACTCGTCTTGTCCAAGCCACCACTGAACAGCTCCTCTTCCAGCTGATGTACCGTTTCCATGTCAGGCTCAGTGGTGTTGATACGGAAACAGATATGGCCACAACGGCCCATTTCCTTGATGGCCTCGGCATATTCGGGCATTGACATGTCGACGTCAGCCCCTGAACTTAATTGCTTGAAAATATCCATGATTGCATTTATTTTTGGTTTCTGTTGCAAAATTACTGCCCATTTTTGAAGTCGATATTTCACAAAAAGCACTACAATTTTCACTTTTTGCACAATTCATTCGTTTAATAAAAAAATAGGATATAATTTTGTGGCGATGAAGGTAGATTTTCTTTTTTCCACCGACTTCTACGGGATGAACGCCCCGGAACTGGGCAATACCTGTATGCACCTGCTGTGCACAGCGGGCGAAGGGAGCTTTGTGTTCAATGAGCGTTGTTACCACATCGTGAAAAACGACTTGGTGGTAATTCCTATGCCCAACAGAATCAAGAATCTAGCCGCACCTTCCGACATGCAGGTGGAGTGGTTTGCGGCCGACTACAAGTTCCTGCAGAATCTGCTGCCGTCCAACAACTACAGCATCGGGGGAAGCATCTCGCTGAACCAGGATCCCGTTATCCCGATCACCGATGAACAGGCGAGACATCTGCTGGACGATTTCCACAGGCTTCGCGACCGCCTCGAGGAGCGGCACCTGCAGTTCTACCACCAGCTGATGGGCAGCCTGTGCCTGACCATGATGTATGACATCTTTGAGGTCCACGCCCTGCGCGACGCCACCGACACGCACACCGACCGCACGGCCTATATCGTGAAACAGCTGATGGCCCTGCTCGCCACAGGCATCAGCCGCACCGAGCGCGACGTCAGCTACTATGCCGAGCGGCTGCACGTATCCCCCAAGTATCTCTCAGCCACCATCAAGCGTGTGACGGGCCATAGTGTCACCTCCTATATCGACCGCCATACCGTCCCCATACTTAAAGACCTCCTGGATGACGAGAGTCTGTCGCTCACCCAGATAGCCGAACACATGAATTTCACCTCGTTGAGTTACTTCAGCCGATACTGCACCAAGCACCTGGGACAATCACCCAGCAGCTACCGCCAGAGCCTGCAACCCAAGCGACAACAACCAACATGACAACAATAACGGCGGTCTCACCAAGCCGATGCGGTGAGATCGCCGTTGTAATCGTGTACAGACCCGAAACGAATTACAGTTTCATTACCCGTTTCATCTCCAGGTTCTCGTAGCCCTCAGGGCAATGGGTAGAGAGATAGACGGTGGGATTCTGCTTGATGAATTCACGCACGCGGTCGAGCGTCTCGCGGGCTGCTGCCACGTCCTCGAAGATGATCGAGAGCTTATTGGCCTTGAGCGCAGCGTCACAATAGGTCACGTCGCCGTGGAACATGTAGTAGAGCCCGTCGTGCTCCAGAATGGCAATGCTGTTGCCACGGGTGTGTCCCTTGGCCTCGATAAACCACAGGCCATCGGCCACCTGCATCGCGTTGGGGAAATTGTGATAGGCCTGGCCATACTGGGCGCGGACGATGTTCTCGCCCTCCAGCTTCATCGCGTCGGCATCCTCGGGAGCGATATACACCTTGGCGTTAGGAAACTCGCCGATGCAGTCGCTGTGGTCGGGATGCTTGTGGGTAATAAGGATCTTCGTCACTTGCTCAGGCTTGTAGCCCGCGGCGGCGAAAGCCTCCATAAAGTCGGCCACCTTCTCGCCCATATAGAGCGGAGCGCCATACTTCTTGGCCGGGGCAGCGAAGCTTGCCTTGAAGCCGGTATCAACAAGTATCACCTCGTCGCCAGTGTCGATGAGGAAGTTCTGCAGACTGCTGCGGTAGATAATCTGTTCGTCAAAGGCCTCACGTCCCTCCTCGCCACCGAAGGCAAAGGGCTGGTTCATAAAGCCGCCGTCAAACATGCGGATTGCTTTGATTTCCATTATTATTATTTAAATGAGTTATGGATATGTTCTGTTACAGTTTGTTGACGAGGTCTTGGATCTTCTGCTTGGTGGCATCGGTCTTCTGCTCATCGACGGTGGCGGTCACGATGCCGGTATCCTCGACATTCCAGTAGTTGCAGATGTCGCGGTACTCGGCCTTGGCGCCGTCATACACACCAGGCGAATAGGAGGACATGAGCAATGCCATCTTTTTCACCTTGGCGGGGCTGTTCACGCAGTACATGCGCTGGATGGGCGCCTGAATCTGGGCGTTCATCGTGAAGTAGTAGATGGGAGCAGCCAGTACCAGCACCTCGGCCTCGGCCATCAGCGGATAAAGTTCCTGCATATCGTCCTGCTGGATGCAGGCACCGTTGCCCTTGCCGTGGCAATACTCGCAGGCTAGGCAGCCCGCAATCTTTTTCTTTGACACGTTGACCAGTGTCACCTCATGACCTGCTGCCTCGGCAGCCTTCTTGTACTCGTCAGCCATCCAGGCCGTGTTGCCGTTCGCTCTGGGTGAGCTCTGTAAAATCAGGATGTTCATAGTGATTGTATTTTAGTGTGAATAAATTAAATATCTGCCCTTATTGCGGCCATCACGACGCCTTGCGGAATCCAACAGTTCTTTATCAAAAACGGCCAAATAAATCCAGATTGAAATCTTTCAGAGGGCAAAGATAGTGATTTTTTGCCAAATGCCCAATTTCCGTAAGGATTCTATGCAAGATGTGCCATAATTCTCCAGCATTAACTGTGGGAATAATTGGCTAATGATGATGGCTTGCGGTGAGCGCCCGTCAATCAGCCTGACGGCACCACCAATGACGATGATGCAAAGATAGGCGGCGCCTCGGGTAAAAAAAAACGAATGAATTCTTTTTTTTCCGCTCGGGTTGGATAAATTCCTCACGCTCGACAATGAAAACAAGCTTTCATTGTTCTCGCTTAATCGGAATTTTGCACTATCTTTGCCAAAAAATGAGGAGTTGCCCATGAATGTGCATCAACAACAATGGCTCGAGGCAAACCGTGACTACGTGCAGCGCCTGAAGAAAGAGCACCCCCTGCGGCAGTTGTTCTGGGAGTGTACCCTGCGCTGCAACATGGCGTGCCGGCATTGCGGCAGCGACTGCATGAAGGTGTCGTCGGTGCCCGATATGCCACTGTCCGACTTCCTGCCTGTGCTCGACGATGTGGCGGCGCACTGTGACCCCAGCCAAGTGCTGGTCAACACTGTGGGCGGTGAGCCGCTGGTGCGCCCCGACCTGATGGACTGCGGACGCAGCATCCGTGAACGCGGTTTCATGTGGGGCCTGGTGACCAACGGCATCGGGCTGGACCGTTCGATGGCCCGCGAGATGGCACAAGCCGGCATCAACACGCTTGCCATCGATGTTGATGGCACGCGCGAGGACCACAACTGGCTGCGCAACTCCACCACGGGCTTTGACCATGCCATGGAGGCAGTGGAGGCGGTGCAAACCATCCCCCACCTCACCTGGGATGTGATTACCTGTGTCAACAGCCGCAACATCAACCGGCTCGATGAACTCAAGCATCTGCTGGTCGAGGCGGGCGTCACCCGATGGCGCTGCTTCACCATCATCCCGATGGGACGTGCCGCCAACGACGAGAGCCTGCAACTCACCGATGAACAGTTCCGCGACCTGCTCAACTTCATTGTCGTCACCCGCCGCGAGGGCAAAATCAGGCTTAGCTATGCCTGCGAGGGTTATCTGGGCGCCTATGAAGGGCTCGTGCGCGACTACTTCTACAACTGCCAGGCCGGGCTGACGGTGGCCAGCGTACGCGCCAACGGTGACATCTCGGGCTGCCTGAGCGTACGCAGTGATTACCATCAGGGCAACATCTACCGCGACCGGTTCTGGGACGTGTGGGAAAACCGCTTCGAGCAGTACCGCGA
>JAEEGF010038463.1_pt1 | contig 16620 bp, 14 predicted proteins | sample 9134171 | NCBI WGS metagenome assembly JAEEGF01 (sample SAMN16246542, study PRJNA631951) | gut metagenome | biome: gut microbiome; feature: rumen; material: AP-attached | host: Bos | place: Iran: Karaj | collected 2018-10
CTTGATTTCTCCAGCCAGGACAACTTGACCAGTCGTAACGAGTGTTTCGCAAGCGACCTTCGAGTCGGGATCGAAGGCAAGCAGTTTGTCCAATACTGCATCACTGATTTGATCGGCCACTTTATCAGGATGGCCTTCGGAGACGGACTCCGATGTAAACAGATAACCCATAGTAGAATTAATTTTTTAATATAATTAATAATGTATGGGGAAAGAAGTCGGGCACAAATGCGCGAGGTGACAAGTGTTCATCCTCCTTTTAGCATTTTTTACTGTGGTTGCAAGCAGCCCAAATCTATCCACATTTTGTTTTTTGCGGCTGCAAAGGTACAACAATTAATTCATAATTCATAATTCATAATTCATAATTTTGCGCAATGTGTGAAAAAGTTGTATCTTTGCACCCATAACTATGAATTGTGACTTATGAATCATGACTTGGAGATAATGGCGCCAGTAGGTTCGCCCGAATGCCTTGCAGCAGCCATCCGAGCTGGGGCAGACAGCGTGTACTTCGGCATAGAGAATCTGAACATGCGAGCCCATTCTGCAAGCACGTTCTCGATTGACGACTTGCATCGTATAGCTGAGGAGACGCGCCGTTTTGGCATTAAAAGTTATCTGACGGTCAACACCATCATCTACGGCGAGGACCTCGAACTGATGCGTCAAATCATAGATGCGGCCCACGAAGCGGGCATTAGTGCGGTCATTGCAAGCGATGTGGCTGTGATGCTTTACTGTAGGGAGGTGGGGCAAGAGGTTCACCTCAGCACCCAACTTAACATCAGTAATGTGGAGGCGCTCCGTTTCTATGCACAATTTGCGGACGTAGTTGTCTTGGCTCGCGAACTGAATATGGACCAGGTGAAGGCTATTCACGAGGCCATCGAGGCTGAGAACATCTGCGGACCTAGCGGCAAAAAGGTGCGCATCGAAATGTTCTGTCATGGTGCTCTTTGCATGGCTATCAGCGGAAAATGCTATTTGAGTCAGAGCAATTGGGGACGTTCTGCCAATCGGGGTGAATGCATGCAATTGTGCAGAAGGCGCTATACGGTCCAGGATGTGGAAACGGGTACTGAACTCGACATCGAGAATAAGTACATCATGTCGCCAAAAGACTTAAAAACCATCCATTTCATCGATAAAATGATTGACTCGGGTGTTCGTGTCTTCAAGATAGAGGGAAGGGCTCGCGGACCTGAATATGTTGACACAGTTGTGAGGTGTTATCGAGAGGCAATCGATACGCTTTCCGACCCCAATCAAGGGCAAAAAGTCTTCCTCGAAAAGCTGGAAGAATGGGACGAGCGTTTGGCTCGCGTCTTCAATCGCGGCTTTTGGGACGGATATTACTTGGGGAAGACGATTGCGGAATGGAACGACTGTCACGGTTCGAAAGCGACCGAAAAGAAGGTCTACTGCGGAAAAGCGGTCAGATACTATTCCAAACTGCAAGTTGCGGAATTCAAAATCGAGGCTTGCGAACTGAATGTTGGCGACGAAATCCTCGTTACAGGCCCCACTACGGGAGCTTTGAGGGCCAAAGCAAGCGAGATCCGTTACGACCTGAAGCCCGTCCAGACGGCCCAGCAAGGCTGGCACATCAGTATTCCTCTCGAAACGAAAGTCCGCAGGAACGACAAGCTTTTCGTCATCAAAACAGGCGTTTGAAACCAGCACCTTAGGATGCGCTTGAAAATGACTAAGGCGACGATTGCAATTTACTAGTGTGACGATTGCAATTTACTAGTGTGACGTTTGCGATTTACTAGTGTGACGTTTCACAACGACCTTAGCCTCGTTTGCAAACGACTGCAGTTGGAGGAACTCGAACAAACAGAATGAAATCAAAGAAAACTACATTTTCTTTGCAATCCTCTTCTTTTTTTCGTAACTTTGCATCGTAAAACGAATGCTCTCGCAAAGTATAGCAACGATGAACAAGAACGGGACAAAGAAAAGACACCACCTGATGAGGCTCCTTGCAGGACTGCCTCTCAGCGTCCTGTATCTGTTCAGCGACATCGCCTATCCCATTGTCTACTACGTGATTAGGTACAGGAGGAAACTCGTCAGGGACAACCTCCGCTGCTCCTTTCCAAAGAAAAGCGAGAAGGAAATCCTGCGCATAGAAAAGGCTTTCTACCACAATCTCTGCGACGTCTTCATCGAAGCCTTCAAATGCCTCAACATCACGGACGAAGAGATGATTCGTCGAGTGGAAATCCTTAACTGCGAACTGCCCGAAAGACTGGCTGCTGAAGGAAAGAACGTCTTCATGCTCTTGGGCCATCTTGGCTGCTGGGAATGGTTCCAGGAAGTCAGCGTTCGATACAAGGCCCCCAAGAAAGGTTGCGAAATATACAAGCACATCGAGAACAGATACTTCGCCTCGCTGATGCACGAAATACGCAGCAGATGGGACACCAAGCAGATAGAAATGCAGCAGACCGTGCGAACTTTGCTCAAATGGCACGCTGAGGGCGAACCCTTCCTATGCGGCTTCATACAAGACCAAAGGCCTGACGCAAAGATTAAAGACAAGGTGACCTTCCTCAACCAAGACACTTACATCTCCCCTGGAGCAGAAGAAATTGCCAAAAAAACCAATGCGGAACTCGTCTATCTTGATGTGGAGAAGACTGCTCGAGGACATTACAGGCTGACATTCACAGAGATGCATCCCAACGAAGAGGAAGCCAACAGCCGCTTCCCCCTGTCAAGATGCTTCTGGCGACTGATGGAAAACACCATACAAAGACAGCCCGAGATATGGCTTTGGTCGCACAACCGCTGGTACAAGTACGAGCTGACAAAATAAACACAACGCATCATGGTCTCAGTCATCGTACCAATATATAATGTAGAGCAATACCTGCGTCGCGCTCTCGACAGCATCCTCAGCCAGACACACAAGGACTGGGAAGCCATCCTCGTAGATGACGGCAGCACAGACAACAGCGGACGAATCGCAGAGGAATATGCTCAGAGCGACAACCGATTCAAGGTCGTTCACAAACCCAACAGCGGACAATCTGATGCTCGCAATGTCGGATTGGAACACATCAGCGGCGAGTTCCTCATTTTCCTCGATGCAGACGACTTCCTGCATCCTCAGTTGATGACACTTTGCCTTGAGGCTATGCAAAGGGACAGCTCTGATATAGTCTGCTTCACCTACGACCGCAAATACCGTACGCTGGCCCTCGTCAAGCATTTCCTGCACCTCGATGACCCCAAGCCCCACTACGAATTCTACAAGCAGCCAGCCTACATCGTCACAGACAACATTTTCGACTATGCCACAGAGCATTCCAATCCGAAAGACATCATTGACAAGCGTTGGGCTGTGAAGCACTGTCAGGTGTGGCGCTGCATGTACAAGACATACTCCGTAAGGGACATAAAGTTCCCTACCGGCATCATCTACGAAGACTTCCCATGGTGGAGCGAAGTGTTGCTCCGCATTAAGCGATGCACCATACTGAACCTTCCACTCTATTTTTACTATCCTAACCAGCAGAGCGACATACTCTCCACCAACCAGGCACAAAAGATAGAAAGCCTCAGAAAAGCTATCGAATTAGCAAAAAACAAATACACCTCAGCACCTGAAGCAAAGCGAAAAGCATGGGAACGCAACTTCCTGGCGCCCTTCGAGGAAAAGCTAAAGAAGAAAGAAGCGACACAATAACGTATGGCATACGACATCTCAGTAATCATACCCATCTACAACGTCGAGCGTTACCTGAGAAGATCTTTGGATAGTCTCTTGGCTCAGACGCACGACAACTGGGAGGCCATCCTTGTTGATGACGGCAGCCCCGATGCTTGTGGTACTATTGCTGACGAGTATGCCAACAAAGACAGCCGCTTCAAGGTCATTCACAAAACAAACGGAGGCCTGTCGGATGCAAGGAATGCGGGCATGAAAATAGCAAGCGGGAAATACCTCCTCTTCCTTGACCCCGACGATTTCTTTCACCCGCAACTCATGGAGTTGTGCTTCAAAGCAGCAGAGAAAGAGGATGCAGACACAGTTGTTTTCACATATCATCATTACTACCGGACGATAAACAAAGTCAGGCATTTCCTCCATCTGCCCGACAGTAAGCCCTCATTCAAGAAGTATCGCGAAATCAGGAGTTTTACGACAGACAACATCTTCGCCTATGCCACAGAATACTCCCACCCGAAAGACATTGACCGGCGATGGGCAGTGAGGCATTGCCAAGCCTGCTTCAAGATGTATCGGACGAGTCTTGTTAAAGACATTCTTTTTGTTAAAGGTATTTATTTGGAAGATTTTCCGTGGTGGAGCGAAGTGCTACTACACATCAGGCGATGCACAATACTCAATCTGCCGCTCTATTACTACTACCCCAACCCGAAGAGTTTTCTCTTGTCGTCTGACACGCGTCGCCTCGCCGACAACTTGGAGCAAAGCATCCTCGCAGCACAAAAGGTATACGAAAATGCGCCAGCCGATAAGAAAGCACTTTGGGAGAAACGCTTCCTTGAGCCCTTCCAGCATTATCTGGAAAAGAAGAGACGCAAGATGAATGACTAAAAGTCAACCCTCAGAAAGAAAGAAAACACTTCAGATAATACTTTGCATAGTTGAATTGGCGCACGACTTGATAGGCCAAGCCTTTTGGCAATCCACAAAAGGCACGGGACACCAACTGCTGCGAAGCGACATAAAGAGACAAATACTTTCGCGGATACCATCCCTTTGTAACAAGAAACGCTGACTCCTGTTCAGAAAGTTCCGTTCCGAAAGCTTTGCGATGGGCGTTCCTCACAATCTTTATCTTTTCCCGTATTTCAAGATCCTTATTCTTGTCCTGTGTCGAAAAGCCTCCCACCACAAAGGTTACGAAACAGTGGTTCAGGAAATAACCCTTATGGCCTGCTGCCACTAAGCGCAGCGTCATGTCATAATCCGCAGCAAGCCTGTATGCCTGGTCATAACCGCCTATTTCCATAAGGACTGTCCTACGATACATCATCGATGGATGAGGAATGACACTAGTGACGAAAAGTTTATGCAGACGACGTTGCGGATGATGGTAATGAGTGAAGCGCGTATGTGGTCCTTTTGGAAGAACAGGAGCAAAAGTGAATTTGCAACCGCTTTCCTCCAATGCCTTCACCGAGAGCGCAAGCCCATCCGAACTATGATAGTAATCGTCTGAATTAAGGAAAATGACATACTTGCCTCGTGCCAAGGCTATGCCTCTGTTCATTGCCTCGTATATGCCCGAGTCGGACTTGCTCAAGATGCGTATGTCGTGACATACATTATTATATTGTTGAAGGAACTCGAGAGTGCCATCGTCTGAGCCGCCGTCTACAATGAGATGCTCCAATGCCACACCCTTCTGTTGTTGAACTGACTCGAGATTCTTTAGAAAGAGGGTTTCTCTTCCTTCTCGCAAAGGATTGAAACAGACGGTCACAACCGTCACTACAGGGTCTGCCTGTATGGCTCTGTCAGAGGCTTCTTTAAGTATCACCTCTTTTCGGAACACTTCTGGAGATGGAATGTCAGAGCACATCATTGAACCTTTCAGGTATCTTGACGACAAGCCTCAACTCGAACATCGCGGGCTTGTTCAAGGCATAAGGAGGACGACACCAAGTTTGGCAAATGCGTGCGAAGCGAGTCCATTTGTCGAAATCGCGAGCTTTCTTCTCTGTAGCATACTTGATAGTGCGGCTACGCTTGTAGATATGCTTCTTCCATCCTTGTGCCACACGGTCTGCATCACCAAGCCTCCCTTCCAAAATCTTACTGTCTGCATAACCAAAATGCAGGAGATACAAATCTGAGGCAATGTGGAAGTTGTGCCCTTTGACACGATGGAAACCACTGCCCCACCGACAAGGTTGCGATATGATAGAAGGCTTTGTGTAGCGAGTCCCTATCTGAGCATAATGCCGTTGGCTTAGGAACGTCTTCTCCACAGACAGGTCGCCCTCTTCATCCAGTTTCTGGCCAAAATCAAGCCCTAGTGGAGATAGGCTGACATCAATATCCTGCCGCGACAAGAACTCTCTGAGTCCGATGCCAAGTTTGGGGTCAACAACAATATATTCATCAGCATCTACACCTATCACTATATCATAACCTTTGGCAAAGAGTTCAGCAGCCTGCTGAGAGAGAAACTTCAACCTCCCTTTCTCTGCAGCCACTACCTGCTGCCCTATTTTGGGATGCAGAAACGCATTTGTCCCTTGACAGACATCAGCGACAGCCTGATCCTCTCCATCATAATAGATGTAGAGGTTCTCCTTTCCAAGTTCTCGCCCGTAATACTCCACCCACTTGCGCAGGAAGAAGTCATCATTGCGGACCATCGTGAGTGCTGCTATGTGTTTCATCATTTTATGTACGATGTACAAAGGTACGATAAAAAATGGAAATTGGAAAATGAATAATGAAAAATTAACAAATGCAATGGCAAATTCTTCATTCTTCGTTGGCTCTGTCGAGCTAAAGCTTCTTTATTCTTGTAATATTTCTCAATACTTAATCCTTAATTCTTAATTTCTTTGTATCTTTGCACACAGAAAAAAGTCTATATACTATGGGATTGAGAACTTATTTTAGAAATAAGAGAAGGAAATGGCTTATGAAAATGCTACCCGAGCTTGGCGGCTTGATTGAGCAGGGTGCGTATTACTTTAACGAAACCAAGTCCATCCGACTGTCCCAGAAATGCAAGATCTATCCACCCTATCACCTGTACGACGTCAAAGTGGGTGATTACACTTATATTTCGATGAATTCGAGGATTTCTATGGCAAGGATTGGCAAGTTCTGCTCCATCGGTCCTAACTTTGTATGTGGGCACGGAGTACATCCCATCGATGGTGTCAGCACATCGCCGATGTTCTATTCCACCATGAAACAGAATGGGACGACCCTCTCCCATCAAGATAAATTCAAGGAACGCAAGCTCATCCGCATTGGCAACGATGTGTTCATCGGAATGGGTGTAACGGTATTGGATGGCGTAACGATAGGTGACGGAGCCATCATAGGGGCTGGAGCCGTAGTGTCGAAGGACATTCCGCCCTACGCCATCGCCGTGGGTTGCCCCATCCACGTTGTCCGATACCGTTTCGACGAAGAGACCATACAAAAATTCCTCGACCTGAAATGGTGGGACAAGGGCGATGATTGCCTCCATCTTGTGGAAAAGCATTTCCTCAATCCAGAAGAGTTTCTGAAGGCCGCACGAGATAACGCTTGACACAGCACGCCAAATTCGCAAACGTGGCACGTTAAGATGAGCAACGTGACACTTCATGTTTGACATCATGGCATGCGACGTTGGCAACAACTGCTAAGGTCGTTCCGGACTTTGCCCTGGAAGGCGGTGCGAATACAAACGACGGCGGTCGACGTGCAGAAAGAGAAAGTTTATCAGTTTCAGCAGATTATGTAAAAGGAAACGCAGCCATCCTTTACGCTCCCGAGCATGTTGGAGGTAGATGTGGTCGGCCGTGTTTTCATATTGATCAAACCGTTGCATGACGGGCCTCAGCCAGTCGGGAATGATTTCACGACGGATGCGCAAGCAATCTTCCAATCCCGCCTTGGGCTGACTGCTGACACCAGTCATGTCGTAGCTGCAAACGACTGTGTCCACTCGCTGGAACGTTGCTCCGGCAAACAGCAGTTCCATCCATCTGGCATAGTCGGCACAAACGCTGTAACTCAGGTCAAAGCCTTTCTCCTGTAGGACAGAAGTGCGCACAAACATGGCCTGGTGAGAAATGTTGTGGTAGTAGAAAATAGATAAATCCAAAGGGTACGGCATACTGCAAAGCACCTGCTTGTCAGGATAGACCTTGTACCAATCGCCATAGACAATGTCAGCCGTGAGCGGACTGGCAAAGACTGTCTGAAGTGTCTCACTCGAATAATACGTGTCTCCCGAGTTCATGCACGAAACATACTGCCCCTGGGCATGGCGGATACCCTTGTTGATGGCATCGTATATGCCTTTGTCCGGCTCGGAGCACCAATAGGAAAACAGTTCTTTGTTAGCTTCGATCAAATCGAGGCTGCCGTCTGTACTGCCTCCATCGATAACAAGCCACTCGTAGTCGGCAAAGGTCTGAGCTCTGACCGAAGCCATCGTACGGGCCAGCCCATCGCGATTGTTATAGTTGATGGTGATGATGGAAAGACTCACCATAGTTCTCAATTTTTAATCCTTCTTTCTTAATTCTTTATTCCCTTCAGTACCTTATCCCTTTCCAGAATTTGAGTAAGGGGAACTTTATGTTGTGAAAACCTTTTCCTTGATACAGGCGTTTCATGTCGTGAGGGTAGAGTTTACGTCCCTGCCGGTAAAGTTGCCACAGGGCAAACTGCTCCCAAAGACTCTTTCCCGCTAGCGAGAGATGGCCGATGAAGTCCTGTGTGATGTCAGGACAAGCATTACTGGCACTGCAACTCTCCTGGTTGTAAATCATGGCAGGGTGTGTCGTGGTCCAGATGCGGGCTGTGCGCATGATGCCGAAGAGGCTTTCAGCATCCTCGTAGCGACGCAAGTCCTCGCGGAAAGGATGCTGGAGAAGCAGGCTGCGCAACATGACGCATGAGCCGGCAACAGGCATAAAGCGTTCAGTACACCAAGCCCGGAAATTGTTTTTGAGCACTCCTTCACGATACTTGTTGGAGTATGGAATTAGCTTCCCACCATGTCGCAGCTGATGCGTGCCACAGAAGAAATGGCAGTCAGGGTGCTCCTGAATCAACTTCGCAAAGTGTTCGAGTATGCCAGGCACAAGCTCGTCATCTGCGTCAAGTATCATCACCCAGCGTCCCCTGGCGTTCCGCACACCTAGATTACGTGCCGAAGCAGGGCCGCCATTACTCTTTGTAAAATATCTGATGCGTTCTGAACGGATTTCCTTCGCACGCTCAAGGCTGCCGTCTGTAGAGCCATCATCAACGACTAGTATCTCGTAGTCTGTGAATGTCTGCGACAGGACTGACTGTAGTGTCCGGCAGATATACGCTTCCTTATTATATAGAGGCACAACGATGGAAAGAAGCGGATTGTAGTTCTCCACTTCCGTTGTGGCTATACCTTCAGCACCTCGGAAAACCCTGCCACAAGCCTCTATGTACTGCTTGCCCCAGCGTCTGTCCGGCTCAAGGTAGTTGCCCTCTCCCCACTCGTTCCATGCCTTTATGAACACCAACCGTTCCTGCTCCGGCCTGCTGGCCACATGATCCGACGCGACCTTGCAAAGCCGTGCCCACCCTGCTGGAGTGGAATCGACAAGCATGTGTGCCACCACACCACTTCGCGGGGAGTGGTCGAAATCGGGATTGATGCAGGGAAGCACCTCAGGGTGCTGCGAGAAGATATCGCGAGTTCTGTTGACGTAATCGTCGTAGCGCACAGTATATGGAATGCCCGAAGCAATGAGGCTTTCACGCAGTTGTCGTTCGCTCTTGCTGCACTGCCAGGCATCCACACTATCAAGCAATGGGTCCAGGACAAGCGAGTCGTAGTGATGTTCCTTGTCTGACCATTTGAGTGACGCAGAACCTATACAAAGGGCAAAGAAATGGAAGCCTTCCAGTCCGTGCTCGTGTGCCAAAGCGTCCCACACCTCGTGCATGTGCTTGATATCAATCTTCGAGGGGTCGAACACACCGAAGATGAGCTTGCCATTCACCTTCATATAGCGTTTGTCCTGAAAGGCTGGAAGCATCGTATTGAAATGGGCAACGAGGTCTTCATCACCCGGATAGGTCTGCTCCACAAGCAGTTTGTCGGGCAAGTCAGGGTCCCATGTCTTGGAATACCACGAGTGGTTGGCCCAGCAGAGGCAGAATGGGAAATCCGGCTTTCCGCTGCTTACCACATCGTCGAACACCTCATGCAACAGTCGCTTGCCTCCTCCAAACCAATAGTGCCAATAGCAAAAGCCCTCGATGCCAGCTTCACGTGCAAGCTGAGCCTGCTTCTCGCGAGTTTCAGGTACACGCAAGTCATAGAAGCCAAGGTCGCGAGGAATGCGTGGCTGATAGTGCCCAGGAAAAAGCGGGACAGCACGAGCCACATTGGTCCACTCTGTGAAGCCGGGTTCCCACCACTCATCGTTCTCCGGTGTTGGATAGAACTGTGGCAGATAAAATGCTATAGGACGGACTTTATTCATCTGCTTACCTTTCTTGTTGATATTGGGTGGATGCCTGACAGTATCTTCATCTTCTTACAATTGTTGCATGTCGTAGAGGCGTTTATAGTAGCCGTCCTTTGCTATGAGTTCGTCGTGCTGGCCACTTTCCACAATTTCACCTTCGTAGATGACATGTATGATGTCAGAATGTTTAATGGTGGAGAGGCGATGAGCAATGGCGATGGTGGTCCTGCTCTTCATCAAACGGTCCAAAGCCTCTTGTACGAGATGCTCGCTTTCCGTGTCGAGGGCAGATGTAGCCTCGTCCAGAATGAGGATTGGAGGGTTCTTCAGGATGGCTCGAGCTATGCTGACTCGTTGTCTTTGACCGCCTGAAAGCCGTCCTCCTCTGTCGCCAATGACCGTATCATAGCCTTTTTCTGTTTCCATGATGAAGTCGTGGGCATTCGCTATCTTTGCCGCCTCGATGACTTGTTCCATTGTAGCATTCTCCACGCCAAACGCTATGTTGTTGAAGAAGGTGTCGTTGAAGAGGATTGCTTCCTGATTGACATTGCCGATGAGGGCTCGGAGGTCATGAATCCTGACTTCGCGAATGTCCTTTCCATCGACAAGAATCTGTCCTTCGCAAACATCGTGATAACGTGGAATCAGGTCGACCAGAGTGGATTTTCCTGAGCCAGACTGACCGACCAGAGCAACTGTCTTACCTTTCGGAACAGTAAGATTGATGTGTTTCAGGACATCGCGACCTTTATTATAATAGAAGGATACGTCCCTCAACTCCACTTTTTCCTCGAAACGCTCCAAGGGCTTCGGCTCTGCAACCTCTTTTATGGGATTCTCTGCCTTGAGGATATAGTCGATTCGTTCCATTGAAGCGAGACCCATAGGAATCATGTAAGCCTGTCGCGTCAAGTCCTTGATGGGGTTGATGACGCTGTAAAGAATGACCATATAGAAGATGAAAGTCGAGGCATCGATGAAGCCGTCTCCCTCGAGAATCAGCCAACCTCCGAACAGAAGGACTATGACAATGATGAGAGTTCCCATTGTTTCCGATACGGGATGGGCAGCGTTGATGCGCATCATCATGCTTATCATGCCCTTTCGGAACTCGTTGTTGATGTAGTTGAAACGCTTGGCCATCTTTTCCTCGGCGATGAAAGCTTTGACGATTCGAAGGCCGCTAAGCGTCTCTTCTATCTGTGCCATAATCTCCGAAAGCCCTGCCTGGACGCTTGCCGACTGGTTCTTCAACTTCTTGGTAACTGTTCCCATGAGCCATGCAGCAGGTGGTGTGACGATGAGGACAAAGACTGTGAGTTGCCAACTTACTGTGAAGAGGGTTATGAAGCAGATGATGATGGCGATGGGTTGCTGGATGAGAGTTGAGATGGCAGACGTCACAGAGTTCTCCACAATCTGTATGTCTGTGCTCATACGGACGATAATGTCGCCTTTCCGCTCAGCCGAGAAGAAACTCAGAGGCAATCGCATCACCTTGTTATACATGTCCATTCGGATGTCGCGCACTACTCCAGTACTCAACGGCATCATGATGTTGGCAGCTCCCCAATAGCCGATACACTTCAAGGCAGTCATGAAGACGAGTATTCCTCCCATCAGACAAAGCGTCTGGAAAGGACCGTTCGCGGCTATCAGATCTTGCACCCAAGCATATGCATTGTTCACAATCAAGTCTTTATTCAGGGTGCTCCAGGTCCATTCCTTGTAGGTATAGACATTTTGGTCTATCTTGAAGAGGATATTCAGAATGGGAATGAGCACTACGAAAGAGAAGACGTTGAGCCATTGTGCTATGATATTCAGCACGATAGACCAGACAATGTACACCTTGTAAGGTCGGAAGTAACGCTTCACTATTTCGAGGAATTGCTTTATCATCTTGTCTTCTTTCTTCGTTCTTTGTGTGTCGCTGCAAAAGATGGCGTTAGTCGTTGGCAATCGTCGCACTATACAATCGCAATCGTAACACTATACGTTTGCCTTCATAACACTATACGTTTGCTATCGTCACACTAGTCATTTTCTATGCAGCTGTTCTAACTGGTCATAACTGGTTTGCAGGATGGCTTTTGCCCGCACGATTCGAAGCCCTTCATCTGCGGGTTCCTCCATCATTACGGCATCTCCATCGAGGTCATATATGCTTGTGCCAGTACTGTCGGCAAAGAGCAGACCGGCTGGATAGTTACAGTAAACGAACGGATATGTATAGGTTTGGCTCAAGACATTACGGCTCCAAATGTATTCATCATGACTGATGCCGAGTTGAGACAACAGGGTTGCTGCGATATCACTCTGGTTCATAAGGACCTGCATCCTGCGTGGCGCCTTTATCGCACCACCCATCCAAAGCATGGGAGCCCTGAAGAAACCCGGGTCTTTATAGCTCTGCTTGTAGAGATACCCATGGTCTGGAATCATGATGACCAACAGGTTGTCCCACTCTGGAAGCCGCTTCAACGAGTCGATCATACAGGCTATACTGTAATCGGTATAGGCGAAGGCATTCAGAATCTTGTCGTCCAAGCGATGATAGGGAACATCCCAAGGCTCGTGACTCGACAATGTCTGGGCCACAAGAAAGTGGTGTCCGTCCTTCCATTCGCTGATGAGTTTGCAGGCTTTCTGCAGGGCAGTACTGTCGTTCACTCCCCAACATCCGCTCTTCTCCTCGCTGCTGAAGGCAGTATCATCATAGAGGTTAGCAAAGCCCATGTCTTCCAAGTACTTACGCTTCCCCATATTCGTCATCGCCCCACCATAGATGTAGCCCGTTTCGTAACCCTCCTTTGCCAAACTACGGGCAAGAGAAGGGAGCGAAGAATGCATCCCAACCTGCCTCATCAAACCGATATCCGTATAACTCAACCAGCCACTGAAGGCAGAAACTGTGCCTCTGTCTGTTCGGAAAGAATTGCTATAGTAGTTCTCCCAAAAGATGCCTTCTGGAATGAAGCGTTTCCAACCAGGAGCCACATCAGGCAATCCACCCAGTTCCTCCACGAAACGACTGCCGAAACCCTCGATGAAGACGACCAGAATGTCAGGCCTTTGTTGGGTGAGAAGCGAGTCCTGGACATCATTTGCAGGCTCTGGATAGAGTCCCTTAAAGAGGTCAAAGCGGTCCTCTTCAGACAGGAAATTGTAACGTTTGTCGTAGTTCTTGGTCAGGCGAATGCTTTTTGTGAAGGCATAGACGGGATTGACAGCAGCATGATTGGCAAGCTGTGTGGGATGAGGCTTCGAGGTGTAAACGTCGCCTTGATGCATCCAGAGAACTCCCGAAACGAGCAAAAAGATCCAGATTATGCTGATGTTGCGATACCAAAGGCGTTCCGTATTGCCTGTCGGCAAAGTCTTGGGAGTCAAGAAGATGCAGGGAACGATGGTCCACAAAGCAAGCAAAAGGAACAATCCAACCCTTATCAGGATGAAGGAAAGGCTGACACTGTTGGTGGCTCCTTCAGGCGAAGCGGCATAACTCAGCACAACCATTCCCAGCTTGAACTGCCAGTACTCGTACATCACAGCATCGGCCACGATGATGGCAGCAACGGCAAGTCCCATCACTATATAGTAAGGAGTGAGCCAAGCCCTGAGCCTAAAGCCAGAATGTCGAATGGCAAACAAGCCGACAAGCCAAGGAACGGCGAGCAACATGGCTGCCACCATCAAGTCGTGCTCAACGAAACCCCGCCAACAAGCACTTGCCGCATCGAGGAACGAAAGCTGCTCTATGTCGCGATTATTCAAGACGAACCCCACCCTGCCTATCAGGAAAACGATAAGCAGATGACAGTAGAGATACTCGAGAAAGTGTATGCTTCGCTTCATGGCATAGCCTGTTTTACTATTTTCTGCCAAAGTCGGCAGGTATTTCGCCCCATTCTTCTGTGTTCCACTTCAGCACTTCGGCATGTTTTGGGTTCGCCCAAAGCCAATTCTCAGCACGAATGACGAGGTCGAGCACCTGAGCTGTCTGTTCGTCTCGCTTCAGTGTGGTCTTCGCTTTCTTGTTTCGCACCCAAGCCATTCCGCTGATGCTGTCGCTATAGACCTTCATCTGCCAGCCGTTCTTCTTGATGAGGGCAAGGGCATGAACGATGGCAAGGAACTCGCCGATGTTGTTCGTGCCTTGGATGGGACCAAAGTGGAACATCCTTTGCTCGTTGCCAAGATAGACGCCCTGATACTCCATAGCACCAGGGTTCCCACTACAGCCTGCATCCACAGCAATGGCGTTGAAGTCGACCTTATCCTTTAGAAGTTCATAGTCCATAGTCTATAGTTCATAGTTATCCGCTATCTTGTCTCCCATCCTCCTCGGGGGAAGGATGGGTCGGGGGTCTTACATCCGTTCCGGCACCTCGATGCCGAGCAAGCCCATACCGTTCTTGACGACCTGACTGACTGCCGAAGAGAGCATGAGTCGGACTTGTCTCTTGGCTTCGTCCTCTTCCTTGAGAACGCTGAAGTCGTGGTAGAACTGGTTGTACTCCTTAACGAGATCGTAACAGTAGTTGGAGATACAACTTGGGTTGTAGTCCTGTCCGGCCTGACGAACTGCAGTCTCGAAGCCTTGCAGCCTTTGAATGAGGCTGATTTCCTTTTCCGCAAGCTCCACTTCGAAAGCCTTCTCGTCCAGAGTTATCTTGTCGTTCCACTTGCGCAGGATGCTTCTGATGCGTGCATAAGTGTACTGAATGAAGGGACCAGTATTGCCGTTGAAGTCGATACTCTCTTCCGGATTGAAGAGCATGTTCTTGCGCGCATCCACCTTCAGGATGAAGTACTTGAGCGCACCCATGCCTACGATTCGAGCTATCTCCTGAGCCTCCTGCTCAGTAATGCCTTCGAGCTTGTTGACTTTGTCAGCCGAGAGTTCCTTCGCATCCTGTATCATGGTGGCAATCAGGTCGTCAGCATCCACAACGGTGCCTTCCCTGCTCTTCATCTTGCCGTTTGGCAGTTCCACCATTCCATAAGAGAAGTGCACGAGGTCCTTGCCCCACTTGAAGCCCAACTTGTCGAGCAAGATGCTGAGCACCTGGAAATGATAGTTCTGCTCGTTGCCCACAACATAGATCATCTTGTCGATGGGATAGTCCTGGAAACGCAGTTTGGCGGTACCGATATCCTGCGTCATATAGACACTTGTGCCGTCAGAGCGGAGCAAGAGCTTCTCGTCGAGACCTTCCTTGGTGAGGTCTGCCCACACACTTCCGTCTTCTCGACGATAGAAGAATCCTTTCTGGAGGCCTTCCTCCACCTTTTCCTTGCCCTCAAGATAGGTTTCGCTCTCGTAATATATCTTGTCGAAGCTGACGCCCAAAGCCTTGTAGGTCTCGTCGAAACCTGCATAAACCCACTCGTTCATGCGTTTCCAAAGAGCCCGCACTTCAGGGTCGTTCTGCTCCCATTTCACCAGCATTTCGTGGGCTTCCTTGATGAGGGGAGCCTCCATCTTTGCCTGTTCCTCGTCCATACCCTGCTTCTCCATAAGCTCTTTCACTTCCTCGCGATAGTGCTTGTCGAAGGCCACATAGTAATCACCAATGAGGTGGTCGCCCTTCTTGCCAGACGATTCGGGTGTCTCGCCATTGCCCCACTTCAGCCAAGCCAGCATGGACTTGCAGATGTGGATGCCTCTGTCGTTCACGATATTTGTCTTGACCACCTTGTTTCCATTGGCCTGCATGACTTGCGCCAAAGCCCATCCGAGCAGATTGTTGCGGACGTGACCGAGGTGAAGGGGTTTGTTCGTGTTGGGCGAAGAGTACTCTATCATGACGAGCGGACTTTCGTCTGTGACGGGAAGGAAGCCGAACTTGGGGTTCGTCTGCACCTCTTGCAGCAGACTTATCCACTCGCGCGAACTGATGCTCAAGTTCAGGAAGCCTTTCACGGCATTGAAGCCGCTAATCACTTCCGGCATCTTCTCCTGCAAACGCTGTCCAATCTCCAGAGCCGTAGCGTCCGGAGCCTTGTGACTCATCTTGGTAAAGGGGAACACAACGAGGGTTATCTGGCCCTCGAACTCAGGTCTGGTCTGCTGCAACTGCACCATTTTATCGGGCACTTGCTGACCGTAAAGTTCCTCCACAATGGCCTTCACGGCCTCAGTTATCTTTGCTTCAATCTTCATAATTCCCTACATTATATATATAATATGCGGGGACAAAGGTACGAATAAGTGAGCACAATACAAAAGGAAAACGCAAGTTTTTCCTTTTATTGTCGAGCGAGAGTACTTTCGAGGTTTACCTCAAAGGTACGAAAATCCTTTGGGAAAAGCAAGGAAAGAGGGCTAAAATAGGCGAAACAAGCCATCTAAGCAGAAAACTTGGCCAGTGTCGTTGTCAAACGTATAGTGTTACGATTCGAATCGTATAGTGTGACGATCGC
>JAEEGF011116067.1_pt1 | contig 16620 bp, 8 predicted proteins | sample 9134171 | NCBI WGS metagenome assembly JAEEGF01 (sample SAMN16246542, study PRJNA631951) | gut metagenome | biome: gut microbiome; feature: rumen; material: AP-attached | host: Bos | place: Iran: Karaj | collected 2018-10
GCAAAGGCCGCCTGGTACTCGTAGATGTTGTATTTGCTGCCCGCCGGCACGATGTCGATGAGATGGTACGGCACTTCGCCGTACTCGCCGAGGTCCTTCCCCGTGCCGATATCCATCCCGCAGTACACCTGCCGCGAATCGGCCGACAGGATCTCCGCGTTGCCCAGGGCACGTGCCAGTTGCACCGCATAGCGGGTCTTACCGGAGGCGGTGGGGCCGAGGACGCAGACCAGGTCGATGTCCCCGTCGGCACAGGCCTTCGCGAGGGCGGGAATGTCGATGGTTTCGGGCTCGGGCATCGCCGCCATCGGCGGGATACCGGGGCGGTCGGGCAGGAGGTTGGTCTTGTTCGGCAGGGGCATAGCGCAAAATTAGAGAAAAAGTACTACCTTTGCAACCCTATGCCGAAAGCGAAGAGCACCATCCAGATCAAGAACCGCCGGGCCTCGTTCGATTACGAGTTCCTGGAGACCTATACCGCCGGCATCCAGTTGGTGGGCACGGAGATCAAGTCCATCCGGGCGGGAAAGGCTTCCCTCCAGGATGCCTACTGCTATTTCGTCGGCAACCAACTCTTCGTCCGGGGGATGAACATCGCCCAGTACCACTGGGGCTCCTGGGGCCAGCACGAGCCTGTCCGCGACCGCCGGCTCCTCCTCACCCGCAAGGAACTGAACCACCTGCTGATGGAGGACAAGAAAACCGGCCTCACCATCGTCGCCGTCAAACTTTTCATCGCCGACAACGGCTACGCCAAACTCCTCATCGCCCTCGCCAAGGGTAAAAAGGAGTACGACAAGCGCAATACCATCAAGGAACGCGACGTCCGCCGCGAGATGGACCGGGGGGACTATTAGTCCCTGTCCTTCCGGGAGGAAGCGAAGAAATTTGAAAAAAGTCAAATTTTCGCTTGCAGATTCAAAAAATAGTCGTACCTTTGCCGTCCCAAAAACAGAAGTGGAGAGATTTGGATTGCTTGCAACCACTTAAAAAAATGCTAAATTACATTTCATATCAGTGTTTTGTGTTTTTAGCCTCCGCATTCTGCACGGGGCTAATTTTTTATTTATGAACTACTTATTTACTTCCGAATCGGTTTCCGAAGGCCATCCCGACAAAGTGGCCGACCAGATCAGCGACGCCATCCTGGACGAGTTCCTCCGCCAGGATCCCGAATCCAAGGTCGCGTGCGAGAGTTTCTGCTCCACGGGCATGGTCGTGGTGATGGGCGAGGTCAAGTCCGAAGCCTATGTCGATATCCAGACCACCGTCCGCGACACCATCAACCGCATCGGCTACAACAAGGCCGAGTACATGTTCGACGGGAACTCCTGCGGCGTGATGTCCGCCCTGCACGAACAGAGCGCCGACATCAACCGCGGCGTGGAGCGGGCCGAAGCCGACGACCAGGGCGCCGGCGACCAGGGAATGATGTTCGGCTATGCCTGCCGCGACACCGAGGACTATATGCCTCTGCCCCTGTACCTGAGCCACTTCCTGCTCAAGATCCTGGCCGACATCCGTCACCAGGAGCCGGAACTGATGCCGTACCTCCGTCCGGACGCCAAGTCCCAGTTCACCATCGAGTATGACGGGGACACGCACCTGCCCGTGAAGGTCCATACCATCGTCCTTTCCACCCAGCACGACGAGTTCGTCCCGGCGATCCTGGGCAAGATGTCCTATGCCGACGCCGTCCGCGAGTATGGACAGGCCCGCGTGGACGCCGGGATGCAGGCGAAAATCCGCGCTGATGTGGAATCCATCCTCATTCCGCGCCTGAAGGCCGCCCTCCCGGAGGAGACGGCGAGCCTTATCCACGACTACATCCTGCACGTGAACCCCACCGGGAAGTTCGTCATCGGCGGTCCCCACGGTGACACCGGCCTTACCGGCCGCAAGATCATCGTCGATACCTACGGTGGCAAAGGTGCCCACGGCGGCGGCGCTTTCTCCGGCAAGGACCCGTCCAAGGTGGACCGCAGCGCGGCCTATGCCGCCCGCTACATCGCCAAGAACCTCGTCGCTGCCGGCGTAGCGGACGAGTGCCTCGTCCAACTCGCCTACGCGATCGGCGTGGCGAAGCCCGTGAGCGTGTTCGTGGACACCTACGGTACCGCGAAAAACGGCCTCAGGGACGGTGAGATCGCGAAAAAGGTGGCCGAACTCTTCGACCTCCGTCCCGCGAAGATCATCCGGAAGTTCGGTCTCAAGAACCCGATCTACACCCCGACGGCCTCCTACGGCCACATGGGCCGGACCCCTTACACCAAGGCGGTGACCGTCCAGGGCAAGCCCAAGATCGTCCAATTCTTCGGCTGGGAACTCCTGGACAGCGTCCCGGCCGTGAAAAAGGCCTTCGGAATTGCGTAGGAACTCACTGAAAATCAAATAGTTATATTTGGTTTCGGAGATTGTGAAAATATTTCATAATCTCCGAAATTTGTTGTACCTTTGCGGCCGGATTTTGAGAAACAACTATTCATTCTATATTTTCTTACTTATGAAGAACGCTTTCAAAAGCCTTCTGCTCGTTGTCACTATGTTGATGGCGGGCACTGTCGCCTTTGCCCAGGTGACGACCGCCTCCCTCGGCGGCCGCATCGTGGACTCCAAGGGTGAAACCATCATCGGCGCTGCCGTCGTGGCGACCCACACCCCTTCCGGTACCACCTACGGTGCCGTGACCAACGGGGAGGGTCTGTATGCCATCCAGGGCATGCGTACCGGCGGTCCTTACAACGTCGAGGTCTCCTGCCTCGGTTACCAGACCGTGAGATATACCGACATCAAACTCGCCCTCGGTGAGAACTATGTCCTGGACGCTTCCCTGAACGATGACGTCACTTCCCTGACCGAAGCCATTGTCGTAGCCACGCCGGCTTCCCGCTTCGCCGCGACCAAGACCGGTGCTTCCACCAACGTCTCCAACGAGGAAATGATGAACCTGCCGAACTCCGGCCGCAGCCTGAGCGCCCTCACCAAACTCAGCCCCTACGCCAGCGGCATGAGTTTCGCCGGTTCCGACGGCCGTTCCACCAACTTCACCGTGGACGGTGCGAACTTCAACAACAACTTCGGCCTTTCCGACAAACTCCCCGGCGGCGGCACCCCGATCTCCCTCGACGCCATCGAGGAGGTCCAACTGGTCGTGGCTCCCTATGACGTCCGTCAGTCCAACTTCGTGGGCGGCGGCATCAACGCCATCACCAAGTCCGGTACCAACACCTTCAAGGGCACGGCCTACACCTACTACAGCAACCAGAACTTCCGGGGCAACAAACTCATGGGCCAGGACCTCGGCGACCGCAAGCCCGAGTCCAACCTGGTGTACGGTTTCACCCTCGGCGGTCCCATCGTGAAGAACAAGTTGTTCTTCTTCGTGAACTTCGAGATGCAGAACAAGCCGGGTGAGGTCATCAAGGACCGCGCCGACGCTTCCAAGGAGTCCGTCCTGAACCAGGTCGCCGAGAAACTCAAGAACGACTACGGTTACGATCCGGGTTCCGTCACCAGTTATCCCGGCGGTGATGCGAACCGCAAACTCCTGGCCCGCATCGACTGGAACATCTCCGACGCCCACAAACTCAGCGTCCGCTACAACAATACGAAGAACGACCACTGGGTGGGCCCGAACGGAAACTCCTGCGACGACAACTTCCGCAACCGCAACTACAACCGCGCCAGCGCCGTCTCCCAGCCGTTCTCCTACAACATGTACAGCGAGATGAACAACGTCTGGTCCGTCGCCGCCGAACTCAACAGCCGCTTCTCCAACACGATGTCCAACCGCCTGCTGGCCACCTATTCGAACATCAATGACCAGCGCGGCTCCAAGTCCTCCCCGTTCCCGCACATCGACATCATGTCCGGCATCGACGAGAAGGGCGGCTATGTTCCTTACACCTCCCTCGGTTACGAACTCTTCACCTACAACAACGGCGTGAAGAACACGGTCCTCAACGTGCAGGACAACATGACCTTCTACCTGGGTTCCCACACCCTCACCGCCGGTGCCTCCTACGAGCACCAGATGGCCCATAACTCCTACATGCGCAACGGTACCGGTTACTACCGCTTCGCCACCGTGGAGGACTTCCTCCAGGGCAACCTGCCGATCAGTTTCGCCTACACCTACGGCAACAACGGTGTCGCCAGCCCGGCCGGCCGCATCAACTACGACCAGTACGGCGCCTACCTCCAGGATGAGTGGAAGATCACCCCGAACTTCAAACTCTCCTACGGTCTCCGTGCCGACATGCTCGCTTTCAACAACGCCGACCTCATGACGAACAACGCCATCAAGGCCATCAGTTTCGGCGGCAGGAACGTGGATACCGGCAAGTGGCCCAAGACCCGCGTCCAGATTTCCCCGCGCATCGGCTTCAACTGGGACGTCTATGGTGACAAGAGCGTCGTCGTCCGCGGCGGTACCGGCCTCTTCCAGGGCCGTCTCCCGCTCGTGTTCTTCACGAACATGCCGCAGAACGCCGGTATGATCCAGACCACCGTGAAGTATTCCCACAGCCTCAAGAACGGCGCCCTCGTGGAGGATCCGAACGTGACCTCTGTCCTGACCACCCTCAACGGCGGCAAGACCACCGGCGGTCACCTCGTCACCAGCAACGAGGACTACATCAAGGTCCTCGGCCTGAACACCAACGTCACTCCGCAGGACGGCCAGATCGGCTCCAGCGCCGACATCAACGGTGTCGATCCGAACTTCCACATGCCGCAGATCTGGAAGAGTTCCCTCGCGTTCGACATCAACCTCCCGACCTCCTTCCCGCTGTCCGTCACGGCTGAGTGGATGTTCAACAAGACCATCTGGGGCACCCGCCTCATGAACTGGAACATCAACGAGAGCGCCGTTACGAAGCGGTTCAAGGGCCCGGACAACCGCCTGATGTACGAAGGCAGTTACACCTACGGCCGGAACAATGCCTACATCCTGACCAATTCCCGCGAAGGCTATGGCAGCACGTTCAACCTGACCGTCAAGACCGAGCCCGTCCGCAACCTCAAGTTGATGGCCTCCTACACCTCGACCGAATCCCAGGAGATCTCCGGCATGCCGGGTTCCGCCGCGAACTCCGCCTACCAGGGCCTCGCCTCCGTGAACGGTGCGAACTTCCTTACCCTCCAGCGCAGCCAGTATGTGGTTCCGGACAAGATTTCCGCCAACGTCTCCTACTACATCGACCTCATCGGCGGTCTCCAGTTGGACCTCTACTACACCGGCTATTCCGCCTACGGCAACAGTTTCACCTACTCCAACGACATGAACGGCGACGGCCTGGCCACGGACCTGATCTACATCCCGGCCAGCAAGGACGAAGTCGCCTTCACGACCGAGGCTGACCGCGACGCTTTCTGGCGGTTCGTCGAGCAGGACAAGTACCTGTCCACGCACAAGGGACAGTATGCCGAGGCCAATGCGGCCCGCGCCCCGTTCGTGCACCGCTTCGACCTCCGCGTGGCGAAGGACATCAAGTTCCGCCTCGGTTCCACCAGCCACAAGTTCCAGGTGAGCGCTTCCATCGACAACATCGGCAACATGATCAACAGCAGTTGGGGTGTCCGCAAACTGGACTGCTACAACAAGAACAGTTTCACCGGCCTGATCAGCCCGCTCAAGTATGAAGGCCTGAACAGCCGCGGTGTCCCGCAGTTCTCCTTCAACAAGGTGGACGACGTTTTCCCGACCAAGACCTATTCGACCTGGTATTCCAACGCCGCCGAGTGCTGGCAGGTCCTCCTTGGCCTGAAATACTACTTCAACTAGCCTGCAAGTCAAGCCAGTATGCCTGTTCGGGGCCCCTTGAAAAGGGGCTCCGATTTTTTGTGCTTTTGAGAAAATATGGTTAAATTCGCAAATTAGAGAAACTATATGCTAAACTGAATAACCATGAACAATCCCCTCAAAAGCCTTGTGCTTGCGGTGGCCATGCTGCTTGCGGGCATCACTGCTTCCGCACAGGTGACGACCTCGTCCCTCGGCGGCCGTGTGGTGGACCAGAACGGCGAGCCGGTGATTGGCGCCGCCGTCGTCGCGATCCACGAGCCCTCCGGCACGTCCTACGGCTCCGTGACCAACGCCGACGGCCTGTACACCATCCAGGGTATGCGCACCGGCGGCCCTTACCGGGTCGAGGTCTCCTGCCTGGGTTACCAGCAGGTGAACTACACCGACGTCACCCTCACCCTGGCCGAAACGTTCAACCTGAACGCCCAACTCCCGGAATCCTCCGAGTTCCTTTCCGAGGCCGTCGTCATCGCCGCTCCCACCTCCAAGTTCGCGGCGGTGGAGAAGACGGGCGCCTCGACGAACATCTCCTCCCGCCAGATGATCGAGATGCCCACCATCAGCCGGAGTTTCTCCGACATGGCCAAACTCTCGCCCTACGGCGGCAACAACATGAACTTCTCCGGCAGTTCCGGACGTTCCGCCAACTTCACCGTGGACGGTGCCAACGTGAACAACAACTTCGGCCTGTCCGCGGCGCTTCCGGGCGGCGGCAACCCGATTTCCATCGACGCCATCGAGGAAATCCAGGTCGTGGTGTCCCCGTATGACGTCCGCCAGTCGAACTTCATCGGCGGCGGTATCAACGCCATCACCAAGTCCGGCACCAACACCTTCCGGGGAACGGCGTATGTCTATTACCAGAACGAGAACATGCACGGCAACCGGGTGGACGGCGTGGACCTCGAGCGCACGCCGGAAAGCCAGACCACGTACGGCTTCACCCTGGGCGGCCCCATCATCAAGAACAAACTGTTCTTCTTCGTCAACGCCGAGCGCACCCCGAGTCCCTCGGAAATCATCAAGTGGCGCACTTCCGAGGACGGCGTCGAGGATGAGACCCGGATGATCACCCGGGTGCGGACGTCCGAGGCCGAGCAGATGAAGAACTTCCTCATCGACAAGTACGGCTATGACCCGGGTTCCTACAGCAGTTACAACAAGGACCAGGGCAACCTGAAACTCCTGGCGCGCCTGGACTGGAACATCAGCCGGAAGCACCACCTGTCCCTGCGGTACAACTATACCAACAACAACAAGTGGACGGCCCCGTCCACGTCCCGTGACGTGGCCGGCATGACCTACAGCATGCTCTCGAAGTACGGCCTGGTCTTCTCGAACTCGCTGTACAACCAGATGAACAACCTCTGGACCGTCTCCGCCGACTTGAACAGCCGTCTGACGGACAAGATTTCCAACCAACTCCTGGTCACCTATTCCGACATCCAGGACGTCCGCGGCAACGACGGCGGCTTCTTCCCCTTCGTGGAGATCCTGGCCGGCGACCTGGGTTCGGACCATGCCAAGGAACCGTACATGGATTTCGGAACCGAACTGTTCACCTATCGCAACAAGGTGCAGAACACGGTGCTGAACATCAAGGACGATGTCACCCTGTACCTGGGAGCCCACAAGGTCACCGCCGGTGCCAGCGTGGAAGCCCAGATGGCGCTCAATACGTACATGCGTAACGGTACCGGCATGTTCCGTTTCGCCAGCATGAGCGATTTCATGTCGGGCAACGCTCCGATCGAAATGGCCTTCGACTGGGGCTTCGACGGGGACGAATATCCTTCCGCAAAGGTCCGTTTCGCCCAGGTCGGCGCGTATGTCCAGGATGAATGGGCCGTGAGCGACCGCTTCAAACTCACCGCCGGCCTGCGCCTGGACAACCTGTCCTTCAACAACGCCGACGTGATGACGAACAACGCGACGATGGCCCTCGACTTCGGCGGCAAGCACGTGGATACCGGCAAGTGGCCTAAGACCAGCATCCAGGTGAGCCCCCGTCTGGGCTTCTCCTGGGATGTCTTCGGTGACCGGAGCCTGAAGTTCCGCGGCGGCACCGGCCTCTTCTCCGGCCGCATCCCGCTGGTGTTCTTCACCAACATGCCCACCAACGCCGGTATCGTGAAAGGCCGTCTTACCTATATGACGAACCCCGATGTCCTGAACAAGATGATGCCCGGCGGAAAACTCGTCACCGACCGCTGGGAGATCCTGAGGATCCTCAACGGCATCGACCCGGAAAAGTACGCGACTTCCATCACGCCCGCGACGGCGCCCGCACCCAGCGAAGTCGCCGGCGTGGACTACAACTTCAAGATGCCCCAGGTGTGGAAGAGTTCCGTCGCGGTGGATTACACCTTCCCGTTCGACTTCCCGCTGACCGTCAGTGCCGAGTACATCTTCAACAAGACCGTCAACGGCGTGATGCTCACCAACTACAACATCCCGGAGGACAATGCGGGCTGGGTCACCTTCAACGGTGCCGACAACCGCCACATCTATCCCGCCGACTACCGGTACACCAAGAATGACGCCTACGTGCTCACCAACACGGACAAGGGCTACGGTTCCGTCGCCTCCATCTCCCTGAACACGGAGCCGGTGCGGAACATGAGCATCACCGCCTCCTACACCCACACCGTGAACAAGGAGATCACCGGCATGCCGGGTTCCAACGCCTCCGCCGCCTGGAAGTACATCCCTTCCGTGGACGGCCCCAACTACAACATCCTGCACAATTCCTCCTACAACCTGCCCGACCGTTTCATGGCTTCCATCGCCTATACGGACGCCGCCCACAACCACTGGAGCCTGTTCTATGAAGGTCTCCGTTACTCGGGCAACAGTTTCATCTACGCCAACGACCTGAACGGCGACGGCAACGCCTACGACCTGATGTATATCCCCCGGGACAAGAGTGAGATCCGCTTCATCGACCAGGCGAGCGAGGAGGCGTACTGGACGTTCGCGAGCCAGGACGAGTACCTGACCGCCCACAAGGGCGGATATGCCGAGGCCTATGCGGTGTGCCAGCCGATCCGTCACGTGTTCGACTTCCGTTTCGCCCACGACTTCATCGTTCGGATGGGAGACGTCCGGAACACCCTGCAGGTGAGCCTGGATGTCCAGAACATCGGCAATCTGTTCAACTCCCGCTGGGGCGTGGCGAAGACCTTCAGTCCCGAAGTCCCCAAGGATACCAGCGGCAATGCGAAGATCCTCAAGTACGAATACACCGACACGGACGGCGTTCCGGTGTTCTCCACGATGGTGGAGCCCGGTGCGAAGACCTGGGATTACTCCCACACCCTGGGCAACTGCTGGTACATGCAGATCGGCGTCAAATACATGTTCAACTAACCTGTAAGCGCGTTACGATATGAAATTCAGATCCTACTTCCTTTCCATCCTCGCCGGTGCGGCGCTCGCCGCCGGCTGCGCGCAGGAGCAGGTGGTTTCCTCCATCGCCGAATTCCGGGTGGAGAAGTCCTATATCGGCCTGCCGCTCGGGGGCGGCACCAATTCCTCCGCCTACGAAGCGACCGCTTCCTGGTCCTTCGACACGTCGGCCATTCCCGACTGGCTCACGATCACGCCCACCAGCGGCGGCGCAGGCTCCGACTACATCGTCTTTTTCGCCGAACCGAACACCGGTGACAGCGAGCGTTCGCTGGAACTCCGGGTGACGGTGGGCGGCAAGCAGCAGCGTTTCACCATCTTTCAGCAAGGTCCCGGCAATGTCGAGGCCCCGCTCTCGACCATCGCCGAAGTCATGGCCGGAAACGACGGCCAGACCTTCCGCGTCCGCGGCACCGTGACCTCCATCGTCAACACGAACTACGGCAACCTGTACATCGCCGACGACACTGGTTCCATCTACATCTACGGCCTGTTCAATGCGAAGGGCCAGTATCCGAAGGATGCCGGCGGCTGGGCCACCTTCGGGGTGGATGCCGGCGACGTCATCACGGTCCAGGGACCGCGTACCCTTTATAACGGAACCACTCTTGAACTGGTGGACGCCACGCTCATCAGCGTGGAGAAGTCCCTGATCGAGGTGGATCCCGCCGATGTCACCGTGAGCAGCGAGGCGGGTACCTTCTCGGTTTCCGTCGTGTCCAAGGCCAACGGCATGGTCGTCCTTCCGTCCGAGGATTGGGTGCGGGTGTCCGACATCGCAGCCGGAGAAGGGGATGCCGTCCTGTACTCCTTCGCCTATGACGCGAACACGACGACAGCCTCGCGTGCCGCGACCATCCAGTTCAAGGCCGCCAACTCCTCCAAGAGCATCACCGTCACGCAGGAAGGCGTTCCGCCCACCGGCCAGTCCATCACAGAAATCGTGGCCCTGCCCGACAATTCCGGCGTGGAGACCCTCGAGTCCGTCGTGGTCGCCAAGACCGGCCGCGGCTTCGTGGTTTCCGACGGCACCACCGCCATCTACGCCTATGACAGCGGCGCCAATGCTGTGGAGCCGGGCGACGTGGTGAAGGTGCTTGCCACCAAGACCACCTACAACGGCGTGCCCGAACTCGCCACGCTCACCAGCGTGGAGAAGACCGGTACCGCCACCGTCAATCATCCCGCCGTCAAGGATGTGACGGCCGAAGCGCTCACCTATGAGGCTTCCGTCGCCGAGTACATCCAGTTCACCGGCACCCTCCATGTCTCCGGCAACTACTACAACGTCGAATTCGACGGGGTGGACACCGGTGTCAAGCAGGGCAGTATCGTCTATCCGGTGGAATCCCTCGGCGCCGCCGCCTTCAACGGCCAGGTCATCACCGTGACCGGCTACTACAACGGTCTCTCCAGCGGCGGGAAGTTCCTCAACGTCATCGCCACCAAGATCACCGGGGCCAATGAAAAGGGAACGCTGAACAACCCTTATACCCCGACGGAAGCGGCCGATGCCGTGAAGGATCTGACCTGGACCTCCAACACCGTGTACGACGTCACCGATCCGGTGTATGTCAAAGGCAAGATTTCCCGGATTGCCAAGTCCAAGGATGTGGACCAGGTATTCACCGCCCAGTACGGCAACGCTTCGTTCTACATCTCCGCCGACGGCTCGGAAAACGGTGAGTTCTATGTCTTCCGTACCCTGTATCTCGGCAACCGGAAGTGGGTCGAAGGAGATACCCAGATCAAAGTCGGGGACGAGGTGGTCATCACCGGCCCGCTCATGAACTATCAGGGTACTACGCCCGAAACCGAGGCGAACAAGACCTACCTGTATTCCCTCAACGGTAAAACTGAATAACCAATATTGTCTCTTATGAATATCAGAACACGTTTCCTTACGTTCCTTGCCGCGGCGGCCGCCGTTTTCACCGGCTGCCAGGAGCAAGAGGTGGACTTCGATCTCCCGTCCATCAAGATTGAAGGATCGGGAATCACGGTCGACAACGAGACCAAGAAGGCATCCTTCTCGGCCACCAAGGACCTTACGGCCATCACCCTCAGCGTGACCGCCACCCGTGACTGGAAGGCGGAAATCGAGTGGGATGCGGACGAGGTCCCGTGGATCAACGTTTCGCCCGAAGAGGGCGTCGGCACCGGCCGTGCGCAGGATGTCAAGGTGACCATCCTGGACAATGCGGGCTACAACCGGGCCAAGCAGATCAAGTTCAACATCAACTACGACTACAAGACCCTGTACATCACCCAGTCGGGTGAAAAGGGAGAGGAAATCGTAGGCACCCTGGACAACCCGTTCACCGTGTCGGGTGTCAACAAGTACGTCAAGACCCTCGGTCCCGATGTCCAGAGCCCCAAAGAGGTGTACGTCAAGGGTAAGATCTCCAAGATCGCCGACGCCGGCACCTTCTCGGAAGGCGGCACCTTCGGCAACGCCACGTTCTACATCTCCGACGACGGTACGCAGAACAACGAGTTCTACTGCTACCGCATCCTGTACCTGGGCAACAAGAAGTTCAAGGCCGGCCAGACCGACATCAAGGTGGGCGATGACGTCATCGTCTGCGGCAAGGTCGTCAATTACAAGGGCAACACCCCGGAAACCGTCCAGGGTTCCGCGTTCCTGTATGAACTGAACGGTGTCAGCGACGGCGGCGAACCTACGCCCGCCGGCGACCCGAAGGGTACCGGCACCGTCGATGATCCGTACAACCCGGCCGGCGCGGCCAACGCCGTGAAGGATCTGACCTGGACCTCCAACGACGTTTACGAGACGACCGGCGATGTCTATGTGAAGGGTATCATCACCCGTATCGCGGACAAGGGTACCTTCACGGAGGGCGGCACTTTCGGCAACGCCTCCTTCTACATTTCCGAGGACGGCACCTCCGCCGGCGAGTTCTACTGCTACCGGATCCTGTACCTGGGCAACAAGAAGTTCACTTCCGGCCAGACCGACATCAAGGTGGGCGACGAAGTGGTCATCTGCGGCCAGTTGATGAACTACCGCGGCAACACGCCCGAGACGGTGGCCGGCAAGGCCTACCTGTATTCCCTCAACGGTGATACGGGCGGCGGCGTCACGCCTCCGGGACCGTCCGGCGAGGCGAAGGGTACCGGTACGCTCGAGGATCCTTACAATGCCCTGGGCGCGGCCAATGCCGTGAAGAACCTCACCTGGACCTCCAACGACGTTTATGACGCGACCGGCGATGTCTATGTGAAGGGCAAGATCTCCCGCATCGCGGACAAGGGCACCTTCACGGAGGGCGGTACCTACGGCAACGCCTCCTTCTATATCTCCGACGACGGCACGCAGAAAGACGAGTTCTACTGCTTCCGGGTCCTGTACCTCGGCAACAAGAAATTCGAGTCCGGCCAGACCGACATCAAGGTGGGAGACGAAGTCATCGTCCTCGGCCAGTTGATGAACTACCGCGGCAATACGCCCGAGACAGTGGCCGGCAAGGCCCATCTTTACTCGCTGAACGGCAAGACGGAGGGCGGCGACACGCCTCCGGGACCTTCCGGAGAGGTCAAGGCCGTGACGGTCGCGGAGTTCAACGCCGCTCCGGATTCGGAGACGCAGGTGTATGAACTGGTGGGCACCATCGGCGGGAACATCAATCCGACCTACGGCAATTTCGACCTGACGGACGATACCGGAACGGTCTATGTGTACGGCTTGACGGCGACCGAACTGGGCTATGGCGCGAAGAACGACAAGAGTTACGCGTCGCTGGGCCTGGCCGAGGGCGACAAGATCAAGATCCACGGCTACCGCGGCACCTATACGAATGCGAATACGGGCGAGACGAAGATCGAGGTGATGTACGCCTGGTTCATCGAGAAGGTGGACGGTGGCGGTGACACGCCGGATCCTGCCGGCGTGAAGGCCGTGACAATCGCGGAGTTCAACGCCGCTCCGGATTCGGACACGCAGGTGTATGAACTGGTGGGCACCATCGGCGGGAACATCAATCCGACCTACGGCAATTTCGACCTGACGGACGACACCGGAACGGTCTATGTGTACGGCTTGACGGCGACCGAACTGGGCTATGGCGCGAAGAACGACAAGAGTTACGCGTCGCTGGGCCTGGCCGAGGGTGACAAGATCAAGATCCGCGGTTACCGCGGCACCTATACGAATGCGAATACGGGCGAGTCGAAGATCGAGGTGATGTACGCCTGGTTCATCGAGAAGGTGGACGGTGGCGGTGACACGCCGGATCCTGCCGGCGTGAAGGCCGTGACAATCGCGGAGTTCAACGCCGCCCCCGATTCGGACACGCAGGTGTATGAACTGGTGGGCACCATCGGCGGCAGCATCAACCCGACCTACGGCAACTTCGACCTGACGGATGATACCGGAACGGTCTATGTGTACGGCTTGACGGCCACCGAACTGGGTTATGGCGCGAAGAACGACAAGAGTTATGCGTCGCTGGGTCTGGCCGAGGGTGACAAGATCAAGATCCGCGGTTACCGCGGCACCTATACGAATGCGAATACGGGCGAGTCGAAGATCGAGGTGATGTACGCCTGGTTCATCGAAAAGGTGGGCGGCGACACGCCCGGTGGCGACACCCCTGGCGGTGACACGCCTGCCGGTGATGCCATCAGTTTCCCGACCAACCTTACTGCCCAGACTTGGACTTCCGAAACGGACGGTACGTACGGCGAGGGATTTTCCTCCACCACGCAAGACATCAAGGTGGGGTATTACAAGCATTCTTCCACTTCGAAACCGGTGGAGCCGAAAGATGCCGAAGTCCGCATCTACAAGGGTTCTGTCCTGGCTGTCACCGCACCTTCCGGGAAGAAGTTCAAGAAGATCGTCATCGGGACACCCGGTACCGGCAGCGGACAGTATTGCGTGAATATGGCGGGTTTGGAAGGCGGCGGCAAGGGCACTGCCGACCAGTCCGCCCTGACCGTCACCTGGACCGGATCGGCTTCGAAGGTGGTCCTTCAGGCGGATTCCGCCCAGGTCCGGATGGAGAAACTGACTGTCGAATTCGAATAAACCGATCAAACCACCACGGCAGTGAAGTCCGCGAAAACCATATTCAACATCCTGGGGATAGCGCTTCTGACAGCGCTGTCCCTCGGAACGGTGTCCTGCAGCAAGGAACAGCCCGTGATACCCGATCCCATCCTGGTCCTGGCGAAGACCCAGGTCGTCAGCGGAAAGGGCAGTCAGTTCGTCTCCGTCAAGGCGGCAGGCGCCTGGACCCTTGCATCGGACGCCGCCTGGGTACGGTTTACGCCGGCCTCCGGAACGGGGGACAACTCGGACATCATCCTCCAGTATGAGGCGAATTCCGGGACAGCCGCCCGCACGGCCGACATCAGCCTTTCCTGCGGCGGGAAGACGACCATCGTCTCTCTCCGGCAGAACGCTCCTTCCGAGGATCCGCAGCCGGAGTCCCATGCGGGTACTTCCACGAAACGCCGCTGGATGGAACTTCCCGAAACGAAAGACAATGACGGGCTGTACTTCTACACGCACGACATGACCGTCGCTTCCAAGACCATCCGGAACTATTCCTTCTATTGGGACGACAAGGCGCTCGTCGCCCATTGGGTGGCTTATCCGCTGAACACCGTATTGCGTGGACGTGGCGATCGTTCCGATATGTGGGGCCTCGACCCTCTTCTGCCTGCTTCCAAGCAGCCCATCGTCACATCTGCGTTCCGGGGCGGTTGGTCGAGGGGGCATCAGATCCCTTCGGCCGACCGGCTGAGTCGCGATGCGAACGTGGCCACCTTCTATGGGACCAACATGACACCGCAGGAATACAATTTCAACGGTGAGATCTGGGCCCGGCTGGAAGGATCGGTCCGCGGATGGGCGGGACGGTGCGACACCCTGTATGTCGTCACCGGCTGTGTGGTGAAGGGCAGTACCCAGCGGGCCAGCGACGTGGAGGGCAAGTCCATCACGGTTCCCGTTGCCTACTACAAGGCGGTCCTTGCCTACAGCAAGGCCAATGCGGCGAACGGGGGATATCGGGGATGCGCCGTCTATCTGCCCCACGACAAGGCCATTGCCGGGCAGACGGTCACGAAGAACCATGATTCCGTGATGTCCGTCCGTGCCCTCGAGGAGAAACTCGGCATCAACCTGTTCGTGAACCTCCCCGCGGCCGTGGGCGACGACACCGCGGAAAAGATTGAAACGGAAAACCCGGCTCTGGTGAGTTGGTGGTGGTAAAAAACGATATTGAGTTATGAAAAGATTGATCTATACCCTTTTGATCCTTCTGGTCGTTGCGCCGGCCTCGTCCTTCGCGCAGCGGAAGAAGAGTTACGTGATCGGTTTCTACAACCTGGAGAACCTCTTCGACACCTATCATGACGAAGGGAAGAACGACTACGAGTATCTCCCCGACGGGGCGAACGAGTGGACCGACATCAAGTACGAGAAGAAACTCGCCAACATGGCCAAGGTCATCCGGGCCATGCGGGACGAGAACAAGGCCTATCACGCCGTTCTCGGCGTGTCCGAAATCGAGAACCGCCACGTCCTGGAGGACCTGGTCATCCAGCCGGACATCGCCGACGCGAACTTCCAGATCGTCCACTATGACGGTCCGGACCGCCGCGGCGTCGATGTCGCCCTGCTGTACCGGCCGGAACTCTTCACCGTGCTGGAGTCGAAGTCCATTCCCTTCACTTTCGACAGCGACCTGGACTTCGGCATGACCAAAGAGGAGCAGGACGCCTTCCGCACCCGTGACCTCCTGATGGTCCGCGGCATGCTGGGCGGTGAGATGTTCGCCTTCTTCGTAGCGCACCTTCCGTCCCGTCTGGGCGAGAAGAGCGGTGCCCTCCGCTCCCGCGGCGGCCAGATGATGTACGAAGAGAGCGTGCGCCTGATGAAGGCCTATCCCGGCATCAAGATCGTGGCGATGGGCGACATGAACGACAACCCCACCGACGACAGCATGTTCGTGTACATGCACGGCCGTGAAAAGACGGAGGAGGTCGGCCCGATGGATTTCTTCTCCCCGTTCGTCTCGATGCTCAAGGCAGGCTACAGTTCCCTGTACTACCGCGGGGGAAACAACATCTATGACATCCTGGTGGTCAACGAGGCCCTCCTGAACGCCCCGGCCGGCACGCTGAAGATCCAGCCCATCGTCCGCAACAAGTACTATGCGCGCATCTTCAACCCGTCGTTCATGGTCCAGCAGGAAGGCCAGTATGCCGGCCAACCCCTGCGCACCTTCTCCAACGGCGCCTTCGTGAACGGCTACAGCGACCACTTCCCGACCTATATTGTAGTAAGTAACAAGTAATCCGATATGACGAAGAAACTAACCTTAGCGCTTGCCGCCCTCCTGTGCACCCTGGGCCTCGCCGCCCAGCAGTTCACG
>JAEEGF011683235.1_pt1 | contig 16620 bp, 18 predicted proteins | sample 9134171 | NCBI WGS metagenome assembly JAEEGF01 (sample SAMN16246542, study PRJNA631951) | gut metagenome | biome: gut microbiome; feature: rumen; material: AP-attached | host: Bos | place: Iran: Karaj | collected 2018-10
ACATTATCTCCTAAAGTACTTGCCAAAATTATTGTAAAAATAGTTATACTCTTCATTTCTTCCAAAAACAAAAGCGTAATGTGCATTTATTTTCTGGTTAAGCAAATAATCCAAATACTGCGTCTGGTATTCTACGTTGAACTTGTGATTTTCAAAGATTACAATCAACGGAACATCCACTCCGCTAATTGATTGCACATCGTCCTCCGGATAGGAATCGGTTTGTTTTTCAATCAGCCTTAATGGAATCCTGGCTAAATCATATAAAAAGTATTGCTCATTATCGGGCATAGTTTTCCCCAATGATTCCAGGTATATCCGAGCCCATTCTTCTGACAAACCGGCACCTGAATATTGACCTGCCGACGTGATTGTAGGCGAATAAGGGGGTATTTCTTTCTTTTTTCCATACACAATTTTTTTGATTGTTTCCGGCGAAAGGAAGAATTCCTCTGCCAGCTCATTGACCGATTTGCCGGCCGAGTATCGTGCACAGATTGTTGCATTTCGTTTATTTAGTTTTTTCCTACATCCGGATGCTTCTCCCCAGCCCATTGTTTGAGTTCTCTTGGGAATGTAAATTGCTTTCCCCTCTGCGTACTTTTGAACCTCTTCCAATAGGCTTTGTGGAAGAATATCCTTTGCGTTTTCGTACTTCATTATAATTGATTCATTCTCTCCTCTAATGCATTGATTGATTTGACAATCGATTTACAAGATGTAATGTCATCGATTGACGCATGCCATCTTAATGTATCAAGTCCCTTAAAATATGCCATACACAAGAATCGTTCCTTGAAGTTCTGAATCTCAATGTTTTTCTTCTTGGCATATTCATATAATTTTTCCGGAACAAGAAGGTAAGGTTTGTTCAGATCAAGAATCGCAAAGTCCATCATATAGTCCATGATTCCTGCTCTGCCCCAATCTGTACAATAAGCCTTTCCATCTTCGTTAACAACCATATAGCTGAAGAATGTATTGTTATTTACCAGATATCGTTCTCCTTCACAAAACGGTGCATACTGCAATGCCTTTCCCAACACTTCTTCGAAATACTCCTTCTTCAGGAATGTTGTTTCAAACATGTCTTTCCAGTTTTTCCAATAACCTTCATTGTTCTCATTAAATGTTTCTTTAATAAACTCCTCTACGGAAGAATATGGTGCCTTATTATCTTCATTAAACTCTCCATATCCTGTTACAGAAGAAATATCCGTATCGGCAATCTGGAAGATCATATCAAAAAACGCTTCGTAGTTTTTTTCAAATTCTTCCACGGAAAGCTCGTCGGCATTTCTTCCTGTTGGGTTCATTACAATTTTATCATCTGTTAAATTTCTAATAAAAATATCTCTGTTCATATTATTGTCCTTTCAGTAATCATCTTATTCATTTGCAATTGTATAAGCGCTTTCTACAAGGATAATAATACCAACCTTTGGCAATGTGTAAAATAGACAGAACTATTATAACTGATTAATACCTATCTGTGTTGTTTCGTCCGTTGATAACTACTCACATCATATCACACTTCCCGTCCCGAGACTAACATGTTATTATGATATCCTTTGTTGAAATTAAATATAGTGGTGTCATCGTCTGTACCGTTGCTACTGTAGCTGGTATGCAGGAGGGGAAAATGATTAGAACATGCGGAAAGTAGATTTTATGCTTTGGGATACGGTTGGGAAGTAGCGCCCGAATCTCTTTAAAACCGCAGGTTTAAAAATTTTCTGTTCCCTAATTATCTAAATCTGTTTCATTTTTTTCCTACAAAAACTCATTATTGAAAGATTGAGATTATTGAGAGGTTACACAGACTCAATCCTTTTGGTGAATATCTGCTAATGAAAGACGGCAAGCGTATCAAAGCTTACCACCACACTGTCAGACTTAAAAAAATTTGTGAACTTCTTTTTTTCATTTACAATAATATTCTATTCCATTAACAGTAATTGTTATGATTTTTTCAATATTCACCAATCTGTTGAATGTAAATCTGAACTCTTCTCCCTCTCCAAGTTCATACCCTGTGTTAAGAGTATTTTCGTCCCATACTACATACTCTGTTCCGTCATCATATTTTATTATTACATCTCTAATTTCGCCTGGTTCAACCAATCTAAGGTTTAATCCCTTTTTCAGATTTAGCGTGCTTCCAATTGCTGATACATACATTTCTCCACCTTGATTTGATGTGTACTTAACTCTAGGAATACATTTATTTACAGGGACATCAATTATTTCAACCGTTTTTACCTCGTCCTTATTCTTTGTATAATCTAATATACAAAATTTTACATTATTTCCATCCTCAACCTCTTCTTCAAAAACTATATAGTCATAACAATATAATTTATTATCAGTACTTTTTTCTAAGTCGACGTAAATGAAATCTCCGCTATCTTTGCAATTAATTGCAAATGACTTTTCGCTCCACCTTGCTCCTTTTGCCATATTTGTCTTTTCATCATAATAAAGCGCATCCACACCATTTTCATTTTCAATGGTATATTCCATTAACATACAATCTTCATCTCTGACTGCAGTAATAATTGTTATGGTATTTCCCATTATTTCTTTCTTTAATGGAGTATCCATGACATAATCTCCAAGCATTTCTTCTGCCTCATTGATATCTAATTCAACATACTCTCTTGCAGGCATCTGATATGGAACCAATCCCTTATCCTCATCAACTTGATACTCTGTATGCGCTTCAACATTAGGCTTGGTTTTATTCCCCAATAAACCTTCATAAAAATCAACCTTAAGTACAGTTGCTGCTGCCACTCCAATTGCTCCTGTTAAGCATATAGCTGCCACTGCCACTGAAATTTTTAAAGGTATTTTTATATTTTTCTTTCTGCTCTTACCGCTTTCTATTTTTTTCATTGTTAACTCCTTTATTCTTTCGGAAGAAACAATACTTTTATCTTCAATCTCTAAAGAATCATCAAATATGTAATCCATCATTTCACTTATTCTCATAATAATAGCCTCCATCCTCTAATATCCTTCGAAGTTTTTTTCTACCTCGTGCCAGTTTAGATTTTACAGTTGATCTATTCATTCCCATATTGGTAGCTATATCTCCAACCGACTGACAGTAGTAGTAATGTCTCAAGAAAATTTCATTTTCATCATTGTTCAGTTCGTCTAAAGCTTTGTTAATTACGCTTTCTAATTCTTTTTGCAAAATTCTATTTTCTGTCACTTCTTCTGAACGGATTCCATTAATTATTTCAAAATTGTCATCATCAAAAGAAATATGCACATTACGTTCTCTTAACTTTTTCAACGCCGCTCTTCTTGCCACACTGCTAATATAAGCTTTCAATTTACCGTAACGAATTTCTTTTGCTTTGTTCCATATTATATAAAAAACATCTGATGCAACCTCTTCGATATCTTCTGCTGACATTGAACCACCAATAATATTTACTATTATTGTCTGTATATAATTTGAATAGATATCAATAATTTCATTCAATGCTTTAACATCACCTTTCTTAAGACGATGAAGTATTTTTGCTTCTTCCATTGTCTGCCTCTCTTTTCTTTTGAACATGTTCATATATAATATACCAAATCACCAACAAATGGTTGCAAAAAAAATCTGTTGCATGCTTTATGTGTTATCATTAAATTATCACCTGTACTTAATACGCTTACTATAAAATCATTTAGCATACTCTGAGTCTAAAGAGGAGGGAATATAATGATTCATATCGAGGATTTAATTAATAAAAGAATTTCTGGAATCGGACGTTGCAGCGATATGGTATGGATTGCCATTGGAGAAGAAATAGACACTCACGATTGGAACAATAATATGAAACATAAGAGCGAGTTTGAAATTCATATTCAATCATCATTTAGGTTTCTAAAAGATAAAAAAATAATAGCAGCTAACGATGACATATATCACTCTATAGACGACGACAATTGGGACACCCCAGGCAATAACTATTTTGATACATGGTGTAATAAAAAAGAAGTCGAAGGAAAGATTATAAAAAGAATCACAACAAATCAAATCGGTGATTTAAAGATAGAACTAGATGATTATGTACTCGAAATCATCAATCTACATACTAACGGTGAAGCATGGAGAATTCTATCTTCCGATTGCAACGAAAAGCATTATGTCAGTGCGCTAAAAAGCGGACGAGCAACTTATGAGTACCAATAAAAAATGTATTTTTGTTCCCTTGTGATTCATTTTCAATCCTCCTAAAATGAAAGAAACCACCAAACAATATTTCTATCGTCTGATGGTTTCTGATACTTATCTAATCAAATTTTCTTATAATATTAGAAAACTTAAATCTCCACTTTGCAGTATCTTTTTCCATCAGCAATAGACCAGTAACTGACTGAGACCACAAGTGACTTTATTTTTTTATCGTTATTTTACTTTAATCGAGATAACAGCAGTTTTTGTTGCAGCACTATAATCCTTATCACCTGTTGCAGTAACATCTACTGTTACTTTGTATGTTCCTTTTTTGAGTCCTTTTTTGACTGTAATGTTACCGTTCTTTGCTATTTTAAAATACTTTTTATAATTCTTCTTGCCCCTCACAGCTTTCACAACCTTATAAGTAACAGTTCCTTTTGCTGCTTTTATTGTAATAGCGTTTTTCAATTTTATAGTCTGTTTTTTCTTTTTCAGGTTATTATATTTAAGGCTAGGTTTCTTTCCTTTTACTGAAAGCGTATTATCTTTTCGCTGAACTTTAATTACAACTTCTGCCGGCTTTGTTGTTTCTTCAGCCTTTGTTGTCACTGCAGTATTAGTTGTTTCTGACGGTTTTGCGATTTCTTCAATCTTTGTTGTTTCTTCAGTTTTTGTGAGTTTTGGAATAGTTTCATTTTCCATAGCCGCACCACAAACAACACATTTATGAGCCTTGATTCCTTCTTTGTCGTATGATGGTTCCTCGATTACAGTTCCTTCATCCGCTATATGACTTAACTGAATAAACATGGATGCTACTTCTGCATTTTTACCAATCTGATTCAGAACTTTCTGAGTAGGTCCGGGTAATTCAGAAGGTTCTATCTCCTGACCATTTTCTGCTCCATAGAAGTAGAATTTGCCATCACCACAGATTCTTCCATTATTGTCAAAACAAACCTCTTCAATGCCGTCATGGAAAATATATCCACAACAAAGGATTCCATTCATCACCATATCGGCACCATCACAATTGATTATCTGTCCACCCATCTGGCTTCTTAAAATAGACTTATCCGCCACAAAAATCTTATTGTGATTAACAATACTACCACCCATTGTAGTTGAAAGAAATGCTCCAGTCTTCACATCTACTGTTCCATAATTTTCGATACCACAAGATACATCTGCACCTGTATTCAATGTGAGAGTCGTGCCCTCCGGAATGGTTATCTGCGCCATAGTTTCAATAGTTTCACCGAACTGAACCTCAATATTGTCAGTAAGTTCAATCAAGGTATCCATATCACCCTCAACCTCTTCACCGGCAACTTTTCTCAGACCTGTTGTCGCAGCTTTTATCTGGTTAAAATCAGACGCTTCTATCTTTTTGTAAATATTAATGTCTTCCCAGTTTTCAAATCTCTTTTCCTGTCCAAGTAATGACATAACATCCAAAATCAAGCCATCCATATCCGCTACCGGCAATTCTTCATGAGATGCTTCATATATAATCAAATCTCCATTTCCGCTCACTGTACCTCTGTTTTCAAACCAGCATACATCTGCATTTTTTAATCCTATACAACCACAATAGAATTGGCCTTCAAGACTAATTTCACCTCCTGTTTCATTGATAATCGAAGTTCCAAAGCGTGACTGCATAACTGCACCTTTTTCTATCACTATACGCCCAAAATTGACCGCTGTACTACCTTGGGTTGTTATATACGCTCCACCATTTTCGACTACAACATCACCGTTGTTCGTGTTACAGCAGACTGCCTTGCCTCCGTCTTTTACAAGAATTGAGCCATTATTTTTATCAAAATCAGCCTCAGTAGCTCCACCTTTTTCAATAATTATCTGACCATTATTAATAACACTGCTGTTAGGCGGTGTATTAGGATCTCCTTCGTAAGATGGCCAAAAGCTACCAATTCTTCCACCATCTCCGATAGTCAGTGTCACGCCTTCCTCTATGGTAATGACAGTGTCTGAATAATAATCAATGTGGGCAGGATCTAACTGAATGGTGCAATCATCATTTACAGTAAAACTATCGATAATATTAATTGCCTGCACCGGTGTATTTCTGTCCAGAGCTGCCTTTAGTTCTGCGTTGGTTGAAACATTAATCGTATCATCCGCAATTACATGAACAGGCTGCACATTAATTGATGATACAACCATGGCAAATGAAAATAAAATTGATAAAGTTTTCTTCATAGTCTTTCCTCCTCATATTTGCAATAAATAAGTATTTTTGCTATCCGGTTGTAAAAGTTGCAGTATATATTACTGCAACAAATTCGTTCAAAATATATATTTTTATTATACAATATCCCCCTATTTATGTAAAATATCTTATATTTTTCTTTTGCCAAAGTGCTAAATCCAATTACATATTTAAGTGGATTTGATTTATTCAAAATGATTCCGGAGCCTATTTTTCTTTCATCTGCTCCAAACGATTCTGAAGCCACTCCAGTTCCTTTGGATTGCCTTCATACTCATATACATTCTGATAGAAATTAGAATCTCTGTAAGTCATTTCGAAAATATACAGAACATTCTCCTCTTCAAAATAATCCCATTGATAATCAACTTTTCCCGATTTCAACCAGTCTGTATATGCTTCATGTTCTCTTCCTGCATATCCGTATACAGTTTTACCACGAACGCTTTCTTTTAACTGATCATCCTTTTCAATCAATTTTGACTGTTTTATTAATTCCTTAAGTTCATCCTGTGTTGCATAAGTAACTACATGCTTATCATTGTCGTCAATTGATTCATCTATTTCATCATCTGTGTTTTCATCACTTGACTTGCCTTCTGTGTCATCTGCATTGTCATTTAAAATCTTCTCAATTATGGCATCTGCTTTTTCCTTGTCTGCTCCCGACTTATCAACCTCAATTTCAAACAGTGCATTAAGTGTATCTGTACTTTCGTCCCTTACTATCTCTCCATTTGAATCAAGTTTATAGCCAAATCCATCAGCAGGATTTCTGAAGTCGAACACTCCCAGATAAATCTTTCTATCTGCAAACACATCCAAATCCACATCGTACTCCATTATTGTGTAGCAAACATTATCGATTACTCTGTACGTAGAACCGGCTCCCAGAGAAAAGGCATTTACTTCCCATGTATTATATCCCTGGATAAAGGTCGACATAACAAATGATTCTTTCATTTCACCATCATTCGAAGAAAATCCCTTGTCACTCTCAATTGCTGTAATCAAATATGTGACACCATTATTCAATTCTTCCTTCATTCCGGTTTTTAATTCAGTATCCATATTTTCAAAAATCGAATCATCTACAGATACATAACCAAGATATGTCACAGTGTATCCGTTACATTTCTGAACCATAACTTCTGACTTCTTTTTTCCAAACTCTGCAGCTATCTTTTCAACACCTGCCTCATAGTTTTCATTTTTGTTTTCATCCTCAACCTCTTCTTTATATACTTTTCTAAATATCTGTTCACCGGATAAAATTCGGCTCACTGCGTACACAGTTCCTGTACTCACTATCATTACTGCCGCAACTGCAGCTGCGACTCTTATTATTTTATTCATCATATTCATTTCAACCGTTTCAGAGTGACTATCAACTTCATCCCAGATATTGTCAAAAATCTGATTCATATCCGAATCATTCATTTCCATTCTGTTGAAAGCCTCTCGGATTCTTTTTGAATTGTCCGGTTTCATCTGTTCTGATGATTTATTCATTTTTTCTGACATCACTCCAACTCCTCCTTCAATAGTTTTCTTGCTTTTTGAAGATATGTTCTGATGGTAGACTCCGGCTTTCCCAGTATCTTTGCAATCTCTCTGCTGTTGTATCCTTCGTAGTAATACATGTATACAGGAATCTTATATTTTTCCGGAAGTTCAAGCACCAAATGATACATTTCGTCATCTTTGGATGTTTCTTCCACCACCACATTATTATCCTCTATACTTTTTCTTTTCCACCACCAATGAGTCACAATATTTTTACAATGGTTTGATGTCGTTACAATAAGCCATGCTTTTAAATGCTCATCACTCTCATACTCTTTTTTGCTTTTCAAAAGCTTTATAAACACTTCCTGCACAGCATCTTTTGCATCTTCATCATTTTTCAAGAAACTAAAACTAATCTTATATATTGTACCTGCGTATTGGCGGTATACTTTTCTAAATAATTCTTTGTCCGTACGTAACAATTCACTATTCATTTTTTACCTCCTTCACCTCAGATACAATTAACGGTTGAAATGTGTCGAAAAAATTTTTCAATTATTTTTTTATTTCTCCAATTCGACCACAATCAATGGAATTCTCATTTCCTCTTCGGTCAATCCTGCATGAACTCCGATGAATTCTGCCTTCTCTTTGTATGTATTGTAAATTGACAAATCAGATATTGCGATGGCAAGGTAGTCTCCTACCATTCCACTAAATTCTGTATGATTGGTGCCTGTTCCAAATAACTGTTTTTCAATGACCTGCTCTCGTGTGTAAAGCAAGAACTTTTCTCCAAAGAATTTGTTGAATTCATTTTCAAACTGTTCTTCTTTTCCTTCCTTCACATAAAAATTAAGTGCTCTTGGCTCTATCGAAAAATCACATTTAAGACATTCGGTAATGGTTGGATAATCAAGTATACACTCGCCGTCTGAATCCATATGTCCATGATCCGCAGTAATAATCAAAAGAGTATCCTCAAGATTCTCACACAAAGCTTCAACTCTTCGTTCCAGGCTTCTCAATACATCTTTTGATTTCTGACAATAGCATCCTTCTTTATGCATTATTCCATCCGGCTGCTCCCAGTATGCATAGATATATTTCTCTTCATCCGATTTGCACAACTCTTCAATTCGATTACAAATCTCCTCAAACTCACTTGGAAATGGTTCCTCAAATGGACTTGCTGTGTACGCATGTTTTCCATTACGATTCAGTCTGTCAACTACTGGCTCATATGGAGTATATTTAAACGGTATAAAATAATCTGCCGCCTGCTCTTTTGTTCCTTGAATCAAATTTAGAAATACGGTTACATTCTTATCTTCTTTTGGATAATAACAATCCCAACCAAGCCAGCAGTGCTCATTTGGCATGAGCCCACTCATAATCGAAGTAGTTGCCGCAACTGTAGTCGGTGGAAAAACTGAACTGTATTCTCCCACAAAATGACTTCTGAAAAATCCATCCTTATCCAGATTATTTTCAATAATATTAATTCCCATTCCATCCAGCAACAAAACCACGATATTTTTGTAGTTTTTATCAAGATATTTGTCAAGCAACGGCAATGTCTCACCCACCGTTTCAACCCCAAACTTTTTTAAAATAGAATTTGGAAGATTTGCTATACAATTTTTGTAGTCCGGTAAACATATTTTATGTTCCATACTATTTTCCTCCGTTTTTTTCATTGTCATAAATCAGTTCCGTATTGTTTCGCCAACTATCTTACCTAAATTTGTAAAGTCTGCATAAGATTGTAACTTTTAATCCATACATTCATTTATTGTTATCTTAACATCATCTCTCATATTTTTAACTGCAATCTGAAATTCATCTTCATAAATAACTTCTCCCGGAATTTCACTGCATTCTGATTTGTATAATTTAAGTCCATACTTCTTAGCCATTGCTCTGTAAAATGTCAACTGACTGTAAATGTCATTTCCTTTTTCATTATTCTTAAACCATGTAATGGCCCCATCAGGATTTCCCTGCTCATAGTATGGGGGAACAGGAAGAACCACTTCAAAATACTCACGATTCTTCCAGTATTCTTTAGTTTCTTCCTCATTCAAAACTTTTCCGTCAACTAATTTTCCAATAGCCGCAAAAATACCTCTTGGTTGTTTTGTAGCATAAGCTATATCAGCTGTGTGTACTCTATAATACATCGTTAAAATCCTCCCACATTTCCATATATTTATTACATTTATCCTAGTTATTCTCTCTCAAAAACTGCATAATCTTTTCATAGTTTTCGGGAACATGCGGAAACACACATTTAGAACAATCCTTAATCTTTCTGTCCCCCTTATCTATGAATGAAGGATTCCCAAGACACTTTTCCTTTGTGTACATCGGGCAATAACAAAACATGCAGTTAAAATCCTCCAAGCCCTTATGGCATGGAAAATACTTGCAATCTTTATTTTCAAAAAACTTATATGAATTCTCCATTTTTAACTCCAATTCCAAACTGTTCAATACTACTCTTCTGTTTCGTATACAATGTCCCCGGAATGATAAATGAACATCGTCATCTCTATCCATTTTCTTTTATTTCTTTGTTTCAAAAAACCACTGTATTCAACCCTGTTGAATCCATACAGTTCATCCACTATCTCAAAAGTGTAGTCATCATACTTTTCAAGAAATTCCTTTAGTTCCATTTTATGACCCGTAAATTTTCCAAACTTTCCATCCTTACTCAGAAGTACTACATTAGAAAAGTCCGGATCCACTTTTTCTATTGTGATATTTCCTTTAACTTTTTGGTATGGTTCTTCTAACTTTACATACCCTTCCTCAAACTGAAGTTGTACAGTTTCATTATCTATAAATGAAATGTTGTTTACTTCCATATCATGTAAGCCATAAGGCTGTGATGCTTTATATTTGTATCTTGTAATCATACTTTCTCACTATCTTTTTCTTCCTGTTTTTACTTTTCACTTTTATTTTTTTTACTACCTATTTATTACTCTATACCTTTTATTCACCACTTATAAAAGTGGGTGTTTTATCCGACCCGGATAAATAACAATATATAACAATAATATATATCATTACTATATATCATTACTATAAAATTTGTTTCTCCCTGTAGTGTAAAAATATTTGCTTATGCAAAATTCGCGCCAGCAACAACTGACGCGACATTTTACATTTATCTTATATTGATTCTATATTGATTCCAATCTGATTGTATTTGTGTTTCCTGATTTTCCTCCGGCTGATCCTCCGGTAAGAACAACATTGTCCCCCTTATTAAGTCCAAACACATTCTTTGCATGCTGAAGTGCATGATAGAACATTACATCTACCGAGTTGAACTCTTCACTGAGAACCGGTGTTACACCCCAGCTGAGGTTCAGCTTTCTCCAAGCCTTTTCCGAAGTAGTCATTCCGATAATATCGACAGGCGGTCTGAATCTGCTCACCATACGAACTGTAATTCCCGAGAGCGAACTGATGACAATTCCCTTTGCTCCTGTGTCAATTGCCATGGCACATGTAGCGTGGGAAACCGCGTCAATATTACTCTTAATCACATAATCAGTATTTGAAAATCTCTTTGTATAATCGATTTTTGTTTCCGTGTATTCGGCAATCTCTGCCATATTTTTAACTGCTGCCACAGGATATTTTCCCGATGCGGATTCACCTGATAACATAATTGCCGACGAGCCGTCATAAACAGCATTTGCAACGTCAGAAATCTCTGCTCTTGTTGGTCTTGGATTTTGAATCATAGACTCTAACATTTCAGTTGCTGTGATAACACGCTTTCCTAGAAGTCTGCATTTCTTGATAAGGAACTTCTGAATAGAAGGCACTTCCACAAACGGAATCTCTACTCCAAGGTCTCCTCTGGCAACCATGATTCCATCAGCAATATCACAGATTTCTTCTATATTATCAACCCCTGCTCTATTCTCAATCTTTGCAATTACATCAATATCATTTCCGCCATTTTCATTGAGGAATTCTCTGACAGAATTGATATCACTCTTATTTGAAACAAATGAAGCAGCAATATAATCAACATCATTTTTTATTCCAAAAAGGATATCATCCTTATCCTGCTCACTTAAGTAGTCACCCTTTAAAACATGATTTGGGAAATTCATACTCTTTCTGTCTGACAGTTCGCCTCCTGCAATAACCTTACAGATGGCTTCTGTTTTATTGAGTTCAACAACCTCGAAAATCAGTAATCCGTTATTGACAAGAATCCTCTCGCCAACACTTATTTCGTTGATAAGGTTCTTGTAATTAACTGATACTCTCTGCTCATTTCCCTCAACATCATCAACAGTGAATATGAACCTGTCTCCTTCCTGCAAAACTACCTTATGATTTTCAAAAGTCTTAATTCTGTATTCAGGTCCTTTTGTATCAAGCATGATAGCAATTGGCAGGTTGAGTTTTTCTCTTACCTTCTTAATTAAATCTATCTTTGTCTGATGCTCCTCGTGTGTTCCGTGAGAGAAATTCAGTCTTGCAACATTCATTCCTGCCATACACATCCGGGTGAGGATTTCTTCGTTTTCACTAGCTGGTCCAATTGTACAAATAATCTTTGTCTTTCTCATAATGCTAACCGTCCTTTGTTTTATTCCAATGGGTATTATAACACTTCATTCAAACAAAACAAACAGAATAATTCAACAATTAATAAAATTAACAAATAATTATTATTTTGTCAGTAATCCCTTTACTGATCTTGCAATTATTCCAATCACCAAACCTATGACAGAAGTAGCTCCATCAAGAAAGATGTTCATACTAATCATTGATTTAATTTCTTCCAGGTCACTTAAATAACTGGTATCTGCCGATAACAAAACAATGCATCCTCCAAGCACAAAACCAATTGGCGCAAGGAGTTTCCACCAGCTTTTCTCTGTGCCCAATGCTATTCCGCCAACAAAGCTGCAAATCGGAAGAACCATGTACAAAAAGATTATCTGAGGCGGGATTGTTTCATCTACAATTCCACCATGCTCCGAAAGAATATTAATTATTACAGAACCTATTACGCACAATGCACATACAAGAATATATAATCCCCATGTTACATATGAAACTATATTTCTTCTGATATCTTTCTTAAAAAACTTAACTCCGTCTTCGAAGTTTCTCACCTTAAACAGATCCATTTTCATATAATTTATTTTCTCAGCACACTCAGGACATTCTTCCAAATGTTCCTCCACAATATTCATCGTTTTGTTATTAGCCATTTTTTCTGCATATAAAGGAAGTAAATCTCCCACAAAATTACAATTATATTTCATATCAATCTCTCCAATCTTTTCAATTCAATTTGTTTATGCCATTTGACACTACTTATTTCAAATTTATTTATGTCATTTGACACTATTCATTTCAAATGATTTATGCCATCTTACTCTATCTTTTTATTTTTCTTCTGATAACATAATCAATCGTATCCCCGAATCCACCTAATGCCATACCTGCTATAGAAACAGCTGTTCCAATTAGGAAGGATACAAATCCTATAAATAAAATATCAGGCACTCCGGAAACACCTTTTTCCCAACAACCGGGATTTGCCGCAATTAATGTAAACACATATGCCATCGATATTATCGGTGTAAACAAATACTTCTTCTTATAACTCATTTTGCCCAGTATTGCAGAATAGATAAATATTACCGCCAGGTAAGGAAAAAATACCTTCCATAAATCTTGTCCCTCAAGAGTCATACGACCATATCCTGCGGTTACCAGACATAAAATCGTAAATGCTATAGTTGCAAAATATCTTACTTTATTATATCTGTACTTCTTTGCTATCTTCTTTAATAAACTACCGTCATCTTCTATTATATTTTCACCGGCTTTAAGTTTTTCATATTTTTCTCTGCATTCACCACAGTAACTCAGATGCTCCCTTACTATCTCATTGCTCTCTTCGCTTGTAAGGTCCTCGACATAAAGTGGCAACAGATCACTCATAACTTCACAATCAATTCTCATGCTCCATTTCCCTCCTTATCATTTCTTTTGCCCTGTGGAAAGTTACACATGCCCAATGCTCACTCTTTCCAAATAATAGGGCTATCTGTTTGAAAGACAATTCTCCAAATATCCTTAGAGAGAAAACTTCCTTATAAGGCTCCTTCAGCTTATGAAGTGACTGATGAATCTCAAAAGCAGCCTCTTTATTAACAAGCATGTGCTCTATACCTTCCCGGGTCTGCTCAATTACCGACTCATCCTTTATATTGATTACTCTTTTGTTCTTATTTGCGTGTGTAAATAATGTGTTTTTTGCTATCTGGCAAAGCCACACCCTTACATCACAATCCCCCTTAAAATTATCAATAGCCTTAAATGCCTTAAAGAAAGTCTCACTGGTTATCTCTTCCGCAAGATGTTCGTCTGCCGTAAGTCCTCTAATGTACTTAAATACATCCTGGAAATACGTTCTGTAGATTTCTTCAAACTCCATTTTTTACCTCCTTTCACCTATAAGACTAACGAACTAACAAAATATCACAAACTTTTTTAAATTTTTTCAAAAAATTTTTTCAACCTATTTTATAACTGAAACAAAGACATTCCTTTATTGAAGAAATGTCATTGTTATTATACTATCATTCACCAAAAAAATCCAAAATCTGATCCATCCCCACTGTCGGCTCATCCAATAAAAGCAATTTGTCATATTTTTTTAAAAGACATATTATTGGGAACAAATTTCAAAAAAAAATATTGGGAACAAATTTCAAAAAAACAGTTTACAAAATTCATTTTTTATAGTATGATAATCCTTGCGTGTGAAACACGTAACAATGCGCGAGTGGCTCAGCGGTGGAGCACCTCCTTGCCAAGGAGGGGGTCGCGGGTTCGATCCCCGTCTCGCGCTTTAATTATGCAGTAAAATAGGCACCTTACAGGTGCTTATTTTATTGCATAAACGAGCCCAATCCTGGGCTCGAATGTTCGAACCTTCTCGGCTGCCGCCTCGGTCGTTGCTTCTGCTTCGCAGAGGTGTCCACTGGACACCCGCAACGTCTCGCGCTTTTTTTCGCGAAGGCAATAAGCCGTGCAAAAACAAAGAGAAGAGGGCGTTGAATGCTTGCATTCATAAGACTTTCTTCTCTTTTGTTTTTATAGGGCGCATGCCCGCGACGAAATAGATGCTCAGCATCTATGAGTGCACGGCTTATCATCTTCTTCTATTAGTTTTGAGTTGTTCTAAACTTAATTTGTTTAGGTTTAAAGAACTTGTGGAACTGAGTTCCAGAAGTTCCTTTGCAAAGAAAAAAGCTGCCGACATTTGCCAGCAACTTTCACTTCTCATATTTTGTTATATATTAACCAGTCTTCCACCGAACAACCATTTATTGCACAAACAATTATTTCATTCCATCTTTCTTTAATTGATTTACTATCATAAATTGGTGCTTCAAGCATTTCCTTAGCTGTTTTAAATTCGCAACCATCTTTTATATCACAAAGTCCAACCCAATAAGGTTTTTCATACTCCGGTAAAAACCCTATATAATGTTCTGTTTCTTTTGGATCAGATTTGAAATAAAAAACTGTTTCATCACAGTTTTCTGCTTTTTCAAAAATACTTAATAATTCTTCGTATTTCATTTTTCTCTCCGTCTTTTTTTAATATATCTTCCTCTCTATTCATAACTCAACGCAAAACTATACCTAAAACAATTAAATTTTATATTACTTTGCTTTCTTCAAAATAGTTCCAACACTAAATTTATGATAATTGTATGCTGCTTCGAGAACTTTATAAATTAATCCTTCAACATTTTGTATTCCGTACGTAATACAAAAACTGCCCAAAGCAGAATTAATATGCTGTGAATTCAACTTCAAATACTCTATTCCAACATCAGCAGCTTCTTTTACGGTTTTTCCAGTCATCTTCTGTGCATATGCAAAACAACTAAATACATCTTTAGTAAAGTATTTCATTAATTCTTCATAGTTATTTGTCTTCATATAATTCAAAATTTTTTCATTCATAAAAGATGGATCACCTTGTCCAGTTCTAATATTCCAATTATAAAACTGCGCCAATTTGTAAGCTATATATGTCACCGTATAGTCAAATACCAACTCGCCCTTTGTATCTTGAATGAATCTTAAATATAGCAAGTACATTGTTCTTATTGATTCATCACAATACAAATCATAACTATTTAATTGGGGTTTATTATACATTTTTATAGCTTCATCTAACGGATTTCTTTTTGCCATTATCTTTTCTATCTTACTTGGCTCAATTTTCCTTTTCTTCAAGAACGCTCTAACAGACTCATCAACATCATATTCCTTTTCTTTCAAATCCGATGTTAATTCATCTGGCAAGTTCCAATTAATTACAACAAAAGTTTTCTTCGGCTTTAATAAGTTGCTAAAAAATCCCATATTTTTTCTCCTTTTTTCTAACTTTCATCCGTATAATTGTTCATTTTTTCCGTCTTTTAAAATTCAGGAATAAGGTTTTAGGATTATCCTAACAAGGAGGTATTTGTATATACAAATGCGTATCTACTACTATGTAAGTAAGGTAAAATTCCTAATAGCCAATTAGGATTTACCGACTTATTGTTTAAGCTGTTACAATGAAGGAACATGGATATATCGATGCGTATCTTGGACCTAGCGTCCT
>JAEEGF012510644.1_pt1 | contig 16620 bp, 13 predicted proteins | sample 9134171 | NCBI WGS metagenome assembly JAEEGF01 (sample SAMN16246542, study PRJNA631951) | gut metagenome | biome: gut microbiome; feature: rumen; material: AP-attached | host: Bos | place: Iran: Karaj | collected 2018-10
ATCTTACCAGCCTTGATATCAGCGATAGCCTTAGCTACGTCCATTGTAACTGTACCAGCCTTAGGGTTAGGCATAAGACCCTTAGGTCCAAGTACCTTACCAAGACGTCCTACAACGCCCATCATGTCAGGTGTTGCAACTACAACGTCGAAATCAAGCCATCCTTCGTTCTGGATCTTAGGAATAAGCTCCTCGCCACCAACGTGGTCTGCACCAGCAGCCTGTGCCTCGTCAAGCTTTGTTCCCTTAGCGAAAACAAGAACCTTTACTTCCTTACCTGTTCCGTTAGGAAGAACTACAGCTCCTCTGATCTGCTGATCAGCGTGACGTGAATCACAACCTGTTCTGATGTGAGCTTCTACTGTCTCATCAAACTTTGCAGTAGCTGTCTTCTTAACAAGAGAGATAGCTTCTGCAGCTTCATACTGCTGAGTCTTGTCAACAAGCTTAGCAGCTTCTACGTATTTCTTTCCGTGTTTCATCTCTCATCCTCCATCAGTCTTCTACTACGATTCCCATGCTGCGAGCTGTTCCAGCGATCATGCTCATAGCGCCCTCAATGTCAACTGCATTAAGGTCAGGCATCTTGGTCTCTGCAATCTTTCTAACATCTTCCTTAGAAACGGTTGCAACCTTTGTCTTGTTAGGAACTCCTGATCCCTTCTGGATCTTAGCTGCCTTCTTAAGAAGAACTGCTGCAGGTGGAGTCTTTGTGATGAATGTGAAACTTCTGTCTGCATAAACTGTGATAACAACAGGGATGATAACGTCACCCTTATCTGCTGTCTGTGCGTTGAACTGCTTTGTGAATTCAACGATGTTTACACCATGCTGACCAAGAGCTGGTCCAACTGGTGGTGCTGGTGTTGCTTTACCAGCCTGGATCTGTAACTTAATATATCCTTCGACTTTCTTTGCCATTCTGGCACCTCCTGAAAATATGTGGTCGGCGCAGGATCCTCGCGATGTAGCTACGTGCGAATGCACGGCGGGTCTGCTCCCACTCAGTGGATTGTAACTATATATTCAAGCGCATAGCGCCCAAATACCATTATGAATCGATTTTTCTTACTTCTGCAAAGCTGATCTCTACAGGTGTCTCACGGCCAAACAGATCAACATTGATTGTAGCTGTCTGCTTACCGAAATCCATTCTCTGAACAACTCCGGCAGTATCCTTCCAAACACCGGCAATAACTGCGATCTCATCGCCAACACCGAAGTCAACGGCGATAGTGTTCTTGGTATTGATTCCAAGGTTCTTGATCTCAGCATCTGTAAGCGGAACGGGCTTGGATCCCGGTCCTACGAAACCTGTAACGCCACGTGTATTACGGACAACATACCATGTCTCGTCGTTCATATCCATGTTAACAAGGACATATCCGGGGAACATCTTTCTCTGAACGTTCTTGCGAGCGCCATTCTTGACCTCTACAACATCCTGAAGAGGTACTCTTACCTCAAGGATCTGACTCTGAAGATGTCTGTTCTCTATGGTCTTCTCAAGGTTAGCCTTAACCTTGTTCTCATATCCGGAATATGTATGAACAACATACCAGTGAGCATTCTCGTTCTCAGTAGCGCTCTCAGCTTCTGCCATCTGACCTTCTGAAACCTCAGCATCTGATAATACCTCATCAGATACCACTTCGACAGAATCCTCTGCTACCTGCTCGAGACTCTTTTCCATTTCTTCTGACATATTATCTCCTTCTGATTAGAAAACGGATGTAATAAAATTCATTCCATATTCAAAAGCATAATCGAGTAAAGCAATCAGAGCACAGGCAATGACTGAAACAACAACTACTGCTGTTGTCTGCTTGATAACATCATCCCTTGTAGGCCATATGATCCTTGCAAACTCTGCCTTTACACCCTTAAAAAAAGTACCGATCTTGGACTGTTCCATATCGTAGTCTCCCTCCTATTCAAGGATGAAATTACTTTGTTTCCTTATGTAAAGTATGCTTCTTGCAGAAAGGGCAATACTTCTTCATTTCAACACGATCGGGATGTGTCTTCTTATCCTTAGTTGTGTCGTAGTTACGATTCTTGCAATCTGTGCATGCTAATGTAATTCTTGTACGCATTATTCCACCTCCGCGCGTTTATAAATTGTCTAATTTTGCGCATAAAAAAAAGACATAAATCTCTTGTCGCTTGTCTAATATAACATAGACATTTCTCCGCGTCAACACATTTTTATTGTTATTTATACACTATTGAATAAAAAAGTAAATTCCATATTATGCGGAATTAAGTCTTACACCCTATGCTATATGTGTGTATTCTTAGACAGGTCTCTTATTCGCAGTAGAAAGAGAAAAACCATGTCTAAAGATATTGAAACAAATCAAAAACATATGAATCAGGATAACAGAGTTGTTATCGAAAAAAGGCTTGACGCTTCCATTTCATTCAGATCTATTGGTATAGAGCTCGGTAAAGATCCTACTACCATTGCCAAAGAGGTCAAGAAGCACAGAGTATTCCAGCTGCACAACACATTTGTTGAACAGCCTTTCCGATGTGCTAATGCCAAAGACTGCAAAAGAAGACATGTGTGTACATCGGTGCCCTTCTGCAACAGGGCATGCAGGTATTGCAATAAATGTCACAGTTACTGCAAGGACTATATTCCATACGATTATCATTGTCCCTTAACCGACAAAGCCCCATTTGTCTGCAATGGATGCAGCAAAAAGAAAGGTTGCCGCCTGGATAAGTACTTCTACCGTGCAACACGTGCACATAGTGAGTACCGGACAGTCCTTGTTGAATCCAGGCGAGGAATCAACATAACTGAGCAGGATCTGGCCTCACTTGATGCAACGGTGAGCCCGTTGATCCTTAATGGACAGTCACCATACATGATCCTCCAAAACCACCCGGAGATATCTCAGTGTGAAAAGACCATCTACAACTACATTGACCAGGGTGCACTGTCAGTATGCAACCTTGATCTCCCAAAGCAGGTAAAGTACAAGCCTAGAAAAGCTCATCGGTCAGAAATTGACGATACAGGTATATTTGAAGGCAGATCATACAAGGATTGCCAAGCATTCCTTAAAGAGTATCCGGACACAAAGATAACTGAAATGGACACGGTCGTAGGACCGGAAGGAAGTCACAAGGTACTCCTTACACTCCATTTTTGTCCGGCAGATTTTATGATGGCATACTTGCTTAATTCAAAAGAAGCTATCAGTGTTGAGAATACATTTGATGACATCAACAGAGCTATTGGTACTGAATTATTCTGCAAAACCATGCCGCTGATAATTACAGACCGGGGTGGTGAATTCAAGCATCCGGAAGCTCTTGAATGCGGTATAGACAATGTCCTGCGCACAAGCATCTACTATTGTGATCCAATGGCATCCTGGCAGAAACCTCATTGCGAGAAGAACCATGAGTATATCCGTAAGATATGTCCTCAGACAACTACCACTTTTGACAGGCTAACGCAGAAAGACGTGAACCTCATGATGAGCCATATCAACAGCGCAAACCGCGAGAGTCTTGGAGGGCTTACACCATTTACATTGGCAAAACTCATGTTGCCCCAAAAACTCATGAAGCATTTCGGGTTAAAAGAAATCCCTTCTGACGAGATAATACTGACCCCAGCTCTGCTGAAGGGGAAAATAGAGATTTAACCACGTCAGAAGCAGTTCTTGAGTTCCTCATCGTCGGCAGAAAAGTGACGAGCGTTTCTTGAAGCACTTGTCAAGGGTGGCGGACGATGCCATTACCTAAATCAAAAGCCACCAAGTAAAACAAAAAATAAAAAAATCTGCGGACGAGGCCACTATATATTTCCCTACCAGGCAGGTGGAATTTAGTCTTGCAGAACCCTATTCCAGTTGTCCGCGACCGCATACTCTTTTTTATTTTAGGTTTCATCAAGGTGGCTAAATTCCACAATAAAGGGTCTGACAAAACATGTCAAACCCTATGAAAAACTGAATTTAGTCTTCAGTATGGAATTTACTTTTACATGCGGAATTTAAATTTTCATTCAATCGTTATTTATACACTATTTCTCTCTGGACAAAAAAGCTCACCAGAAACAGCAGACAATCCACAGGAATTTTAACCGCAAACTCAGGTGATGCAGGAATAAGTCCATGGAAAAAACTTACCAGCGCTCCGCTTGAGAGCATGATAAACAAAGCCAGTAAGATATATTTGACCGCAGCCCCTGCTCTACTGCTTCCGCTTTTGAAAACCACCTTATAGTTAATAAGGAAATTATAGGTGGCGGAAATAACTCTGGCCATTATGGTCGAAAGCATAATATACCCGATAGCAACAGGCACGTTTCTAAACAGCGCGCAGAATATGCTAAAGAGCACTATGTCCACAACGCTTGACGATAACGACGAGAACAAAAACTTAAGGAAAACCGCATAGATCCTGATCGAATCCTTTATAGGATTGAAATGGCTCGATCTGTTTTCTTCCAAATATATAGTTTTTATCGGTACCTCTTTTATCCCTATCCCCAGTTCTCTGGTGGCAAGGAGCATATTGGTCTCAAATTCAAACCTCTCTCCTTTTTCGGTCAAAAGATATTTCATAAACCCGGCAGATATTCCCCTTAGGCCTGTCTGGGTATCACTTATGCTCATGCCCGTCAGAAACTTCATGACCCTGCTGGTGGTCTTGTTTCCAAAAACCGATCTGGCCGGAATTCCGGATTCGTCAAAATCCCTTACTCCAAGCACAAGCTTATCGGGATCTGCAGCCATGGCATCCATGCACTTCTTGATATCGGATGCCGTGTGCTGTCCATCCGAATCTGCCGTGATAACGCCCGCAATATCCTTATACTCGTTGAGGCAGTAGTTGAATGCTGTCTTAAGCGCTCTGCCCTTTCCCATGTTGACCGCATGCTCGAGAACAACCGCGCCTCTTTCAGCCACCGCTTCAAAGATCCTGCCATAGCTATCCGGCTCGGACCCGTCGTTAACCACAACTATGGGTGAAAGCCCTGCTGCCACAAGGTTATCCATTAGATTTATCAATTTATCATCCGGTTCATAGGCCGGAATCACAATGGGTATCACTTTTCCCATCAATTACCTGCTCCTTCGATCTTTATTACTGCTCCCGGCCTGTACTCCCCTCCGGGAACCAGCTCTGAGAACAGCTCATAAGCCGCATTATCCTCATCCTCAACATAAAAGTAAGAAGCATGGCTGTCAAGCATCTTCTGCCTCATGCTGTCCGCTGTATCTTCTTCTGCGAGGAAGACATCATAGACAAGGGCCGTGGGCGAAGCTTCTTTACTTATATATGTATTATGTACCCAGTAATACTCATGTCCATCCCTGAGCACCAGAACTCTCTTCCCCCAATAAGTCTTGTCCGAAACTGCTTCAGCAAGCTCTTTTCCATTCTCACCTACCATATCTGAAATGGCTGCAGTATTTTCAGCTATCTGATCCCTGTATCCCCAAAGATACTTATACACACCGCTGTAGTCCGCGCAGAGGATCACAAGCAGCATGCACGCTGTTCCAAAAATAATCATCTGCTTTCTTCCCTTGCCGGCCCTTAATCTGTTAAAGCCGATTCCGGCAAGAAGATACACGCTTCCCAATGTAAATGGTGCACAGTATCTGGCTATCGATATCCCCATTGCATATGCGTCAAGATACTGATCTTCGCCTTGGAACAGGGAAATGTGTGCAAGGAACACGATCGCATAAGCGACAATTCCCGTTATCAGTGTGAAAAGAGCTATCTTCTTATACTCACTCTTTCCAAGAAGCGTCAGGAAATACATTCCGATGATCGCACCAAAGATCAGAAGCACCACCGCGCCCGTCGAAAGATCAATACTCGGATTGTAATCAGAATGCATAGGTTCAAACATGAAGCCCTGTGCGAAATACCTCATCTTATCAAAGGTATTGTCCGGTGCGGAATACGTTCCGGAAGTCGCCATCCTGATCCCGGCTCCCGTAAGCTTTGCAACTCTCCTGTTTACAAAGCAGAAGATGAGCCAGCTCCCGTAAGATACTCCGGCAAAGAGAACCGAAAGCCACATAAGCTTCTCTCTGTTCGCAATTACAATATAGAAGATAAGGGCAAACAGCGCCCACTCACATCCAACGGATTTTGTCAAAAGAAGCACAGCCGTATACAGGCCTATCCTCGCATAATAAAACGTCTTCCTGTGTCCGTACTGATCATATATGGAAAGAAGAAGTGCGCCGTACACGATGGCCATGGTCACATCCGCAGGCGTTCCGTAGTAGATGATACCGTTGAATACCCCGGGAAAGAGCACAGTGCATACAAATGCCACCACCTTAAGGGCGATCCCGGTCTGTTTTTTCATATCACAGGCATCTATAGCAGCCTGTACCTTAGCCAGCATTGGCAAAAGAAATATCAGACAAAGCGCAAAGTATCCGAGAAACTGAAGGCTCTCCGTATACTCTTTTCCCCCTATCTGAAGAAACAGCCACTTGGCCAGGGAAGTTACCGGCGGATAGTCGCCGAACTCCGGGGATACGTTCCCGTATTTACCGGGAAAACCATTCAGGTAAAAGAGCTGCTTGGCATCAGATGACCAAAAATTGATATCATCCCACCAGGTAAAAATCTGAAATCTTGTCAGCACGCCGACAACAGCCGTGCACATACAAGTCAGGATCACGCCTGGATTTACAAGCATCCCAAGGGTAGAGGATATCTCTTTTGCAAAAGAGCCCTTACCTGCCCTTGTCTCCATGAACGCCCTGACAAGCACATATGCTATTGCAGCTATCGATACAACGCCCACAGCCTTCAGCCCTCTGAAAAAAGAGAGCAGGTACATTATCATCAAAAGACCTGCAAAGGAAACAGCGATAGTATCCAGAATATCTTCTTTATATGCACGTGCGATCCTTGCTGATACAACAAGAAGCGCCACAGCTACCAACCAAAACATTTACGCACTCCATAGCTTCTGAAAATTAACTTATTTCATAATAATATATGAGGGCATATCTGCGCAATTAATTATTAACTTTATATTAAATTCCATAAAAAAATAAACATAATTGTTGACATTTGACTTGTATTTAGTATTATAAGGGTAACTAAACGTGGCTAAATATGCCCTCGTGCGACTGATACCAAAGGATTGGTAGAGTGAAGGACTCGTACGTATATCAAGGAAGAAAGGAGGGGCATTATGGCAGGCATTTCTTTAAATGGTGCTTATAACCATTTCATACAGGACTACGTGTCCAAAGATGTTACACAGGCCGACGCGCATCGTAAGGATGAGCTTAGGGATGTGTATAAGTCAATTGCAAAAATCAACAAGAAGTCCCCTCTTTATCTGTTAACAGACGACGACGCTTCACGCAATGATGCGATAGGTATAAAAGAAAAAGCCAGACAGCTTCAGGGCAGTATCAGGCGGCTTAGTGATCATGAAGAAAAATCTTCTCTCAATCACTCTTCTGCATTTACTACCGATGAAGATAAAGTCACGGCACACTATATCGGCAAGACTCCCGAGCAGGATATCGGAGCCATCAGCTTCGACATAGAAACGACGCAGCTGGCGTCCAGTCAGGTAAACAGAGGGCGTCTTATCCCCAGTGATTCCACAGGACTTGCGCCGAACAATTACGCATTTGATGTAAGGATAAGCGGACAGGAATTTGAGTTCCAGTTCAGTATTTATAACACCGACACAAACATAGATGTCCAAAAGAAACTTGAAACCCTGATCAACAAAGCAAACATCGGACTAAGCGCCCGGATCATAGAAGACGGTAACAGATCTGCGCTGGAGATCCAGTCCAGCCGGACAGGACTAAAGCCGGGACAGACCAGTCAGTTTGAGATCTATGAAGCCGATACAACGCTTGCCAAGGGTGCGGTTGATTTCCTCGGACTTGATATGGTCGCCGTACCGGCCACCAATGCACACTTTACATTAAACGGTGAAGACAAGGTATCTGTATCCAATCACTTTACTGTGGGCGGCAAATTCGATATCACCCTTCACGCACTCTCACCTCCGGGTGAGCCGATACACGTTGGCATCAAGAAGGACAACGAAGCTCTGATGCAGCACGTCGTATCTCTTGTAGATAACTACAACAGTTTCATCGAAGAAGCAGCCGGAATTTCCGACGATAAATTTAAAGGTTCCAAGCTAAGGGCCGAAGTAATAGGTATCGCTCAGCAGTACCTGAGCAATGCCGAGGATATAGGTATCAACCTTGAAGGAAACGGTGCACTTTCCATAGATGAAGAAATGTTAAAGCAGGCTGTATCCGGCACAAACAATATGGAATCCTTGGAGCCCATCAACAAGTTTGCGGATGCACTGATAGATAAGACAAAAGACATTTCTGTAGACCCGATGAAATATGTAGACCGTCCGGTTGTTAACTATCGTAACCCGGATAACCGTGATTACTCATCGCCATACATAACCAGTGAGTATTCCGGAATGATGTTCAACAATTATTGTTAAGCGCTGATAACAGCGCTTAAGTCTCTCCGCTGCAGAGGAGAAGACTTGAAATAATATAGCTGCCAAGATCGCTTTGGCAGCAACAAGCCCCCGGATACATTCATCCGGGGGCTTGTTTTATCCATCTTATTGTACCGATCTGCTCATATCCAGTGCTTCGCGGATTATCTGATCCATGTTATAGTACTTGTACTGTCCAAGTCTTCCGCCGAAGTAAACATCACTGAAGTCATCTGCCAGTTCTTTGTACTTGGAATAGAGCTCATTGTTCCTGCTGTCATTCATCGGATAGTAAGGCTCATCGCCATGCTTCCACTCTGCAGGATATTCTCTGGTAATGATAGTACCCTTGCCTGTTCCATACTCAAAGTGTTTGTGCTCGATTATCCTTGTGAATGGGATCTCCCTCTCGGTGTAGTTTACAACCGCATTGCCCTGATAGTTGTCCACCTCAGGAAGGTCCTCTGTCTCAAACTTAAGAGATCTGTATTCCAGAGTTCCAAGCTTATAGCCAAAGAACTCATCTATCATACCCGTAAAGAGTATCTTATCAAAGCTGTCTCCGTTCTGCGCAGCAAACGGCTTAACGGGAAGTCCCTCTTCAAGCTTGACAAAGTCATAGTAGTCAGTGCCTGTTCTGACTTCGATACCGTCGAGGATCCTGTCTACAAGGGCAGTATATCCGCCGATGGGGATACCCTGAAAACGGTCATTGAAGTAATTGTTGTCATATATAAATCTCATAGGAAGACGCTTGATGATAAAAGCAGGAAGATCCTTGCAGTCTCTTCCCCACTGCTTCTCGGTATATCCCTTTACAAGCTTTTCGTAGATGTCTCTGCCTGCAAGGCTAAGAGCCTGCTCCTCAAGATTCTCTGCCGCAAACTCAGATACACCCTTTTCCTTCCTGATGCGCTCCTTCTCTTTTCCGGCCTGAGCATTTATGATCTCCCTGGCCTCATCAGGAGTTCTGATACCCCACATCTTGCTGAAGGTATTCATGTTAAACGGTAGGTTATACAACTCGTCCTTATATACTGCCACCGGGCTGTTGATGTAGTTATTGAATTCCGCAAACTCGTTCACATAATCCCATACTTCCTTGTCGGTGGTGTGGAAAATATGTGCTCCGTACATGTGAACATTGATGCCCATTCTGTTTTCCGTATAGACATTGCCACCAATGTGATCTCTTCTGTCTATAACAAGCACCTTGCGTCCCTTTTCCTTCATCTGTCTTGCAAAGACAGCTCCGAAAAGACCTGCACCAACTACCAGATAATCATAATGCATAATAATTCCTCCGAACAAAAAAAGACTCCTTGACTATTATGCCAAAGAGTCTCTTTTGTTTCAACAATGAAGTTCTGTTCGTGTGCCCCGTGATTACCTTAGTCTGCCTGATACTTGTCAAGCTGTGAGAAATCTCCCATCATGTCAAGAATCTTCTTTCTTCCGGCCTTGTTGAGCTTAACGTACTGCTGCATTACACGATTCTCAACGATCTTCTTGCCAAGATCTGTTCCCTGCTCAAGTGTTGAGAAATCAACCGGATTAAGATTAAGACGATCACACATTTTGATTACTGTACCGTAAGCCATCCCCTCAATCCCCCTATCTAATGCTGTTACAAGTGTGCTGTATGGAATAGACATATCTATTGCAAACTGTCTAACACTTTTATACTGTGAAAGAATTTCTCTCTTAAGAATTTCAGCCTTTGTCATGTCGCTACCTCCTAATATATTTTTCTTGTGAAATCTCTTTCTTTTTGCATTCAATAGAATAACACATAGACGTTTTTTCGTCATTCACTTTTTAGGGGAATTTTCCAATAAATTTTTATAGAGTTTGCCCACGGATTTTTGGCATTTTAACGAAATTGCATTCCACCACAAGAATTTACGAAAGTGTTCACACTTTTTTCACAATTCGTTGCTACAATAAAAGACTTTTTAACGTTAATATACCAATACCACATCCAATCTGACCGGCGAAATTTTCAAAATGTTAACGAAAAAACAAACAGCACGAAAGTACTGTTTGTTTGCTGTTTTACATATTATTATGTATGTTTTATGGTATGCGCCTGACATCTAAGCTACGGTGTTTCCTGAACTTCGCTTATTCTATTAGTCAAAAATGCCATAACCTCATTGTAGATATCTTTCGGAATACTATAAACTTTATGCACATTTCCTGCACATTGTATGTCAATAGCGCCCATTTTACGCTTAACTGCGGTCACAGTCTTATATTGGACAACCTCTTTTTTGAACTTGTCATCCGGACTGAATTCACATCTTTCCGAATATATTCTGAGAATACCTTCTCTGAAACCGCTGGTTGCCTTAAACTCATACTCCGGATCATCATCACCGAGCATGACGTCAAAAGCTCTTTTACCCTCTTCAGAAACCATGACAGGATTGGTGATCTTCTTATCCCCCAGGTCTTTAGGTGACATTCCGCCGGCTGATCCGGGGACTTTGGAAACATTGGTCTCGATAAGACCTGAAATAGTGTTAAAATAAGGCTTTATCACATAATTACAGTTGACCAGAAGCGATATGGTCCTGCTCCTTATCTTCTGTCTGAACTTGATGGTATGAAAGCCCGCATCGAGCGCCACTAAAATACTGTCTCCCGCCTTCGCTTCATACATCTGATGGTCATCCACAAAGACCATCATCACAGAGTCTTCGCCCTCTCTCTGACCAAGGCACTGTATCTCGATAAGATACTTCTTGCCCGCATCAAAGAGCCTCTCACCGCACAGAGGGCAAAAACTGATATTCATTTGCATATTCTTAGGCAACTGTTTGCCACACTTTGGACAGATCACCCGTTTTCCTCCTGCTCATCTCCAATATGAATTCCGCCTTCTCTCAGGCACTCACCAATCCTCATCTTGTTTACAAAGATCTTTTCCGCAAGTACCACGTCAAAGGAATGGCTTTTCCAGGGAAGTCTTACAGTGTTCAGCTCGCCATAGACGACGTCATCCACAATGCTTTTTGCTATCCCGGCCTCAAATGAAGTCCTGCAAACTCCTGCTATAAACACACCGGGGCACTGGCTCTTGATATATGAAGCAGTTGAGCCAAAGCCGCAGGTAAAATCCAACACCTTTAGATGTCCTCTTCTCTCTTTTGCCAGCTCTATTACTGCATCCGCAGCTTCAAACCAGGGCAGTGAATAGCCCCAGATATCAAATCCCCACTTATCGATAAATCTCTGACGGCCTTCCTCCATCCCCTTTGATGCTCCAAAGGATCCGTTTCCGCCGTTGTGATATATAAAACTGTTCCTGCACAGATACTGGACAAATCCGGCTCTGGCAAGCCTTATTCCCAGATCGTCATCTTCAAAATAAGCCGGTGAAAAACTCTCATCAAATATCTGTCCGTCCGATGCTACCGCCAGGGCTGCATCCCGCGACAAAAGAAGAGCAAACCCGGTAAGCCTAAACCTCCTGATATACGGAAGATGCTTAGGTACACCGTTCTTTTTCGCATAAGCTCTGAATATCTCAAGAGCCTCTTTATAAGGGGGCTTTTCTTCCCACAGCTCTCCGGGATCCACCTCCTGGAGCGATGCGCTGTTTGAAAAAGCACCGCAGGCGCCCACATCTCTGCTGTCATACAGTCCCATCCTCAAAAAGAACAGGGAGTTCTGCATGAGTACAGCATCATTGTTCAAAAAGAAAATGTCATTGTCCTTATTACAGGCGGCAGCTCCAATGTTGCAGCCCTTTGGAAATCCCACGTTCTCTTCGTTTTCTATCAGGATGAACGGATAATCCGACTTATCTCTTTTCTCTTCCAGATACTCCCTTACGCCATCTTCAGTGGAAGCATTATCAACCACCACTATCTCATAGGTCCCTGTCGGGCAAAAATCCTCAATTGCCTTAATACAGTCCCTCATGATCTCCAGATCGTTGTACGATAGGATCATGATGCTGGTATTTCTGACTCTGACGGAGGGAGTATTTTTAAGCTCTGTCAGAGTGTCCAGGATCACCTCTTTGTCGGCCTCGTCGTCGCAGTAATAGGCCGCCATCTCCATGCACAGGTATGCCTGGTTTATATTAAGGTTCAGGTAATAGAGCCCCAGCATGTAAAAGAGCTCGTAGTCTCCCGGATTATATGAAAGGCCTCTGGAAATCGCATCAAACTCCGCCTGGCTGTCGCTCAAGGCTTCCCACAGCGATGCTTCAAGAATGCATAATTTGGCAGCTTCTTCAGGAGTTTTCTCGTTGATGTGAAAAAACTCCTCCTGAAACTCATATATGGCATCGTTGTATTCGCCGTTTGATATCAGTTCCGTAAGCTTGTCATACATACATTAATGATATCACAATTAACGGTTTATTGTATATGTATAGTGGACTCACACTCAGAAAAAGCGTCAAGACAGTCATCATCTTCCGCTCTCTGGAAGGTGATGGTAAAAGTTCTGTATTTAGACAGGAGCATATATACAGTCTGATAGACTCTCTCCTGATCCGCCGCCTGGAAGGTGGCTTCGATCTTATAGCCCGGATGGCCGTCAACAGTTATTTTGTCAAAAGAGCTTACGGAATATCCCACATCCTCGCCATACTCACTGTTATAAGCTGCAGCGATGGTCTCCTGGTAGATCTCTTTTGTAAGATCTGTGGACTTGTCAGTAACCTTGGGCTCACCGTTCCCGGCCATTACAGCCTTCTCCCTGTTAGTCAGCACCGCATCCTGCCCGTTGTAGTAGACGCTGTAAGTAATGGATGATGACTCCATGGGGTATTCCTTGTTTATGAAAAGACCTTTTTCACCGCTCGGGGTAAACTGAGGCGGCACAACAAAGCTGCAAAAGCGTGCCTCCTTAAGGTCCGCTTCCGCAAATACCTCTGTAACATTTATGCTTAGCACTGCCATTATCATCATGACAGCAGTCATTACCATTCCAAAAATTCTCTTCTTCATAACTTCTCCGAAATCAATGATCATCTGCTGAGTCTGAACACATCAAACCAGTATCTCTCCATAAGATAGCTTCCCTCATTCTCAGAAGTGATGGAATATTCGTCATTCCATTCCTGAAGGATCACCTCCCTAGAATTAAAGCTGCCAAGGAAAAGGACTTTTTTGCCCGCATCCAGGTAATTGGCAATATCTATCGGATCTTCTATGGTCTCAAGCCCGGGAACAGTCTCTTTTATCAGAGCCTCAGGTTCTGCCCCGTAGAGATAGACCTTGTAATCCTCATCGCCCTTGTTGAGATAATAGGACAAAAGCCCCTGTACATGCTCAAAGTTACTGATGATTATGGTATCTGAGCTGATGTCCTGAAGCATATCAAGAGTCTTCTCAATATTTACCATACGATATTTCTCATTGCCGATGAAAACCTTAAAGTCTATGGCTCCAACCTGGATTATGAGCGCCGCAAGAAGAACTCCTGCGATCTTGCCGTAGAGTTCGCCCTTCTCCCTCTTGTAAACACGATCGATCTCGAAAGATACCATGCTCGAAATTGCGAGCCAGAAGCAGCCGTAAGCCGGTATAAGGTATCTGTTCACGAACACAGGTCTCAAAAGAGCTGAGGCTACGAGCCCCATGATAAGCACCAGGGGAAGTACCGACAGAGAAAACAGTGTCAGGGTATCCTTGAGCTCTTTTTCCCTGATCACCCTAAAGATAGTTCTCACAAAGAGGAACGTTATCAGGATGACCATTATCACTGCTGTGATCACAGCCAGCGTGTAGTTGTCAAAGTACCCCTTAAACAGATACTTCATTGCACTGCCGATGCTACGAAGTCCCACAGGCTGGATCCAGTAATTGGCCTTTACTGCGCTCACCTGCGACATCAGGGCGGAAACCCATGGTATGTAAGACGCGATGGTGAGGTTCAAAGCAACGATCAGTGTAGCTGCTGCCTTGAGACTGATCTTGCCCTCAGTCTTTTTGCCGGCCACTCTGATATAGTAAACCAGCATCCATACAACAAGTATCCCGTAAATGATCCCGATGCAGAACGCAGCATAGTAGTGGGTGTAGGCAGCTGCTGTAGTGTAGAGCCAGAGCATTATGCCATCCGGAATATCCCACCCCTGGCCTCTCTTCCCCAGAATATAATCAAGAAGATTAAAGCCGTGGAGCATGGCTGCCGTAACAAAGAGTATTGCCCAGCTGTACATGCGGATCTCTGTAGTGTACTCAGGCATCTGCGGCACTGTTATTATGGCAAAAGAGAACATTCCTGCCGTCAGCAGTCCGAATCTCTTTCTGATGGTTGTTGCAGAATAGATCATGAGGATAAAAAACGGAAGTACCGATACTATTTTGGCAACGGACTCTGCTCCGAGCTGCGTTGCACTATCTCCCACAAATCCCAGGCTCGTGCCCATAAGGATAAAGAACCTGACGATCATATAATAAAACGGCGGATGTACATCTCTGGCAGTAAGGCCTATCAGCTCTTTTACCGGCCTTGTGGCAAATTCCATGGTAAAGAGTTCATCGTACCAGATGTCCGTAGTCAGTGATACCATTATTGATCTTATCAGGCAATAGGTCGCAGCAGCAAAAAAGATCAGTCCTATAAACTGCGTACCCGTTATCTTGGTCTTTCGCATCATTTTCAGCCTCGTAGTAAATAACAGGCACAGCACGTGTAGTGCTGTGCCCGGTAAAATCTTATATATTATGCCTCATAGGAATCAATGAGTTCAAGTGAGTGCTCATTGTTCATCTTGGTGCACATCTTAACAAGCTCATCAAGAGGAACGTTCTGGATCTGCTTGTTGGAGCCGCGAACATTGATGGATACTGTGTTCTCAGCAGCTTCCTTATCACCTACAACGATGATGTATGGATCCTTGTAGTTCTTGTACTTCTTGATCTTCTCCTTCATGTTGTTGTCGGAGTAATCAGCCTCTACACGGATTCCTGCATCCATAAGGGCCTTCTCGACCTTCTGAGCGTACTCGTTGTGCTCGACTCTGATAGGAACGATACCTACCTGATATGGGCTGAGCCAGAACGGGAATACACCCTTGAAGTTCTCGATGATGATACCGATGAATCTCTCAAGTGATCCGTAGATAGCTCTGTGGATAACAACAGGCATCTGCATTGAGCCGTCCTGTGCCTGATATGTAAGTCCGAAGTTGTGAGGAAGCTGGAAGTCAAGCTGTACGGTTCCGCACTGCCACTCTCTTCCAAGAGCATCCTTGATCTGGAGGTCGATCTTAGGTCCGTAGAACGCACCGTCTCCCTCGTTGATCTCGTATCCGCCCTCGCCGTACTTCTCGTCAAGGATTTCCTTAAGGGCAGCTTCTGCTCTGTTCCAAACCTCGATGTCACCCATGAAGTCCTCAGGTCTTGTTGAGAACTCTGCTCTGTAGGTTACACCGAATGTTGAGTAGATCTCGTCAGCGATTGCGATAACATCAGCGATCTCTTCCTTGATCTGTGACTCCATTACGAATGTATGGTCATCATCCTGTCTGAACTCCTGAACGCGGAAAAGGCCGTTCATCTGTCCGCTCTTCTCCTTACGGTGAAGTACATCGTACTCACTGTATCTGATAGGGAGCTCCTTGTAGGAGTGATTTGTTCTTCTGTAAGTCATCATGGCGTTAGGACAGTTCATGGGCTTTGCAGCCATTGTGTCCTCAAGCTCACGGTTGTAGATCATTGATCCTGCAACGATCTTAACAGGCTTAGGTGTCTCATCTGCATCTCTGTAGTTCTCATAAACCTCAGGGATATCAGCGTCAGCCTTAACCATTCCCTCAAGACCGGGAACCATGAACATGTTGTTTACGTAGTGAGCCCAGTGTCCGCTGATGAGCCAGAGCTTCTTGTTGTTGATAAGAGGAGCAGCGATCTCAGTGTAACCATGTCTCTCCTGTACCTCTCTTGAGTACTTAAGGAGCGCCTGGTACATCTTCCATCCTCTTGGAAGCCAGTAAGGCATTCCGGGAGCTGTCTCATCGAACATGAAAAGATCAAGCTGAGCACCGATCTTCTTGTGATCTCTCTCCATTGCTTCCTGGATCATCTTGATGTGCTGCTTGAGCTCATCCTTGGTCTGGAAAGCATATACATAAATTCTTGTGAGCTGGT
>JAEEGF010591305.1_pt1 | contig 16618 bp, 20 predicted proteins | sample 9134171 | NCBI WGS metagenome assembly JAEEGF01 (sample SAMN16246542, study PRJNA631951) | gut metagenome | biome: gut microbiome; feature: rumen; material: AP-attached | host: Bos | place: Iran: Karaj | collected 2018-10
GCGCTGGCAGTCATTGAGAGCACCACGAAAGCAATCATTGATAAGAGAATCCTTTTCATTTCTTGAATGGTTTAAATCAGTTACTGGGTGCAAAGATAGACAAAATAACGGATAATGAATCATAGATAATGTATAATTTTAAATGGCGGTAGCAAATTTTTCACTTTTCACTTTTCACTTTTCACTTTTCTTTGTACCTTTGCACCCGAAAATAAACGTTTATAGAAGAAAATGGCATTAAAATGTGGTATTGTAGGACTCCCGAATGTGGGTAAGTCCACTTTGTTTAATTGCTTGTCGAGTGCAAAGGCTCAGGCAGCAAATTTCCCCTTTTGTACGATAGAACCCAACGTCGGTGTCATCACCGTTCCTGATGAAAGACTGACGAAACTCGCTGAACTGGTACATCCTGGACGTATCGTTCCTGCCACTTGTGAGATTGTGGACATTGCAGGTCTAGTGAAAGGTGCCTCGAAGGGTGAGGGCTTAGGCAATAAGTTCTTAGGAAACATCCGTGAGACGGATGCCATCATCCACGTGCTCCGTTGTTTCGAGGACGAGAATATCACCCATGTGGATGGCACCATCGATCCCATCCGCGACAAGGAGATCATCGATACCGAACTGCAATTGAAGGACTTAGAGACCATCGAGAGCCGTCTGGCCAAGACGGAGAAGGCCGCTGCTGCTGGCAATAAGGATGCGAAGATCGAGGTTGCTGTGCTTCATGCTTATAAGGAGGCACTGGATCAGGGTAAGAACGCCCGCATTGTGGAGTTCGAGTCGAAGGACGAACAGGACTGTGCCCGCAATCTTTTCCTGCTCACGTCGAAGCCTGTGCTTTATGTCTGCAACGTTGGTGAGGCTGATGCCAAAGACGGCAATGACTTCACGAAGAGGGTAGGGGAACTGGCCCAGGAGGAAGGTGCAGAGATGATGGTCATCGCTGCCAAGACGGAAGAGGACATCGCAGAACTCGAATCCTACGAGGACAAACAGATGTTCTTGGAAGAGCTGGGTCTTGAGGAGAGTGGTGTGAACCGTCTCATCAAGAAGGCCTATGCCCTGCTGAACCTTGAGACGTTTATCACCGCTGGTGAGATGGAGGTGAAGGCCTGGACGTATAAGAAAGGCTGGAAGGCTCCGCAATGTGCTGGTGTCATCCATACGGACTTCGAAAAGGGCTTTATCCGCGCCGAGGTCATCAAGTACGACGATTATATCCAGTACGGCTCTGAGGCCGCTGTCCGCGAAGCTGGCAAACTCGCCGTCGAGGGCAAGGACTACATCGTCCAGGATGGTGATATCATGCACTTCAGATTCAATGTATAATGGAACAAATACTGAATTATATCGTCTGGCAGCCGGACTTGGAGGCATTTCATCTGGGTCCGATAACGGTGCGCTGGTATGGTCTGATGTGGATCATCGGACTGGCGTTGGCCTATCTGGTCGTGAAGCGGCTATATAAGGAGCAGAAGATTAAAGATGAGTACTTTGACCCTCTCTTTATTTATTGCTTCTTCGGCATTCTGATTGGTGCCCGCCTAGGCCATTGCATTTTCTACCAGCCACAGGACTTCCTGACCTCATGGAAAGGCATCGTGGAGATGCTGCTGCCTATCCATTTCCTGCCTGATGGCGGCTGGAAACTCACAGGCTATGCCGGCCTTGCCTCGCACGGTGGCACCTTAGGCCTGATGATTGCCCTCTGGCTCTATGTCCGCAAGACGAAACTCAGCATATGGACGGTTCTTGACAACATCGCCATCGCCACAGGAACCACCGCCTGCTTCATCCGTCTTGGCAACCTTATGAACTCTGAGATCATCGGCAAGATCACAGACGTACCCTGGGCCTTCATCTTCGAGCGTGTCGATATGATGCCTCGCCACCCAGGACAGCTCTACGAAGCCATCGCCTACGCCATCCTCTTCGCCATTATGTGGTATCTTCATAAGAAGATGCCGGAAAAGATCGGCACAGGCTGGTACTTCGGCTTCTGCCTGACGTATATCTTCACCTTCCGCTTCTTCATCGAGTACACCAAGGAGATTCAGGAAGCCTTCGAGGCCTCGTTGCCTATCGATATGGGTCAGATCCTCTCGATACCCTTCATCATCCTTGGCGCCTGGTGTATGGTAAGGGCTAAAAAGAAAGTTTCAATATAAAAAAAGGAAATTTTAATATGAAAAAAGGAAGTCTGCTACTGATGCTGCTGGGTTGGATGTCTGTTGCCCAAGCTCAGTTTTTACATGAGGGTGATACGATTGCCCTCATCTCGCCCTCGAGTACAATGCATCCAGATGCCCTTAATGGAGGTATCAAGACACTCGAAAGTTGGGGTTATCATTGTGTCATAGGGAAGAACGCCCTCAATGATTATCACGGCTTTGCTGGTACCATCGACGAACGATTTTCCGACTTGCTTTGGGCCCTAAAAGAGCCTTCCATCAAGGCCATTATGTGCTCAAGGGGTGGTGATGGTGCAGCCCATCTGCTCACCCATTTGTCTCTTGATACTCTGCGTCAATATCCCAAACTCATCATTGGCTTCAGCGACATAACAGCCCTGCTCAGTGCCGAGGCCAGGGCTGGGGTGAAGGCCATTCACGGTACAATGTGTCACGCCCTGATGGCCTACGAGGGCAATGATACTGTCAGCCAATGTCTGCGTCGTATGCTGCAAGGCGACTTGCCAGAATACCGTGTGGCGCCTCATCCGCTTAATGTCGAGGGTAGGGCAGAGGGCATCGTCGTGGGTGGAAACCTTTCTGTCTACAATGGCCTCGCTGGTTCTGACTTCGATCCTTTGATGTTGCCAGGCATCATCCTTTTTATGGAGGATACGGGCGTGGGGATGAGCAAGGTAGATCGTATGCTCCACAATATGGAGATGCGAGGCCTGCTGTCCAACATCCGAGGCATCATCGTGGGCCAATTCAACAAGTACAAACATCCTGAGAACGGCTTCGACGATATGTATTCCATACTCCATGAATACCTTCGCCACTACAACATCCCCGTCTGTTACGACTTCCCCGTAGGCCACGCCCACCTTCGCAACTTCCCCCTCCTTATTGGTGCCAAGGCCACTCTCGATGTCACCTCCGAAGGCGCCACCCTCCGTTACTGACTATCGACAAGTTTATTTGCCCATTCTTTCTGAAAAGACCCCGTTTTTTGCCGATACCGGCAAGAAATGGGGAAATATTTTCCCATAAACCTTGCATGTTTCAGAATTATTTCTTATCTTTGCCAACGATAAATATTGTATTTATGGAAACAACTGTATTAAATCCTACACAAATGCACCTGTTGAAGCTCTTTTCCTTCAACAATAGTGAGGAGTATGCTCGTGAAATACAGACCGTCTTGACTCGTCATTTTCAAGAGCGACTTGATGCAGAATCTGACCGCCTTTGGGATGAAGGCATTCTGAATCAGGAAAAACTTGATGAACTTCGCCACATGGATTTACATTCAAAATAAATCACAGCGATGTCAAGACTGGTTATTGATACAAACAGCCTCCTCCAATGCATCTCTCGCCGCAGTCGTTATCACGATTTGTGGCTTTCGTTACTTGATGGTAGGAATGAACTATGCGTAACAACAGAGATTCTGGAAGAGTACGCTGAAATTCTGGAGCGCCACACCAGTTCTGAATTTGCTGAGTCTGCCCTTGGCGTAATAACCAATAACCCATTTACGGTTTTCGTGAATCCATTTTACCGTTTCAAATTGATAGAAGCAGATCCTGATGATAATAAGTTTGTGGATTGTGCTGTTGCTTCCAATGCAAAATTCGTAGTAACGGAAGATAGCCATTTCGATATACTCAAAAGGATTGACTTCCCCAAAATAGAAGTAATCGATTTGGATGACATCATCAAACAAATATAACAATGTTAAACCCTTTAAAACGAAATTGCCGATGAAGTAGAAACAGAACGAACAACGCTAACCGACCTCTATACTGAGGCTCAGCCTTGCGAGGTCACAGAGATTGAATTCCAATCATTTATTAACTTACAGAATAGCGTTTCTGTTCGTATGCTTTGAAATATGGATTTGAGCTTTTGCTCTTGTTCTTAAGTGTCGAATACCGCCAAACATTCATCGCAGAGGACAAGCAGTTTAAAAAAGTTCACGTCGTTGAGGCGTGGACTATTCATGCTTGTTTGCGATTGGTCACTTGGCGGTAACCAGACACTTGATAAGCATCGAATGGTCTCGCCTTTTAAATTGAAATATCAATTAGTACTCAAATATGAATAGAAGAATTATTGGATTTTTGTTGCTTATCATCTTGCCTTGTTTTGCTGTTTCTGCGCAACAAGTAAAAGTAACTTACGAGAATAGGACAGATACCCTTTCCGACTTGATGAAACAATATTTTCAAATGCAAGGCCTGGAGTCTTTTCGCTTGACTCTCAAGGGAGACTTTAATGGAAAACGTGCAATAATAAAGAAGGTCACCTGTGATAAAGGTGTTTTTATTGAAAAACAACTGCTCTCAGAATTCCAGCATTTAATCCTGACAGATAGTATCGAAACACTCGATTTTATGGCACTTCCATATGGTAATGACAGTATACGTATCTCCTGTTTCTACCCTATGGGAAACAATCAAAGGCTATTTTTAGATATTTTGCCTAAAGACCAAATGAAAATCCTGATGGAGACTTATACAGCAGGTGCAGGACCAGGTACACCAATTATGGCATATACGACAGGGCTTCCGATTGAAGGTGGCGGCATTTGGTTCTGCGGATTACGGGATTCTGGTGTTGAACCTCGCCTCTGGTATGAGAAATACAAAATAGACGGATATGTTTTCTATGAAGTTACTCTTGAAGAAGATACACCGCCAGACGAAAATACTCCTTTTTATATAAAGATAGCCAAGTCTGGCTCTTATGCCGCTCACAATTAGACTCTGCTAATTGGTCTTTAATTCTTTATTGCGAAAATTTTCGTTGCGAAATTTTTCGCAATAGATAAGACGCTGATTTCTAGGAGTTTGAAGGGACTAAAGTCGAGGGGTGGAGGGTGGTCTCTGGGAGGGAGGACGGAGAGGGCTGATGAATTCTCGAGAGAATTGGGAGGTTTAAAGGCAGGAAAGTCGGAGTTTATAGGCAGTAAAGTCTTGAATTTTCTCGAGAATTTAAGAGGGGGCTTAGGGCAAACTGATAGAAACAACGAACCAGAATCTGACTTTAGTGCCTTGAAAAGGGGAGAAAGGGGTCTTGAAAAGGGGAGAGCAAGGCCTGTACTTCCTCTTTTTCATCGGACTCATCGTAGTAGGCATTGCCGAGGGCATCGAGGTGATGGTCAAGAAAGAATGGCGGAAAAGGGGTTTATAGCATAAATGCTTGCTTATTTGAGCAGATTGTTGTACTTTTGCGGGCTGATAAGAACAGACATATCAGACAGAAAGAATAGACACAATGAAGAAGTTACTGTTGATGATGGTAGTCGTGATGATGGCTACTGTGGGAGTGAAGGGCCAGGAGAGTCTGGCAGGACGCGTGTATTACTGCGGCAACATAATGATGAAGGAGATGGGAGATCTGAAGAAAGACGCGAAACAGCTTGAGAAGGAAGCCGAGAGCAAAGAGGAGAAAGAAGAGGCGAAAGGTCTTACGGCAATCACCGATGCCGTCGTCTCAAAGATGACCATCAAGTTCATCAGCGACAAGGCTGTTGAGCTAAATGCGGAAGCAAAATTCGACGAGCAGAAGGCGAAAGAAGGCGGAGCCTCGTGGCTGATGCGTAAGATGGTCAAGTTGAAGATTGGTAAAGGGATTAATAAGAAAGGACAATCCACCTATTCCGTCAACGGACGCAACGTCACAATCCTAAGTTTGAACAAGAAAGACAAGATGCACTTTGAGCTGAGTGAGGACGGCAAGAAGCTGACCAGAACAGACAAAGACAAGGTTTACGTGCTGGATCGCATCAAATAGTCACTCCTCTTCTTCTGATTCATCGTAGGCAGCATAGCCGAGGGCATCGAGATGATCATAGGCGAAACGCTTGCCATTGAAGGTGTAATGCGTGTATTGCGTCGCGATGCCTGGGGCACTCTCTATGACCAGAATGACTTGAAGATAGCCTTCGCCGAGGGCATAGGTAATGTGCGAGCCTGGCCAGAAGGGGCGGAAATCAATAAATGGCTCATCCTTTGGCGTGAGTTTCGACGTCTTGGGATTATAATCATAGAAGCATCCGAAATACTTTCCTTTGGGTCCTGCCTCAGCAAGAATGACGGCAAAGAGCAGATGGCCGTTGTCACATTTGTAGGTTCTGGCCTCGACCATGTGGTCGTCTGAGTTCTCAAAGTCGTACCAGCAATGACAGTAATCCTCGCAATCGACGAAGGCTCGCCCAGAATTGCCCTCTGTGGCATCATTCGAGACATACAGCTTATCGCCAGCCTCAGCCAGCAAAGCGTCTGTACTCTTATAGTGCCACACCTTATTAAAAGCCTTCAGGAGCTGGATGACGGTTGGCGATTCTCCGCCATTCTCGACGGCAATCGTCTTCTGCCGCCAAGTGGTGTGGATGTTCTGGGCCTGCAAGCCTGTGGTCAAAAAGAGGCTCAGCAGCATGGAAAATGCAAACAATATTCGTTTCATAAGGATGAATTTTGTGTGCAAAGATACGAAAAAATCTCAGGTAACTACTCAGCACCCCTCCTGAAAATTTCTCGTTAATAATTCATAAACTTGATTTTGCAGGAATCCCACATCTTCACGAGCTTTCTGAAGATTGAGACGACAAGCGTGTTGACCATACAAAACGGCTCAAACAAGCAAGCATGTTTCCGCTGATGCAATTAACAGGTCTGCGTTGTCAATTATTGCCCTTCAGCGAGTTATCTGCCAGGAGAATCGTTTTTGAGTTTTTTGTAAATTCAGAACCCGCGTTAAGGGATGTGAATCATGGTTTTGTCATTTGGTGAAAGATGCTTATCTTTGCACCTGAGATGGCAAAAGACTGTATTGACATAGACGTTGTATTGCGCCAGATAAACCAGCGTCTGCGCAAGCTTGAGAAGTCCGATTCCGAGAAAAATGAGGAGATCGGACGTCTTAACCGTCTCAACAGCATGAAGGACGTGAAGATCCACAGTCTGGAAATGGAACTTGCTTCAACCAAGTCTGAACTTGCCGATGCCAAAGATCGCATCAAGGAACTCGAGGACGAGGAAGATAATGATGACGACACGTCTGGCACATCAGTTAAGCCAGAGAAGAACAGCAGCAACAGCAGTATGCCTCCATCACAGGAAAGCATCGCAGCCCGTGAACTGCGCAGGACAAGGTCCCTTCGCAAGCCAAGCGGAAAGCCGAGTGGTGGACAGCCAGGCCATGAGGGGCACACACTACAGACAATCGCAGAACCAGACAGGATCGTAAAGCATGAACCTGCCTACTGCAAGTGCTGTGGCCGTCCTCTGGAAGGCATACCATACAGGAAAATCCGCAAGACGCAGATCATCGACGTTAAGCTGGTCGTCGAGACGACCGAGGAGCAATACTGCGAGAAGGTCTGTGAGTGCGGCTGCGTGAACAACTGCGGCGCCCCCAACTGTCGCATCAAGTACGGCGACAACCTCCGTGCGCTGGTGACATACCTCAACGTCGTCCAGTGCGTCCCGTTCAAGAGAATCGCAGAGCTGATATCCGACCTGTCTGGCCAAAAGATCAGCGAAGGAACCGTGCAGAACATACTCAGGGAGAACAGCGGCAAGGCAAACGCAGTATACGAGGAAATCCGCAAGAGGCTGGAGACAGCGCCCGTAGTAGGAGCCGATGAGACCGGTGCTGCCGTGGGAAAGCAGCTGCACTGGAACTGGATATTCCAGAACGACCAACTTACATACGTTTTCCAGATGAAGTCGAGGGGGCAGCAGGCCATAGACTCCAAGTTTCCAAAGGGGCTTCCCAACACTACGCTCGTAACTGACAGACACCAAAGCTACTTCAAGATGAAAGTCAAGGACCATCAGGTATGTCTGGCCCACCTTCTTCGAAATGCAGAGTACCTGAACGAGCTGGATACGAATCAGAAATGGTCGCACAGATTCGTCCACCTGATAGAGCACTCCATGAGGCTCAGACGAGAGGGTAATATTACCTCAAGGAAGATAAAGGTACTGAAGACAAAGATGAAGAACCTCTTAGGTGAAAGCCTCACACACCTTGATGAGGATTTTGAGAAATTCAAGAGAGGTATCCTTAAAGTCAAGGACTATCTGTTCACCTTCCTCTCCGACCCGCATGTTCCTTATGACAACAATGCCAGTGAACGGGGCGTGAGGAAAATCAAGATAAAACAGAAAGTCAGCGGCTGTTTCCGCACTGACAGCGGTGCTGACGATTTTGCCAAGCTGCACTCCATTGCAGAAACAGCGATGAAGAACGGAAACTCCAAATTTAACGCTATACTTGCTGTCGTACAACAGTAAGACAACTACTCATGCCGAGGGGTACTGAGTAGTTACCTTCACCGTTATCTGTTTCCTTTTGCTTTGTTATGTGTCTTGCACAGCAGACTACAAAAGTCCATACTCCATCACCGAGGAGGCTACGCTGATCAGAATATCTGCACTGGAGAAAATCACTCTCAGGGAACTCATCACTAAGCCACTTGACTCTGTCAATCTCAATCAATCTGTCAAAGAATTCACTCTTTTTTGAATATTTATACCTAACGCGATTTTATTGCATCAGTAGTATTATTAGAATTTGTTTATCTAATCGGGGCAGAACAATACTCTCTACGGCCACATTCCTTGCAGAACTTACCAATCCACACATTATCAAACTGCTGAATGGCTGCATCAAGCATTTCTGGATCATCAGTCAAGATACCTGCCTCGAAGTTCCTTTTTTGTGGCGATTTCATTCCCATTCCCGCACCAGTAAGATTCGCAGATCCGACATAGGCAATGGTACTGTCTATAATGATGAGCTTGAAATGAACTCTCGGACACAGTACACGCTCCATTCCATCATAAAGGACAGGATGCTTCTCGTGATCCTCTCTCCATGCAGTCCACGGTTCCTTGGCATGAATCAATCTTACCTCCACACCTTTTTTGAGTAAGGAGGCAATCAGGGCAAGGAACGGCTTGTCATCGACGTACAGATCCTTGATGTCTGCCGTCCCAATCCACACATTCCGCTTGGCTTTCCCCACCAGTGACAAAACTTCTTTATAGTGGTTCTCGTCAGCTATGTACTTTATGAAGCTCATTTATTACCCTCGTTGGAAGCAGGATAACTTTTTGATATGTATATTCCCGACTTATAAGGTACTTTAAGGAGTTTCGGTTTTTCCTGCACCCAAATAGAACCAAACCATATTTCAGTTACGTCTATCATGCGAAACAATTTACCGTCTGGGTCTTTCAGCAAATATTCCCTTCCCTTGACACAGACAGGATTCCCTTCCTGTATATAATCGGCTACCTGTTCTCCATATAAGTACCAATCGCCAATAAGATGTTCAACTTGTGTCCCTTCCTTGACGATCCATGCCCAGCCGTTACTCTGTATTCTCTGTAGCGTATAGCCAGTAGGAATAAAGGTAACATTGGCAGGTTTGTCTATGTTAATCTCAAAGCTACAATGAAACCAGGCCTTATTATTATTGAACACATCATTAATACCATTTACGGGGGTAACGTTCTCCACGACATCGAAGAGGATGATATTGTTCTTCTTCCCCTCGATTATTGTATGACCGCCCTCAGCAATCCATCCATTTACACTAACATCTGCCATTTTCTATAAATACTCTTAAAACGAGTGACAAAATTAAACAATTCTCCCAAATTATAATTATCTTTGTCCACAACTTTACAAAACTTTATGATTTAGGATGAAAAAAGTCTTGATTCTTACCTTAACGCTATTTGTCACCATCTTTGTAGTGGTGATTCTAGGTAACGTCATTACTATTGGCGAGAAGTTCACGACTGTCTCTGGTGTTCCCTATTTCGAATATACATTTTACCTTTTATTGGCAGGACTTTTTGCATATTTGGTGTATTATGCCATCTTGGAACCCATGAGGCGCATTCATAATGCTCCGGAGTTCCCCGTGTTGGCTGTAGAGGATAAAGAAGAGGGCGTGACAGATGATGCTTATAGGAAAAGGCTGGTTTCCTTTGGCGAGAAGGTATGTAGCAATTGCTATTATCTGAAACCTGCCGAAAGGGATCAGCACCAGACAGAGTTGAAAAGTGAACTTGCAAGATTGAGTACTATTCAAGATGTTGAGCAGATCAAGACGTTCTTGGACAAGGAAATAAAACAAAGATACAAAGCTGTAGATAGTCAGATTCTCAAATATGGTTCTAAGGTCTTTATCATTACTGCGATTTCCTCCAGCAGTATGATTGATACCTTAGCCACTATGGGACTGAATTATCGGATGTTATCAGACATTGTACGTGCATCAGGTTTCCGTCCGAATAAGCTCCAGCTCATAAAAATGTACTATTACGTTATTTGTTCTGCCTTTTTCAGTTATTTCTTCCAGGGCGTTTCAGATTCTTTAGATGTAATGGTGGACAATCTCTCTGATGCATCAGATATTGATATAACGGACGTAGAGATACCTGATGTCGATGCATCGTGTGTTGATTATTCCCAATATGTTAAAAACCTGAATATTCCAGGAGTTCCATTAGGTCCCCTTGCTGACGGTCTTGCCAACGCTGTTATGACCATTGCTATTGGATATATTGCAAAGTATTACCTTCAGAAAGGTTCAAAGGAACTGAAAGGAGCAAAGGGCAGGCGAATAAAGTTGAAAGCTAAGATGAAGGCATTGAGGCAAGTACCAAGACTTCTTGTGGAAGTACCTGAACAGATTGGGAGCAGTGGCCTTTCCTGGGCGATGAAGGGCTTTGAAAAGGCATATAGTAAGGTGACAAAAAAGAAAACAGACAGTGAGGATGAGGTTTTCATGTCTGATATGGATGATTACGATGTCAGAGAAGATGCAACCATAGAAGAAAGACCAAAGAAGAAAGGCATTTTTAATTTTTGGAAGTAAACTCAATTAGGAAATATGAAAGTTAGCTTTCAAACAATGCAGGGTGCAGAAGCTGAGAGTAAGGTCTGGAAGTCTGGTCTGACCGATGACCAGTTGAAGATATTCTCTACTATTGGCGCCACTCCCCATATTGACGGCCAATAAACAGTATTCGGAGAAGTCGAGGAAGGTCTTGATGTAGTAGAAATGATATAAGGCACTGCTACTGGACGAGCTGACAGGCCAGTAGATGACATAGAAATGAGAATAAATGTAATCGAATAAAACCTAGCAGTATGAGTGTTTACGACTTTGAAATGGAAATGTGTTCTGATATGCAGGTTGACTCATTGATACATGAGCTAGAACTCTGTAAAGAGGTAGGTGAAACGACTGGCCGTGTTGTCACTTCGCGCTATCCTTCTGCCCCTCGAAATGATTCCCTCTTTGATTCAATGAGGCTATATGCTAAGTTGGATGACGATGGGAAGGTTGAACTGTCAGGGGCTGTATTCTATCGGAACCATGGAGACGGGGATAGTAAAACGACCAGAATAATTAAGACGTTCCCCGATATTGATGCCTGTCTTGAATGGCTCAGGTGTGACCCGTCTGAATATATTGCATCGAAACTATAAAAATTGCTGTTATGAAGAAATTGCTAATATCAGCCATTCTGTTGTTCTCTGTCCTCACACTCCAGGCACAGAGCATCAGCCATATCGAGACAACAAAATCATGGTACTATATCTATGACCAGGACGGGAAGAAGATAAAAACCATCAGCACAAGTCAGGGTGAGCTAATGGGCTATAGCTCGACTTTCTATATCATCAAACAGGGAAAGGCATTCTATATTACCTTTGATGTAAACGGAAAACGGCTGCATACCTTTGGCGTTGCTTCTGTGGGGGAAATCATCGGCGTGGCAGGAGACACTTTCACAAGTCGGCAGGGTGTATGGATCTACACCTGGAGCAAGGACGGTAAGAAGATTAGCACGAGGGGAGCTAAGTGAAGATCTGATACAATGCTCCGATTTATTGTAGTCTGAACATACAATTATCCATGAAGTACCGAGCGGCCTTACTTTCGATGACATTCTGGATCTTATCACACCATTCATAACATGCTCGCACATCGTCACGATATTTATTTATCACAGCCTCAATTTCATTCTCGTTAGGCATGGCGGCGATAGTATGGTCATCGACTTCAATGAGATAGAGCCAATTCTTCTTCAAAGTCTCAGTTAGCCGCCCGTTCATGATTTTGCGATACCGAGGATCGGAGCTGTGTTCTAACAATGTGAGGGCAACGCTTACTGTAGAATCTGTCATTGGCTTATCCATCAGCTCAACATACTCATTCCTAAGATTCTGCAAAAGAAATTCTCTCTCCCTAATGAAAATCTTGAATTGAAAATCTGTCTCTACCTTTCCTCTGATTTGGTTATGTCTGTACATTGTCCAGTCACCATTGAGCTTACGTAGAAAGATGTGCTCGTTTTCAGCTTTCGGCATCGGCAAGCCCCTCTCATCAGTATAATTCTCCGTTGTAGCAGGTTTCCCAAACCATCTGAGATCATTTACTTCCTTACTCACGATGAAAGATCCTTTCCCATCCTTATAGCCGCATTGTGGACAGCCACGCCTCTGTATATCTTCTGCGCACCTTCAGCACCGCAACGTTCTTTAAAGCTATCATAGAGAAGAGAGAGCGACTCTGTCAGTGTCTCGTCGAACGTTGGAGCTTCTGCCTCTCCGTAGGTAAGCATCGTGACTTCCTTGGAGGTTAGTTCACGTCCTGTTGTCCAAAAGTAGGAAGCTTTAGGAATCACATGATCGTTCTTAATCTTACCTAAATAAGACTTGACCAGGGGATTATCAGAACGTGCGCCTGCGATAGCCAGTCTGTCCTTGGAGGTGGTTCTAGTCATATCTGCATTGGTAGAAACGTATGCCTTGCCGAAATCCTCTGGGGTGTCATAGTGCTTGTAGACAAAATGGAAGTCAAACGGCGCAACACCAGTCTTAGCATAGAGTGCTAGCGCAATAAGAAATGCAAACATACGGCCATGGCCTTCCATCACACAATAGGCTCCCTCCAGCCTATCGGTAGGCACATCTTCAAGTATTGCGGGGTCGATGAGCGGCAATCCCCAATCTGCTGCGATCTTTGCGTCAGTGATGATGGCAGGAGTTGTCATGCCGTTATTCATACATGCCGACAACATCTTCATGGCTCGTCTCCAGGTTCTACGGTTATCTCTGATCCAGTAGATTCTTATGCCGCCCAACTTCAGGAGGTGATACACTCGATCCTGTTCAAGCGGTTGACCTTCCCATTTCTCACTAGCCACATTCGTAAGTATAAGTTCGAAGATGTGGTTATTTACAAATTCTCTTACCTGCACCTCACTAATAGGGGCATTCTTCTTGGCTTCGGCTACTGTCTTCACCTCTGCTGCATTCTTTTTCTTTGTTTTCATAATTCCTTTCTGTTATTTATAGGGAAGGGCAGACGTGTTTTCAACCCTCCCTGATTCTTTATTCTTCATCATAACCCATTATCGTGAGAACCTTTTCATGGTCACACTTGTCAATATTAGCTTTCAGCCCCCACATATGAGCAAGATTCTCATTAGGCTCACACCCATATCCAGTGTGATAGAGGATGGACAATACCATCTCAGCTTCAGGATGTCTCAGAAGTGCTGCTTTATGGAAGAATTCAAAGATCTCGGCTTGCTCTTCTTCATCCTCAGTTCTCGTACAATAGCCCGATGACCCGATTCGTACTAATGCTTCTGGGTTGCCCAAAGATGCTGCAAGAGACAGATACTTCGCCCCTTTCTTCTCGTTCTGGCGGCATACATCACCCTTCAGATAGGTCTCAGCGAGGAAGTAGGCTGCATCAGCATCACCTTCTTCGGCAAAGTCTCCAAGAAAACCAAGGGCTGCTCTTGTACCTTTGCACAGCATTACAGTCTCAATGACATCCATAAAGTTGGTGCGCTTCCGATTATAGTCAGCTTGAGCGCACTCATAACCAGACAGGAAATCATAGGCAGTGGCAATGACAGCATCCTCATGATTCTCTGGATCTGCGACTTCCTTAACTGCATATTCAATCGCAGTCTTGGCTGTTTCATACTGCGACGGTTCCAGTCCGAAGACTTCAACCATCATGTTCAATCCCTCCTGTGCCTTAGCTCCAACCTTTGAAGCATTGGCCTTTTTCTGTTTCATAATTTTAAAACCTTTATTGTTAATAATGTTGTTTGATGTCTCTACTACGCAGTCCATACTCTGCTGTGCCTTAACTCCTGTATAGATACATTGACCTTGTTGTCTTTCTACATACGCGTACATTAATTATTTACGAATAAACTTCTGGTTGGCCTCACACATCAGGTTCAATACATGATCTGCATCGAAAACAATAGTACGGCGTACCATAAAGGTAGCTTTTGCTATGACCTTGGAACGGTGGATTCGATAGGCAGTTGAGTAACTCACGCCTAAAAGAGCTGCCAAACCCTTGAGTCCATACACCAGTGTTCTCTCCTTCGTTGCTTTACGCTCATCCAGAGCCTCTACAACAGCATTTTTGATTTCATCTTTAATTGTCATCATTACTATTAATTTTTTAATTTGTTTTCGTTGGCAAAGATAAATCTTAATTTGCATATAAACAAATATATATCATTGATTTTCAGTCAGTTAGCAGACAGTCAGCTTAAAGTCGGCTTAGGTCGGCTTATAGGTTTTATCGGGGTCGGCTTTTAAAATGAAAAATTTAAATCAATGGTGAGAAAAGAATATAAAAAAGCCCATCGAGTATAAAACAAACCTCGATGAGCTTCAATGATAATCTACTGGTAGTATACTATTTTTCTGCCTTCAACGACTCGTTTACTAGGTCAAGAACTGTTTGCAGCTGCTCTTCAGTTGCCATGTCAAGTAGAGCATCGATTCGCTGACGGACAGGCTTCGTACTCCATTTCTTGAGTTCCTTCTTGACTGTGGAGTTCACTGTACCCACATAAGCTGTCATCGTTTGCAAATCAGAGTGACCTGTACATGCCTGAACAATATTCGCAGGTATTCCGAATGCGAGACTATTACACACAAAAGAGCGACGGGCGTCATGCATCGATATGGTTTCGTAAAGCTTTGAAACATTATCCACACGTTCATTACCGACCATGTTAACCTCCACTATCTCACGATCCAAGCCTGCGAGTTTTGCAGCTTCCTTGATATAGGTGTTGCTTTTTTGGTCAGATACTACAGGCAATGCACGGTCTCCTGGCAAGTCCTTATACTTATCTAATATGGCCTTAGCCTGGGGAATCAATGGAATATGCAGCAAGTCATCAGTCTTTTGCGTAACAATCTCGATGGTGTCTTCTTTAATGTTTGCCTTTTTCAGCGCATAAAGATCACTATGACGAAGACTGGTGTAGCATCCAAAACAAAATACATCACGAATATGGTCTAGGTATTTTTTGGACTCTGGAAACTTACATGCAGACAAAAGTTCTATCTCTTCATAGGTGAGAAAGGTTACGGTTTTTCGAATAGTTTGTATATTGGCCTTGAAGGATATACTTTCTGGATGAACTTTGTAGCCATTCTCCTTACCCCAATTCAGCATGCCTTTGAAATTACGAAAATGCTTCATTACTGTATAATTGGAGTATGGTTTCTTATGAATCTTGTCATCGAAGAACCACATCTTGAATTCTGTAAGTGTTCTTTTGTTTATTTCCAAAAGTCTGACATTCTTTTTCTTTGCATAATCATAGTATTTCTCGACAACTTCTTTATAGCGAAGGTGAGTTTTAGTTCCCCAATTAAGTTCCATCGGACGTGAAACGATGAAATCATCCAAAAGATCCTGCAGATAAATGCCTTTAACATCCTCAATACCTAGGTCAGATAAGATAGAGCTTGACAAGACTGGTCTCAGAATCACATTCACTTCTTGCTTCAACTCATCTGCTGTGGGCATTTTCTCTGCTACTTCAAACTTATAAAATACCTGACTAACTACATCCAACACATTTTCAATACGAGCATTAATGTCTTTGGAAGAATACGTAACGCCCTTGACATTATGCGTAGTGTTAATCTTTGCACGGTTTGCATCCTTGTTCCACTTATCAGGATCAGCACTACTTTCTGTCGTGAATACAGTTGCAATCTTCGAATTATTCCAGCGCACTCTCACCATTACACGACCAGACTTGTGAATATAAGGTCGGACAACATAATTAATTTTCTTCATACTCTTCTTTATTTGTAGATAATAAATACTATATTACAGGGTGTTTATCCTGTTTGGATCACAAAGGTACTTCAAATAATCCAAACGAACAAATGTACCCTCAAATCAGAAGATATAAAGATAATCTTGACTATATAACCCAAAATCCCGAAATATAACCATAAATAGGTTTCAAGTTGCAGGCACCTCGTCTGTGCTTTCATTGTCATGAGTTGTGCTATGATCGGCATCTACCTTTTGTGCCTCTTTCTTTGGAGGCTGGTTA